>Ga0182014_10001862_pt1 | contig 27540 bp, 17 predicted proteins | sample 612S2DmetaG_FD_120489 | JGI IMG/M metagenome (GOLD analysis project Ga0182014, IMG submission 120489) | Permafrost microbial communities from Stordalen Mire, Sweden - 612S2D metaG | ecosystem: Environmental > Terrestrial > Soil > Wetlands > Permafrost | place: Sweden: Stordalen | collected... | reverse complement strand
TGCGCGGACTTTTGACCGAGGCCGTGCTGGTTTCACTCGGCGGCGGCGCTGTGGGGTTGCTGACCAGTGTTGCGCTGTTGCGCCGCCTTGCCACATGGCGGCCCATTCCCAGCGCGCCGGTCAATCTGCCCGTTACTCCCGACGCGAAGCTCTACGTGGTCGCATTGGTTCTGGCGCTGGTGAGCGGATTCCTCTTCGGCATCATCCCGGTGCGCCAGGTGCTCAGGACCAACCCCTACGAAATTATCAAGGCGGGCTCGACCGGCAACGCAGGGCGGCGGTTCACCGTGCGCGATGTGCTGCTGGTGGTGCAGATTGCGATCTGCGGACTACTCGTCACCGCTTCGCTGGTAGCTGCGCGCGGAATGGTGCGCTCGCTGAGCGGCCATTATGGCTTTGAGCCGCAAAATGCGATGGTGGCCGGAGTGAATCTGGGAATGGCCGGCTATGAAAAGGACAAAGAGCCGGCGATGCAAAGGCGCATGATCGATGCCCTGCGGGCAATTCCGGGCGTGGAGCAAGTGGGCCTGGTCATCGGCTATCCTCCGCTGGCCTACGGCAACAACCCCCGGGAGAATATCTTCCGCGACGAGACCGCCGATCTGAGGCAGTCGAATGCCGTCTCAACGCCTTTCCGGTACGATGTCTCTCCCGGATACTTCGAAGCGGCCGAAACCAACATGCTCAGCGGCAGAAGCTTCAACTGGGACGACGGCAAGGACGCGCCGCGCGTGGCCGTGGTGAACCGGGAGTTCGCCACCAAGATCTTCGGCTCGGTGACAGGCGCCATCGGACGGCTGTACAAGCTGAAGGATGGAACGCGCGTTCAGGTGGTGGGCGTAGTGGAAGACGGAAAGTACCTGAGCCTCACGGAAGATACGCAACCGGCGATGTTCCTCTCTTTCCTGCAATCGCCATCGGGTCAGGCTTACCTGATCGTGCGCTCGCATCGCGATCCGGTGCAGCTCTCCGCCTCGATGCGGAGCACGCTCCAGGGACTGGAAGCGGGGCTTCCGGTCGACATCCAGACGTGGAATCAAATGCTGGAGACGGTTCTCTTTCCAGCGCGGATGGCGACCATGGCGCTTGGGGTACTGGGTTTGATGGGGGCGATGCTGGCCATCACCGGGATCTTCGGAATGGCGGCTTACTCGGTGAGCAAGCGGATGCGGGAGCTGGGTGTTCGCATGGCTCTGGGCGCACAGCGGACCGAGATATTGCAGGCGGCGCTGGGACGCCCCTTCAAGCTGTTGGTCATCGGTTCAGCATCTGGGCTGATTCTCGGAGTTCTGGCATCCAGGCTGCTGGCCTTCATTGTCTATGGGGCCACGCCCCGCGATCCGCTGGTGCTGGGCGGAGTCGTACTGGCGATGATGGTGCTGGGGGTGGTGGCTACGTGGATTCCCGCGCAGCGAGCGCTCTCGGTTAGCCCCGTCATCCTGCTGCGCGAGGAGTGAACCAAGCTAATTGAGAGAGCCTCAGCGCATTCAGCTTACGATGATGTCTGAGATGGCCCTTCTCGGTCGGCGATTTCCAAAGTGCGCAGGCGCTCCTTGATCCCGGCAGAGATTGAATTGGCAATCTTCTCAGGAAAACCGTCCGGGAGGTCTGCGATGACACCATCAATAGCTGTCTGAATTCCGCCGCGTAGCTCTTCGAGAATTGAATGTACGACCTGATTTCCAATTCCAGCCCGATCCGCCGTCTGAAGAAAATGGCGGGATGCGATTTGCCTTATCGCATAGTGCGGCTTGGCGCCAAACGACATCGCCAGACGAAAGTGCTTCCAGAGGATCTGTTTTGAATCGACGCTCGGTTGTGCCGAGATCGTGTCATACATCGGCGTCAATTGGAAGCGGCCACCAGGCCGAAGAAACACGCTGAAGTTCTTCGCATGACCGTCTGTTGCGCCCAAGAGCCAAAAGGCGATGTTTGCCTTCAAGAACGACCTCTGGTCGGCGAGCGGTTGGTCACTGCCACGAAGCAGTTGCAGGATTTGCTCAATACCTGGGCCGCCATGCTCTTGGTATTTTCGAGTTGGGGAAACCGAAAGCGCCTGACAGCAATCCTCTTGCGGTAATCGAAGGAGTCTTCCATCCGCGGTCCACCTTCGGTCGAATCGTTCTACGACCAATACACTCTTTTTCCCGAAGGTCTTAATTAGCGGTTTTGCCGCTTCCATTCCCAACGCCGCAATGATCTTCAAGCAGAAATACTCATTCTCAGCACTATCGGTGAGGTCGATCCCATTCGGAAGTTTACCGATGGATGGCTTAAGTATGTGAGTTGTTGCAGTTGTGCCGCGGGGCTTGTACCACTGTCCATCCCGATATAAGAGCGCGGTCTTTTCTTGCGCGCCTCCAATCGAGATTCTGAAACTCTCATCTTCCCTGATGCCAAGAGGCGCGGTTGCAAGATTGTCGACGATCAAGGCGATTTCGCCGTCGCTCACTGGATCGCCTTCGACGGCACCCGCGGGTCCAGGTTCTACGTCATAAGGCAAGAACTGGAGCGCACCGACACAATCGTGTCCAATCGCGCCTAAAAGGCTATACGCATCTGTTCCTTCTGCACGCGTGTGCGCGGCAATCCGACGGCGCAGATCGTCGCTGTCCGGTAGCAGATTGTCGAAAACCGAGATGACGGGCGCGCCGCTGTATGGTTGTTCACGCAGGGGAAGGGAGAGCGAGACGGGCAGAACGGAGCCCCATTCCAACCAGGATCGATCGTACCGAAAAGAGATGGCTCCAGATTTTTCGCGGCGAAGCTGCCCAACCAGGCGGCTGTTGAGAAAGACATTGAGTGGCTCGTAACGCCCGCGCGCCATCAGAAGATCGCCTCAATATCACTTGCCGAGCTCTTGGTTCGCTCGCGGACTAAAAGCTCCAGGTCCAATACCGCAAGTATCCTCAACAGCGTGTCGAGTCGCGCTGACCTGGCGTTTTCAATATCCGAAAGCGTTCCTTGGCGCACGCCGATTTTGGCGGCGAGCTGGTCTTGCGACAAGCCGAGTTTTCGCCGGCGCACTCGAATGGAGTTCGCGAGTTGGCGAGGTGTTCGGACAATGAGTTCCATGTTCATTTCGAGGCCAGGCGGTTATACGCTTTTCCGCATAAAGTCACTTTATACGCTTTTCCGCATAAAGTCACTTTATACGCTTTTCCGTCTGCATGGCGCGGGGAACGCCGGTTCTTCCGATCGCGGTCAAAGAGCGGGCTGACCGCAACACACAGCTTCCGAGCGCCGCATCCTTGCGCCTTATGGCAGCTTCCGCGACAATGGGCGTATCGCCTCGTCGGCCCGCTTCGATCGGGATAAGGGTAGCCGGATGAGTCCTTTGATCTTTTCTTCAATTGGGTCTCCCGGTTACACTGCAAACACTCGCAACATTCACTTGCCGGCGCGGAGACCGGGCCATGCTCAACCTTACTCAGCGGCTGATTCTCGGCTGTGTGCTGCTCACCAGCCTAACAGTGGGACTGGTGGCGCTGACCCACCGCGCGCTGGAGGCGGCGGGGCAGTCCAGGCTGGCCTACGGCTTCATAGTGGCCGCATTGGTTGTCGAGCTGGGAACCGTTTATTTTGTTTTACGGCCTATCCGAACGATGGCTCGCGATGCTCGCAGAATTGCGCAGGGCAACCTGGAGCATCGCGTGGAGTGGAGGAGCCGCGACCACTTCGGCATGCTTGCCGCCGAGCTGAACCGGATCGCGGTCCGTCTGCGCGAATTGAACGACTCGGCCGCCGGCCGCAGGCAGATGGAGTATCAACTCTCCGACGCCGTGCTGCAATCCATCTTCGAGCCCATAATCGTTACAGACGGCAAAGGGCACATCCTCAAACTGAACCAGGCAGCATCGGACCTGCTGGGGGACGCCGCCACCGACCGCCTGGCGCTGGCCAAAGCTCCCGGCGGCGACAAAATCTTGAGCGCAATCCGCGATGCCGTAGCGATGCAGAAACCGGTGGCCGCCGACGGCGACGCGGCCATGCTGCCGATGCGCATTGGCAACCGGGAGCGCAGCTACCGGTTGCGCACCATGCCCATGCGCGACTCCGAGGGCCGGCTGCTGGGTACCGTGACCACGCTCGAAGACGTCACCAGCCTACAGGAGATCGACCGATTCAAGACCCAGTTCATCAGCGTGGCCAGCCGCAAGCTCCGCGACCCTCTGCTGCGGTTACGCCGCGGGCTATATGCACTGAACCAGGGCTTTGGCGGGGAGTTGCGGCCACTGCAGGCGGAGTTGGCGGCCGAGGCCAGCCAAGAGGCAGAGAAGCTGGACGATCTGATGGGTCACCTGATCGAAGTGGCCGAACTGGACACCGGCAAGCGGGAGCTCAAGCTTGAGCGGCTGCGCCCTCTTGCGGCCCTGGGCGAGGCGCGCGACCGCTTTTGCGACGAGGCCGCCCACAAGCGCATTCGTGTGGAGGTACAGGCCTATGCCGATCTGGCTGCCGTGAAAGCAGACCGCCGAGCCTTGCGCTCCATCCTGGACAATCTGCTGTCGAATGCGATTCGGTACACGCCGCCCGAGGGGGAGATCCTGCTGGCTGCCGAGGAGATCAAGGAGTTTGTCCAGTTCACCGTGCGCGACACCGGCCGCGGCATAGAGGCTGAGCGATTGAGCACCATCTTCGATCGCTTCAATCCCTTCTCTGAGAGCGGATCCGGCCTGGGTCTGGCCCTGGTCCGGCGGCTGGTCGAGTCGCTGGGCGGCCAGATCGCCGTCGAAAGCCGCCTCGGCGCAGGAACCACCTTCCGGTTTACTCTTCCCGTGGCGGCGGTGGAAGCAGTCCGTCATCCCGTCGAGGTGGGCTGAGCTATGGCTGAGATCGAACTCGAACGCAGACCGGAACCCGCCAAGCTGCGCGTCTACATCGGGGCCGCGCCCGGAGTGGGCAAGACCTATCACATGCTCAGCGACGCCTACCTGATGAAGCACCAACAGGGCGTCGATATTGTGATTGGCCTGGTGGAAAGCCACGGCCGCAAGGACACCGAAGACCGCATTCGAGACCTGGAGATCATCCCTCAGCGCGTCATTGCCTATCGCGGAGCCAATCTGAAAGAGATGGACCTGGACGCCATCCTGGCCCGCCATCCCAACACCGTGATCGTGGACGAACTGGCCCACACCAACATACCGGGCTGCAGGAACCGCAAACGATACGAAGATGTGCTGGAGCTGCTGGAAGCCGGCATCAATGTCTTCACAGCAGTGAACATCCAGCACCTCGAGACTTTGAACGATGCCGTCAACCGCTCCGCCAACACCATCATCCGCGAGACCGTTCCTGACAACTTCCTCAAGCGCGCCAACGAGGTGGTCAACATCGATATCACGGTGGAGGAGCTGCGCTCGCGCCTGCGTCAGGGCAAGATTTATGCCCCCGAAAAGGTCGAGCAGTCGCTGGCCAACTTCTTCCGCAAGGGCAACCTGAACATGCTACGCGAGCTGTCTCTGCGCACCACCGCAGAGCAGGTAAGCAGCCGCGCCTCGGAATATCGCCGCACACAGGGACTGGAGCAGGCGCCCATTCCGGAAAAGGTGATGGTCTGCCTGAGCACACGGCCCGGAACCGAACGGCTGCTGCGCGTGGGATCCCGCATCGCCGGCCGCCTGGCTACTAACTGGTACGCCGTTTACGTCACCCGCCCTGACGACGACAAGGGTCACGGCGACCCGGAAGCATTTCACCGCCTTGAAGAGTATCAGCGTATGGCGCGGGATCTTGGCGCCAAGGTGGTCTCCCTGACCGACCGCAACGTCTCCGATGCTCTCATCCGCTTTGCCCAGCAGGAGAATATCTCTCACGTGGTCTTCGGCCAGTCGGTTCGCTCGCGCTGGGATATTCTGCTGCGCGGCTCGGTGCTGAACCGCTTTCTCAATGAGGTTCGCGACGTCACAGTGCAGGTCGTCCCCATGCAGAAGCCGCTGCGCCGGGGCTAAGACACACGATATAGTTTTACCAGGATTCGAACCCTGAATAACGGAATTGCAAAGAAAGAAACGACGTATGAAACTGGAAACTCAAAAACTGACGTTCGCCGAGAAGACGGGTTATGCCTTCGGAGACGCGGCCTCCAATCTGTTTTGGATGACCTTCATTTATTTTCAAAGCAAGTTTTACACCGACGTCTTTTTCTATACTCCTGATGCCGCGCTGGAGCGCACGCTACTGGAAAAGCTCGCGGCGCTGCTCTTACTTACGCGTGTCTTCGACATGGGTTTTGACTTATTCATGGGCGTGGTGGGAGACAGAACGCGAACACGGTGGGGCAAATTTCGTCCCTACCTGCTTTGGTTTGCTGTTCCCTTCGGCATCATCAGCGTGATGACATTTACCACGCCCGGGTTCAGCCCGAATGGAAAGTTGATCTACGCCTATATCACGCTGTGTTTGATGATGATGGTCTACTCGGCGATCAACATCCCATACTCCGCATTGATGGGAGTGATTTCGCCGGATTCGCAGGAGCGCACCAGCGTTTCGTCGTACCGCTTTGCGTTTGCATTTGGAGCAGGCCTGATCGTTCAGTATTCGACGCTTTACCTGGTGGATTACTTTGGAAGAGTCAAGCCGGAGATGGGCGGCGTGCTGCTGGCCGCGGCCAAGGCCCACGGTTATCAGTTAACGATGGGCATCTATGCCGTAGCGGCTACGGCGCTCTTCTTCCTCACCTTTGCACTTACTCGGGAACGTGTGCAGCCGGCTGCGCAAAAGACATCGCTCGTACGGGATTTGATGGACCTGGGAAGCAATGTGCCATGGCTCATCCTCTTTTTTACGGGAACGCTGACAGTCTGCGCGGTTGCCATCCGCAGCGGCGCAATTCTCTATTACTTCCAGTATTATGTGGGCAATGAAAAGCTGGCCGCCTCCTTCATGGTTGCCGGCACTCTGCTGTCGCTGCTGGGGACCATCGCGATTCAGCACGTTACGAAATTTGCCGGCAGAAAAGTCACTTACATCGGCCTGGCGGCCCTGGGTTCGGTCTTCCTTGTAGTCTCTTACTGGGTCAGGCCGGAGCAGGTTGCGCTGATGTTTGTATTTCAGGTGTTATACAGCGCGGTAACGGGACCGACATCCGCTGTGCTTTGGGCCATGTTCGCCGACTCCGCCGATTACTCCGAGTGGCGCACCGGCCGCAGGGCCACCGGGCTGGTTTTCTCGGCAGCAGGCATGTCCAACAAGCTCGGATGGGCTATTGGCGGGCCGGTAACTGTCTGGTTGCTCGCGATGTTTGGTTACCAGGCAAGTGTCGCGCAAACGCCTCACGCCCTGCATGGCATTCTGCTCCTGTTCACCGTCATTCCCGCGGCGGGCTTCCTGCTTACCGGCCTGGGCATGATTCTCTATCCGCTCAACGAAGCCAGGATGAAAAAGCTGCAGGGCGAGTTGCAGGCGAGACAGGCTGATAACCAGGCGGTGCTTGCCTGAGCTTTTAACTGTGTGATTTCGTGAGCTGAATTTCGCGCTTTACGACCCTTTCGCTTGCTTTCCCAGGTCCCCAAATGCGAGGGACCTGGGGCACCCAGGATTATTTGCTTGAATTATGAAATCTCAAGGACACAACACTAGGGGGACAGCCTTCCGATGCAATACGGGTACTTTGACGACGCGAACAAGGAATATGTGATAACTCGTCCCGATACTCCGCGGTCATGGAGCAACTACTTAGGCTCCACCGAATATGGCGCAATTATTACTAACAACGCCGGCGGGTACAGCTTTTATAAGTCCGCGGCGATGGGGCGTTTCACGCGGCTGCGCTTCAATTCCCTGCCCTTGGACCAGCCGGGGCGATATATCTATCTGCACGACCACGATAGCTGCGATTTCTGGTCCGCTTCGTGGCAGCCGGTGGGCAAGCCGCTCGACCGGTACAAGTCCGAGTGCCGCCACGGCAGCGCCTACACTGTTATCTCGTCGGAGTATGACGGCATAGCAACCGAAACCACTTACTTTGTTCCCCTGGGAAAGACCTTCGAATGCTGGCGTGTAAAGCTGACCAACCGAAGTGTTAGACGCCGCCGGTTGAGCGCCTTTACTTACGTGGAGTATGCGGGAAACTGGGACGCATGGAATGATCTGATCAATCTGCAGTACACGCAGCACACAGTGAAAATGTCGGTCGAGGATAACATCATCGACCACGGAACCAACGTCAACGTTCCGGCGGTTCCCGACGATTTCGCAGAAAAGGACCAGGGGCGCCATACCTTCCTTGCTTTGGCCGGCGCCGAGGTGGTTGGCTATGACACAGACCGCGCCGCCTTTATCGGGAACTATCGCGGTTACGGCAACCCAGCGGTCGTGGAGCGCGGCCAATGCACGAACTCGCTCGCCGTGGGCGACAACGCTTGCGGAACGCTACAGACGAAGATAACTCTTGCGCCCGGCGAGACAAAGGAGTTTGTCGTTCTGATGGGCATTGGCAGAGCTGGCGAAGAGGGCCGAGCGGCGGTAGCGGAGTTCGGCGGCGCGGCGAAGGTCAACGAAGAACTTGCCCGGTTGAGGAGTTATTGGCATGAGCGCATCGCCGGGCTCACGGTGGAGACGCCGGATGCCGAGTGGAACAGCACGCTGAATATGTGGGGTCCGTTCAACTGCCTGATCACTTATGCGTGGTCGCGCGCGGCAAGCTTGATCTATGCAGGCGAGCGCGATGGATTGGGTTACCGCGACACGGTGCAGGACATGCTGGGCGTGATGCACGCCATCTCCGAAGAAGCGGGCAAGCGGCTTGAACTGATGATTACGGGACAGGTATCGACGGGTGGGGCCATGCCTGTCGTGCGCCAATTCGATCATCATCCAGGGCGCGAGAAGGCTCCGCTGGAAGATGACTACCGCTCCGACGACTGCCTGTGGCTTTTCAATGCGATTCCGGCTTATGTAAAGGAAACCGGTGACTTATCCTTTTTCGGCAAGGTTCTACCGTATGCCGACCAGGGCGAATCTACGGTCCTGGGCCACATGAAGCGCGCCATACAGTTCAATCTGGAGCGATCTGGCGCGCATGGGCTGCCTTGCGGCCTGTCAGCCGACTGGAACGATTGCATTCGTCTGGGGCAGCGGGGTGAATCGATCTTCGTTGGCTTTCAGTTACGGTACGCCTTGCGAATCTATCTGGAGATTTGCGGTCTGTTGAATGCGCAAGAGGAGGAAATGTGGGCAAAAGACAAGCTTGCTGACTTGGACCTTCGGCTGGAACAGTATGCCTGGGACGGAGAATGGTATCTGCGCGCCTATCGCGCCGACGGCTTCACTTACGGATCGAGGGAAAACGATGAAGGCAGTATCTTTCTGAATCCACAATCGTGGGCGCTCATCAGCGGACATGCTAACTCGGAGCGGGCCGCGCAGACAATGCAGTCTGTGCGCGAGCGACTGGCCACGGAGTACGGCCTGATGATCTGCGATCCTCCTTACAGGAAGACCGACTTTCGAGTGATGAGAGCCGTGCTTTTCAACGAGGGCTTGAAGGAGAACGGCAGCATCTTTACGCACACGCAGGCCTGGGCAGTTATGGCTGAGACGCTGCTGGGCCACGGCGATCTGGCCTACAAGTATTTCAGGGCCTATCTCCCCGCTGCCTATAACTCGCGCGCCGAGGTCCGCGAGATCGAGCCTTACGTGTACTGCCAGTTCACGCACAGCAAGTACAGTCCGCGATTCGGCGCCTCGCGCGTTCCCTGGCTCAGCGGCTCTGCCGCGTGGTCTTACTTCGCCGCTACACAATGCATCCTGGGGATTCAACCGGAGTACGGCGGCATTAGAATCGATCCCTGCATTCCTGCCGAATGGAAAGTCTTCAAGGTAACTCGAGTCTTCCGCGGAAAGAAACTCTCCGTGGAAGTCAAGAATCCATGCGGGGCGCAAAAGGGCGTGAAAACGCTGGTTCTGAACGGGGAACTGCTGGAGACCAATTTTATTCCCGCTGATATGTTGCAAGCAGAAAACCAAGTGGATGTCGAGATGGGGTAAACCGGCGCAAGGTCTGTGACCAAATAATTTCATACCTTGAGTTCAAGCTATCCCAGGTCCCAAAATCGGGACCTGGGGCACCCAGAGTTGGTACAACTTCATACGATCAGAGACCTAACTGCCGGCAGAGATTCGTCGACAGCACCTGGCAACTTCGCATTCTCTATTGCGTAGGGGCGGGCGTGGTAGTGGTGGAATCGGTGGGCGAAGTGGTAGGTGAAGTAGAAGGCGAAGTAGACACGGGTGAACCCTGCATTGGTACTCCCGGCGCGCCCGGTTGCAAGGGAGGCTGAACGATCTGAGTGTTGCTGTTGATCATCTGATCGGTGAGCGGACTGTATAGAAACTCCCACTCGTTGTAATGGCTCTTCTTCTTGTAAACAAGAATGGATTGCTTGGGGCTTGCGGGAGAGAAACCAATGATAGGGCCACCGCCGAAAGTCTGCCCTGAAGGGTTCGTTCCCGATGTTGAGGAAGAATCGCTGCCTGAATTCGTGCCGCTCGCCTGGCCGGCAGGTGAGGTAGTATTGTCCGTCCCGGAGTTTGAGCCGGGAAGCGGGCTTGCGGCAATCGACGAGCCAACTCCCGTGCTTGCGATGCCCGTAGTTCCCAGGCCGAGCGGCTGCCCAAAGAAGCCCATGGCCAACGGTGTCTTGTTCTGACCAAACAAGATCGGCTTCCAGTCGTCCTTGCCGGTCGTCGGGTCGAGGTACCGCTTGCGCAGGAACCTGAGCTGATTGGTGTTGACCAGCGCATCGACGCTCGTTGGATAGGTTCCAAACTTGCGATAGTAGAGCCGGATGGCGCGGATATACTGCTTGCCGCGATGCATTGTCTCAAGCTCGTGATCGCGCTGTATGGCCTTGGCCACCTTGGGCACCGCAACCGCCATGGCAATGGTCATCAAAGCGAGCAGAAAGATGACCACAAGCAGAATGTAGCCCTCTTCGGAAGGGCGCTTATTGCGGCGGATTGGGGAAGGTTTCATCATTACTCAAACCGAAAGGGCAGCCTGGCGACAGTTTCATCGTGCCTATGGCAAACCGAACGCCCTGGAACGGCAAGGCTTGGGAGTGATTGTATCCCAAGCCGTCAATCTGGTACCAACCGATATTGATCCAGCAACCCCATGCCCTATAGATGCAGACAGCCCGACTCAAGCTCCACTCGAATTAAAAACCGTCCTATGCAATTCCTCGGCTCAACCTCCGCAAACCAGGTTCACTTCTCTTCAACAGGACGCGAGGGGTGTTTCAGGCGCTCGGCGCGCCGCGGGATTGGCTACCGGCAGAACCTTGCATTTTTCACAGTGAAAGTCGATTTGGCGCATTGAATCAGTCTGCGGATCGCCAGCAACAAGACTTTTGAGGTCACAGAAACCCTGGTCTGGCTCCAGGGACTGCCGGATCTCCGTGGCACCGGTGGATTTGGCGCTGGCCACGGCACTATACTGCCAGCGATGCAAACTATCCGGCTCATGCTCTTCTTTATCTCCGCTATTGGAGTTGGCGCGGCCCAAACCGCCGCCCCTGTCCAGCCTCAGGCGCTGTTCCCGGCGCGGCAGATCTGGCAGATGCAGGAGTCGGGCACAACCGCCGGTCTGCGCGGCATCGACTCGGTTGACGGCACGGTAGCCTGGGCCAGCGGAACGGGCGGAACGGTGCTCAGAACCACCGACGGCGGCGCGCACTGGCAGAAGTGCGCCGTTCCGGACGCTGCCAAGGATGGGGCCTCGTTGGACTTTCGGGGGGTACAGGCTTGGGATGCGAAGACGGCTATCGTCATGGCCTCCGGTCCGGGGGACAAGAGCCGACTGTACAAGACGACCGATGGATGCGAGGCGTGGACGCTGCTGTTGAAGAACGCCGATCCGGAAGGGTTTTACGATGCTTTCACATTTTGGGATCGGAAGCACGGTTTTCTGCTAGGCGACCCTGTGAAGTCGATGTCGTTTGCGCGCGACAATCCAACTTTCATGGATTCTTACAAGAAGCACTGGGTGGAAAAGCTCAAGGAGCCCAAGTTCCTCACTCTCGAAACGCGGGACGGCGGAGCGCACTGGGAACACTGGCCCGTCCGGCATGCAGATTTGATCGATCCAGGTGCGGAAGGTGGCGCAGCGTTTGCGGCGAGTAACTCGTTGGCCGTTATCCCGCCGCAGGATGACCCATCCGGCGCTCGTGAGGATCCTGACGCCTCGACAAGCGGATGGATCGGGGTCGGCGGCAAGGGCGGCCCAAGGGTCATTCAAGGGTTCAATTTGATGCCGGATGTCGTTGGGCCGGGAGCGGAAGCATATGGCTTTGCATGGGCGAAGCCGACCCCGGTGCCGCTCGCAGGTGGGACTGAAAGCTCTGGTGTATTCTCTTTAGCCTACCGCGATTCGCACAGACCTGAGACGGAGGTCTTTTATAGAGGCGGAGGAGGCGCCTACCTGAGCAACTGGCAATTGATCGCAGTCGGCGGCGACTACACCAAACCCAGCGACGGCACCGGTACCTCGGCATGGTCGGATGATAGCGGCAGGCATTGGACGGCTTCTGAAAGACCGCCCCACGGCTTCCGATCCGCGGTGCAGTGGAGCGAAGTGCTCAAAGCCTGGATCACCGTAGGAACCAACGGCAGCGACATCAGCCGCGACGACGGCAAGACCTGGCAGTCCCTCGACGACGGCAACTGGAACGCGCTCTCGCTGCCCTTCGTCGTCGGTCCCGGCGGACGCATTGCCCGGCTGAACCCGCAATGCCTGACATCAACCTCGATCCAGCCCTGAAATGAGCTATGCTGGAGCCGACAATAAGCGACAACGGAGGAAGAGATGAACGCATCGGCTCAGATGGCTGAGATTCTGCGCGCGTTTCGGCAGACGCACTCCACTTGCGACCTGCAACTGGGGATAGACCGGTGGGAGTACATCCTTAGCGGCAAGGGCGAGCGCGCGATTGTCATCCTTGGCGGCGGAGGCAGCACCGCCGAGTCGATGTTTTCGATCCATGCTGCGCTCGAATCAAACAGCCAGGTTGTCTCGCTGGGTATTCCAACGAGCGCCGCGACGGTCGAGGACGTCAATCGCGGCATTGAGGGGATTCTCGATTCGCTCGGCATCGGGCAGGCGCTCTTTCTCGGTCATTCGCTGGGGGGAATTGTCGCGCAGTCGTTTGCTGTTCGCCATCCGGAGCGAGTGGCCGGCATGGTGCTTTCGAGTACGGGCTTTTATCTTGGGGCGCGCGCCACCTTGATCCCGGCCGCCACAAGACTCATGATGCTGTTTCCCGAAGCGATGCTTCTGCGCGCGGTTGGTTCGCAGATGGAGCGATTGCTCAAACCCTCGCAGGCGGCGGATTTCTGGCTTCAGTTTTATCGGGAGGAGTTGCGCCAACCAACCTCCGGCGCGCGCCTGAAACATCAGGGTTCGCTGCTGGTCAAGTATGCAGCTTTCTTTCGCGCTAACCCCATTCATTCCGGCCTGCCGTGGGCTAACTACTTTCCGGTTCAAATCATCGCCGCCGAAGACGATCGCGGATTCACAAAACGCGAGATCGCCTATCTGGGCGGCCTGTACCCAAGGTCGCAGACGATAACACTACCGGCAGGCACTGGGCATTTGAGTTTCCTGACCCGGCCGCGCGAATATGTCGAGACGGTGCAGAGATTTGTAACCGGAGTAAGGTGTCAAGGTTCGCTTTAAGCCGCTATCCCAGATCCCAGAATCGGGATCTGGGGCACCCAGGCGAATCCGACCATGCAACAAGGCACTCTCGCCCAAAGCCCCCGCAATGCTCTACTCTTTCCAATGAGGCTCATGAACAGGTTTCTTGCCAAACTCCGGGATGCCGTGGGTCAGTCCCTGGACCACGACGTAATCAACACGGCCAAGGCCGTGGCTTACTCCGGCATGCTCATGATCTTCCCTGCCCTGCTGGTGATGACCACAGTTGTGGCCCAGCTACCCGAGAGCAATACGCTGGTGGGCGCGGTGCGCGCCACCTTCGAGCAGTTGCTGCCCGCAGACACGCTGGACCTGTTGCAGTCCTACGTTCTCAGCCGCCATATCCACTCCGGGCAGGTGATCCTCTCCGCCACCAGCTTGAGCGTCTTTGCCGGCCTGGGCGTAATGCTGTCGCTGATGGAGGGCTTTCGCCGCGCCTACCGGCTCCCGCTCCATGATTGGGGCTTTTGGAGCCGCCGGCTGCGGGCCCTGCTGCTTGTGCCAATCGCGCTGGTTCCCCTCTCGCTGGCCACGCTGGTGGTCGTCTTCGGCCATCAGATCGAGGGCTGGATGATCGACAATGCCGACCACGAGTTGCGCCATGCTGTTATCTTCTTCTGGCGCATGATTCGATGGTCGATTGCATTGATCACCAGCATGGCCGTGCTTATCGTTCTCTATCACTTCGGCACCAAACGCAAGGAGCATTGGCTGTGGGTGGCGCCGGGGGCCGTTACCGGCACGCTGTTGTGGTTTCCGGTCACGCTGGCCTTCGGTTGGTACGTGACCCGGGTAGCCGACTATTCCATGTTCTACGGATCGTTCGGCGCCGGTATTGCCACGCTGGTCTGGCTTTACATCACAGCCTTCAGCGTGTTGATCGGCGCGGAGCTGAATGGCGCGCTTTTCAGGGACCGCCAGGCAAAGATCCTGGCCGCAGGGCCATACGATTTAGAACTACCGGACCAGTGAGCTTTTTCCAGAATGGGCATTGAAATGCCGGTCAGGATAGCTGTCTATTTCGCCGCCAACTGGCGCAGCACATATTGCAGGATGCCGCCATGCTCGAAGTACTCGATCTCCTGGGGAGTGTCGATGCGAACCAAAGCGGTGAACTGCTTCACTGCGCCGCCGGCCGCCGTGGCCTTCACTTCGAGGGTCCGGCTGCCCGCAAGCCTTGAGGTCAGCAGCGCCGTCAGCCCTGGAAAGTCGTAGACTTCCTCGCCGGTGAGGCCGAGCGAGGCGGCGTTCTGGCCGTCTTCGAATTGCAGGGGTAGAATACCCATGCCGACGAGATTCGAGCGGTGAATGCGCTCGAAGCTCTCGGCAAAGACCGCGCGCACACCCAGCAGCTTGGGCCCCTTGGCCGCCCAGTCGCGCGAGGAGCCTGAGCCGTACTCCTTACCGGCCAGGATGATCAGCGGCACGCCGCGCTCGGCATACTTCACGCTGGCGTCGAAGATGGACATCTGCTCGCCCTCGGGCAGCAGGCGCGTCTCGCCGCCCTCGGTGCCGGGAGCGAGTTTATTGCGCAGCCGCACGTTGGCGAAGGTGCCTCGAACCATCACTTCATGATTGCCACGCCGCGAGCCGTAGCTGTTGAAATCCGCCGGCTTGACGCCGTGAGCCGCAAGGTACTTGCCCGCCGGGCCGTTGGCCTTGATGGAGCCGGCCGGGGAGATGTGGTCGGTGGTCACCGAGTCGCCCAGCACAGCCAGCACGCGCGCGCCCAGGATCTCCGCGACCGGCGCGGGCGTCCTGGTAATGCCGTCGAAGTACGGCGCCTGGCGGATGTAGGTTGAGTCCGGCTCCCACTGGTAGACGTCGCCGGTGGGGAAGCGCAGACCCTGCCAGTTGGCGTCGCCCAGGCTCACCGTAGCGTACTCCCTGTGGAAGCCCTCGCTGCTGACCCCTTGCTCAATGGCATCGGCCACCTCGGCCTGCGTGGGCCAGATGTCTTTGAGATAAACCGGCTGGCCGGCCTGGTCAGCGCCCAGCGAATCGGTCTCGAAGTTATGACCGATCTTGCCGGCAAGCGCATAGGCCACCACTAGCGGAGGACTCATCAGGTAGTTGGCGCGCACGTCCACATTCACGCGGCCCTCGAAGTTGCGGTTGCCGCTGAGCACGCTGACCGCAACCAGCCCATGCTCTTCAATGGACTTGGAAACGTCGGCGGGCAGCGGGCCGGAGTTGCCGATGCAGGTGGTGCAGCCGTAGCCCACCACATTGAAGCGCAGCTTTTCCAGGTAGAACAGCAAGCCGGCTCTGGCGTAGTAGTCCGTAACCACCCGCGAACCTGGCGCGAGAGAGGTTTTCACCCACGGGGGCACGCTCAGCCCCTTCTCGACTGCCTTTTTGGCCAGGATTCCCGCCGCCACCATCACCGATGGATTCGAGGTGTTGGTGCAGCTGGTGATGGCGGCAATCACCACCGAGCCGTGATCGAGATACCGGTCCGGATCGACGCCGAAACGGGCTTTGACGGTCGTGGCCACTGGAACCGAGGACTGCTCGTCAAGGGCTGCGTCGGTCACAGTGCTACGCTGCCAAGTAGCCGCTGTGCGCGAACCCAGCGGCTTGGCCGTGGGCGCGAGCAGGCTGGGCAATTGCTGCGCGAAGCTGGCTGCGGCGTCCTTCAGCGCGACGCGATCCTGGGGACGCCTGGGACCGGCGACGCTGGGCTCGACGGCGCCGAGATCCAATTCAAGCGTCTGGGTGTAATCGGCCTCCGGCGATTCCGCGGTGTGGAAGAGGCCCTGCGCCCGGTAGTAGTCCTCAACCAGGGCGATCTGCTCTTCGCTGCGGCCGGTCAGGCGCAGGTAGCGCAGCGTCTCGGCGTCGACCGGGAAGATTCCGCAGGTGGCGCCGTATTCGGGAGCCATATTGCCAATCGTTGCCCGGTCGGCCAGCGGCAGCGCGGCTACGCCGGGTCCGTAGAATTCGACGAACTTGCCCACCACGCCCAGCTTGCGCAGCGCCTGGGTTACGGTCAGCACCAGATCGGTGGCCGTTGCGCCCTCGCGCAGCTTGCCGGTGAGCCGGAAACCCACCACCTGCGGAATCAACATGGAAACGGGCTGGCCAAGCATGGCCGCCTCTGCCTCGATGCCGCCCACGCCCCAGCCCAGCACACCAAGCCCGTTGATCATGGTGGTATGCGAGTCGGTGCCGACCAACGTGTCAGGATAAGCAACAAGCTCTCCATCAAGCTCCGCAGTGAAAACGACACGCGCCAGGTACTCCAGATTGACCTGGTGGCAGATGCCCATCCCCGGCGGCACGGCAGAGAAGTTGCGAAAGGCCGTCTGGCCCCACTTGAGAAATGCATAGCGTTCGCGGTTTCTCTGGAATTCCAGGAGAGTATTTGCCGCAAGAGCGCCCGCGGAGCCGAACTCGTCCACCTGGACGGAATGGTCGATGACCAGCTCGACAGGCGCCAACGGATTCACGCGCTCCGGGTCGCCGCCGAGGGTCTTGATGGCGTCGCGCATGGCGGCCAGATCGACGACCGCGGGGACGCCGGTAAAGTCCTGCATCAACACGCGGGCGGGCATGTAGGCGATCTCACGGCTGGGCTCGGCCTTGGCCTCCCAATTGGCCAGAAACTCGATCTCCGCGGCTGTCACGTTCACGCCATCCTCGCGGCGCAGCAGATTCTCAAGCAGAATTTTCAGGCTGAAGGGCAGGCGGCTCAGGTTGAAGCCGCGCGAGGCGAGCGCCGGCAGGCTATAGATCGTATAAGCGCGGTTGCCGGAGTGGAGCGTAGCCTTACTAAGGAAACTGTTCATTGAGGAAGCCTTTCTATCCGTCTGGCGGCGGATGGAGGAAATAAAACCAATCGCGAGCGGCTCCGCGCAAGCTGGCGGAAGCGCCCACCGTGGAGGGAAAATCCAGGCATAGTCCATTGCGGCGGACGCACCAGGAAACCACGAGACAACGTGAATAGATTACTCAGCAGGAGGGACGCCGTCCACGGTCGGGCCGGCCGCGGCGAAAGCGCTTAAGGAGGGGCGTCGAAGAGATGCGGGCTGCGGGACGGTTGAACATGGCAGACAAGAGAATTCTAGCGCGGAAAATGGTCGAGGGAACAGAAAAAGTACATAGAGAGCGGCTCGGACCGGGGAAGTTCCCCGGGCCGAGCCTTTATCGTTCTATTTTCATGGAGTTTGTGGATGCTGCGGTTGGAACCCCGGCCTACTGCGGCGGGCCCTTCATCGATGGCCTACTTGGGTGGGTTTCCTTTTCGCGGTCACGGCTAGAACGGCGGCGTCAGGCCGGTGAAATCCCCGATCTCTTTGGCGTCGTACGGGCCGCTGAGTTGGTTGAATCCGTCGCCGGCCACATTGATCATGCCTTGTTTAAAGACGATCTTGCCGGCGTGATTGACCTGGATTACACGGTTGTTGAACTGGTCGCTTATGAGAGTGTCGCCGTTGCGCAGGCGTACTCCGCGCGTGGGCTGCGGATTCGGATTGCTCCCCTTCCCGGTGTTGGTGAAATACTGCCACACCACTTTGTCGTTCTTGTCGACCTCCACAATACGATTGTTGAGGGAGTCGGAGATCAGAGTGTCGCCGTTTTCAAGCCGGCTGGCAAACGCCGCTCCGCTGACCGTGCCGCCGGCCGTGAAGGTCTTCACGATATGGCCGGCCGCGGTAATCTCGATGACGCGATTGTTGCTCTCGTCCGCAATGAGGATGTGGCCGTTCGCGAGCAGTTCGGCGCTGTTGGGATTGCTGAGTTGATTGGGTCCATTGCCGGCGACGCCATTCGTGCCATACTGCCACACGATATCCCCGCGCAGGTCAACCACAATGATGCGCTGGTTTCCCTGGTCGGCGATGATGACCTGGAACCCTGGGTGCCCCGGGAACCAAGGGAGAATCGCCGCCTGAACCGGGGTGTTGAGTTCATTCGGGCCCGCCCCGGTAACGCCTCCCTGGCCGTATTGCCACAGGATGGCGCCTCCCGGACCGACAATGAAGACGCGGTTGTCCGGGCAGCCATTGACCGCGTCGGAACACCCCGGAAGCGGCGGACTGCTGGGCGGAATGCCTGTGCCGGAGATCAGGGTGAATGGCCCGAATCTCTCGGCGTCGTTGACGCCCACAACACTGTGCGGTCCAGGTGTATCCGAGCCATCGCCAAAGCTCCACACTACATTGTGGGTGGCCCTATCCACTTCGACCACCCGATTGTTGAACTGGTCGGAAATGAGCACAGTGCCTTGGTCGTTGCCGGCCGGCGTGTCTTGCGCAGCCGCCCACACCGATGTGAATGTCATCGTCAGTGTGAAGGCCGCAAGCATGGTTGAAACGAGTGACAGGGGAGTTGCCCCCCTCAACAGATTGATCTTCATTGAACCTCCATTTGGCGTAGCTACGGAGAATGGAGCGTGGGAAGCTCCGGCGGCGCCGCTACATTCATTGATGCACGCAAAGCGCGGCTTTGGCGCAGGTGTCGCGAGGAATTACAATCTGCTTGCAACCGCCCGACAGCACAGTGATATTTCATCCCTTCGCCGCTTTGCTGAAGGTGCGGGAACGGTCGACTTCTGGTACTTCTCGCCAGGGGCGCAGTTCTTCTTGGAGCTCGACGGCTGCTCGCGAGTGCGCAGCTCTGAGTTCACCAGAACTAAACCCGCTCCGCTCGCCTATCTCGGCACGTCCAGTTTTAGAGGAAGAACGCCCGCAGCTCCAGGTAGGGGCCGTGGAAATCCCTGGGCAGAGACAGGAGCATTGAGCTGGCCCTCCCCTTCATTCACGTTTGCTGGGCTGTTGTCCTTGGGAGGGCCCCGCGTTAGTTATTCCGCCCCGAGGGCGGTTCGGGCTCGATCCCATCGCTCCCGATGCGGTGAGAGTTAGGGAATCTTGCGAGAATGAATATTGGATTACGAAGGGTTGCACTATCCCAGGCTCGAAATTCCGAACTCCGGAGCAGATAGTTTTTCTTACCCTTTGCCCAAGGACCAGCGCCACCCGCCAGACTTTTGCAGAGGTTCCTTATGACGCGCCAGCCGACCTACAGCGAAACTCCGGTCAGCGAATCACGAAGGCGTGAAGCCAGGCGGCTGAGTTCGAGGGATGCCTTTCTCGTCTCTTCAGCACTTTGGGTAGTCTGCTTCGCCGAGTTAGCCACTCCACCAATGTTTGTCGTGATTTCACCGATCTTCTGAGCCGCTTCGGTTACGTTTCGTCTTATTTCGTTCGCCGTAACCGTCTGTTCCTCTACTGCCGAAGCAATGCTGTTGGAGATGTCATTGATCGATCCGATGATCGTTCCGATGTGCACGAAGGCTGTGGCGGCTTCCTTGGTACCGCTCTGAATCGCTTCGATGGTATGGCCAATTTCTTCGGTCGCGCGAGCCGTCTGCTTGGCAAGTTCCTTCACCTCATTTGCAACAACGGCAAACCCTTTTCCGGCTTCGCCGGCTCGAGCAGCTTCGATGGTCGCGTTCAACGCCAGCAAATTCGTTTGCTGGGCAATTGAATTGATAACCTTGATCACTTTGTTGATCTCGCGGCTGGATGTTTCAAGCTTCTTCATCGTGTCCTTGGCCGACTCCGCCACATCGACCGCGTTTCTTGCAACCCGTGCCGAATCACTGGTGTTTTTTGAGATTTCGCGAATCGATTCCTGCACCTGAGAGGCGGCGCCGGCAACCGAAGATACAGTGTTGGACACCTGCTGACTGGCGCCCTGAAGGACATTGGCCAGCATCGCTGTTTCTCCTGCGCTCGATACCATTGACTTGCTGACCGTTGTCAGTTCCTCGGAGGCTGACGCCAGGTGCGCCTCGCTCTCAATCAACGTCTCACGCATCCGCCGGTTCTGAGTAACGTCACGCGAGAATCCGAAGGTGCCTATGACCCGGCCGTCCTTGTTGCGGAGAGGCATTTTGGAGGTGGATGCCCAGGTAATTCGGCCATCCGGCCAAGTCTCCTTCTCCTCCTTATCGAGGAGCGGGCGGCCCGTCCGAACGATCTCCTGCTCATCGGCGAATGCCTGACCTGCATGCTCTGCGGTGAAAAAATCGAAGTCCGATTTGCCAACGGCATCCGCGGGCGACCCGACTTTCAGTGCTTTGGCCAAAGTTCGATTGATCAGGACAAACCGGCCTTGCAGGTCTTTGAAATAAGCCGCGCCCTGCATCTGATCCAAGAAAGCAGAGAGAAGGAAGCCATAATCGGCCAGCATCGGATCAGAAGCCTCTTCGACAACTGAGTTTCCATTCCCGTTTCGCAGTGAAGTTGCCGCCAGCATATCAATCATGTCATCACCATTAAGCATTGAACAAACCTGGAGCCCCGCACCTTGGTCGGTGCGATACCTTCTTATCGGCATCTAGCAACCGTCTTTTCAGATGCTTGAGGGTCGAAAATGGTACGCCGGACGGCCCTGACATAACTTGGATATATTCAGTGATTCGTAGGGAGGCGGTGACCATGGTCTCACGAGGAATTTTTTCAAGTCAGGGGGCACCCTCATCGTGGCTAGGAACTGTCACCGGGATCGGTGCCACCCGCCGATTGGATGGGGCACCCGGCAACTGGGCAACTTTACAGCGACCTTTACAGCGACCGTTTTTTACTGAGGTACAGCGGCTGAAATGGCGATTTATGAAATGGCCCGTAACGCCTTTTGAATAAGAGATTTAGGGGTATAGATACTGGAATGCTTATTCTGTACGGGCACTGATTCGTGTCCTGCAAGTTGCTGAAGGGAAACGGGCTTAGTCGGGTTTACAGGCGTACAGGGAGAAATTTCGCCTTTTTCCGGGGAGGGGGAGGGGGTATTAATTTTCTGGTAAACAGCGGGCGCGTTCGGAGTGGGGACGGCGGGCGTGGCCGCGGCGCCTGCTGCGCGAGCGGCGGCCAAGCCAAATTGCGGCCGGCAGCCGGGGTAGCGCGCGGCCTTCACCGCTTCAGGCAGGACAAGGAGCAGAAACTTTACTATGTCGGTTACGGTGGTGTCGTAGTCGGCCGCAATCTTCCGCGTCTGGCGGTGGAGTTCGGGTTCGACAGCTACGGTGATGTTTCTGACGGTTCGCATGGTCCGGCTTTCGAGAGGCGTCAAGAATTCGCTCTAGTTGGTAGTGTGCGCCAATGGGGAGTAATTATCTGCAAAAAAGCCTTGAGAGCCTCCGATTCAGCTCGGACGGGACGCTTTCCTCACCGGTCCCCAACGGCGAGGGACCGGTGGCACCCTCATCGTGGTTGGGAACTGTCACCGGGATCGGTGCCACCCGCCCAGTTCGACTCCTCCTCCCCGGTCCCCAAAAGCGAGGGACCGGGGGCACCCTCAACTTGGTAGGAAACCGTCACTGGGACCGGGGCCACCCGCCAATAAGAAAGCTTCGGGCAGCGTGGGCCTTGAGCGAAACAGTTTGAACTTTACCGCCGGTTGCCCCGGTTCTCGATGTTTTGAGACCTGGGGAACCACGAACCTACTGCGAGCAGATAGCGAGCGGCTGGCCGCACCGCAGGTGCTATTCTTCCTCTTCTTCGACGGGCCGTTTGGCGTTGGCCAGGATTTTGTCGGCTACTAACTGCGGGACGATGTCGTAGTGGTCCATCTCCATGCGGTAACTGCCCTTGCCCTGGGTCATGGAAGTCAGCAGCGTTCCATAGGTGAGCATCTCGGCCATGGGGACCTGGGCGTTGATGATCGTGGTACGGCCTTTGGATTCCATGCCAGCTACGCGGCCACGGCGGCTGTTGAGGTCGCCCATGAGGGTTCCGGCAAACTCGTCGGGAGCCTCGATCTCGACCTTCATGACGGGCTCGAGCAGGCAGGGCTTGGCCGTTTCCATGGCCTTGCGGAAGGCGAGACGGCCGGCCATCTTGAAGGACATTTCGTTGGAGTCGACGTCGTGGTAACTGCCGTCGTAGACGACAGCCCTGAAATCGACCACCGGGTAGCCGGCGAGATAGCCGCGGGCGGCCGACTCGACGATGCCCTTTTCGATTGCCGGGATGAAGTTGCGGGGGATTGCGCCGCCAAAGACTTCGCTGGCAAACTCGAAGCCGCCGCCGCGGGGCAAAGGCTCCATGCGAATCTTGCAGTCGCCGAACTGGCCGTGGCCGCCGGTCTGCTTCTTGTGGCGTCCCGGCGCCTCGACCTTGGCGCGGATGGTTTCGCGATAGGGCACCTTGGGAGCCTTGAGGGTGACCTCGGCGTGGTAGCGCTTTTTGAGGCGGCTGACGATGGCCTCGATGTGCGGCTGGCCTGCGCCGGCAATGAGGAACTCGTTGGTCTGCGGGTCGCGGAAGAAGCGGATGAGCAGATCCTCCTCCATGAGCTTGTGGATGGCGGGGGCGAGCTTGTCTTCGTCGGCGCGGCTCTTGGGCTCAATGGCGTAGGTCATGGCCGGCTCGGGCAGCGGGGCGAGATCGACCTGAATCTCGGCGCCCTTCTGGCCAAGCGTGTCGCCGGTGAGGGTGTCGCGGAGCTTGGCCACCGCGCCCAGGTCGCCGGCGTGCAGCTCGGGGATCTCGACGGCCTTGCGGCCCTGCATCACGCTCAGGTGCGAGAGGCGCTCCTGGCCGCGGCGGGTGTAGTTCTCGACGGTGGCATCGTTGCGGACGATGCCGCTAACAACCTTGAAGAAGCTGATGCGTCCGGCGAAGGGGTCGGTCATGGTCTTGAAGACCACCAGGCCGACCGGCTCCTTGTCGTCCACCTTGCGGGTGACGGCGCCGTCCTCGGCGTCTGCGTCCGTATCGGTTGCCACGCCTTCGTACTGCGGCGCATGGACGGCGATGGGAGCACGCTCGACGGGCGAGGGGGCGTAGGCCTTGATGAAGTCCAGCAGCCGGTCGGCGCCCATGTTGGCCAAGCCGCTCGAAAAGAGCACGGGGAAGATGCGGTCTTCGCGGATGGCTTCGTGCAGTGCGGCGGTGAGGTGCTCGACGGTGAGCGTGCCGGTCTCGAAGTACTCCTCCATCAACTCGTCTTTACCCTCGGCGATCAGCTCGACCAGCGCCTCATGGCGGGCCTTGGCGTCGGCGGCCAGGCTGTTAGGCAACTCGGCGAGCTTGCCGCGGCCATCGCCGCCGGGCGTGTAATGGAAGGCCTGCATGGTCACCAGGTCCACTACGCCGTGAAAGCCCTCGGCATCGGAGATGGGCAACTGGATAAGAACACAGTTGCGGCCCCAGCGGTCGGCCAGGTCGTCGGCCAGGGCGCTCAGTCCGCTGCCGCCGCCGGCCTTGGGATGGTCCATCTGGTTAACCAGCACAATGCGAGGGATGCCGGCCTCGTCGGCGTAGCGCCAAACGCGCTCGGTGATGGGTTCAACGCCATTCTGGGCATTGATGAGGACGACGGCAGCTTCGACGGGAAGCAGGGCGGCGCGGGCCTCGTGGCTGAACATGTGGAAGCCGGGCGTGTCAACGAGATTGATCTTGACGCCCTGCCACTCGGCAAAGGCCACGGCGTTCTGCATGGTTGCGCCGCGGGCTACCTCTTCTTCGTCGTAGGCGGTGGCGGCCGTGCCGTCGGCCACGCGGCCCTGGGTTGGGGTCATCTTGGCGGCATGCAGCAGAGCGGCGATCAAGGTGGTTTTGCCGCTGTGCGCATGCCCCACTACAGCTACGTTGCGGATCTCACTTCCCTGGTAGGTTTTCATGGTTTCTCCTTGAATTTGATGGCTTCAGGCGGACGCCTGAATGGGAAAAGACAGTGGTCTCCCAGGTCTCAAAGGCGAGACCTGGGGCACCCGACTCAGGATGACAGCCGGTAAGGGGGTACCCATTAAGTTGGAATGATGGAGGGACAGGGAGTGCGCGGGAACGTCCCGGAGGGCGTCCATGTGGCCGGATTGTCGGGCCACGTGTCCGGGTCTGCCGTCTGCCTCGTCCATGAAGGTCTTGGCCGGCGCCGCGCGGATGAAGGTAGGATGGACCCGCCCGGCGTCTGTCTCTGAAAAGCGGATGCTATCACACGCGGCGTGTGAACGTCCTGTGACAATCCGCACAGGGCGGGGCAGGACTGGTCTCTAGACTTTGATCCCTTCGTTCACCGGAACATCAGCACCAGGAACCATCCATTCAATCCCGCGATGAGGGCCGCCACGAACCAGGAAAGCCCTTGCAGCCAGCGGCCGTTCACGAACTCGCCCATCTTCTCGCGGCTGCCGGTGAAGATCACCAGCGGAACCACGGCGAAGCTGAGTTGCAGGGAGAGGATCACCTGACTGAGCAAGAGAAGCTTCTCAGTGCCCCGCTCGCCGGTGATGGCGACGACGATGATGGTGGGAATGATGGCCAGGGAGCGGGTGATGAGGCGGCGCAGCCAAGGAGAGAGCTTGATGTGGATGAACCCCTCCATCACCACCTGGCCGGCCAGTGTTCCCGTAATGGAGGAGTTCTGCCCCGAAGCCAGCAGAGCAATGGCGAAGATGGTGCTGGCGCCGGCCGCACCCACCAGCGGGCTGAGCAGCTTGTAGGCATCCTGGATGGCCGCAACCTCAAAGTGTCCGCTGCGATTGAAGACCGCTGCCGCTACCACCACAATGGCCGCGTTTACGAACAGCGCTACCGTGAGCGCCAGCGCGGAGTCGATGTTGGCCATGAAGATGGCCTCGCGCTTGCCCTCGGGCGTCCGCTTGTAGCGGCGGCTCTGCACGATGGAGGAATGCAGGTAGAGGTTATGAGGCATCACCGTTGCACCTAACATGCCGATGGCGATGAAGAGCATATCGGGGTTGGTGACGATTGAAGCCGAGGGGACGATCAGATTCTTGAAGACCGGCCAGTACTCCGGGCGCGAGAAGAAAAGTTGCACGCCGAACATGGCGATGATGGTGCCGATCAGAGCGATCACCAGCGCCTCCACATAGCGGAAGCCCCAGCGCTGCATCAGCAGGATCAGCAGCACGTCCAGGCCGGTGATGAGCACGCCGTAGAAGAGCGGAATGTGGAAGAGCAGGTTCAGGGCGATGGCTGAGCCAATCACCTCGGCCAGATCGCAGGCGGCGATGGCGATCTCCGCGCCAATCCAAAGGGCATAGCTTACCCACGGCTTATAGCTCTGGTGGCAAAGCTGAGCCAGGTCGCGCTCCGTCGCAATGCCCAGCTTGAGCGACAGGCTCTGCAACAGAATGGCCATCAGGTTCGAGGCCATGATGACAAAGAGCAGCGTGTAACCAAAGCGTGAGCCGCCGGCGATGTCTGTGGCCCAGTTGCCGGGGTCCATGTAACCCACGGAGATCAGGAATCCCGGCCCGAGGAAGCCGAGGAGCCGCCGCCAATACAGCGGCGACCGGGAGAGACGCACCGTCGCATGAACCTCCGGCAGCGAGGGGACCAGATGCTCTGGTTCCGGCGCGAGGCCCGGGAGAACGGGCACCGGTGCGAAGTCCGTTGCGCTCATACAAACGAGTATGCCACAGGTAGTTAACTATAGTTAATTATTTTTATTAAATTATATTACCTGCCTGGGCAGGTTTCAGCCAGATCGCCTCCGCCGCCGGTCGCCCCAGAATCGCACTTCCCTTATCTAACTCAATTGAAACGGTTTGATCGTAATTCTGTTTCATTACACGCAAAAGTGCGCCAGGGCCAATTCCCGTATCATGGAGAAAGAGCAACAGCTTGTGGTCTCGCTCATGGAGGCTGGTGACGGTGTAGCGCTGGCCCTCGGCGGCCTCGGAGAGAGGCGTCTCGCCGCGCTGCTTGCGCTGGGCAGGACTCTCAGCCAGCACCTGGTTGCCGTGAGGACAGGCTCCGCCTTCGCCCAGCTTTTCCCTGAGTTTCAACTCAAAGGCCGGCGAGACGGCGTGCTCCAGGCGCTCGGCCTCCTCGTGAATCTCGTACCACTCCATGCCGAAGACTTCGCTCAGCATGCGCTCGATCAGGTGGTGGCGCAGGGCGGTATGGTAGGCGGTTTCGCGCCCGGCGGCCGTCAGCCGCACAATGCCGTCCTCGCGCACTTCGACGTAGCCGTCGCGCTTCAAGCGCTTGAGCGCCATGGTGACGGCCGGCGCCGAGACCTCAAGCCAGTGGGCCAGCATGGCCGGAATCACCTGACGGCCCTCGGCTTCGGCCTCCAGAATGGCCTTGAGGTAGTTCTCCTTCGAGACGTAGATCGAGTCTTTCATCGCGGGGCTTGATTCAGTCTAACCCTTGGCGGTGTCAATCCGAATGGAGTTTGCCGAGGTGAGCCGAGCGGCAGAGGATAACAGCGCGAAATGGCGCGGCCTTCTGATTCCTGTTCAGGGCATTCGTGTTTCAAGAACGGGCAGAATCCATAGGGGAACTCCTCCCGGAGATACATTGCTGTCGAGCCTTCCCACTCAGGGCAAACGCATCTTAACTTCCTTGATCGGTATTCACGGACGGTTTTGTAACAAGGGCACGACTTCAGTCGGGCCGCCACGAAAGCAATAGATAATAAGGGCTTTAGCCCCTGCCAACCTCTTCATGTCCCCTTTGCCGATTGCCGGCCGATGCCGTATGCAGGGGCTAAAGCCCACCGCGTTTCCTTAGCCCATATGCGGCCCGACTGAAGTCGTGCCCTTGTTACAATGCGCATGAATTCAATATTTTGCGCAGATATTGCATCATGGCCTAACAAGAACTCTCAGGATAAGTTTAAGGTGCGCTGTCTAATCTCCTCTGTGTGGTCGGATGATCCTATGTACGGTTTGAACTACTGCTTCAATCCGGAGAAGAACTTAATCCCTCTTGACCACACTGTATTCGACGGGATTGCACTCGTATTGCGACATTTTCAGGCGTGGTCCGATTCCGACATTAAATCTTGGGAGGATTGGAGAAAATCCGCCGGAGTTTGAGTGAGGAGCATCACAGTCAGCCAAGTATATTATT
>Ga0182014_10001861_pt1 | contig 27549 bp, 16 predicted proteins | sample 612S2DmetaG_FD_120489 | JGI IMG/M metagenome (GOLD analysis project Ga0182014, IMG submission 120489) | Permafrost microbial communities from Stordalen Mire, Sweden - 612S2D metaG | ecosystem: Environmental > Terrestrial > Soil > Wetlands > Permafrost | place: Sweden: Stordalen | collected... | reverse complement strand
CTGCTGCTCTTCGGCATCCCGGCGCGTCGTCGTAGCTGGCGAAAAATGCTCGGAATGCTTGCGTTGCTCGCGGCTCTCAGCAGTGGTGTCTTTGCTTGTGGCGGCGGCGGAGGCGGCGGCGGCGGCGGTGGAGGTGGTATTGCCGGGACCACTTCCGGCAGCTACGCGATTACCGTAACCGGTACGTCAGGCTCAATCACGTCAACGGGCATTGTAGCCCTTACTGTGCAATAGCAGGAGCGCGCCTACACCAGGCACTCCTGCTCGCAGATGCGCACCATCAGGTCTCCGGCGGCGTGGCGGAAGGCTACCATCAACGTGTCTTCCACCGGCGCCGCTCCGCAGAACCGCTCGCTCTCGACGGCCGATTCCGGCACCGCCATCGCGCAGGGCCGGGGCAGGGAAGACTTGATCGAGCCCGCGATCATATTGGCGATCTCCTTGGTGGCGTCCAGCGCGTCCGCCTCGGCGACCGTATCTACCGGCTGCATCATCATTGCCGCCGTGGCCTCGTAGGCCAGCCCGCCGTCCATGCGCACCTCGATGCGGCCCTTCCACTGGCCGTAAAGGTTGACGCTTCCAACCATATGGCCGGCGGCCACGCAGAACTCCTCCTGGACCGGCATGGAGTCCAGCTTCATGGCCAGCATTTGCTCCCAGAACTGGGAGTTTGCCTCGATGACGCTCCGCTGGTTAACTTGAGCCTTCACTCCCAGCTCCGTTCCAGAACTCCGTTACCGACTTTGCTTCTTCTCACCCTATCGGGCGATCTTGAAGATTCCTTAACAGACAAAGAATTGAAGCGGTCTCGATCGTCATTGGAGGCATTTTTGGTGATCCATATCACTTTCAGAGGTGCGCACAGGCACATCGACACCCCAAGATCGGTGCCACTCTTTCCTGTGCGAGGTAAATGTCATGTCGGATAACCCCCCGGATTCGGATATCGTTCGATGGATTCATCCCTCGGCGATCCTGGTCGCCACTGACCTGAGCGATCTGGACCGGCTCTTGCCCTATGCTCTGGAGCAGGCATCGGAGGCTGGGGCCCGGCTGATTCTCCTTCACGTTCTTGCCACAGCCGCGGCATTCAAAGCCGACGCCTCCGGAATGCCCTGCTACGATCCGGCCGGCGCGCTGGAGCACGCGGCGAAGACGCTCGAACCATGGTGCGCCCTGGCCCGCCGCAAAAATATAGCCTGCGATGCCCTGGTGCGCGAGGGGAATCCCGCACGGCAAATCGAAGCCTCGATCCGCCAGTTCCAGGCAGATCGAGTGCTTCTTGGATCCCGGAGCCGGAACAGGCTCGGAAAGCTGCTCCTCGGCTCCGTGGCAGAGCAAGTGCTGCGCTCGGTCAATCTCCCGGTCATCACCGTGGGTCCCGAGGCTTATCTCCCGGTGGAGGACGGCGACCAAGAACGCGTCGTGCTGCACGCCACCACACTCAGAGAGACCTCTCGCCCGAGCGCGGCGCTTGCTTGCAAGATCGCCGCCAGTCTAAGCGCTAGGCTGGTCCTGCTGCATGTGCTGCCCCCGATGGACGAGATGGAGCGGGATGGCTTGCCCACGGGCCTCAACTCGGCGGCGATGCACGAGTTGCGGATTCTGGCCGCGGAGACCGCCGGAGGCTGTTGCAGCGCTGTCGAGCCGCGCGTCGTCCACGGCAATCCGTCGATCGAGATACTAGCCGAGGCTGCCGAGCGCAGAGTGCGAATGATCGTCCTGGGCGCCACCGAGCGTTCCACCTTCGAGAATCTCACCGGCGACCGCGTCATCTGCCGGGTTCTGGCCCACGCGCGCTGCCCCGTGCTAACCCTGCGGGAACCTACAGCAACCCGCGTTGCAATCGAGACCGCGCGGCTGGCATTTCATCGCTAACCGGAGTCCATGCAAATGCAGAAACCGGCAGCCCCAAACGAATACTGCCTCCCAGTTATGAGAGGCAGTTGGTCACCCGAGGCAAGATCCTGCTGTGCGTACTGATATATACGGGACGACCAAGCTTGGGATTATCGATCATGCTGCACACCTGGCTGTCTGTGGGGGGAACGGAGCAAGACCGCTTCCATTCGGTCTACCCTACAACCTCTTCTCCGCGTTGTTCATGGCCCATTATGGTGAGGCACAAATGCGACGGTTCGGCGTGAGCTAATCGTCATTTTTAGTCATGTCGATGGAGTCTCACTGGCAACCGACTATGCGGGTCAGCTTACCAGCAGTAGGTGGCAACAATCTCCGGAGCGCTGGGAAGCTGGTTGATGACGGTAGTATGCAAAATAATCTGGACATTCTTCTTTTCCCAGCCTTTCGGTAGGGACTTGACTAGTGCCGAGATCGTTCTTGGATCGGTGATGAATTCGGCAGCGACACGCGTTCCTGCCTGTCCAACCCCCGCGGCTGTGATCACTGTCGTGCCGGTCTTTGAGTTCAAGACCCGGGATACGATCGCGTAGTCATCTGTAGATTCATGCGCAGTAGTAGACCAATGCTTTTTAGGGTCTGTGCGGTCCACAATAGTACTCCGCCCTTCGAAAACATAACGCAGATTCTCGGTCATTGTAAGGGTCCACGAGTTGTTGTGCGCGCCGATCAGGATCGTGGGATGTTCGCGGAGATCGCCAAATGCCACGTCATTGGCGAATCGAACGTCGAATTGCATATTGCGATGCACCAGCAGAGACACGATCTTTGTTGTGGCCGCGACATCGCCAATGGTAACGAAGGTATCCTTCGCGGGATAAAGGTCCTGAGCGTCAATCTTGGTGCCCGGGGGCAATGGAATATAGGATTCCAGTCCCATCTCTTCCGTTTGGCTCCGCGGGTGTTGCCGGTAGTACGCATCCATGTAGGAGGAAGACAACTCATAGACAGCGTTGCTGCCTATATAAATCAAGACGGTATGGGAGCTGTCCAGGACGGGCGACCAGAATTGATTGAAGGCACGCTCCTCGGGAGTGGCGAAGTAGTGCTGTATTGCCCACGCCAGGATCACCAATGAGGCGGCAATCAAGATCCACCATTTGAAACCTCGGAATCTCGCGGGGGATGGCGTCAGGTCTTGCCCTGCGACCTGGTGGTGAACCGGGAAGGTTAGGGGTTCGACCGGAGACTGGTTCCGTTCCGGTTCATGTGGCGGAGCCGACGGCGATTGAGCCGAATTTCTGTCAGTCCGTTCGAAAACGGCCCTGAAGGAGCCGGAAGGCACGCTGATCAGGATCTCTTCTTCACGTGTTGTTTGATAGTAGAGCGCGAGACGCTTCCTGACCTCGGCCGCTCGCGCGCGAACGATCGGATCGTCATTTGTGTCGTAGTCTGGGCGTCTGTTGAAAACATTTGCTCCGATGATCCGTTCCTTGAGCATCTCAAGGTGGCCGGCAAGAGTCTGATCGACGATGTATTGCAGCAACTCCTGAGACTGTTTGCTGGAGTGAAAGGGCGTACTTTGCAGGATCGCAGATAAGGTTTTCTGGATTACGGTTGCTGGTACCGTGTAGGAACTCTCGTGCCCCTCGGGAGAATCGATCTTTTCCACATCATGCGCCAACGATCGCCTCGAATTCTCTGCTCCCTACGGACTGTACCCCCCTTTACGTGCTCTTGACAAGTCAGAGCGGGAGCCGGTAGCCAATTCTGGAAAATGTCCAGCGGAATCAATAATTTACAGAAAGTTGCATCGCCCGTCCGCGGGGTTTCGGCTCAATTCCAACGAGGCGTACAAGTTCTTTTTAATCAATAGACTACAGAAGAGAACGCGGCTGCAATCTCCAGAACAGTCTCGTACAGTACCGTACAGTACGTTGTCATTCCGTGCTAAGTAATCGTTAACTGTGCCCTGTTCTAGCTAGCAATTCGGGCTGGGCTCCCGGCTTTTCCGGGGGATTTCAGCTGACCAATCAGCCTGCGCGATGCGATGACTCTGGCTTCTCTCTTGGTTGAAGGTGAAAGGTGCCGCGGTCTGTGAAAACGATTTAAATGTCAGAAAAACCTTAGGAGGCAGCATGAACAAATCCCGGTTCGTACTATTGACAGTCTCGATGGCCATCTTGGCCCTTGGACTGTGTTTCATTCCAACGCTCCATGCGCAGACGTTGAGTTCCACCGCGGCTTTGTCGGGCACGGTTAGCGACCCGGCCGGGGCCAGGGTTCAGAAAGCAACAGTCAAGCTCACCGATTCTGAAAAAGGAGTCGCCCGAACCTTCATGACCGGTTCGGCAGGCGAATTTTCATTCGCCCTGCTGCCAGCCGGCGCCTACACGCTTGAGGCCAGCGCCCCGAACTTCAAAACTTCCAGGCAAGACGGGATTGTCCTTCATGCGGGGGATTCTCTTGTTGAGAGCATCAGTTTGAGCATCGGTGCTTCCGAGGAGGTGACGGTGACTGAATCTGGGCCTCTGCTTCAAACAGAGGATGCCAACGTCGGCACTGAGATCGCCTCAAAGCAAGTTGAGGAATTGCCTCTCAACGTCAGGAATGTGATCGGCCTGGTGATGTTGAACTCCTCGGTGAACAACCAGGTTCAGCAGCAGAATTTGACTGCGGGTGGCGCGGACGATATGGCCGACCAGGATATGTCCTTCCTGAGCTTCGGCGGTGGCTTGATGGGAACTACGGCCTGGCTTCTGGATGGCGGCTGGAACGTGGCCCCCGGCTGGGGCGGAACTGTTTATGTGCCCGCGGTGGACGACGTTCAGGAATTCAAGGTCACGAACAACTCGTTCTCGGCTGAATACGGTTGGAGCACCGGCAATGTGATCAACATGGTCACCAAATCCGGCACCAGCGACTTCCATATTGTGATGGACGAATACCTTCGCAATCCGAAGTTGGACGCCAACCTCTACTTCAATAAACTGGCCAACCTGCCCTGGATTGGCGACCATCGCAATCAGTTTGGAGTTGCCGGCGGCGGTCCGCTGTATATTCCGGGCATTTACAAGCAACGCAACAAGACATTCTTTTTCGCCAACTACGAGGGCTTGCGGCTCAGCAATGCCTCCACCGGATCCGGCAATATGCCCTCCACCGCCCAAGAGGCGGGCGACTTTTCGGCAGAGTACACCGCCACTGTGATAGGCACGGATTGTTTGGGCAGAAACATCTATTCCGGCGAGATCTTCAATCCCTACACCACAAGGCAACCGGGAGGTGCGTGCGGGGCAACTGGATGGGTTCGCGACCCTTATACGAACAACAAAATCGGTACGGGGGGGTCAGGGACAGTTGACTCGCTGGCGCATACCTTTGCCTCGGGGAACTACTGGCCGGCGTCGAATACGACAGGCAAACCCCTCAATTGGTATGCCTCGGCCTCAGCGCCATCGCAATCCAACGAGTACGGAATTCGCATCGACCACCACTTCACCGACAACACCAGCATGTACGGGCGCTGGATGAATAAGCACGAGTCCAAAAACGGTGAGCCGGCCTTTTACGGAGCCAGCGACATTGCTGGACCGGGCGACACGAACCCCGACAACCGGTATAGTGTCGCTACGGGCGCCTCGCATGTCTTTTCATCCAGTTTCGTGATGAATGCCAATGCGGAATACAGTCGATGGATTGAAGGGAATGTGGTGCAGAGCGGCGGGTTCAAGGATTCCACGCTCGGCTTGGCTGGTATCCTCGACTCGTATAGCGGTGAGTTTCCTGAGGTCAGTTTCGGCGCCGGCAACTATATGCCGCTGGGACCAACCCAGGGCTACGGCGTAATGACCAACGCCAACAATGTGGGCACCGCTAGCCTGGACTTCAACAAGACATTCGGAAAGCATTCGCTCTCGTTCGGGTATATGGGCATTCTGACTCAGCTCTTCGGCGGCAGGATCGCTCCCGTGGCATTCCACTTCTCCAACGACAAAACGTCAGGTATCGACTCAAAAGGTAACCTGGTGTCCGGCACTGGAGATGCCTTCGCTTCCTTTATCGCGGGCGCGGGCTCCAGCGGTTCCGCCGGGTTCAACGCATTGCCGGCGACATCGTACCATATGCATGGAGTGTACCTTCAGGACGATTGGAAGGCGTCCCGGAAGTTGACGCTGAACCTGGGTTTCCGCTATGAAATGCAGACCCCGTTCACGGAACGGCACAACTGGCAAGCGGCCTTCGATTTCAACGCACTCAATCCGATCAGCGCGTCCGGGACTCCGGCTTATGGAGCGATCGTCTACAGCACTCCAGGCCACCGCAATCTCTATCAGTACAATTTGGACGACGTGGCCCCGCGCGTTGGATTCGCGTATGCCGCCATGCCCAAGCTGGTTTTCCGCGGCGGCTTTGGCCTGTATTACGCGAGAAACTTCCTCCCGTATGGCGGAATACCGGCCCCGGGCTTTTCTTCCCAAACAACGTGGTCTGCTACGGCCCCCAACGGGGTCCAGGTCCAGACGCCGCTCGCCAGTGCTTTCGCTACCGACAGCAACATTCTGCCGATTACCGGGAACGCGTTGCAAGGCATGACGTATGTAGGTCAAGCCCTCAGCGCAGTCAATGCAGTCCGTCCCGATCCCCGCGTCAAACAGTATTCGTTGGGATTGCAATACGCCATCACTCCCAACGACCTGGTGGATGTCAACTACGTGGGCAACCTCGGAACGCGCATCCTCCTCGGAGGCATGAACTACGGCCAACTGAACCCGAGTCACCTCGCTCTGGGCGAAACGGCACTGACCGCCAATGTGGCCAATCCGTTTTCCACCACCTTGAGCAACCTTGGACTTCCCGCCATGGCCTGCCAAAATTCAAATGGGACACTGGCGGCGGGGCAAATGATGGAACCGTATCCGGAGTTCTGCGGCGGCGCTTTCGCCCAGCAGGAGCCGGTGGGCATTTCCAGATATGACTCGTTGCAGATGGCCTATAACCATCGCATCACCCAGGGCCTGATCTTCATGGCCTCCTACACCTACTCAAAGTTCATCACCGATGCCGGCGATGCGTTGGGCTGGTCCAGTATCAACAGCGGCGGCAGCGCCATCCGCAATTACTATGACTTGAAAGCGGATCGAACTGTCGACTCGACGGACATCCCTCAGTCTCTCGTTTTGAACTATGTCTACGAGTTGCCGGTTGGAAGGGGCAAGAAATTCGGTGGCAACATGAACGCAGTTGAGGATGCGGTTGCGGGCGGCTGGCAGATCTCCGGCATTACCCACCTGCAAAAGGGCTTCCCGCTGTCGATCGGCAATGGAGGACAAAATCAGGCAAGTGTTTGGGGCGGAAATCAACATGCGACCTTTACCGGGGCCAGTTTTTCGCCTACATCCTCATGCACCGCGAAGTATTGCATCTTCAACCCGGCGGCCTTTGAACAGTCGCCTGCATTACCGGCTGGGCCGGCGACCGGTGCGCAGATAGCGGCGACATTTGGCAATGTCCCCCGCTACCTCCCCAATCTCCGGGCTCCTGGATACCTCGACGAGGACCTGGGGATTCAAAAGTGGTTCAACCTCCCGGCGGAGAAGTTCCGCCTGCAGTTCACCGCACAGTTGTTCAACGCTTTTAACCACGCCAACTTCCTTTCACCCGATACCAATATTGGGGATGGCGTAATGGGCCAGAGTACAGGCACCATGGGAGCGCGACAGATTCAGTTGGCGCTTAAGCTGGTTCGGTAGGTCCAATGCACCGACTCGCACTTGCTCTCTGCCTGGCAGCCGCGTTCACGAATTCCAATGTGAACGCGGTAGCCAGAGCGGAAGAGCCAACCCAAAACTTACAATCCCTCCTGGCTGAGGCACGTGAGGCTCAGTCCAAGGGGGACTTTACCGCCGCTGCGGAATCATACCGCAAGGCAGTCGAACTTGAGCCCTCGGTTCCGGAGCTATGGGCCAATCTCGGGCTGATGTATCACGAGTCTGGAAAGCCGGCAGAGGCCATGCACAGCTTCAAAGAGGCGATAAGGCTCAATCCGTCTCTGTTTGTCCCACAGTTGTTCATGGGCATTGAGTTGCTTGGAGCCAAGAACCCCGAGGCTGCCGTTCCCTTTCTTGAGCGAGCTGAAAAGCTCAATCCCAATGACCTTCAGGCGGCGCTAAACCTGGGAAAGGCATTCTCCATGTCAAACCATGCCGACCGCGCCGCCGATTCCTACTCCATTGCAGCCCGGCTTACGCCGAATGATGGGAACATTTGGCTGACTCTTGGTACTACCTACCTGCAGCAGGTCGAAAGCGATGCCCGCATGATGACCTCTGCATACAGCCATTCACCTTATATCACCCTGCGTGCGGCTGAGACCTATGCCGAAGAGGGCAAGCTGGTTCAAGCCGAGGATGCATATAAGACCGCTATTGCTTTAGGTTCCCCTGCGCCTTGCACGCACGCGGAATTTGGTATCGCGCTGCTGCGCAGGAATAGAGTCGCCGAAGCACAAGAGCAATTCGAAGTGGAACGGCGGTCCGGATCTCATTGTGGATTGACGGCGCTCGGTTCGGCAATCGGCGAACTTGCCGATGGCCATCCGGAGGTTGCCCTCGACAGATTGACTTCTCTTTCCATGGCCGATCCTGGATTTCTCCGCACGAGTATGCCGCTCTTTCGTGGGGCCGTCTCCGCTGAGCAGGCTAAAGCACTGGTCGATCTCCTCCGAGCGCAGCAGAATCACGACCACAGCTCGAACGAGATCGCTTCGCTCGTAGCTCAGAATTTCATTGCCGATGACGCGCCAGTTCCGGCCGAACTCGGTGGCGCGGTCCAGCCTGTAGAGATGCAGACACCGAGGTCCGCGAGCCCCGACAGCCTATATGCATCCGGTCAATTTGCAAAGTGCAGTGAAGCATTGAAACCGGCCCTCCCCACCCTTGGATCCGTTCAACTCAGGCTTCTAGCCTCGTGTTCATTTAGTACGGGCGATTTCGAAACAGCTTCGGGCGCAGCCCAGCGTTTGAAGTTGAATTCCACAACTCGCGCGGAGGGTTTGTATTGGGAGAGCAAAGCCGACCAGAAACTGGCTTTGACCGCGCTGATTCATGCCGGCGAGATTGACGCCGACTCTCCGCGAATGCACGTTCTACTGGGAGATGTCTTCCGGCAGAAACGGCGATGGCAAGACGCTGAAGCAGAATACAGAAAGGCTGTAGCTCTCGATCCTAAGAGTCACGCCGCGCGGCTGAGTCTGGCTATCGTTCTGTTTACCGATTTGAAGACCGACGAATCTCTCGAAATCGACCGCAGTCTCTTGGCGGAAGATGCGAACGATCAAGAGGCCAATCTCCTGGCTGGAGAGATCTTTGTCCAAAAGAGCCTCTTTAGCCAAGCTGAGCCTTATCTGACCCGATGTACAAATCTCAAACCGGAGTTCATGCCTCGTTTACATGTTCTCCTTGGGCAGGTGTATGCGGCGACCGACCGGATTCCGGCCGCAATTCTGCAATACAAATCGGGACTGTCAACCGATGACGATGGAAGCGTTCACTACCAGCTTGCCCGGCTCTATCAAAAGACGGGCGACAACAATGACGCCGAAGAGGCATTCAAGACTTCGAAGCGTCTCAGGAGCCAATTTGACGAACGCGATCGGCTTGAACGGAGTCCCACTGACCTGAGCCGTCAATAGCGTTCTCCTGCGGTCGATTGCAGTGCGTCATCGGACCGTGTTCCGGCAACCCTTTGTAGCTGCACACAACAATATGCGGCCGCCACGCAAGCGCGAAGTGTCAGTTCCAATCTGCCTTCGTCCTTTAGACAGGAGTCTTGATTTATGTCAAATATTTCGCCCAGGATTTTTCTTTTCGCTGTCTTCCTTTTCGCCATTCTGTTTGGCCCTACCGCTGGCCGCGGTGCCGCTCAGACTGTCGAGCCACTGGCCAATGGCGCTATTGTGCACGCCGCAAACGGAATTGTTCATATCGAAGTATGCTCCGTTAGCGTGATCCATATCTTTGCAAGTGCTTCCCCATTGCCGGTCACGTCTCTGGTGCCGGCCGTGATTAGGCCATGTGACGGTGCGAAATTCACAACTTCGTCGGATGACTTGGCATTTCATATTCAGACAAGCGAGCTGAAGATCGAAATCGCCAAGGACACCGGATCGGTACGATTCCTGACGTCCGATGGACAGACGATCCTCAGCGAGCAGCCCGATCATGGAAGAACAATTGCATCGGGAGAAGTTGAAGGATCAAAGGACGGAACCCGGCAGGAGTTCTTGCTGTCCCCTAGCGAAGCGCTGTACGGCCTTGGACAACATCAGGAGGGATTCCTCAATCTGCGCGACTTACCAGTGCGGCTCCTGCAAGCAAACACAAACATCGCGATTCCGTTTCTCGTTTCGACAAAGGGATACGGCCTGCTTTGGAACAACGCGGCGTTGACAGATTTCAATCCGGCTTCTGAAGCGATACCTCTGGATGCGAGTGGCGCCGGGACATTTCAAACCGGTTCCGAAGGCGTATACGGATTTTTATTGAGTGGTAATTTTCGTGACAAACTTCGATTGTCGGTCGACGGGGAAGAGGTCATCGATCTCAGGAACATGTGGCTCCCCGGCTCAGCGAGCGGAAAGAAACACCTGGCGGCGAATACCACGTATAAAGTGATGGCCGAGTCGGGAGGTGACACCAAGCTCTCTGTGCGTACCCCCTCAGACACGATGGCCTTCCGCTCCGAAACGGGAAATGCGGTTGACTATTACTTCATCTATGGACCAGAGCCGAGCCATGTCCTTGCTCAGTACCGGGAATTCACAGGCGCCGCTCCGCTGCTGCCGCGGTGGGCATATGGTTATTGGCAATGCCGGGAACGTTACTCGAGCCAGCAGCAGATTCTCGATATGGCTGCCGAATTTCGCAAGCGTAAAGTTCCGGTCGATGTTCTGGTTCAGGATTGGCGGTACTGGGGAAAGTACGGCTGGAATGCGATGCGCTTCGATGAAAGCGACTACCCCGATCCAGCGGCAATGATGTCGGACCTGCATCGCCAGAATTTTCACATGGTCATCTCAGTCTGGGCGAAGTTCGGAGCCGAGACAGACGTGAATCATGAAATGGAAAAAGCACACCTGCTGCTTACCGGCGCAGCTAGCACCGGAGAGCCCGGCGAGACGAAAGAAAGTGAAAGCTGGGCTGACCTTTTCAATCCGCAAGCACAGAAGGCCTATTGGTCGGATCTCGACCACAATCTCTTTGCATCCGGGCTGGATGGATGGTGGCTCGATGCTTCAGAACCCGAAGGCGATCCGCTCAAGAACGATCGGACCTTCCTGGGGCCGGGAAAGACCGTCCGCAACGCATATCCGCTCTTTGAAACTTCGGCAGTGTATGAGGGGCAACGGGCGACAGATCCGAATAAGCGTGTCGTGATCCTGTCGCGCTCCGCGTATACCGGGCAGCAGCGCAACGGATCCATCTCCTGGTCGGGCGACGTCTCGGCCAATTGGGAGACCCTGCGCCGGCAGATCCCGGCCGGCCTCAGTTTCGGAATCTCCGGCTTTCCCTATTGGACGACGGACATCGGCGGATTCTTCCGTCCTAAGGACCAGTACGCATCGACGGACTACCATGAGCTGCTTATCCGATGGTTTCAATTCGGCGCGTTTTGCCCAATCTTTCGTATTCACGGATATCAATCTGAAACCGAGATGTGGAAGTACGGCCCTGAGGTGGAGAAGATCCTGACGCAATATGATGAGCTGCGCTATCGTCTTCTTCCCTACATTTACTCCGCGGCCTGGGGCGTTACCAACCGCGGCGAGACCCCTATGAAGGCACTCCCATTCGCCTATCCGAACGATTTGGCGCTACGCAACGTCGGTGATCAGTTCCTGTTCGGAGATTCCCTTCTGGTCAATCCAGTGGTACAAAAGGGCGCAATTAGCCGGAGCGTCGCCTTGCCGCAGGGCAGCAACTGGGTCGATTTCTGGACAGGGCAGACGTATCGCGGGGGACAGACGATCCTCGCCGATGCGCCTCTGGACAGAATTCCAATCTTGGCAAAGGCAGGGAGCATCGTGCCATTGGGCCCGATCGTGCAGTCCGCAGCAGAACTGGCAGACACACTGGAGATTCGCATCTACGACGGTAAAGATGCCGACTTCCTGCTGTACGAAGATGGTGGTGATGGCTACGCATACGAGCATGGCGCGGAGGCAACCATTCAATTTCACTGGGATGACCTTCGAAATACTCTTTCGATCGGGGATCGATCGGGAACATTCCCGGGAATGCAAACGAAACGGACCTTCCGGATTATCCAAGTCAAACCGGGACATGGTGTAGGAGCCTCTACGGATTCCCGCGCAGATCGCTCCGTAAACTACGATGGGCATGCGATAACCATTCATCTTGGCAAAGCGGGCTGAACGAGGGGCCATACAGCGCTTTGCGCGACAACTCAGCCTGCGCGTTGCATCGTTGCGACGCGCAGGTTATCGCGCTCTTTGAAGATTCGGCAACTGTCCGGCTAACCAACCGCGCTCCGTCTCCGGCGTGCGTTCGCATTCTGGCGGAGTCTTCCACCGGTATGCGCAAGACCTACTTTGCAGACCTCACTCTGAAGTCTGTTCCGGGGTCGCAGTGAGGATCGGACTGCTCGGAAATCGCTGGAGAAGTTCAACTCGACCATAACCTGCGGGTAAAACGAATCTCTTACCGGATCCCAGCCGAGAGATTCCAACAGAAGCTCTGCTCGGTTGCTGCTGGTCAAAGAGGAATGGCGCGTATACTGTAACCCTTAGAAGGAAAAGGATAAAGACATGACCCACCTGAAATGGATATTGGCAGCGGCAATTGTGCTTTTGCCATCGTTTGCTGCGGCGGCGCAGGGCGCTCCCGAACTCAAGACGGACAAGGACAAGTTCAGCTACGCGCTGGGAATGAAAATTGCGGAGAACTTCCGCAAGCAGGGGTTGGAGCTGGATCCCGCCGTCTTTGCCAAGGGATTCGCAGAGTCGTTCAACGGCGGCAAGCCCGCGATGACCGACCAGGAGATGGAAACCATGCTGGCGGCGGCAGCGCAGGAGATCCGGAAGAAGCTGGCGGCGCAGCAGGCGGAGAAGGGCGCGGCGGCGCAGAAGGAAGGAGAAGCCTTCCTGGCCGCGAACAAGGCGAAGGAAGGCGTGGTGACGCTGGCCAGCGGCCTGCAATACAAGATTCTGAAGGCGGGTACAGGCGAGAAACCGACGCTGGACGACACTGTGATGTGCAATTACAAGGGCACGCTGGTCAATGGAACTGAGTTCGACGCGTCGGAGAAGCACGGCGGGCCGGCGACCTTCCCGGTAAAGGGCGTGATTGCGGGCTGGACCGAGGCTCTGCAGTTGATGCCGGCGGGATCGAAGTGGCAGCTCTTTGTGCCGTCCAATCTTGCCTATGGACCGCAGGGACCGGGAGATATCGGGCCGAATGCGACGTTGATCTTCGAAGTGGAGTTGGTGTCGATCCAGAAATCGGCGGCGTCGGGGGCTGCGGCGTCGAAGTAAGAGCCAGTGTGCACTGATCGGTGATCGGCGCCAGTGAAATGGAAAGACGTGAATGAGAAGGGCCGGTGTTCAACGCCGGCCCTAATACTTTCTATGTGAACTTCCCGGAATTGCGCTCCAGATTGGTCTGCCAAGGGGCTTTCCCCGGTATAGCTGGCTGTCCAAGCCCCTGGACACAGCCGCTTGGCCCTGACCCAGGCATTTACATTGACTCAGCGATTGAGTATCGCGATTAAAGGATTCTTCCGCTTGAACTCCGCATCGGCGACGCCGCCAGATGGCTGCTGAACAAGATCAATCCGGAGGCCGTAGAGCGGTTCGACGCTGCGCGGCAGATGGAAGCTCTCTTGCCGGAGCAAGGCGCGGCGGCGGGCATGATTCAGTGAAAAAGGACAGCCATCCGCTACCGTTTCCGCTACAGTGGAGATTCCGCCCTTGGCGGGTATTGAATCTAAGTTGCTGAAAGGATTGGAGGCGCGGGCCGGGATCGAACCGGCGCATAAAGGTTTTGCAGACCTCTCCCTTACCACTTGGGTACCGCGCCTTGGCAGGGCTGCCATTCTTCGAATCGGTCCAAACCACCCTGGCCAATCCGGCGGGTGCCGGAGGGCGGAATGGAGCGGGAGACGAGATTTGAACTCGCGACCCTCGCCTTGGCAAGGCGATGCTCTACCACTGAGCTACTCCCGCTTGTTGCAAGATTGAGTATACCGGGCGGCCCAAAAGAGGTCAAACCGCACTCCGGCCATATCTTGCAGCTCGGGAAGGGGCGCTATTTGCAGACAGGGGGCTGTGTAGCGATGTCATGCGCACAACCTGCCTTGGAGAGCGTATTGAATGAACAGGCTCCTCGTGCGGCGGCCATTTTTTTGCGTCAATGGCCCGTTGCCGGGCGTCATATTAAGAAGGATCTATTGGAACGAGCCTGCGCCGGTTGGCGTAACAATCTCCAAGTGGAATCAGTCACATCTGTGGGAGTTGCAGCGGGCGGAGCCGTTCCCTCAATCGGGATGTGCCATCATTCCTGGCCAATCCGGAGATGTAGGCTCAAAGTACAAGGCTGACCAAACCGAAACTGAGCAGTTCTGGCGGGAACGAGCCTGGACAGAGGAACGATCGAGTGAGAATCAGCGTATTGAGACGCAATTTTGGAATAGGTTGTCTTGTTCTGGCGGGACTGGTTGCCGTGGGCTGCGAGCAGAAACCGGCCGCGCCCGCAGGCGCCGGAATGCAGGCAATGCCGGTGCAGACGGCGGCCGTGACGATGGCGCCTGTGCCGCAGAGCAGCGAGTATGTGGCGACCATCAAGTCGCGCCGCTCTGCTACTGTGCTGCCGCAGGTGAGCGGGGTGCTGACGCAAATCCTCGTCCGTTCCGGCGATCACGTGAAGGCGGGGCAGCGCCTGATGGAGATCGATCCGCGTCAGCAGCAGGCCACGGTGGATTCGGCGCGCGCCACGGAGCGGCAGAAGAAAGCGCTCTACGACTACAACGAGATTGAGGTGGAGCGGCAGCGCAAGCTCTTCGAGGCGGGCGTGACCAGCCGCGACGCCTACGACCAGGAGCGCCAGACCTACGAGAACGCCAAGGCGGACTACGAGTCGGCCGTTCAACTGCGCAAGACGCAAGAAGAACTGCTGGCCTACTACACGATCCGGGCGCCTTTCGACGGTTTGGTGGGCGATATTCCGGTGCACGTGGGCGACATGGCCTCGCCGGCCAACTCCTCGGCCATGGCTTTGACTACGGTGGATGAGAATAAAGACCTCGAAGCGTATATCTACGTTCCCACCGAGCGCGCCGGCCAGGTCCGCAATGGGCTGGAGGTCGATCTGATGGACACTAACGGCAAGCTTCTCGAAAAGACGGCAATCGACTTTCTCTCGGCCCAGGTTGACAGCACGTTGCAAGGGATTCTGGTGAAGGCTCCAGTACATGCCTCGCCTGAGATTCTGCGCAATGCCCAGATGGTGAAGGCGCGGATTGTCTGGAGCACTGCGCCGATGGCGGTGATTCCGGTGCTGGCGGTTGTACGGCAGGGAGGACAGAGCTTTGTCTTCGTGGCCAAGCAGCAGAACGGGGGCACCTTTGCCATCCAGTCCCCGGTTGCGCTAGGCGATACGGTGGGAAACAGCTACTCCATCTCCTCCGGGCTGAGTGTGGGCGACCGGGTGATCGTTTCCAGCACGCAGTTCCTGGTGAACGGCATGCCGGTGATGCTTCTTCCCGGAGCGTAGAGGCAAGCCGCATGGTCCTCTGGCCGTGAGCCGGAGGCATGGACAGCGCGGTGCTGAATTGCTCGCGCTCACAGCAAGCAACAAGGAAGGCAACCCGTGTTTGTAGATTTCTTTATTCATCGGCCTGTCTTTGCAACGGTGTGCGCGCTACTCATCATTCTGGCTGGGGCCATTTGCATCCCCAACCTCCCGGTGGCCATGTACCCTGACCTGGCCCCGCCCGTGATCTCCGTCTCATGTAATTACGTCGGCGCCAATGCCGACACCGTCGAGAAGGCCGTCACCATTCCGCTCGAGGAGGCCATCAACGGTGTCGAGGGAATGCGCTACATCAGCTCCTCCAGCACAAATAGCGGCACAAGCGCAATCACTGCGACCTTCAAGACCGGCTACGACCTGGATATCGCCGCAGTGGACGTGCAGAATCGCGTGGCCAGTGTAACCGGGCGGCTGCCCGCGGCGGTGAACGCGACCGGCATCACCATCACCAAGTCCAACAGCAACTTCGTGCTGGTCGCCGGCTTCTTTACCCGAGACGGCCGCTATTCGCCGGAGTTCATCTCCAATTTCCTCGATGTCTATGTAAAGGATGCCATCAAGCGCGTGCCCGGTGTGGGCGACGTGATTATCTTCGGCGAGCGCAAGTACGCCATGCGCATCTGGCTTGATCCGGCGCGCCTGGCTGCGCGTTCTCTCACCGCCGGCGACGTTGTAAGCGCGCTTACCGAGCAGAACGTCGAGATTCCCGCAGGCCAGCTCGGTCAGCCCCCCTCCGACTCAAAGCAGGCCTTCCAGATTCCGGTTCGCGTCGTCGGCCGCTTATCGTCGCCGGAGGAGTTTGACAGGATCATCGTTAAAAACTCGCCCAACGGCCTGGTGCTGCTCAGGGATGTCGGCCACTCCGTGGTGGGCGCCGAGGATTACAGTTCAACGCTCGAGTACGCGGGCCATGAAGCCATGGGCATTGCCGTACTACAGCTCTCGAACGCGAATTCCCTGGACGTGGACACGCGCGTGAAGGCCACGCTTGAGGATCTGAAGAAGTCCTTTCCGCCCGGACTCGAATTCGCGGTCGCCTTTGATTCGACAACGGTCGTCGGCCACTCCATCCGCGAGGTGCTGGTCACGCTGGGGCTGGCCATCTTCATCGTCATCACGGTCATCTTCCTTTTCCTGCTCGACTGGCGCGCCACCATCATCCCGGCCGTCACCATTCCGGTTTCGCTCATCGGCACCTTTGCCTTCGTCAAGCTCTTCGGCTTCTCCATCAACTCGCTCACGCTTTTCGGCATCACGCTGGCCACGGGGCTGGTGGTGGACGATGCCATCGTGGTCATCGAGAACGTGCAGCGCCACATCGCCATGGAACACTCCAAGGCTCGCGAGGCTACCTCGCGAGCCATGGGCGAGGTCACCAGCGCGGTCATCGCCACTTCGCTGGTGTTGATTGCGGTCTTCGTGCCTGTCTCGTTCTTTCCCGGCACTGTGGGCATTCTCTACCGGCAGTTTTCGCTGACGATTGCCTTCGCCATCGCCATCTCCGCCTTCAATGCTCTGACGCTTTCGCCTGCGCTCTCAGCTCTCTTCCTACGCGGCGAAGAGGCTCGCCCCGGGCAACTGGACTTTCTGCACATCGGCCCCCTTTCACGCGCCTTTGCAGCCTTCATTCACGCCACCGATCGCCAGATCAGCTGGCTGGCCGCCACCTACTCCAAATCGATTCATCTTGCGCTGAAGCTTCGCTGGGCGCTGGTGGTCCTATTCTTTGCGGGATTGGGCGCAACTGTATACACGTACCAGCACGTCCCCACTGGCTTTATTCCTCAGGAAGACCAGGAGTTCCTGATGATCATGGTGCAGGCGCCTCCGGGCTCTTCGCTGGCCTACACCACCTCATTGGCCGATCGCGCGCAGGCGATTCTCTTCCACAACCCGGACATCAGCGGCGCCTTCTCGGTGATGGGCTTTTCACTGTCCGGCGGCTCGTCGAATGCGGGCATGATGTTCGTCAGCACCAAGCCTGCCAGTGAGCGCCGCGGCAAGGGCCACTCTGCCGAGGAAATCGTCGCCGACCTCAATAAGAACTTCGGCTACCTGATGATCTCCAAGGACGGCGGCATTGTGCAGGCCTTCCAGCCGCCCGCCGTCAACGGCGTGGGCAGCTTTGGCGGCTTCCAGTTTATGCTCCAGGACACCGGCGTCAACACGCTCTCCGATCTGGACCGCATTGCACACCAGATGGTTGGCGGCAGCCGCGCACGCAAGGATCTAACCGGTCTCTACACCAGCTTTTCGGCCAACGATCCGCAGGTGCTGGTGACCATCGATCGCGAGAAAGCCAAGGCCATGAACGTGCCGCTCTCGCAGATCACCAACACGCTGGGCGTTTTCATGGGCTCGGAGTACATCAACGACTTCGACTTCAACAACCGCACCTACCGCGTCTTTGTGCAGGCCGACCAGCCCTTCCGCATGACCGCCAGAGACCTTCACAGCTACTATGTGCGCTCCGACGGCGGCCAGATGGTTCCGCTGGACAACCTGGTCACCGTTGCGGAGAGCGCAGGCCCGCCGGTGATCACGCACTACAACCTCTTCCGCGCCGTCGAGATCGACGGTTCGCCTGCGCCGGGATACAGCTCCGGACAGGGGCTTGCTGCCATGGAGAATCTGGCCAGGCAGAGCATGATGCCAGGTATGAAGTTCGAGTGGACTGGCCTCACCCTCGACGAGATCGAGTCCAGCGGCAAGGCCCTCCTCATCTTTGGACTCGGCATTCTGGTCGTCTATCTCACTCTTTCGGCGCAGTACGAGAGCTTCGCCCTGCCCTTCATCATCCTGCTGGCCGTGCCCATGGCGATGCTCGGCGCGCTCGGGCTGGTTTGGGCGCGCGGCCTGGCCGACGATGTCTATTGCCAGATCGGTCTGGTGATGCTCATCGGCCTCTCGGCCAAGAACTCGATTCTGATCGTCGAGTTTGCCGAGCAACTTCGCCGCAAGGGCCGCTCCATTGCCGATGCGGCCGCCGAGGCCGGCGCGCTGCGGCTAAGGCCCATTCTGATGACCTCGTTCGCCTTCATCCTCGGCATTCTGCCGCTGGTCTTCGCCACCGGCGCGGGCGCCATGGGACGCCGCTCTGTGGGAACCACCATCGTGGGCGGCATGGTGCTTTCGACCTTCCTCAACCTGTTCTTCATCCCTGTGTTGTATGTGATCCTGAGCCGGCTGCTCAGGCGCGGGGACGCACCAACCCCCGAGCCCGAACCCGAACCGGCCGAAACACCAGGTTATTGAAACTCTTGCAATATCGCCTTCAGGCTATGGTTTGCTTCAGGGCACGACTGAAGAGGCCGAGGAAAAACTCTGTTGGAAGGTGTTCTGTAACAAGGGCACGGCTTCAGCCGGGCCGTAACTGTCACAAAATAAGTGAGGGCTTCAGCCCCTGCTCATTTGGAATCTGTCGCCGTCTCGTCTCATTCGGCCTTTTTCCGCAGCCTCTGAAGTCGTGCCCTGATACAAATCGTCCTCTGAAAATCGCTTGTTCGTCGGCAGCGCGCAGGGCGATGGCTCAGCGGGCGCGGGCGAGAACAACAGTTATATCGTCCGGCTGTTCCGCGCTGCCAATCCACTCCGCCACGGCATTCGTAATGGCCTGACCAATGTGCGAAAGCGGCTCGTCACGATATTCCTGAATCAACGCAATCAGCCGCTCCTCGCCGAATTCGACCGAGTCATTCTCCGGCTCCGTCACGCCGTCGCTGAAGGCGACCAGCAGATCGCCCGGCTGCATCGATACCTTGGATTCATCGTAAGCCGCATCGTTAAAGAGCCCGGCTACGGTACCGGATGCCGTCAGACGCGAAATGCTGCCATCCCGGCCCAGCATGATGGGCGGCACGTGGCCGGCGTTGCAATAGGTCAACTCGCCCACTGCCGCGTCATAGCAAGCCAGGAACATGGTTGCGTATCTTTCCGGCGGCGTGCAGCGAAAGACCTGGTAGTTCAAGGTGGCCATCAGCATGCCCGGCGAAATCCGCAACTGAGTCTCACTGTCTCCGCAAGAGTAAATTTGGTGATCGATCTTGGTCAGTGCCCCCGTCTCCAGCGTCGCCGACGTCAATTCCATGGCCGGCGCCAGCGAGTAGGCACGGACGAAGGCATGAACAGTGGCCATCAAAAGGGCCGCCGGAACGCCCTTCCCGCTGATATCGCCCACCGCCAGCATCAGCCGATCGCTGCCAAGGGGAATGAAGTCGTAATAGTCCCCGCTCAACAGGCGCGCGGGACGGCAGACTCCGTAGGTATCCAGCGAGGGTAGTGCCAGGAACTTGTGCGGAAAGAGCAGATCCTGCACCTCGTAGGCGAAGGCAAGTTCGGTCTCCATGCGCTGCTTCTGCTTCTGCTCCTCAACCAGCTTGACCAGCGATTCGCTCATCGAGTTGAACGACTGTTCCAGCACCGCCATCTGGTCGTAGCCGCGAACCTGGATGCGATGGGTGAGGTCTCCGCGATTGACGCGCTCGGTAGCGGTGTAGAGTTCGGACACGGCGAGGGTGATACTACGCGAAAGGCGGATTCCAATGATGAGCGCCACTAATTCGACAAGTCCCAGCAGTATCGCGATAGCGGCCATAAAGTAGGCGACATACTTCGCATTGCCGCCCATCGAGGCGAAGAGGGCGTTGTAGACCATCGACGGCCGCGTGGTGACGACAATCCCACCGTCCTTCGATTCTCCCGTCTCCCAGTCGAGGAGGTTGAAGATCGTGAAGAATTGGAAGGCGCGATCGAGGCGGTTGACGGGCGCCGGAACGGCTCCGGAGTCCACTCGCCCGCGTATCAAGGGTCGACCCCTTCCCGGCGCCGGCGTCTCAGTGTCGCCCTGAAAGCGTGGTGGAAGCAGGGTAACCGAGCCTACACTGGCAGTTGCCGAGCGCAACAGCTCCGGCGTGATGGGAAGGCTGGAAATGATAACAAGGCGTGAGTCGTCTAGGTCATAGAACCTGACAGCCCGCAGGAACAGGTGGTCGCCTTCGGAGACAATGCCGCTGAAATCCTGCTTGATGCCATCGGGCGGCTTCGGGGGGTGAGCCTTGAGAAGCGTGCCGACGCCAGAGAGCATGAAACCATCCTTGCCCTGCCACACGGTGACGGTGCACTGCGGAAACTCCCTGCTGGAAGCCGCAAACACTTCGGCGGCTGCGCGCCCGTCCAGCTTTCCCGTGCGGCCGAGGGCGCCGAGCTGCGATGCCAGCACATCGTTGGAGGCCTTCAGATGAAGCGACTCCGACTGCAAGCCTGAGATTGCGACATAAGTGGCGAACTGGCCCGAGGTGAGGTAGCCGCTCACACCGGCGAGTGTTATGAGCAGAATAACCGGAATGACTCCGATGAAGAGGTAGGTAACAATGAGCCGATGGCGCAGCCGCCACAAAATCTTCCGCCTGACCAGGCGCAAGATGAGCCAGAATGCGCAGAATGCCCAGACAATGGCATAAAACGTTGGCCATCCGCGCAGCAGAGAACCGATGGCAGTACCTGTAAACAGGCGCCAGACAATGAGAAACAGGCAGAACCCGCCAGACCACAAAGCGATGCGGCCCCACCACGTGCGTGGGCGAAGCAACTGCATGACGCGAGTCCTCATATCGCTCCATTCAGGTAGCTTCATCATCCTTCCATCCATCCTCCGCGTGCTTCTTGACAGCTGCTCATTAACGCATTATCCCTGACTGTATCTTGTGCGCCTATCGAGAGGTATGCGTTTTGAAAAGGCACACCCCCATCGGAAGAGGCGGAAAGCCTCAATCCCCGCACAAAGCCTAAAAATCAACATAGAGTCCGGCGTGACGGACCTCTGAGGGATCATTTTAGCTGGGGGAGCCTGCAAAGAGATTCCTCAGGTTCTCAACCGTTTCACGATAAACCCGCCGAGGGGTTCCCGCATAGGAGTTCGTTTGAGTAAAACCTGCTGATTTCGCGTGTAACCTCGAAAAATCCAATGGAAGCCGCCAATGTGACTTGCCGCAAGTGGATTCGGAGGAGAGAGGATATACTTGATTTTCCGTTCCTCAAGAGGTTAAGGATGGCCGTCAACGCATACTGGGCTTACTGTCTCCGCATTCACACCGAGCTGGTTTGCCCCGAGCTTCCGCCTCATCCGCAGGAAGTGGGAAATCCCGATGTAACGATTGAGATTACGCCCCCGGTTTCGGAAGCTCCTGCGAGCGGCAGTTATGAGGTTCTGCCGGGGAGTTTTCTTCTGGCGGTGCCTGGTGTGGCTCGGTACCGGGTGGAGGATGGGCGGAAAATCTTCATCGAGCCGCTAGCAGACGCTCCGCCCGAAAAGGTCCGGCTGTTTTTGTTCGGCTCGGTGATGGGCGCTCTTCTTTACCAGCGCGGGCTGTTTCCGCTTCATGGGAGCGCCGTGGAGACGCCCTGGGGAGCGATGATCTTTGTGGGGCCGCAGGGCACGGGCAAATCCACGCTGGCCGCGCAGTTTCATCGCAAGGGTTACCGCCTGCTCTCGGACGATGTTTGCGCCGTGGCGCCGACGCCGGATGGGTTGCAGATTCTTCCTGCCCTTGGGCATTTTCGGCTTTGCGCGGATGCCTATGAGCGGCTCGGATCTCCGCCGGGAGGGCGCTTTGACGTGGACAAGTTCGTTGTGCCCCTGGGAGAGGGATACTGCCCTCACCCTGTGCCGCTCAGGGCCATTCATCTCCTGCGGCTCAGCGACGGCGGAGATTCGAGATCTGAGGAGACGCCGGCTTTCCAGGTGCTTTCAGGGTTTGACCGGGTGCAGTGCCTTCTTGAGAATCTGTACAGACCTCAGTACCTAAAAGGGCAGGCGACGCAAGGGGATCTGATGCGGCTGGCTGGTCTGATCGCCCAAAAGGCTACCATGGCCGCCGTTACCCGGCAGTGGAATCCGGATGAGGTAGACGGGCTGGTCGGCTTTTTGGAATCTGCCTGGGCGCAACGTTTCGCCGTCATCGGCTCGGAGGAGAAGAACTAGATGCGTTTCGGTCCAGCAACAAGGTTGACCCGCACAGAGGATATGCTCTCAACGCAGCTCGATGAGGAGACGGTGCTGATGAGCATCGATGCCGGGGCATATTACGGTTTGAAGGGGCCTGCCCAGAGCATCTGGGAGATTCTGGAGACCCCTTTGACCTTTTCGGCGCTGGTGGACCGTCTGGTGAAGGAATACCGCGTATCGCCCGAGACCTGCGCAGCGGACCTGGAGAGGTTTCTGGGCGAGATGGAGCGGGAAGGCTTGATCCGTGTGGAGTGAGTTGAAACGCTATGCAGGGATCTCCCGTGGCAGAAAGAAGCTGCTTTGGGAGGCCCTGGCCGCTCTTGCAATCGCTCGGATGGCCATGGCTTTCCTACCCTTCCGGCGCATCGCGGCCTGGCTGGGGACGCCTGGAGCCGAGAGTCCGGCAACGGCAACGGCCGAGGAGATCCACATGGCGCAGGAGATTGGCTGGGCTGTAGGCGCTCTGTCGCGGCGGGTGCCGTGGGACGGGCGCTGTCTGGCGCAAGCACTGGCTGCCACGGGCATGTTGCGGCGGCGCAGATTGGAGGGGACTGTGAGTTTTGGGGCGCGACGGGGCGAATCGGCGGGATTCGATGCCCACGCATGGCTGCGGTTTGGTTCCTGCATGGTTACCGGAGGGCCGGGCCACGAGAGTTTCCAGGCGTTTACGACCTTCGCAAGGAGACACCCATGAGTGGGATTTACGGTATCTTCCGCTATGATGGCGCCCCGGCGGACCCCCTGTGGCTGGATCGGATGAAGGCGGCAATGGCCTACTATGGCCCCCATGGCGGAAGCTGCAAGGCAGAGGGCCCCATCGGAATGGGACATCTGCTCTTCGAGGTCTACCCGGAGGACGTCTTCGAAAATCAGCCCGTGCAGGGTGAGCGGGGTATGACGGTGAGCGCGGCGCGGCTGGACAACCGGGCTGAGCTCGTGGAGGCTCTCGGTTTCTCTTCAGACGATGCTCCGCGTTTGTCCAACGGGAATCTCGTGGGTTTGACCTTCGATCGCTGGGGTGAGGAGGTTTGCTCACACCTTCAGGGAGATTGGGCGATGGCTGCGTGGGATGCCCGCGAACGCCGCCTGCTGCTGGCGCGGGATGCCTTTGGAAGTTCCTCGCTTTATTTCCATGAGGGCAAGGGATTTATCGCCTTTGCGTCCAGTCTCAAGGCATTGCTGGCGCTTCCCGGCGTAGTCAAAGAGCCGGATCGGCTCCGCCTCGCCCAGGTGCTGGTTAGCTGGCAGCACGATGCAGAACGGACGGCCTACAACGGATTCCGGCGCCTGGTATGGGCTCAGGCTATGACCGTTGGTTGGGATGGCCAAACCCGCAACTGGCGTTATTGGTCGCCAGAGGGGCGAGATCTGCTCAACTACCGCCGGGATGAGGAGTATGTAGAGGCCTTCCTGGAGCATTACACGCGGGCGGTTCAGAGCTGCCTGCGGACCAAGAAGCCAGTGGCGGCGACGCTCTCCGGCGGGCGAGATTCGGGTTCCGTGGTGGCCATGGCGGCGCCGATTCTGGCCGCCCAGGGCCGTGACTTGACGGCCTACACCTCTGTCCCCTGCCTGCCTCCGGACGGAGCCGGAGAGCAGCGGCTCGGCGACGAATGGGAGCAGGCTCATGCCACTGCCTTGTTGGCGGGCGAAAATCTTCAGCATCTTCCCGTCGATGCGGCCGGATACGGGGTCATTCAGGGAATTGAAGATCTTCTGGAGATCCACGACGGTCCCAGCCATGCGGCCGCCAACCACTTCTGGTTGCAGGCCATCATGGAGGTTGCCGCCCGCAACGGCGCCGGTGTGTTGCTGACTGGGCAGATGGGCAATGCCACGGTCTCCTGGGGAGGAAAAGGGTCGGCGCTGCTGGCATTGCTTGAAGGACACCGGCAGACAGCTTTGCGATTGACCCTTCATGGTGAATCGAATCCCTGGCTTACTCTGAAGCGCCAGGTGCTGAAGCCATTGCTGACGCCGGAGATTCGCGCCTTTCGTCGCCTCCGGCATCTCAACAAGAGGCCCTGGCAAGCCTATTCGGCGCTCAACCTTCACATAGCGTCGGAGTTGGATATTGATGGCCGGATGCGGGCGGCGGGGCACGACCCAACTTTCGCCATTTCTCCGCTGGTGGATATTCGCCGCCGCCTCTTTCAGCCGGCATTTTCCATCGGACCGGGAATCATGGCGGAGGGCGGGAAAAAACATGGCGTATCAATCCTGGATCCGACCGCCAATCTATCCCTGGTCGAGTTCCTTCTTCGCGTTCCCGATGAGCAGTTTCGGCGCGCTGGCCAAAGCTCCTGGCTCTTTCGGCGAGCCTTCCGCAACCGTCTGCCTGAGCCGGTGTTGCAAGGGCGGCGGAAGGGACTCCAGGCCTCGGATGTCGGCCACAGAATACTTCGCGAACTGCCCGCTTTCCGGCAATGCCTGGACAGCCTGGACACGGTGCCCGAGGCCAGGGAGATCCTTGATCTGCCACTGATGCGCTGCTGCCTTGAGGATCTGGTTGCGAAGGTCGATCCCGATACCACCGCGCGGGCAGGCATGATCCTTCTCCGCGGACTGGGCGTGGGACTGTTTCTTCGCCATCTGGCCAATTCGAGTTCGTGAGGTTCCTGCCGTCCATGCTGCTGAGCCAGATCAACGTTTTCTTTCGTCAATTGCCCGCGGGACGCCGCGCCCTGGCCCTGGTTTGGGGGGCGGCGGGATGGTGGACAGCGGCATGGAGCATTCTGCTGATTGGGCAGGGAATGATTCCTGCGGGACTGGCGCTGTTGCTGAGAGCCTTGGTGAACCATCTGGTAGCCTCGCGCCAGTGGGCCTCGGTGGCGCTGCCGGCTCTGGGAATCGCCGGCCTTTGGATCATGGGGCAGCTATTGTCCAGCGCGCTGTCGTGGGTTCGCGAGGTGCAGGCGGAGCGCGTGCAAGACGAGGTCCATCGTCTGATTCATCTGCAGGCCATACGGTTGGATCTGGCCTTCTTCGATCATCCTGAATCGTACGATCAATTGCACAGAGCCAGGGTTGACGCCATCTCCCAGCCGCTGGCTCTGCTGGAGAGCCTCGGATCGCTGGTCCAGAACGGGTTGGGTTTCCTGGTTCTGGCTGGGATTCTCTTCACCTACGCCGGATGGCTTCCCCTGCTACTGGTTTCCACCGCGCTTCCTGGCCTTCTCCTTGTGGCCCGCCACACCCTCAAAGAACACCGCTGGAACCTGGAGCACACCAGCCAGGAGCGGCGGTCCCGCTATCTGGACTGGCTGATCACAGAGCGGAGCTCCGCCGCCGAGCTGCGCCTCTTCGATCTGGGAACCTACCATCGCAAAGCCTTTGAGAGCCTGCGGGAGAGCCTTCGCGAAGGACGGTTGCGCCTGGTGCGGGAAGGAGCCGTAACTGAACTGGCAGCCGGATTCCTGGCCTGGGGCGGCAGCCTTGTGGGTCTGGGCTGGATGTTGCACAGGACGCTGATCGGAAAGGTCGGGCTGGGGGATCTCCTCCTCTGCTTCCAGGCCTTCCAGCAGTGCCAGCTTCTTCTTCGCTCCCTTCTTGAAGGCGCGGGCAAGATCTACCGCAGCCTGCTCTTTGTGGAGAACCTGGACGAGTACCTGGGACTGAGGCCGGCAATTCTGCCGGGGCCGGCCACGGAACCGGGCCTGCCCGTCAAGGAATCGATCCGCTTCGAGGGCGTCGGATTCACTTATCCTGGTGGATTCCACCGGGCGCTGGACGGTTTCAACCTGGAGATCCCCCAAGGCAGGGTGGTGGCGCTGGTGGGCCACAACGGGGCAGGGAAGAGCACCATCATCAAGCTGCTCTGCCGCTTCTACGACCCCGATGCAGGACGGATCCTCCTGGACGGGGTGGATCTGCGGGAGGTAGATCTGGCCGCGCTCCGGCGGCGGATTACCGTCCTTTTTCAGGATCCCGTTCACTATCACGCTTCGGTCCGGGAGAATATTGCTTTTGGGGACCTGGAGGGCATCTCCGACATAGCCCGGGTGCGCCAGGCCGCCGAGGATGCGGGCGCGCTGGAGCCAATCGAACGCCTGCCGGGTGAGTTTGAAGCTTTGCTGGGCAAGTGGTTTGGAGGCGCCGAGTTGAGCGGGGGAGAATGGCAGCGCATCGCTCTGGCACGCGCTTTCTTCAGGCAGGCCTCGCTGGTTATCTTGGACGAACCCACCAGCTCCATGGATTCCTGGGCAGAGCAGGACTGGCTGGGCCGCTTTCGCGCATTAACCGCCGGCAGGACGGCGCTCATGATCACCCATCGATTTACCACGGCCATGCACGCCGACATCATTCACGTTCTGGACAAGGGGCGCATAGTGGAGTCCGGAACCCACGCAGAGTTGGTGTCCTTGGGCGGAGCTTATGCCAGCTCCTGGGCCGCCCAGATGCGGGAGATCGGCCATCCGTGAGAACACCTGGCTGCAATGCGCCACTCCCGCCTTTCGACTGATGATCGCCACCTCCTGGTTGGCGCCGGCCAACTAGAAGGTACACCAGGAGAAAGCCATCCACCTTCCGGACAGTCTTAATGGGCCTATGCACCCCTGCGTCCCGTCCTTTGGTTCTGGCAGCGGGTGCTGCGTGGCAGGCCGGCGAACGGATAGCACATTGCTCCAATCGATTCGCACCTCGGATTCCGGGCCAACAAACAGAGCCGATTTTCGGGCGTCGGCCGTTTGACCTGCGGTATTCCCTGTGTCTCTTCCCTCGAAATTGCTCTTCCTCGTAAGAAACAAATCAGCTTCGATTATGCGGCGGCGGGTTGTATTGTGACGTTAAAGCCGAGGTTTTGCAAGCGGTTAACTAGCTTGTTGGCCTGTTGATCTTTGTTGCGTTTGTCGAAGT
>Ga0182014_10001860_pt1 | contig 27556 bp, 20 predicted proteins | sample 612S2DmetaG_FD_120489 | JGI IMG/M metagenome (GOLD analysis project Ga0182014, IMG submission 120489) | Permafrost microbial communities from Stordalen Mire, Sweden - 612S2D metaG | ecosystem: Environmental > Terrestrial > Soil > Wetlands > Permafrost | place: Sweden: Stordalen | collected... | reverse complement strand
GCTTCAGGTGGTTGTGACGACTCCCTGTGAGGTTCCCGCGGATAAAGAGATGCAAGTCGCGGCAGGCGGGTATCTCAAGGGCTGCCGGATCGGCTTCGACCTGGGCGCCAGTGATTACAAGGTTTCCGCCGTTGTGGATGGCGATGCGGTCTTTACCGAGGAAACGGCGTGGACGCCGACCCAGGCGACGAATCCCGAATATCATTATTACTACGTTTCCGCAGCGCCGCACCGGGCGGCGGCGAGTTTGCCCATCATCGAAAGGTAGAGTTATGAAACTACACAACGCAAGTGCGGCAATCTTCGTGCCCGATGGCAAGCCTGTCGCAGATGCGCTGAAGCGCATCACGCATCTGGGTGTCGGCGCGCACCAGGACGATCTGGAGTTCATGGCGTTCCACGGCATCCTCGAATGCTTTGCCCGCAACGACCGATGGTTTGGCGGAGTCACCTGCACCAACGGTTCGGGCAGTTCCCGCACAGGCCCGTATGCCAATTGCACCGACGCCCAAATGATGAGCATCCGGCGCCAGGAACAGAACACCGCCGCATTGGTCGGCCAATACGGCGTCATGCTCCAGTTGGATTATCCGAGCAGCGCGGTGAAAAGCGCGACCGACCCGGCGTTGAAAAACGACTTGAAGCATATCCTTGCCGCGACACGGCCGGAGGTGGTTTACACGCACAATCCGGCGGACAAGCACGACACGCACGTCGGGGTGGTAATCGCGGCGTTGCAGGCGATGCGCGCACTGCCACGCGAACAGCGCCCGAAGAAGGTCATTGGCTGCGAAGTCTGGCGCAATCTCGACTGGCTGCCTGATTCGGACAAGGTGCCGATGGACGTAAGCGGGCGTGACAACCTGGCGGCAGCCTTGAATGGCGTATTCGATTCCCAGATTGCCGGCGCCAAGCGCTATGACCTCGCCACCGCAGGCCGGCGTGCAAGCAATGCGACATTCTTTGAGTCACACACGGGCGACAAAGCAACACAACTAATTTTTGGCATGGATCTCACGCCGCTGGTAGCGGACGAGACGAGGGACATCGTCGAGTACGTGTGTGGTTTCATCGATCGGCTCAAAGGCAACGTGCGGCAGAGTCTTGGCAAACGACTGGGGCAACCGTAATGGAGATGATAATTCAACCCACGCCCGCAGCAGCGACGAGTGTCGCGGCGCGGATCATCGCCCGCCTGTTGCAAGAGAAGCCCGACGCCGTGCTGGGTCTCGCCACCGGCAGTACCCCGCTACTGCTGTATCGCGAGTTGCTCGCGATGAAGCTGGAGTGGCGCAAGGTGACAACCTTCAACCTTGATGAATACGTTGGCTTGGACGCCGCGCATCCGCAGTCTTACCACAGCTTCATGTGGGAAAACCTGTTCCGGCATGTCATCATCGCTAAAAAGAATGTTCATATCCCCGACGGCATGACAAAGAACATCCCGAAGTTTTGCGCGGAATATGAAAAGCGGATTTACGAGGCGGGCGGGATTGATCTACAGGTGCTGGGCATCGGTACGGATGGGCACATTGGTTTCAACGAGCCGACATCGTCTTTGGCCTCACGCACGCGGATCAAGACGTTAACCCAGCAGACCATCAGGGACAACGCACGGTTCTTCGGTAGCGAGACAAAGGTGCCGCACCATGTGATCACCATGGGCATCGGCACGATCATGGATGCTAGACAATGCCTTCTACTCGCGTTTGGGTCGAAGAAGGCCCGCGCCATCGCGGCAGCGGTGGAAGGACCGATCACAGCAATCAACCCGGCTTCCATATTGCAGATGCATCCGGTGGCGAAAGCCTGTCTGGACAACGCGGCGGCTTCCCGTTTGCAACGCGCGGATTACTACCGTTGGGTGTATGCCAACAAACCGGTCTGGCAGCGAGTTTAGCCTCCTTCAGCGACCCCATTTTTTCAAAATAGGCCTATGAGACGTGGCGGGCCGGCAAGGAGAGATCCGGACGAGCGGTAATATGGGCAAGCTAAAGGGAGAAGGAGATCCCCCGCCTCTGGCGGTGCGGCGGTAGCAGTTTGAGTGCAGCGAAGCTAGCTGTCAATCCAGTCGGTGGAAGTCCGGCCTGTGCAGATTGTCCAGTTGGCACAGTAGCGATATCCAGCGTCGAGGCGGCCAACCACCCCGGCGGAAGCCTGGAAGTAAAAGTCCTCGGAGGCAAGGCGAAAGCCGAGTCCGATCTGTCAGGAGGGCAAACAAATCGACAGGTTGTAGCGCAAGCGAACGGTAGTGAAGCTTCGAAATTACTGCCCCGCGCGAAACAGATTTGCGGGAATGTTGGGAGAGTCGAACCTCTTCAAACTAGGTGAAGACAGCATCGGCGGTGAAGGAACTGGATGTATGTAACCGCTGATCTCCCCGGAGTCGAGGACGGCGACATGTCGAGAAGGATGAGGCAGTGAAAGCTCGGACCCACTGGCAGGCGGCTTAGGCGCTCCTGCACAGCCAAGGCGTTTCGCATAACCGCAGAATCGGGAAGTCGGAACGTGCCTACCAGTGGCTCGGATGGGGTCAAGTAAGTGTTGATGGATCGGGACAATATAACCCGGTCTGGAGCGAGGACCCCTGGGGTAGGGCCGTGAGGCTCGAGTGACGGTATCGGGAAAGAATGCCTGCCCGACTCAGAGCGGGATACCAGGCCTCAGTCTGGATCGATACGAAGGGCAGAAGCAAACTGACGAAGAAGCTGTGTATGCCGGGAGCAGGCTTAAGCAGCGGAACCAACAGGAAGGCTCCGCCTGAGATGTCAGCCTTGAAGCCGTACTGGGGAAAACCCGCCGTACGGAATTTTAGAGAGGATGGAGGAAACAACGGCATCATGCGAAGCCCGCTCAGCGCCTCCAAATAGACAACATAAGTAGGCATACTTGAGAATGCCGCACGTCCCTTCACCCCGGCGGCATGAATCTGCCGCCGGGACGTGGATAAAAGGCATAAGTGAAACTGTCCGCAGTCGCTTAGTGGAGAACATTCAGTTGCAGAAGAATGTCTCGGATGTAGTAGACAATCACAGCGACAGTCATAACCAGGGCCAGCCACTTGGCAACGCGAAGCGCGGGCTCAACTTTCTGGACCCTTGCCACGATCGCCATCTGTTCGGCTTTTTCGTGCTCGAATGAATCGTCCAGGAAGATCTGGTCGTCTTCGTTCTTCTCCAGGCTTCCGCGATAGATATGAAGCGAGAGCATCAAGGCGACGAATGCTCCCCACACCGACCACATAATCGGAACGAACGTCATAATGCACCTCCATTGAACTTTCCGGTCCCAGATACCGGCGAGTCCACCATGGAATCGCGGCCTCGTGGGTAGAGGGGCCTTACGGTTGACCATGATAGCTCGGAATGGGTGCGGCTGTGCCGATTAATTTTTTTGGGTCGAGTCTTCTGGAAGCCGGCCCGGAGCCAGGCAGATTTGAGCACGCCTGAAGAGCGCGCCAGATCGGCCGGATCGAATCGATAGGAGGCACGATCGACGTGGTAAGTAAATCTTTGATTATGTGTTCTTTATCTGCCGTCCATCAGCCTCGGCGCGACACCGGCCTCCCGGAATCACGGCGTGGCCGCCTTTTGCTTCTCCGCGTCCGCGATCAGCTTTTTAAATACCTCAACCGCCGGAACACCCGGAGACCGAAGCGCATCGTTCGCCATGTACCGCCAGACTGCGGAAGAGTCGAGAGCATTCTCTCGTTTCCCGCGGTACACCGCAAACATATCCTCCGCGGGGCCAACTTCTACCTGGGGAGTGGGACGTTGAGGTTGAGCGTTCGTCGGATCTCCCGGTTGCGCAGGATTCCCTGAACGCCCTCCAATCTGGCCTCCCGATTCTGTCGGGTCAATCATCACCGGGCGGTTGTTGTTTGGGACCCCGGCGATCATGGGCCTCGCCATGGTTTCGCTGCCTTTGCGAACTACGATGACCAGGTCCGCCTCTGAGAGGTTCATTACGATGGTGAATCGGCCCCACTTCAGGAGGGCTTTCTCCACATCTTCCTGGGCTTTGCGGTTTGCATTGGGATTATCAATGGCAATTCCAGCGCCAGGATCGATAACCACCAGTACGGTCCTTGCCTGAAGCACGTCGTCCGGCAGTAGGACCTTCTTCTTGTCCTTGCCGGCCGCAGCCAGACAGCAGAGCATGAATAAGGCAAGTGCAAAGCTCCGGCGATACTTCATGAAGCGTCTCCCAGGATGTTAGCCAGTCTAGTCCATCGCGACCCGCTTGGGCTAGTTCTCTTTGTGTGTGCGTTCCACCTTCACGAGCGGAAATTCTGCAATCCCAGGTTTCATCCGCTGCTGCTGACGAGACCTGCGGGCGCTCGGCGCAGGCCCAGTGGATTCCCGCATCATCGGCTTGTCGCCGTTACAGGATAGCCTCGCCAAAGGTACTCCAACGCCTCCGGCAGGGTTTGCTGTCTCACGGCGCGGTCCACGTGGCCGGCGTTGCGGGCGAAGACAAACTGATAGTGATAGCCTTTGGCGGCCAGCACCGTGGCCATCTTCTCGTTGGCCAGGACCCAGTCGTGCATGTGGTCGTCCATAGCATTGGGATTAAAAAGATCGCGGTCGCCCACCTCCATCCAGAGGCGGATCGGCTTGACGGGTGTGTTGGGAATCAGGTGCTCGTGAAACTCCCAAGCACCGTGCGGGAACTGCTGGTTATAGGGCCACTGCTGGTTGACATAGGTTCCTGAGTAGGTGAGCACGCGATGGTACCACTCCGGGTGGTACCAGGCCATGATGAGCGCGCAGGAGCCGCCGGAACTGCCGCCCATGGTGGCGCGCGCGTCGGGATCGTGCGTGAGTTTCACACGGGCCTGCGCCTCGACGAGGGGAAGCACTTCTTTCTCGACGAACTCGGCGTAGCGGCCGGACATGGTGTCGTACTCCAGGCCGCGCTCGCTACCTTGTGCGTCGCCCGAGCCGTTGCCGATCGAGATGGCGACCATGACCGGAACGCGATGCTGGGCAATGAGATTGTCGAGTGCGGTGAAGAGGAGCCGGTCGGGGCCGTCCGCTCCGACGATAAATGGGGCCGGGGTGCCGGGAACGTATTGCGCGGGCACGTAAACGGCAACATGGCGCGTGTAAGGGGCGGAGCGGCTGGTGGTGACGATGAGTTTGGCGGGGTCGGAGGGATCGGGCGTGCCAAACGTGCCGGGATCGCGGGCGATGCCGGGATAGATTCTGCTGTCGGCCGAACTCATGGTGAACTCGACGACCGTCCCCTGCGGTACTCCGGGCTGCACAGACGTCTCCGGCGCGGGATCGTGCGTGGGGCCAAGGATGAAATTGCCGTCGGCGTCGGATGGAGCGTTGACCCCGTCTGCCAGTTCTTTGGCAGCGACATAGCCCAGTGTGTGGGGATCGCGCGTGGGCGGTGCGGGGCGCGGTGGGTGCGTGGCAGCGGGCGGGGTGGCAGGCGGAGCAGGCGCTTGGGAGAAGGCCGGGGTTGCGGCGGCGATCAGGCAGACCGCAACCCTGAGCCTGGGCGAGATCTCGCTGCGGAGCAAACAAAGCATGGGAACTCCTTGGTGCTTCAGACACGAGGATCCGCGCCGGGCACGTGAAGAACTACTTCTGAAGGAAGTTTAGTCCGCCACACCGATGGTCTCTCGTGGATTTGAAAGGGCACGACTTCAAAGCCTGACCAAGCCTTCTCTATAGGGTTCAGGTCGGGCGAATAGGGAGGGGAGGTAGAGCACCTCTGCTCCCGCCTTTTCAATCCATTCGCGCGCCCGGTTGACCTTGTGCGAACTCAGGTTGTCCATTACAACCACGTCGCCTGGCTTCAGCGCCGGACACAGTACATGTTCGACGTAGGCCAGGAGAATATCAGCATCCGTAGCCTCTTCGATGGTCATGGTTGCGACCATACCGCGAAGGCACATCGCGCCCAAGATGGTCATGATTTTCCAGTGGCCGCCGGGCGTGGATTCATGGATGCGCTTGCCTCCGAGCGAACGCGCATACAGCCTTGTCATGGAAGTCGTCACGCCGCTTTCGTCAAGGAATATCAGGTGTTCCGGCGTGATCGTGCGGATCTTGGCGACGAACTCCTCGCGCCGCTTGAGGTTGGCTTCTGTGTCGCGTTCGGTGGCATGAAGCGACTTTTTTTCAGCCGCAGACCCAACTTCCGCAACAGATACCAAACCCGGCCCCGGCTCAGCTCCACCCCGGCCTCGCTGTGCAGCTTGACGTGCAATTCAGCCAGCGTCTGATCGGGTTGCGCTCGAATCCAGGCCGCTACCTGACTCTGCGCCTCAACCCCAGCGTGCGGCTTGCGCCCAGGCCTGTAGGGCACGCGCTCGGCCTGACCACTGCGCTTGCGTTGTGCGGAAATCTTCTTTGCCCAGCCAACACTGACCACAAAGCGGGCCGCCAACCGCTCCAGAGAACTCTCGCCCTGGTCGTAGGCCAACAGAAACTTACGGCGCAAATCATCCCCATAGGGTCTCCCCATCTGTTCACTCGCCGCAAACAATCGCCAAAATCAGCCTGCACCATTACGGGAAATGCTCTAGGGAGATGACCGATGAAATTGAAAAGCAGCGAGATAGTCTGAAGGGGCTAGAGATTGGAATTGAAATCCGGGAATCAGCCGAGCTTGACATTCTTCTCGAAGAACATGCCGCAACCGTGGATGACGTCTTTGGGCGTACCTCTGTTGAAGTATTCTGTGGTTCGGATGCGCCGGTCTCCCTCCGTGACCACGTCACAGGACCAGAGGTTGCCAAATTCCGCGCCAGTTTGGGAATACTCTACGCGCGCGTTCTTAAAGCCCACAATCCTGGACTTCCCGTCGAAGCGGGCGGGAGGGCTGCTACTTCGCTCATAGATCGATATCTGTTTCCTCTTGTCCGAAGGTCTCAAGTGCCAGTCCATGAAATTCTCCGGGGCAGATGCCGATGTACTCCCAGCGAGGTGTGTTGGAATGCACGAGGACACGACATTCGTGTGCCCGCCCTCAGCGGGCTCCCTTCCCGACGCCTTCGCGCCGGCGGGGCAGGACCACGCGGACCGGGGCGGACAGGACATGCATATTGTCCTGAAGCCGAGTTGGTTCATGAGTAGAGACAGTTCGATCGGGAGCGACTCAGGCCGGGCGCCGCTCTACTTTTGTGCTTTACAGAAACAATCGGAACCGTCAAGATGAGCGCGCCACATCCGATACGTAATCTCGCCTTCGCTGAGCCGCGAAGTTCCATGGCGGAGTACGCGGAGCTTGTGGAACTCCGGGCGGGGAATGATGTACCGGCCGGTTTCCAGGCCAGGATGCCCAGTTGGCTGAGGACATTCGCCCGGAGGGCAAGAGTTCTGCGGACTATCAAGATCGTTTTCATGCTCATGACGCCGGTTCTGGCCCTCACCGCAGGCGCTCAGATGCAAATGGTTCCCGGCATCGCCACAGTCGCGGGCAATGGGACAACCGGCTACTCGGGAGACGGCGGCGCGGCCACGGGCGCAGAAATGAGCAATCCTTCCGGGATTGGCTTCGACGGTGCGGGCAACTACTACATCGCTGAGTACAATGGCTGCCGCATCCGCAAGGTCACCGTCGCCACAGGACATATCACAACGGTGGCAGGCACCGGGACGTGCGCCAACGGCGCCGACGGAGGTCTGGCTGTCAGCACGACGATCAACAACCCGAACCACCGCGTTGCGTTTGACAGCATAGGCAACTTCTATTTTGCTGAGCCGAGCAACAACAAGATTCGCAAGGTCAACGTCTCGACTGGCGTCATCAGCACGGTGGCGGGCACCGGAACGGCCGGTTCGACGGGCGATGGAGGCCTTGCCACCAGTGCCAAGTTGAGTGGTCCGGGCGATGTCTACATCGATGGTTCCGACAACCTCTACATTGCCGACTCAGGCAACAGCAAGATCCGGAAAGTCACAGCGTCGACCGGGTACATCAGCACGGTGGCTGGCAATGGGACGGCCGGCTCCACAGGCGACGGAGCCGCGGCCACCAGTGCTGAGTTGAACAGTCCCCAGACGGTGTCCCTGGACAGCTCCGGGAACATCTACATCGGGGATGACGGCAACAGCAAGATCCGCAAGGTCACTCTGTCGACGGGTTACATCAGCACGGTGGCTGGCAATGGGAACTACGGTTACTCCGGCGATGGCGTCCCAGCTACCAGCACGGCACTGGGCTCTCCCGAAGAGGTTAGCTTCGACAACGCAGGTAACTTCTATATTCCCGAGTACACCAACAACCGAGTCCGCGAGGTAAATATCGGGACCGGCATTATCAGCACGATCGCCGGCAGCGGAACCCAAGGCTACACTGGCAACGGCGGCCCCGCCACAAACGCGCAGATGAATAACCCAAATGGGTCGGCCATGGACAGCGCGGGCAACCTGTACGTTGCCGAGGGCGGCAACGGCGTCATCCGCAAGGTGCTGCTCAACACTACATTCCCCACCACGGCCCTCGGTAGCAGCAGCGCGGCGCAGAACCTCTTTCTTGAGACAACGGCCGCTGAAACCATTGCCTCTACCGGCATCAAGGCGCAGCAGTCCCAGAACAGCAAGCAGGAGTACAGCGTTGGGTCAATCACCGGCTGCACGATGAACGGCTCAACCTCAAATCCGAGCGGAACCGTCTGCATCGTTCCGATCACGTTCAGTCCGGCGTATCCGGGGCTGCGCGACGTGCCGTTGACGGCTGCGACCAGCGCAGGCAATGTTACCTTTGGCCTGAACGGCATGGGAACGGGACCGCTGGCGGCATTGACCCCGGGAGCCATCTCCACCGTGGCGGGCAACGGCACTGCCGGAAACACAGGCAACGGCGGCGCAGCTACTGGCGCCGAGTTGAACGATCCCGTCAAGTTGGCCGTCGACAGCGCTGGGAATATCTACATTTCGAACTATAACAACCAGGATATTCAAAAGGTGACGGCTTCGAACGGCTATATCAGTATCCTGGCGGGGAACGGGACGTCGGGTTACCTCGGAGACGGGGGCTTAGCCACCAGCGCCGAGTTGAAGAACCCCTCCGGTCTTGGGATCGACAGCGCTGGGAATATCTATATCGCGGACAAAAAGAACTGCCGCATCCGCAAGATAACCGTGGCCACCGGCAATATCGCCACAGTGGCAGGCACCGGAACCTGCGGATACAACGGGGATGGCATCGCCGCTACCGGCGCTCAAGTGAACATGCCGAGCAGCGATATTGCTTTTGACAGCGACGGGAACTGGTATTTCGGAGATAATTCCAACTTCCGTGTGCGCGAAGTGAATGCATCGACGGGCATTATTACTACGGTGGCGGGAAATGGAACAGCCGGAGCCCTCGGAGACGGGGGCTTAGCTACCAGCGCCGAACTGCACAATCCGTCGGGCATCGCCGTAGACAGCTCCGATAGCATTTACATTGCCGATTTTAGCGAAGCCGTTGTCCGCAAGGTGACCGCCTCGACCGGCATCATCTCGACAGTTGCCGGCAATGGGACTGCGGGGTACTCGGGTGACGGCGGCCCAGCCACCAGTGCGGAAATCCAGTTCCCGGGTGGAATTGCCGTCGATCCGGCGGGAAATATCTACATTGCTGACTCCAGCAACAACCGCATCCGCGTAGTCAATGTGGGAAGCGGTACGATCTCCACCCTTGCAGGTAACGGAACGGCCGGATATGCCGGGGATGCCGGTGGGGCATCTTCTGCTGAATTGAAGAGTCCGCAAGACGTCGCGCTCGACAGCGCTGGCAACCTGATTATTGCGGATGCGAGCAACAATGTGATTCGATTAGTAACCGTTGGCCTGTCGCCGCTTACCTATCCGACCTCGACAGCGGTGGGAACGACAGATAGTACAGACGATCCGCAGGCTGCCACGGTCACCAACATTGGCAATGCCAGCCTGACCATCTCGGTACCGACTTCCGGCACCAATCCCAGCGTCTCGGCATACTTTCAACTCGATAACTCCACCACCTGCCCGGAACTGTATACGGCGAGTTCGGCCGGAACGCTTGCCGCAGGGGGGGAATGCACCTATGCGGTTGACTTTGCACCCACCATAGCAGGAAGTAATCTGGGCTCGGTAGTACTGACCGACAACTCGCTGAACGCATCGGGATCGTCGCAAACCATCAGCCTGAGCGGGACGGCGATCGCGGTCAACACCACGACAACGGTCAGCTCGTCGGCAAATCCCTCCACCTATCCTGGGTCGGTCACCTTCACAGCCACCGTTGCGCCGGTGAGCGGATCAGCTCTCCCTTCGGGGACTGTGCAATTCAAAATCGACGGCAGCAACGTGGGCAGCCCCGTAACCCTCAGCAGCGGAATCGCAACGTATGCGACTTCAATGCTCACGGCGGGCACGCACAGCATTATCGCGGTCTACACGACCAACTCATCCAACTACAACAGCAGCACATCCTCGACTTTCACCCAGACCGTCAACAAGGCCACGCCCACCGTTTCGGCATGGTCAACGGCCAGCGCCATCACTTATGGGCAGACGCTGGCGTCTTCCACTCTGAGCGGCGGAACTGCCTCGGTGGGTGGCACCTTCGCCTGGACTACGCCAAGCACGGCACCGGGAGCGGGCACGCCGCTGGAGAGCGTGACCTTCACCCCGACTGACACTGCCGACTACAACACGCCGGCAGCGGGCAGCGTTTCGGTCACGGTGAGCAAGGCGACTCCCACCGTTTCGGCATGGCCGACGGCGAGCGCCATTACTTATGGACAGACGCTGGCGTCTTCCACTCTGAGCGGCGGAACTGCCTCGGTGAGCGGCACGTTCGCGTGGACAACGTCCAGCACCGCACCGGGAGCGGGTACGCCATCGGAGAGCGTGACCTTCACCCCGACCGACACCACCGACTACAACACGCCGGCGGCGGGAAGCATTTCAGTCACGGTCAACAAGGCTCCTCTGACCATCACCGCATCCAGTCCAACGGTGAGTTACGGCGCCAACGTGCCCACCATCACGCCGAGCTTTAGCGGCTTCGTGAATAGCCAGACCAACTCTGTGCTGTCGACTCAACCGACTTGTACCACGACCTACACGGCGACCAGCGCGGCGGGATCGTTTCCTTCAACGAGTTGCTCGGGCGCCGCCGCCGCAAATTACTCGATCAGCTACGTGGCCGGAGCGGTAACCGTCACCAAGGCGACTCCCGCCATCACCTGGGCTACGCCCTCGGCGATCACGTATGGAACGGCGCTGAGCCCGACTCAGCTTGACGCAACATCCGGCGGCGTGACTGGCAGCTTCGTCTACACGCCAGCCTCAGGCACGGTGCTGGGCGCTGGATCGCAGACGCTTTCCGTCGCCTTTACCCCAACCGATACCACCGACTACAACACGGCCGGCGCTTCGGTCACGCTGACCGTCAACAAGGCCACGCCCACGCTGAGCGTAGCGACTTCCGGAACACCTTCCACGTATGGCACATCGGTGACATTCACCGCGACCATTTCCAGCGGACCCACCGGCGCTGTCACTTTCTATGACAGCGGTGTTTCGATCGGCACAGGAACCATCAGCGGCACTTCAGCTCCATTCGCGACTAGCGCGCTGACCGCCGGAACGCACACCATCACGGCAGGGTGGGCTGGAAACGGCAATTACAACTCCATCACTTCCGGCCCCATTACACAAGCTGTCAACAAGGCCACGCCGATCATCACATGGTCGACACCGGCGCCAATCACTTACGGCACACCGCTGAGTTCTACCCAACTCAACTCCACTTCCGGAAGCGTGGCCGGCAGCTTTGCATACACTCCGAATGTGGGAACGGTCCTCGGCGCCGGGTCGCAGACGCTCTCAGTGACCTTCACTCCCACCGACTCCACCGATTACGTCTCGGCGCTCTCAAATGTCTCGTTGACCGTCAACAAAAGCTCCGTGGTCATCTCCGGAACTGCTTTGCCGACGCCGTCTTACTTTGGCGACAGCGTCACCTTGACCTTCACGTTCACGGGCGCCGGCCTTACCCCAACTGGCACGACCACGATCAAGGATGGAGCGGTCACGCTCGCCACCGTCCCACTGAGCGCCGGCGCCGCGACTTTCAGCACATCCGCATTGATCGCGGGCACTCACTCGCTCACCGCAACCTATAACGGGGACACCAACTACCAGTAGAGACTGCAGCAGCCACCGCCAAGCCACAACATCAGCCTGGTTTTCAAATCAGGAAGATCGTTCAACCTGCCCCGAGGCCATGACGACATTCGCCCTCCGGCCGCGGGGTGTGTTTTGGGGCCTGGGACAGTCGCCAGCGTCATGAACCAGATGGGGATAGTCGGAATAGCCGCAACACAATTCCGAGGCGCTCGCAGATCAGAAAACCGACAGGCCGGCGCCGGAGCTCGCCCTCGAGCGGGATCGTTCTAATCAGTTTCTCATCCTCCGCAGCAATTCTCTTTGTTTCAGACCCGGAGGGAGTGTCTTCCGGCAGAACCGGAGGCTTTACGGTTGCTGGCCCCTCAAAGGGGCCTTCTCGCTACAGTTGAATGCAAAAGCAACTGCAACAACAAAAGTCATGTGATGCGAGCAACTCGGGTTATGCGTTCAGAGATGCGCAAAGACATAGTCCCAGAAATGTCGAACTGTTACTGCCTCCCCGACAAAGCTGAGGGTTTTCCCTTTTGGAATACGGCTGAGTTGCGCCTCCTTCCGAGAATGGCCCGTGACGTGCATTAGCTTTCACTAATCGTCCCAGACGACTCAACGGCTTCGGCAACGGGAGTTCCGCGTGCTCCGGCGATGCGCTTGCGTTTCAGCGCGCTGGAACAGGAATCCAAGGGTTGAAGGAAGGTATTTAATGAAGCATGCCTGCAAAATGACAGCACTTATCGTCCTTATGGCAATCAATGGTATTGGGGCGGCGGTCTTTGCGCAGTCGTCGGCGACGATTACACAGACAGTGAACAAGCGCAACACTTTGAGCAACTTATCCGTAAGTCCATCGGGAACTATTACCGCCGGAGATGCGGTGACTTTTACCTATGTCTTGACGACGGCCGGCGCTCCGGCACCTGTTACCGAGACGATTCAGTTCTACGACGGGGCAACAGCGCTGAGTACTCCACAGACCATTCTGCTTGCCCCGGCTACTAACTTAGTCCCCTATTCCCAGGTCGATACAACGAATGGCTGGACCAATTTAGGAACAGCGCCAACCGTTACGAAGAATGCCGCGAACGGACCCGACGGAAGCACGAATACAGCGACTGCAGTTACATTCATCGATGGCACCTCGGGTGTCATGTACGCCGTACCCTCATCGTCGAATTATGCCAATTTGTCGGTGACATTCTCCGTGTGGGCGCAGTCGGCCAGTCCAACTACTCTTGCTCTCACGGTCAAGGACAATCCAGCCGTCGCTGCGGCGCAAACCACGCCCTGCTCAGTCACGTCGACTTGGCAGCGATGTGTGCTGACATATACCTTCCCGGCAGGTTCCGGCACAGGATTCTCCGTCGCCCTGTCCTCTTCCACGCCCGGAGTACCAATCAACCTCTGGGGCGCTCAATTCGAACAAGCGGCGGTACCCGGGCCGTACGTTTCCACCATTGGCACCGCTCGCCCGACAGGAGCACAGGCCGGTACGGTATCGTTCCCTTGGGATCAATTCCATGACGGCGTTCACACCGTCACCGCTCAGTACGCAGGCGATGCGAACTTCGTAGGATCGACCTCGAATCCGGTCGTCATAACTGCGGGTAAACAGACTCCGGTGATCGTTCTTACAGATGCTCCGGCGGGCACCAGTGTTTACGGGCAATCTGTAACGCTGAGCGTGCAAATGTGGGATCAGGACCACGATAACGACTGGATCCCAACCGGGACCATAGAATTCTTCGACGGATCCACATCGCTCGGAACAGCAACTGTCAATGGATCGGGCGTGGCCACCATTACCCTGGTGGGACCAACGTCCCCGATCGTTGGATCTCATTCACTGACCGCGCAATATAGTGGCGATTCGGACTTCTCCGCTATCACTTCGACGGTCACCACGCACGTCATAACGAAGGCTAGCTCTTCTGGTGTAGTGACCACTACCGTTACCAGTTCACTGAATCCATCTGTGTATGGCGACACGGTCACCTTGAGCATCAGCGTCGTCTCATCGGTCGGGATTCAGCCAACCGGGACGGTCTCAGTAATGGATGGCGCCACCAACCTTGGAACGCTACCGCTTGATTCAAGCGGGAATGCAAGCATCACGATCCCTGTATTCACCGCGGGAACGCATACAATCACGGTGACCTACAGCGGCGATAGCAACTATAATTAATCAGCGAGAAATGGCGCTGCCGGGCAACCACCCGGCAGCGCCAATTCATACACGGTGAATGTTTCAGTGAAAAGAGCCCACGCGACTCTCGTCTTCCTACTGAGCGTTTTCTTTTCACTCGACTCCAGCGCTGCGGCGGGCCAAAAGCACGTTGAGTATGTGCAGGTGGTCAATCGGGCTCCCACCTCAGTTGCGTTAAGCTACTCAGCGGCAACCATCAATGCCGGACAATCGGTGCAGTTTACTGCCGCGATAAGCCCAACCCAACCCTCGATCCCCAAAGGCTCGGTGGTGTTCTCTGCCACGGGCGCCACGGCAGGAAACGCGGTCGCAAGTCCGCCGATCCAGCTGGACGCGTCAGGCTCTGCCGTTTGGATCGGAACTTTTCCGATTGCGGACTCTTACACACTTGTCGCGGCTTACAGTGGCGACCTTAACTATCTTGGCAGCAAATCCGAAACAAACTCGCTCACCGTCACCGGGTTACCCGACTTTCAGATTGCCTCTCCCGATCAACAGACAATCCACCAAGGCGGTACATCAAGTGCCTCGATTTCCATTGCGAGCTTGAATGGATTCACTGGCGCCATCTACCTCAAGTGTGGGAACGTGCCCACGGCGATGCAATGTAGCCTGTCTCCCAGCACCGTGATATTCACTCCACAGATGGTAGTGTCTGGTCCGTCCTCACCGAGGATCGCCTATGCAAACACAACCATCACCATTCGGACGTATCCCAAGATAAATGCAGCTACGGGCTTCGTGGTGTTCTTCTTTGGACTATTCGGTTTGCTGCGCAAGCAGAAGGCAACGGTGTGTGCCTTCACGGTTTGCGCGCTCACGATCTGTTGCTGTCTCGCTGGTTGCGGTGGAATGGCGCAATTCAAGTACTCAAAGGCCACGCCACCGGGGGCGTACTCAATCGAGATAACGGGTACATCCAACGCTATATCTCATACTCAGTTCGTCGCGGTCTCGGTCGTGAAGTGAATCGAGATGCCCGGCCAGGCTTCTCAATGTGATGCAGCCAGTGAAGACGGCGGCCAATTGAAAACAACGAACATGGCGTTTCCCGGCATCTCGTTTGGGCAATTGAAGATTCCGGATTATCGAGAACGGCTTCGCTCAGCGATCCAAGGGAGCACGTATGAAGCACACCGGTTTGGGGTGAGCTTCTCAATGGACGCAATCATCAATCAGCAAAAAACGCCGGAATCACGTTCGATGCAGCGGAATGCCACGCCGTCCGTCGACCACAGTTGGTTTCCAGAGCTCTTCGCTCTTTCGTTCTCTGTCATTCTGTTCGAATGTTGTTGGGCCGAATGTTTTGCTTCTGGCCCTTTGGGGGCCAGAAGCAAAGCGGTCAAGCGATGGCCGCGACTTCGGCCAATCGGTCCATCTGTAGGTAGCGTTTGGTACCTCACTTGGTAGCGGCAACATGGCGTTGCCGGGCAGCGACAAACAGCCGCGAGGCACCGTAGGGGTATACCCGTCCGTTCGGCTTGATTGCGCACTATTTTGCTGGATTCTTATTATCGAGGGAGTTGTGCGGTCGCCAGAGTACGGGAGGGTTGACCAGCGGACTCGTGGGGAGGATTCCTGGTTGGAGGGCTGGTCGGAAGCCATTGCAGTGCTGACCAGCAGCTCGATCAATTCTTGGCGTTGTCGTTACAGTCAGCAACATCAACGTCTCAATTGAACGCCTTCGAATTAGAGGTGCGTCTAGATGGCATGAATGCTCCCGCCTTCGCTCACTGCGTCTCCGTCTCCCTTTTTCAGCTCACAGAAGACAATTGTGGACAGCAGTGTCATTCCGCCAAGAACGTAAAACGCCTTATGGACGCCACCGATAAATTCAAGTGGATTCGATTGAAAGCGTGCGGGCAGAAAGAAGACGGTAAGTAGCGAGGCCGTCGCGATGCCGAAGGTGATGGACAACTGTTGCACCGTGCTCGCGATGGAGCTTGCGCTGCTCGCCTCTTCGTCCGTCACGTCGGCGAAAACAAGCGTGTTCATACTCGTATATTGCAGCGACGTGAAGAAGCCGTAGCAGAATACTTCGGCAACGATCAGCCAAATGGGCGTGCTCCGACCAATGGTTGAGAAGAGAAAGATGAGGATGCCAATGAACAGCGTGTTCGAAATCAACACGCCCTGGTATCCAACTTTCGCCAGAATTCCGGGCATTGTCATCTTCAGGCTCATCGCCGCGATGGCCTGCGGCATCATCAGCAGGCCGGATTGAATCGGAGTCAGCCCCAGGCCGACCTGATACAGAAGAGGAAAAAGGAATGGAATGCCGCCAATCCCGAGGCGCGTCAAAAAGTTGCCGTTCACTGACGAGCGAAACGTGCGAATGCGAAACAGGGTCAGGCGCAGCATGGGGAATTCGAACCTCGTCGCGTGCCACCCGTATCCAGCCAGCAGCAGGATCGCAATCGCCAGACCTGCCATCATCTCGACTCCACTCAACGTATGTTCGCCAAAAACCTCAAGAATATAGGAGAGCAGCGCGATGCCCGACCCAAACAGAATCAAACCGCCGACATCGAGAGGATTGGTATGCTCTTCGCGATAGTCAGGGAGATGCAGATAGACCATGATCAGACCGAAAAGGCCGATCGGGATATTCACAAAGAAAATCACTCGCCAATGAAGGTAGCCCACGATCAGTCCGCCGGCGATGGGTCCCAGCATAGGACCAATCAAGGCAGGGATGGAGACGAAGCTCATAGCGCGCACCAGATCGGATTTCGAGAAAGTCCGGACAATGGTAAGCCGGCCGACGGGCACCATCATGGATCCGCCGCAGCCCTGAAGAATGCGGCATGCCACCAAAAGATGGATGTTGCTCGATATCCCGCAAAGGAAGGAGCCGAGGGTGAAGATTCCGATTGCCGAGGCGAACACCCGGCGTGTTCCAAACCTGTCAGCCATCCAGCCGCTTATTGGAATGAAGACCGCGAGGCTCAGAGTATAGCTTGCCAGCACGGCTTTCATGCTGAGAGGCGCTACATGGAGCGCCGACGCAATCGTCGGCACCGCCGTATTCAGGATTGTGGTGTCCAGCGACTCCATGAAGAACGCCACTGCGATCAGCCACGGCAACAGCCGTCTGCTGGCAGGGGACAGCGAGGACTCCGCGGATGGATCTGCCGCGACAATCGCCGACTTTACAGGTGTCGTGTCTGGCTGCATCGGCTTCTCTCAACACATATCGATTGTCTGCTATATGTCCTTGCCACGAATCAATGCGCCATGGAACTCGTCAAGGCAATCGCGATTCCCAGTGTAACAATCGACAGGACAGTGCTGAGCAGAATGGTGGCGTCGGATTCTTCTTTATAGACGTTATACTCAACGGCAAACATGGCAGTCATTGAGGCTGTGGGGAGTGCGCCGAGCAGAATCATCTCGCGGCGATGCATCCCAGTAACGCCGAGCAAGATGGCGAGGCCCCACATTGCGGCGGGCTGTGCAAAGTTCTTGACAGCCACGTTGAAGGCCGAAGCAAGGCCGATACTCAGTCTTTGTCCGCTCAAGAGCAGACCCATGGCGAAGAGCGCAACGCCGGAAGTGGCTGTGCCGATGAGGGTGAACGATTTGTTGGCCACGGAGGGAAACGGGCAATGGGTGAGTGCAATCGCGACGCCCGCAAGCGGAGCCCAGACCAATGGCTGCTTTACGGCAGACAGAAGTGAAGTCCATACCACCGTGCTTCGTTTCTGGCCTTTGTGAGTTGCGCTTCCGGCCTGAAGAAGCGTAAGAGTGATGGGAAGCAGCACGAAGCTCGATATAAGATTTCCGACAACGACAGAAAGCACCGCGGATGCGCCGATGACGGCGGTCAGCAGCGGGACGCCCATAAAAGCCATGTTGGGAAATGCGCTGTTGAGTGCTTGCAGAGAGCTGGCGTCGATAGGCTTGCGGAAGATGGTGAGCGAGATGGCGAGGGCGGCAGCATAGATGACAAGCAGACCCAGTGCGATGCCCACAAAGAATCGCCAGTTGGAGAGTTCGGCGATGGTCATGGTGGCTGTGGCGGCAAAGAGCAGCGCCGGTAAGCAGAAGTTAAGGGCCAGGACGGCAAGGACATTGCTGTTCTTTGGACTGATGAGGCCCGTGAGCCCGGCCAAAACGCCGAGCAGAATAACAAACGCAATCGGGATGATTGCGCTCACGATGACGAGCAGCACAGCCAAGGGACCCTCCTCAGTTGCTTTCCGTACGGGATTTGTTGCGCCCGGGGCATTTTCAAGGCGATAGATTCGGATTGCATCAACGCTGAATATGCCAAGGCGAGCAAGGCCTTTTCTTGTTTCCCTAGGCTCCTACTCCTTCGAGTGCGTGTATTCCGGTTTGTACAACGACGCATTGACCAGTTTGGCGATATCCGCTGGCTTATCGATACGCGCCAATCCCAGTTCGAAGACTTTCTTGGCCACGGTAATGGCTGTCTCGATTTCGATCTTGAGGATGTCCTTCTGAAGCGGTAGGAGCAGGCCTTGGTCGAGTTGATGCGTACTTACCTGATCGGCCAGTGCTTTGGCAGCCTCAATGAATAGCTCGTCGGGAACGCGCTTGGATGCGGTTGTATACACGGCCAGGCAGACGGCAGGGAAGATGTACACGTTATTGGCCTGCGTGGGGAGATAGGTCTTGTTGCCGAGCTTGACAGGGGGGAACTGCACGCCGGCCGCGTAGACAGCTTTGCCTTCCGACCAGGTGTAAGCCTCCTCGGCCGTGCATTCGGCATGTTCGGTGGGGTTAGAGAGCGCAAAGATCACCGGCCGCTGATTCAGTTTGGTCATGGCCTCCACAACTTCCTTGGTGAAGGTCTTGCCCACCGTACTGGTCCCGATGAGAACCGTGGGTTTGATTGAGTCGATTGCATCAAGCAGACTCGTGGTGGGCGCGTGCTTGTGGGCATAGTGCGTCTGGCCTGCTTCGAGGTTGGTCCGGGAAGGCTCGATGAGACCTTTGACATCGAAGAGAGAGATTTGATCGCGAGCAGCCTCGATGGAAACGCCTTCAAGCTTGGCCGCTGACACGATCATGTCGGAGATGCCAACACCGGCAGAACCGGCGCCAAACATAAGGATGCGCTGATCTTTGAGCTTGCCCTTGGAGATCTTGAGTGCGTTGTAAAGTGCCGCCAGGACCACGCTCCCGGTGCCCTGAATATCGTCGTTATAACAGCACACCTTATCCTTGTACTTCTCCAGAAGCCGCACGGCGTCGGTGCCCTTCCAGTCCTCGAAATGAATGCAGCACCGCGAGTAGAGTTCCATCACCGCATCCACAAACTCATCGACAAAGGTGTCCAGATCCTTTGCGGATGCACGCTTGCGGCGAAGACCGAGATAGAGGGGATCGGCAAGCAGGCTCTCGTTGTCGGTGCCGCTGTCGAGCAGCAGAGGCAGCAGGCCATCGGGCGGGACGGCTGCGCAGGCGGTGTAAAGCTGCATCTTGCCGACAGGAATGCCCATGCCGTTGGCGCCGATGTCGCCCAAACCGAGGATGCGGCCGCCACTGCTTACGCAGATAAATCGCACGTCCTTGACCGGCCAGTGCGAGAGCACTTCCCTGATCTTGCCACGCTGCTCAATGGAGAGATAGATGCCGTTGGGCCGGCGGTAAATGTGGCCGAATTCTAGGCACGCTGCGCCAACAACCGGATCGTAGACGATGGGAAGAAATCGTTCCGGGTCGGTCGAAAGCAATTTGAAAAAGAGAGTCTGATTTTCGTCGGCCAATTGGTTGAGATAAATATATTGCTCAAGAAGGTTGGGCTTCTTAGTGAGTTGCATCAGGCAACGCTTGACTTGGTTGTCGAGCGTTTCGACGGCTGTGGGCAGCAACCCGGTAAGTCCGAATTGGTCGCGCTCCCCGGATGTGAAGGCAGTGGATTCATTCAACGCATTGTCATGCAGAAGTGCTGTTCCTTGCGGGGTCAATGGGATCTCCTGTCAGTGTGTTGGCGGCCTAGGTACTCATGCAAACCAAATCCTGGATTATCGACGCCGGGAGCCTAGTATTTGGGGCCAGTTAGCGTTACGAACGATTTCTCGGCAGCGACATCAACCTTAAGCTGGAGGCGAAGCGATTTCTGTATACAATCGGACATCCTGCATCCCGGGCTAACTACTTTCCTTGGGCGCCAAGCTGACGGAGAAAACTCCTGTAATCGGTCCGTACCCACTCTTCGACCAACCGACCCTGATCGTCAAACCAAAAGAGGTTCAGTAGATCCCAGACGACGTGTTGGCCGTTCGGAGGCAGAGAGCCCGCCGGTGATTGTGTGAACTCACGGACAAATGTCCCTTCCATCCACGTCTGGCAGGCGATGTAATTACCTTCGGCTACAATGATCCCTCGGCGAAATGAGCGATTGTCGAACGCCGCGCGAATGCTCTTGAAATAGTCGATGAGGCCGGAATAGTCCGCCTCGAAACCATCCGGGCCGTGGAAGTGGAAATGAGTTGTGTCGAAGTACGAGTCGGTTTCCGCCTGGTCCTCGCCCGAAACTTCCAGTTCGCCAGTCCTTCTTAGGCTGGCTACGAGTTGGTCACGGGTCACAATCACCTTGTCTCCTCTGGGGAACCTTCCCCGCTGAATCATGCTGCGGCAGTCGATAGCTGAGCACAATTCCGAAAAGCCGCGCATCGCGCCCGTTGCTTAAGATCCCCGTCTGCAATTCTCGATAGCAGCATCTACTCTCGGATGAAGTACCGACATCTCTTTCCAAGGAAGATCGCACCGTCGGCGCAGATCATGACTGCGCACCCGGATCGAAGCCCGACGGCACTGCGGACAGAAGGACCGCTCCCCGGATGCCCGCAAGATCATCAGAAGCAGGCCGCGTTCCTCTACCTTTACGCTCTCCAGTACGACTTCGCCAGCATCTGGAAGCAGTGTTTCTTGTTCCATCGGTGTCGACCGGAGACCGCCCGAGCCAGCTTCTTTTTACCGCCAAACGCGCTGCCAGGAAAGTGTCCATTGTGCTGCACCGAATGTGCGGATGGACCCCAACTGGGATGAGAGTTAGTTTCCTGTTGTCACAGCAGGATGTATTACTCGTCACAGACTAACCTCCATCACGGTCACCAATAATGACGAAATCCAAATTGGAGAAAAACGGTCCAAGAACTCCACATTGATAAACCTCCATATTGCATCCTTGCCCCGTCGTTTGCGCGGTTCAAGTTATGCAGCCCATGGCCGGTCTGACACGGAAGGGGATAGACGGGCTCGGCCGAGATTATGTATCCCCAAGCAAGTCTTGTAAGGAGAAAGCCAGGATGAACATCTTTGTAAGCTCTTTTCGTTCCTATACCGCCAACTGGAAGTGGGTTGCACCGATCCTGCTTCTGAGCCTTTTCATATTCGCAACCACGGCGCAGGCGCAGAGCCTGGGCTACGAAGGCCCCACCGGCGTCTTCGTGACGCCTCTGGCGCTGACCGCCGCCTCGCCCGCAAAGGGCCTGGGCGCACCCTCCGTCTCCTATCACTTCCTGGCTGGCGGCCCGGTGACCGGCGACTTCAGCACCGTCTCCACCACCGTCGGCTTCGCCAAGCGCTTCGAGATGGGCTACACGAGCGAGCTGCACGCGGCCGGCGACCAACGGCTGACCCCGTTGTGGAACTCCGGGATCAACATCGTCCACTTCAAGGCCAACATTACCCCCAAAGCTCTGGCCAAAGTGGCCGCCTTCTCGGTGGGAACCATCCTGCGCACCGACGACCAGATCGGGGTGAATATCAACAACCTTGCCGCGGCCCTAATCACTGGCGCCAAGATCAAGCCGGTGCTGGCTTCGCAGAAGACCACCAACGCCGATGTTTACCTGGTGGCCACCAAGATCATCACCCAGACCAAGCCGGTTCCGATTATTCTGAACGTCGGCATCCGCGGCACCAACGCCTCCCTGTGGGGTCTGGGCGGCAACTCGCCCGGCTTTGAGGGCAAGCTGTTTGGCGCGGCGGCCTTCGTCTTCACCGGCCCCGCCAAGAGCACCATCATCCTGGCATCGGAAGTCTCTGAGCAGCCGCAGCACATCTCCTCGGCCACGGCCACGGCCACGCTGGGATCCTCGAAGGCGGCCACGCTCTTCGACATTCCCACCTCCGAGGTTTATGCCGTCCGTCTGGTGCCCTTTGCCAAGCGCAAACTCAACATCGACGCCGGCGTTCTTCATGCCGGCGGCAATATCGACAACCCGCTGCTCAACGCACTGGCCGGAGGACACGTGGACCTGAACATGCGCGCGCGCGTGGCCTTCGCCATTTCCTACGGCTTCTAAAACAGCAACTTCCAACTTCTGGCTTCCAGCCTTTAGCCCGCAGAATTGGCCCTCGGCAGAGCCGACTGGCCAGCCGGACGCCAAAGGCGGAAGCTGGAAGCCGCTGATTTGCTTTCGTCAGGGCGCAACTCGAGGAGGCCGGCCATTCCGCAAGATCTTTCAGTCGTGTGTCGTCACAAGCGGGTGTGTCCGTCCTCACAGACTACTCTCTGGCGTAGCACTAAATTTTCTGCGAACTTCATTTTGGAGTCAAACAGTCCAGTTTGTTGCGCTCAAAAGAAAGTGCGGCAAATTGCCACAGCGATTGTCTACACACAACCGTTTGGGAAGGCAAGTTCATGTGTTTGGCAACGATGACCTTCGCCGTCGGGTTGAGGCAGGGAGTGTAGAGCGTATGGAACTGACGTGGATAGCCATCGCGGCCAGTTTGCTGATGGGGGGTAGCGCCCTTCTGATTTTCATCTGGGCGGTTCGCTTTCACCAGTTCCGGAATTTTGAAGATGTGAAATATCAGGTGTTCTGGTCCGACCTGGCAGACCCGGAAGAAGTGGGGCCGGAAGCGACCGAGGCGGAGTTGGCGCGGCTGGCAGAGTTGGCGGAATTCGGTTCGGATCCAGCAGCGAACAAGAGCGAAGCGCGGCTCAACCCGCTTCCACAAAAGGAGCAGCAGGATGGGTACAGCAACAAAGACGTTTAAACCGGTCAAACCCCCGGAAATGCAGATCACTCGCCGGCGGCTGTTGGGATGGCTGAGCGGCGTGGGCATTGCCGGCTCGGCGGTGGCCGGCGTCTTTGCCGGTTTAGTGTTTCTAAAACCGCGCGCAACCTACGGGCAGCCGAACCGCTTTCGCATCGGCCGTCCCGAGGACTTTCCCGCTGGCGCGCGAATCGCCATCGATCCCAAGCGCGTGTGTATAGTGCGCGATGGGAACAAGATGGCGGCTATCTCGACCACATGCACGCATCTGGGCTGTATCGTCGCTCCCTCCGATACCGGGTTCCAATGCCCGTGCCATGGTTCCCAGTTCGATGTGGACGGCTTTGTGACCAGCGGGCCGGCGCCAAAGGCGCTCGCGTGGTACCAGGTAACGATCACTCCGAACGGCGAACTCGAAGTGGACAAGGACAACGAAATCCAAACGGGAAGCTACCTGAACGTATGAGCAACGAGACCAAATCGAAGGGTAAGACACTGATGGATTTCCCGGTCAACGTATGGAGATCCATCTTCCGCAACCCGTTGCCGTCGTCCGACCGCGGGCGTGCTTCAACCAGTTTCACCAATTTCTTCCTGCATATTCAGCCGGTCAGGGTAAGCCGCTTGGCGTTGCGACCTTCTTACACCATGGGCCTTGGGCTGATCAGCTTCTTCCTCTTTGTCATCCTCACGGTCACCGGCGTGCTGCTGATGTTCTACTACGTCCCATCGACGACGCAGGCCTATGATCGGATGCTCGATCTGCGCAGTTCGGTTGCGTTCGGGATCATTTTGCGCAACATGCATCGCTGGGCGGCCCACGCCATGGTGGCTACGGTCTTCCTGCATATGTGCCGCGTCTTCCTCACCGGCTCCTACAAGCCGCCGCGTGAATTCAACTGGGTCATCGGAGTGGCGCTGTTTCTGCTGACTCTGTTCCTCAGTTTTACGGGCTACCTGCTGCCCTGGGACCAGTTGGCGTTCTGGGCCATCACGGTAGGCACCTCGATTGCCGGATATGCGCCGCTGGTGGGCAAGGATATCCGGTTCCTGCTGCTGGGCGACGCCAATGTGGGCCAGGAAGCGCTGCTGCGGTTCTATGTGCTCCATGTGGTCGTATTGCCGGCGATCCTCTCTCTTCTGGTGGCAATCCACTTCTGGCGTATCCGTAAGGACGGCGGACTGGCCAAGCCGGAGTTCGACGCCGATCTGCCGCAACCGGCGGCGGTTTCTGTGCAAGTGGAGGAACCGGCGCTGATTGCGGTTGGCAGCGCGGCGGCGGAAGCCGGGCCGACACGCAGGTTCACTATTCAGGGACTGGTGCGCGGCCCCTTGATCAAGGTGGGAAAGCTGCGCGAAGACACCGTCTTCAGTTGGCCGAATCTGTTCATCGCCGAGCTGTTCGTTCTGCTGCTGACCATCGCCGGAGTGATGGCGGTTTCCTTCTTATTCAATGCGCCTTTGGAACAGCCGGTCAACGTCATGCATCCTCCCAACCCGGCCAAAGCGCCATGGTACTTCCTGGGATTGCAGGAGCAGGTGAGTTATTCGGCATTCTGGGGCGGGATCGGCGTGCCGGGTATCGAGTTGCTGCTGCTGTTGCTGCTTCCGTATCTGGACCGGAGCAAGGCCGGAGTGGGACGCTGGTTCGCCCACGAGCGGCTGCTCGCTAATTCGATCTTTCTGCTGTTTGTTGTGGTCAATGTGATTCTGATTGTGATTGGCACATTCTTCCGCGGCGCGAACTGGCAGTTCGTGTCACCGTTCTGAGGAGCTTCAGGTATGCGATTGGCTTTAGCTGTGGTGAGCTTACTGGTAATGATCGGGTCCGGCGTAGTGATCTACGACCAGCTCCACAGCCGCTGGGAGGACGACCAGAGAGCTTACTTCCATCAGGCGCTTGCCCAGGCACAGACCGGCACCGAAGGCGCCTCATTGCGTGCCTCGCTCGAGGGAAGGCGTCCTAAGATCGAGCAGACGATCGTGACGGCCTTCGGCGAGAAGCGCATCGATCGCTGCGAGAGCTGCCACATCGCGGTGGACGATCCTCACTTTACCGGGCAACAGCAACCGCTGCACACCCATCCCTACTCGGAAGCAATGGGCGATGTCTATCGCAACGGCCGCTGGGAGCGGCGCCACAAGTTCTCCGATTTCGGCTGCACGACCTGCCACGACGGCCAGGGACGAGGCCTCACGGCCGATGACGCCCATGGGAAAGACACTTTCTGGCCCGGGCCCATGCTTGGCTACACGACCCAAGCCGATTGGAGCAAGGAGAACGCGGTTCACGTCGTGGGCAAGGAATACATGCAGGCCAACTGCGCGCAGTGCCACACCGGAAAAGACTTTGCCGGCACGCCGCAGGTGACGCGGGGACGCGAATTGTTTTTCAGGACCGGATGCTTCGGATGCCACCGCATCGAAGGGCTATCCTCCGGCACCCTGGGCCCCGATCTGAGCGAAGAGGGCAAGGAGCGCAAGCTGGATTATCTGTGGGGCCATATCGTCAATCCACGCGCCTACACCGCCGCCTCGATCATGCCCCAATTCAAGCTGAGCGACGACGACCGGAAGGCGCTGGTCATCTTCCTGAAGAGCCGCCGCGGCGGCAATCTGGCCGAATCGTCCGTGGAGAGCTTCCGTTTGAACGCCTCCACAGCAACGCCCGTGCCGGAGAGCGCCCAGGCCGTTGAAGCCCAGGCCGCCTCCGCCGAGACTCCGGCCGCGCGCGATGAGCAGTTGATTCAGGGTTACGCCTGTCTCTCCTGCCACAGACTGGGAGATCGCGACGGCGGAATCGCGCCCGACCTTTCCTACGAGGGCCTGGTGCGCGACCAGAGTTGGCTGATGGATCACTTCCGCAGCCCGCGCTCCCGCATTCCGGACTCGAATATGCCGGCTTTCAGTTTGCCCGAGGCAGATTTCCAGCAAATCGCCGCGTATCTGTTGACCCGCACCGCTCCGCCTCCGCCCATGACGCCGGCCGCGACCTTCAAGACTCTCTGCTCCCGCTGCCACGGCGAAAAGGGCGATGGCCGCGGGATCACGGCCATCTATCTCGATCCGTCTCCGCGCGACTTTACTCACGCCGAGTTCATGAACAGCAAACCGGAGGCGCGTTTTCTCGAATCCATCCGCGAAGGCGTGCCCGGCACTTCGATGCAGCCGTGGGGAAAGATCCTGAGCGATGAGCAGATCAAGGGCGTTTTGGATCATATTTGGCAAAACTACGTACGCGAGCCCAGGCAAAAACTGACGGCGCGCAAAGTGCCCGAACAAAATCCGGTGCCGATGTCTGCTGAGTCGGCAAGCCGGGGCGAACACATCTACCTGCAACGCTGCACCGGTTGCCACGGCCGCAAAGCCGATGGCCGAGGTCCGAATTCACGGGACATTTCGCCACGTCCGCGCAACCTGCGAAACTCCGCTTTCATTCAGCATGTTACGGACCGGCGCCTCTTTGAATCGGTGACTTATGGCGTGGAGGGTTCCGCTATGCCCTCGTGGATGGACTACGGCCTTACGCAGGATCAGGTCGGCGACATCGTCAACTACATTCGCAGTCTGAACGTAAACCAGAAGTGAGAGTGAAAAACACTCTCAGGAGGCTGTAATGGCAATACAACCTGGGATTGAATCCACGCCCCTTGCGACGCAGCCGGACCACCGGGACACCACGGTGAAGGTCTTTCTGCTGAGCGCGGTTTCATATTTCTTGATCGTCGGTATTATCGCGCTGATTGTTGCGTCCAAATTCGTTTGGCCGGAGTTTCTCGGCTCGATATCGTACTTCACCTACGGGCGCATGCGCCCCTTGCACGTCAACGGGATGCTCTTCGGCTGGCTTCTGGCGGCGGATATGGGTCTCACCTACTTCCTCGTTCCGCGCCTCTGCGGCGTAAAGCTGTGGAGCGAAAAGCTGGGCGTGGCCACCGGCATCTTGTGGAACGTCATCATCCTCAGCGCCGTGGTTACCCTGTTGGGCGGCTATCAGAAAGGCCTGGAGTACGCCGATCTGCCCACTTGGATCTCTGTGCTCGTGGTGATCGCCTGGGTGATGTTCGGTTTCAACATCTTCGCCACCATCGCATCCCGCAAGTACCAACAGATGTATGTTTCGCTCTGGTACCTGATGGGCACCGTTCTGTGGACGGCCTTCGTCTACCTGACGGGCAACTTCGCAACGCTGCTTCCCGGCGTCACCGGGGTCAATCAGGCCAACTTGAACTGGATGTACACACACAACGCG
>Ga0182014_10001857_pt1 | contig 27574 bp, 15 predicted proteins | sample 612S2DmetaG_FD_120489 | JGI IMG/M metagenome (GOLD analysis project Ga0182014, IMG submission 120489) | Permafrost microbial communities from Stordalen Mire, Sweden - 612S2D metaG | ecosystem: Environmental > Terrestrial > Soil > Wetlands > Permafrost | place: Sweden: Stordalen | collected... | reverse complement strand
GTGGAGCTTTCGCCCCAGGGCGCGCTGGCCGCCGCTTCTCCGGGAGCGGGCCAACCACCCGTCTACGCCTTTGAGCCGCTGCCTGAGGGCGCGCTTGTGCCCGGTATCGGCGAGCACAATCTGCGCGCGCCAGAGGTGGTGGCAAACGCCGTTCGCTCCGCCCTTGTGCAGGTCTCGCCGCGCACCCGCGCCCTTACGCTGCTTGTGCCTGATACCGTGGTCCGCGTTTTCGTGCTGGACTTCGATTCGCTGCCCAGCCGGCCTGCGGAAGTTATTCCCCTTCTCCGCTTCCGGTTGCGCAAGATGATTCCCTTTGATGTGGAGACCGCCGGAGTGAGTTACCAGGTGCTGGTGGAGAACAAGACTGAATGCAAGGTGCTGGTAGCGGTCATCCCCGGCCTTATCCTGCAAGAATATGAAGCCGCAGTGCGTGAGGCTGGCTACGAGCCGGGAGCTGTGCTCTCCACCAGCCTGGCGGCTCTGGGAGCCATCGATACCTCCGAAGCTGTTTTGGCCGCCAACCTGGGCGCGGTGACGTTCACCACTTCCATCACCAACGGTCAGGATCTGCTGCTCTATCGCACACTTGACCTGCCCGAAGACCCCGGCCTGCGCCTTCAGGAGGTGCAGCGCGGCGTCAGCGTGGCCGCCGCTTACTTCGAAGACAAGCTCGGCGCTCGTCCTCAGCGCTTGCACTTTGCGGGTATTGGGGTGGGCATCGGCACAGGCGGCTCCAACGCGGCAGAAGAGTTTGCCCGCTGGATCAGCTCGCCCGAGGTTCCTGAGCTGACCGTCGTTGACCTGGCGCCAAGGCCTGAAACCGGAGCCGCCACCCCGCTGGGCAACGTGCTGACCCTGGCGGGCGTGGCCGGCGCGCTGGCGGGAGCAAACTGATGCGCATCTATCTCAATCTCGCCACCCGGCCCTACGCCGATCTCAGACCGGCCCTCAAGCGCCTGCGCATCGCCATGGCCGTGCTGGTGGTGATTGGCCTCGGCCTATGCCTGGGTCTGCATGCTTTCCACCGGAAGGCCGAAGAGGCTCGCGCAACCGAGCAGCGCGTCCAGAGCCAAATCGACGCCATCAACAAGGAGCGGCAGGGCTACGAAGACCTGATGCACCAGCCGGCCAACACACAATTGCTTGCCTCGGCCAAGACGCTCAACCAGATGTTCGATGTGAAAACTTTTTCCTGGACGTTGGCCATGGAAGACCTGGAAACGGTTCTGCCCGGCGGAGTGCAAGTGACCAGCATCGAACCGGTTCGCAACACGAAGGACGGCTCCATCACCCTGCATCTGCGCGTCGTCGGACCCCGTGATCGTGCCGTTGATCTTGTGCAGAATCTCGAACGCTCCAAGCACTTTCTGCAGCCCCGCATCGTGGGCGAAAGCTCCGAGTCCACCGGCGGGCCCAATGAGCGGCTGGAGCCAATCAGCGCCTCTAACCGCGTCAACTTCGAGCTGCTGGCTGAGTACAGTTCCACCGCGCCGATGGAACGCAAGGCGCAAAATAAGCAGGAGGGTGAGAAGCCCTCGGCCGACGGCAAGCGGGAAAGCCAAAGTGCGCTTCCGTCTCACGCGGCTCACCCAGCTCAAGCCCCGGTCACGCCAAGGCGGTCAAAGCCCAACCCCAACCGCGGTCCCAATCCGAATCCGAATTCAGGAGGCCCGCGATGAGTAGCAACTCCCCAATCTTGTGGCGCGAACGCCTGGCCTCCCCGCTCACCTGGCACTATGCCGCCTTTGTCATACTGCTGGTTGCGGTTATCGGCCTCTCCATTCGTTTTGGCTTGGACTGGGTCGCCACCAATGGCAGCTCCACCGACGCTCTTGCCGTCAAACAAGTGCAGTTGAAAGCCCTTGATCTGGAAACTGCTTCGTTGCACGGATTGGACGAGCGCGTTGACGACTCCCGATCCCAGATGGCGGCCTTCTACCTGAAGCGCATCCCACCTAACTACTCCTCCATCGCTGCTCGCATCGGTGAGCTGGCGCTGAAAGGTCCCGTCCGGTTGACCAGGGTGCAGTACACGCAGAATCCTCCCGGCTCTGATCTGACAGAAATATCAATGGACGCTGGCATCACCGGCGAGTACCCGCAGATCATGCGCTTTGTGAACAGCGTCGAGCGCGATCAGGCCTTCTTTGTCATCCGCGCCATGTCGCTGACTGGTCAACAGGGCGGCTTGGTGAACCTGCGGCTGCGGGTTTCCACATGGCTGCGACCAGCCGATGCGGCGGCCAGTGGATTGCCGCTCACTCCGCAACCCGGCGATGTGCCAGCCGCGGCTTCCACGCCATCCAACCCGCAGGGAAGGGGGGGTAATTAGCCATGGCCCTCCCTCTGGGACTGGAAAACAAGCGCCAGGTCTACCTGCTCGCCGCTCTGGTTGTGGTGATCCTCTGTATTGCCGGCTACCAGATCAAGCAAAACTTTGTGGGTCCCTCCGCGTCCGTACCCACGGCGCCGGCAATCCGGCCTGCTGCCGCTGCCCCGGTCAACGGCCGTACTGCGGCAAACTCCTCCGCTCCCGGTGGGCAAGATGCCTTGAAGCTCTCCAATGCCGGCATTGACCCAGCTCTGCACCTCGACAGGCTGGCCATGAGCGAAGGTGTGGAGTACCGGGGTACGGGCAGGAATATCTTCTCCATTGATTCGGCTCCCGCGCATATCGAAACTCCCGCGTCGAGCCCTCGGCCCGGCCAGCACGCAGCAAATGCGCTACCGGCAGTGCCCGAGAAGCCTCGTCCACCAGCCATCGACCTGAAGTATTTTGGCTACACTCAGACCAGGAACAAATCCTCGCAGGCGTTTTTTGTCCACGGGGACGACGTTTTTATCGCCCGTACTGGCGAGATTGTCGAACACCGCTACAAGGTGGGCACTATCCTGCCAGGCAGCGTTCAAGTTACGGATCTGGGCTACAACAACACCCAAACCCTGTATCTCCAGGCGAACTAGGGATGGAGCACGCAGATTTCAATCACAGCGAAAATAGAATGAAGCCCGCCCCAATTCGACGCCCAGCGCGCCCCTCCGAGGAGGGCTACATCCTGGTTATGGTAATTTTTCTGGTGGCGTTGTTGACCCTTTCACTGGCCGTTGCCTTGCCTAGGGTAGCCAAGGAGATCCAGCGCGACCGCGAGTTGGAGACCATGCATCGCGGCAAGCAGTACGCGCGAGCCGTGAGGATGTATTACAAGAAATTCGGAGCCTATCCGCCCAACGTCGATGCTCTGGTCAAGCCCACCAACAATATCCGCTTTCTGCGCAAGAAGTATGCAGACCCGACGACCGGCAAAGAGGATTGGAAGCCGATTCTCTTTGGCCAGAACAAGGCTCCGACAGCCATGGGCTTCTTCGGGCAGGCGCTCGCAGGCACAACGATTGCCGGCATCGGGCCCAGCGGCGGAAACGGACTCACGGGGGGCAGCAGCCTGGCGGGAGGAAGCAGCTTCAACCAGCAGACATCCACGACCGATACGAGCGCCCCCAGCGGCAGCACGGCGCCCACCGGATCGACGACCGGCCTGACTGGCCAGACCTTCGGCGGTGCCGGCATTATTGGCTTTTCTCCCACCAGCCCCAAGCAGTCCATCCTGGTCTACAAGAAGAAAAACCATTACAACGAGTGGGAATTTGTTTACGACCCGATCTCCGAGCAGATGATGCAAGGAGGCAACACGGGAACCATTGGCCAGCCTGCCAGCAGCACCACAACACCGATCGGCAGCAGCTCGAGCGCCACCACCACCAACAACTCATCCTCGACCACGACCACGCCGTAGCTGGAGCCGATCGGCTGGTTGCAGGCCATCTTGCGAAGCGCTCCCGAGGAGCTGTATGTCCGAACGGTCCCAAGGTCCAGTCTCTCGGAAAGATTCTGTTTCTAGATACGGGAGAAGCGCAATTGGCTGGTCTACAATGATCATGATATGGCTAAATGGTCATTCTTGTGATCTGAGGATGACCCCATCTCCAAAGATTGCGGTCGGCAGAACCGCCACCACTCCGAAGAAGCATTTGCAGTGTGCTAGGTCATAGCTTGTACTTGATGGTGGAGTTGCTGCAGTAGGATCATCTGTGTCCAAGCAGGGGCCGTGCGCCATATGCAACGGGCCGTATCCGCAAGGAGCAGGCGTAGAGCGAATCATCGGCGTGCAAACTGAATACCGGGAAGAAGCGGGGAACGAAACACTATGGGACTGAATGGATACGATGTTGCCGTGATCGTGGTGTACTTGGCCTGCGTCACGGCCTTCGGAATGCACTTCAAGAAGAAGCAGAGCACCATCAAGGGCTACTTCCTGGCCGAGAAGACGATTCCATGGTGGGCCATCTCGCTGTCCATTGTTGCGGCGGAGACCAGTACGCTGACCATCATCAGCGTGCCAGGAATGGCTTACGAGCAGGATTTCCGCTTCATTCAGTTAGTGATCGGCTACATGATCGGGCGCGTCATCATCAGCCTGCTGCTGATTCCGCATTATTTTCGCGGCGATCTGGTAACAGCCTATCAACTGATTGAGAGGCGCTTCGGGCAGAGGCTGCGTTCGCTGACCGCTGGCTTGTTCCTGCTGACGCGCGCCGCCTCGGATGGCGTTCGAGTTTTCGCCATTGCCATTGTGGTGGGAATCGCGCTCTCCGGGTTTTTGCACGGCTACAGTGACCTGGCACGCGATGTCACGGCCATTGCCATCGTCATGATCCTCACCCTGCTCTACACCTTCAAGGGGGGCATGGCTACTGTGATCTGGACCGACGTTGTGCAGTTAACGGTCTACATGACCGGAACGATCATCGGCCTGTTCACCATTGCACATCTGTTTCCAGGCGGGTGGCACGCGGCCTTCGGCATGGCCGCGGCCGCGGGCAAGTTCCACGTCTTCTATTTCGGCTGGAACTTCTATGCAAAATATACCTTCTGGTCCGGTGTGATCGGCGGAGCCTTTCTGACGACGGCAAGCCACGGCACCGATCAGTTGATCGTGATGCGGTTGCTTGCGTCGCGGAGCGAGCGGTATGCCAAAATGGCTCTGGTGGCCAGCGGCGTCCTGGTGTTATTCCAGTTTTCGCTCTTTCTGCTGATCGGCGCGCTGCTCTTCGTCATGTATAAGATGCTCCCGCTGGCCGCGACCTTTGCGCGCCCGGATGCCATCTATCCCACCTTCGTCGTCAACTGCATGCCGCACGGAATCAGCGGTCTGCTGGTCTCGGCCATCCTAGCTGCGGCCATGTCCAGCCTGAGCGCTTCGCTCTATTCGCTTTCCTCCACGACGATCATTGATTTCTACTCCAGATTTAATCCCGGCGTCAGCGAGAAGCGCCGGATGTTTCTCTCTCGCATGGCAACGATTGGCTGGGGGATCGTGCTGTTTGGGCTGGCGATTGTGGTCCGGCAGAGCGGCGGAAAGGTGCTGGAGATCGGCCTGTCCATCGCCTCGGTGGCTTATGGATCGCTGCTCGGAGTCTTCATGCTGGGCGTTCTCACCCGCAGAGCCTCTGAGAGTGGCGCCATGGTCGGAATGTTGTGCGGCTTTTCCCTGAACATCTTCCTGTGGCAGTTCACCCGGGTTCCATACACTTGGTACGTTCCCCTGGGCAGCATTGCCACCTTTGCCATCGGATATGGCGCGAGTTTCATTTTTCCCCGGATTATGCCGGTTGAACCGGCAACGGCAGTTGAAGCATTAGGAGAGTAAATGGAGTTGAGTGGATTGAACACGGAGCGGCAGAACCGCGCCTCCTCCGATCTGGACAAAATGAGTGCGCTGGAGATTGCCACTCTGATGAATCAACAGGATGCCAAGGTTTTGCGCGCTATCCGTCAGGCGCTTCCGGCCATCGCCAAGGCCATCGACGTGATCCGCGATCGCCTCGCGCGGGGTGGCCGGCTGATCTACGTCGGCAGCGGCACCAGCGGCAGAATCGGCGCCCTGGACGCCTCCGAGTGCCCGCCTACCTTCAGCACGGACCCTGCCATGATCCAATATGTGATGGCCGGCGGCGAGCATGCGCTGGCTAACGCCACCGAGGCCAACGAAGATTCGCCGGAACTGGGCACGAGCGACATGGCCGCTCGCAAGCCGGGCAAGAAGGATGTAGTCGTGGGCCTGGCCGCCAGCGGGCGTACGCCCTACACCGTTGCGGCCTTGAAATACGCCGGCAAGAAAGGCGCCGCCACCATCGCCATCATCTGTAACACCGGCTCGGAGTTGGCCGGCGTCGCGCAGATTGCCATCGAGGCCGAGGTTGGTCCCGAAGTATTAACCGGATCGACCCGCCTCAAGGCCGGTACGGCGCAGAAGCTTATCTGCAATATGCTGACCACCGGCGCCATGACCCGTTTGGGGTATGTCTACGGCAATTTGATGGTCAACATGCAGCTCAAGAATGAAAAGCTCATCGAGCGCGGAATTTCCATCGTACAGCGCGTTGCCAAGGTGAGCCGGGATGTTGCCCTCGCCACCCTAGAGGCTGCCGATATGAAGGTCGCCGTGGCTCTGGTGATGTTGTGCGCCAAGGTAACAAAGCCGGATGCCGTCCGCCGCCTCAAGCGCGCGCAGAACAGCATTCGCATGGCGATTGATGCTTAGGCGGGGGCAGTTCGCCAATCGAAACACCTTCTTGATTATGATCACGCTTCGGACAATTGCAAGGTATTGATTAGATGATTCGTTTGAGCGTATTGCGTAGCTTTGGTCAGCTTTATGATTATTTTGCTTGACAGCCAACCAACCCGTCGATTACGATTCTCGGCGGATCGGTACAGCGCCGCAAGGTTGGCTTGTGCCCGGATTCCCGGCTTGGGAAGAACGCGTCTGCGAACGCGCGGCTTGTCAAATGGTCACTCTGATGTTTCCGATATGCCATCGACAGTCTTCGCCGCCGCGCGTTAACGATGAACAACTTTTGGAGAAGAATGCAGTAATGATCAGCAATTTCATTGGAAAACCTTTTGAGGAGGCATGGAAATGAACCTATGTAAGCGAATGCTATGCAGTGTGGTTCTGGCCGCACTTTTCGGCTTCGTCGGTGCCGGTGCTTGGGCACAGGATGCCTTGACAGGCAGCATCAGCGGCACGGTCTCGGATTCGACCGGAGCCGTTATCGTGGGCGCCACGGTTACGATAATCAACACAGACCGCGGCCAGGATCTTCGTGTCCTGACCACTGGTTCCGCTGGTTTTTACACCGCGAGATCACTTCCGCTTGGCACCTATACGGTAAAGGTGGCCGACCCGGGCTTCAAGACGGAGGCCGTAACCGGGCTCCAACTGCACGCGGCTGATGCTCTGACCGTGAACCGGACCCTTGTGGCCGGAAGCGCGAGCGAATCAATAACTGTTACTGCGGCTGAGGCGCAGCTCAATTTGGAGGACTCGACCTCGCAGACTCTGATCAACAGCGAGCAAATGAACGAAATGCCGCTGGCCACGCGGAACTACGAAACGCTGATGAACCTGCAGCCAGGCGTTGCTTTCGGCGGCGCGTCCGACCAACTGGCGCGCGGCCCCTCGGGACTCAGCGGCGCTTCCAGTACCGTGGCTTTTTCGGTGAACGGCGGCCGCACCACCTCCAACGGCTGGACGATTGACGGCGCGGACAACCTGGATCGCGGCGCCAACCTCACGCTCTACACCTACCCGAGTCCCGACGCCATCGCCGAATTTAAGACACTGCGTGGCCAGTACAGCGCGCAGTTTGGCCGCAACGCTTCCGGACAGATTGACGTTGTCACAAAGTCCGGAACCAACTCGATTCATGGCACTGCCTACGAGTACGCCCGCAACAACGCTTTCGACGCGAATGGATACGCCAACAACTTCCTTAAAGCCAAAATCGCGCCCTACCATTACAATGTGTTCGGCTTCGAACTCGCCGGCCCGGTACTGATTCCCAAGGTCTACAACGGCAGAAACAAGACGTTCTTCATGGTTTCGCAAGAGTTCCAGCGTATTATTGACACGCTCTCGCAGGCCACGGCTACAGTGCCCCTGCCCTCAGAGCTCAAAGGCGATTTCTCTCAGTCCTATGACTACAACTCCACCACCAAGGTCTATACGCAAGGCCCGGTGACGGTATGCACCGCATATACAACGAACACTGCGACTCAGAAGAACACCTGCACGGCTACGGGAACGAACTTTACGAGTTTCTCGCCGACCGCCCAGCAGTATCTCAAGGATGTCTACAGCAAAATTCCCGCGCCCAATTCGGCCAACGACATCGCGCTCGGATTTGATCCGCACACTATCTTCAGCAATTTCAAGAACATCTTCAATAATTCTGACACGGTGGTGCGCATTGACCAGCAATTTGGTCAGAGGGTGAACGTGTTCTACCGCTACATGCACGATACCTTCCCCGTGTTCTATCCGGCGGGCCAATTTACCACGGTCAACATCCCTGGGATGAACCCCACCACCGCTCAGAATCCGGGTACGCAGCAAATGGCGCACGGAACCTACATCTTCAGTCCTACCCTGTTGCTCGATGTGGGCTATGCTTTATCGAACGGCAACATTATGACCGTCTCCTCAGGCTACCTCTCCCAGGCGCAGTCGCCGGACGTGACGCCGTCGCTGGAATATCTGAACACCTCCGGCGTGATTCCCACCGTTGCTACCGGCATGACTACGCTGGGCGGCAGCTATCAGTACATCGATCACGGCACTAACCACCAGGTATTCGGAAACCTCACCAAGACGCTGCATACCCATACGCTCATCTTTGGGTTCAGTTACAACCACTACCAGAAGCGCGAAAACAACACCACCAGCACACAGGGCAGCTTCGGATTCACGAACGACGCGGCATTGGCCTGCACGGCCCCTTCATGCGTTTTCGCCCCCGCCACCGACACAAGTGCTGCCATGTCGCAGGGATTCGCCAACTTCCTTATCGGCAACGCCAACAATGGCTTCAGTCAGCTTTCCAATGACCCGATTGCGGATGTCAAGTCCGCGCTCTATGAGGGCTTTGCTCAGGACAACTGGAAGCTGAATCCGCGCCTGACGCTGAACCTGGGCGTGCGTTACAGCCTCTATGGTCAGCCCTGGGACGCCAACGGCATTCTGAGCAACTTCGATCCGGCCACGTACTCGGCGTCGAAGGCGCCTACCATCGACACCACTGGCCTGATGTGCGTAAGTGGAACATGCAACCAGAAGGGCAGTAACGCTGGCCAGCCGGCCACGCCCAACGGCAACGCGGACATCGTCGGCATTAACTATATCAATGGCCTTATCTTCAACAGCCCGAACGCCGCCAATGGCAATCAGGCCTCGCCCTGGGGGAACAAGGTGGGCATCGGGGATAAAAAGAACTTTGCGCCCCGCATTGGCTTCGCCTTCGACGTCTTCGGAAACGGCAAGACATCGCTACGCGGCGGCTATGGAATCGCCTACGACGACGCGGAGGTGAGCTACTACGAGACGGCGGACTGGAATAACCCGCCGGCGGTGGCCACGTACAGTGTGGGCCAAACCTCCTTTGACAACCCGACGGGTGGCGCCACGACCGCGTTCTCCAAAACCCCGGGGTGGATACGGGCTGTTCCGCTCAACTACAATTCGCCGTATGTGCAGCAGTTCTCGCTCGATGTGCAGGAGCAGGTGATGCCAAACTTAATGTTAGACGTTGGCTACTTTGGCGACCATGGCACGCACCTGTTGGGCCTCGTGGATATCAATGAGCCGGTGCCTGGCTCCTGGGTGGGTAAGGTGTCGGCGTCGGACTCCAATCCGAATTTAGCTCCCAACACCGTCTGCGTAGACCCAGACACCAACGCCCCGGCATTCCTGAACTCCACTTGCAGCGCCCCGCTGAACCAGATCAAGCCCTATCTCGGCTACTTCTCCGTGGATGCGATGCGGTCGATCTTCAACTCGAACTACAACTCGTTGCAGGCCAAGGTGACCAAGCGCTTCAAAGGCAAGAACTACATCGACGCCAACTACACATGGTCGCGCGATTTGACCAATGCCCAGGCCGACTACTCGGGCGGTCCGCAGAATGCTTACAACCTCAACGGCGATTATGGTCGTGCCGCCGTGGACCGCAAACAGGTGATTACAATCGACGGCGTGTTGGAAGAGCCGTGGTTCAAGGATCAGAAAGGACTGATAGGACGAGCACTCGGCGGATGGGAGATATCAGGCATCTACATGGCCAACAGCGGCCTGCCGCTGACGGCCACGGCCAGCGGCTTCTCCAATGGAGCCTATAACCTCCCTAGCGGCATGGCCAGCATCTATAACAATCGCACCAACACCGGCTATGCGACCGATAACGCCGGCATCAGCGTACTGGGCAATACCAACGCCGGCCTGCGGCCGGACCAGATTGGCGACCCCAACCACGGTCATAATGCGACGATCCATAACAAGGGCTATCACGCACTGTGGTTCTACACGGGCGCGTTCGCTTCTCCAAATCCGAGCACCAACACCTCGGCGCCGGGCAATGAGAAGCGCGGAACGATCAACGGTCCGGGATTCGGCAAAGTTGACTTTGGTGTCCATCGCAACTTCCGGATCTGGGAGCGGGTCAACTTCCAGTTCCGCGCCGAGGCCTTCAACGCCACCAACCACACCAACGTCCAGTCCGTAACTACAGCCGAGGGGACATTCTTCGGCGAAGTCACCGGCTATCGCGACGCGCGCATCTTGCAGTTCGCGGGCAAGTTCACCTTCTAACTTTCTCTAGCGTCTAACCTGAGCGGCGCCGGCTTCGGCTGGCGCCGTTTTGTTATAATTGCTCCCGCATGACAACTCGCACGATGGTGCCGCAGCTAGTCGCAGCGCATTGTGAGGTAAAAAGAATGCACAGATCCTCATGTTTACTGAAACGCCTGCTGATTTCTACTGTTAGTTCCTGCATAAGCGCTTGTCTTGTAATGAGTGTTCTCCTATTGTCACCAGCAACTTTGCCGGCGCAGGATACTCCGCCCTCTTCCTCATTGCCATCAGGGACCCCGAAGTTAGCCTTGGTCCCCATGCCGCGCGAAATCCAGGAAGTCAAAGATATGCCACTGACGCAGGGCGTCAGTATCCTCGCCGCGAGCAATGATCCCGATGACAAGTTTGCTGCTGAAGACTTGGTCAGTTCGCTCAAAGAACGCGGCATTGATGCGCGCGCAGGCAAAACGGGCAGACTCAGGATTGTGCTTCTCCGCCAGAATACGAAACAGGATGCGAAGAAGGCGGAGGATATTCTCTCGCGCGCTCACGTGAACCTCGATCCTGCGTTGCACGATGAAGGCTATGTCTTAGTCACCGATGGTGACACCACATATGACATAGCAGCCACTAGCGCAGGAATCTATTACGGCGCCCAGACCATCAAGCAACTGATCGTGGGCAGTGGAGCGCACGCCGTTTTGCATGGAGTGGTGGCGCGTGACTGGCCGGCCATGAAGTATCGCGGCCTGAGCGACGATTTATCGCGTGGCCCCGTTCCTACGCTGGAGTTTCAGAAACATCAGATCCGTGTCCTTTCCGAGTACAAGGTGAATGTCTACTCCCCGTACTTTGAAAACACGCTAGTCTCTGCATCCAACCCGTTGCCCGCACTGCCCGGTGGCGCGATGACTCGTGCTGATGTTGTAGAGTTGGTGCGCTACGCGAACCAGTATCACGTCACTATTGTTCCTGATCAGGAGGCCTTTGGGCACCTGCATCGCGTCCTGATGTTCGACATCTACTCCCAACTTGCGGAGACGCCCCATGGCTCTGTGCTGGCTCCGGGGCAACCCGGGTCGTTGGATTTGATCCGGCAGTGGTTCACGGAAATGGCTTCAATCTTTCCGAGTCCCTTTCTTCATATCGGCGCCGATGAAACCTTCGAACTGGGAAGAGGCCAGACTAAAGCTCGTGTAACTCAAGAAGGGTTGAGCGCCGTCTATGTGGACTTCCTTACGCAAATTCATACAGGACTTAGCCCTCTGCATCGGAAGCTTCTGTTCTGGGGCGACATCGCCATGGACAGTCCGAAACTGGTCAAGACTCTCCCAAAGGATATGATTGCCGTTGCGTGGGAGTATAATCCGAATCCCAAAGGTTACGATAAGTGGATTTTGCCGTATGTAGACGCTGGAATGGAGACTTGGGTGGCCCCAGGAGTTAATAACTGGCGAGTCGTCTATCCGAATTTCAACGCCGGCCTTGATAACATCCAGAGATTTGTCAGCGATGGCCAGCGACTCGGTTCCACCGGCGAGCTGAACACCGTATGGAACGATTTGGGCGAGGGGTTGTTCAACATGGATTGGTACGGCGCGCTCTACGGAGCTGCGGCCGGCTGGCAATCTGGAACAAGCAGCATTCCTCAATTTCAGAATAGCTACGGCCAGGTTTTCCATGGGGACCTTACCGGCAAGATCAACAAGGCTCAAGTGGAGCTGATGGCCGCTCAGACGACCCTGAAAGATGCGGGACTTAGCGCCGCTACAGACAACTTATTCTGGGTCGATCCGTGGAGCGCAGAGGGTCAACAGCTTTCCGCCAAGTTGCTGCCGGTCGCTCATGCCATGCGAGTGCACGCCGAGCAAGCCATCATATTGATCGAGCAGGCGCGCGGTGCCGGGGCGTTGCGCGAGCCAGATGCGTTGGATGCAATGGAAATGGGCGCACGGCGAATCGATTTCATTGGATATAAATTTGAAGTTGCACAGGAAATTGCCGAGGGATACGTGCACGCATATCAAGATCAAAACGATCCTGTCGGCAAACGTTCTGTTGGCCGGGAGTTAGGCGCGATTACGGGAGTGAACGGTCAATGTCAAGATCTGCGCGAGGGGTACGGGCTGACGCGCGAACTCTATCGGCATGCATGGCTCCAGGAGAATCGACCGTATTGGCTTGATAATGTCATGGCGCGTTATGATCTCAGTATGCAACTGTGGATTCAGCGCACCAATCGCTTTAATGAGGCAAGTATGCAGTATCGTCAGACGCATCTGCTTCCCAAGCCGGAAGAAGTGGGATTGCCTGTGCCGCCCATCCCGTCGTCTGCCACCCCTGATGATTCCTCTGGAGTTAAGAAGGATAAGTAACTGAAGTGGGGAAGGCAGGAGCGTGCCACCCCTTGGGCTCGCAATCAGTAACATTGGCGTGGCAAGTATCGTGCCCCGCTGCAACGGCAATGATGAGTTGGATGGCCTACACCATAGGAGAAGGAAGATGAAGATGAGTAGTAAGGTCGCACTTCCGCTGGTTCGCTGTGCATTGGTCCTCTGTGTGGCTTTCGGGGGAGTTGTTGCGGGTGCCCAGCAGTCGGTTGTCAAGCCGGACTCTTTCGTGTCCAAGCCGGTTATCAATATGTACTCCGCCGCGTCTGCTGACAGCGACGTGGTGTCACAGGTGCTCTATGGGGCAGGCGTCCTTTCGTTGGAGAAAAAGAGCGGATGGATTCAAATCCGGACCGGAGATGACTACACAGGTTGGGTGGCAGCTGCTGACATTACGGCTCCGCAAGGTGGCTATGCTCCGGAAGGTAAGGCGGTTCGCGTTGTGCAACTGAGTGCAAACCTTTACCGCGAACCCAACGTAACCAAACACGCTCCTGTGCTGAACTTGCCGTGGGAGGCACGACTGGAAGTAGTCCCCGGCAAGGTGGACAAGGGCGAGCGCTGGCTCCAGGTCAGGCTTGTGAATGGCCAGACGGCATATGTTGAACAAGGCAATGTAAGCGCGAATGTCGCGCCACTTACCATCGATCAGATGATTCAACTCGCGCGCAGGTTTCTTGGTATCACTTACACATGGGGCGGGGTCTCCAGCTATGGTTATGACTGTTCTGGTTTCACGCAGATGCTAGTACGCCAACGTGGGATCGTCATGCCACGGGACGCCGGTGTACAGGCAAGCTGGAGCGGAGTGGCGCAGGTGGAGCGCAAGGATTTGCAGCCGGGCGACTTGCTCTTCTTTGGCGGGAGTCAGGCCAGCATCACCCATACGGGTATGTATATTGGTAATGGCGAGTTTATCCATGACACCACTAACACCCACCCCGAGGTCCAGATCAGTAAGCTCGACGATATGCCTTGGACTAAACTGCTGGTAGCAGCGCGGAGAGTGAAATGATGAATCGGCGAGATTTGTTGAAAGCGGCGGGTGCAGTGGGAGTGGGCGCAGCAATGCCCGCAAAGATGTTCGCAGTGAAAGCTACCACAGTGGGCGGAAATGCGGTTGTCAAGACCGAACTGAAGCGCCTAATGCTCCGTCATACCTGGACGACAACGATGTCTTCCAGCGCTTATCGTGACACGGTTCATGTTCAGTATGAGCGCGATGGCATCACGGGATTTGGCGAGGGCGCGCCGATTGTGCGATACAAGGAGTTCCCTGAGCAAGCCAAACAAGCCATTGATGCGATCATCGACAAAATAGCTGTGGGCGATCCGCTGAAGTTCGATAAGTTCCTTGCCGAAGTGCGCCGTTTACTCGGCGACCATCAACACGCGGCCATGGCTGCGGTGGACATCGCCGTATGTGACTGGATCGGCAAGAAACTCGGAATTCCGCTATACCAGTATTTCGGCCTCGACCCCGCGGACGCTCCTGTAACCACTTTCTCGATTGGAATCGACACGCCGGAGATTACCCGTCAGAAGACGCGCGAGGCGGCCGATTTTCCTGTTCTCAAGGTCAAGGTCGGACTACAGAGTGACGAAGAGACGATTGCGGCCATTCGCAGCGTAACGAAAAAACCACTGCGCGTAGATGCCAATGAGGGATGGACCGACAAGGAAGAAGCCATCCGCAAGATCAACTGGCTTGAAACGCAGGGCGTGGAACTCATTGAGCAACCGATGCCTGCGCACATGTTTGAAGAGATCAAGTATGTGCGCAGCAAGGTGCACATACCCGTTATCGCCGACGAAGCTTGCACCGGCGCAGCGATGATTCCCAAGCTCAGGGAAGCTTACGATGGAGTCAACGTGAAGCTTGATAAGTCGGGAGGAATTATGGAAGCCTATCGATGGATCAAGTTTGCTCGTGCGATGGACATGAAGGTGATGCTCGGTTGCATGGTCTCCAGTTCGTGCACAGTTACCGCCGCGGCTCATCTGGCGGCTCTCGTGGATTATCCCGATCTGGATGGAAATCTGCTCATTGCCAACGACCCATACGAAGGCGTAAAGGTGCGGCAGGGGAAGTTGGTTTTGCCGTCGGGGCCCGGTCTGGGGCTGAGGGTACTGGTTTAGTAGGCTCATGCGGCCGCGTGAGTCCGCTGCCGCATCTTTCCAGTCGTTTCATTTATGCGCAGCCGGGCGATGGCCCAGCACGGGGGATTCGAGTGAAAAGTAAATCTTCGATTTTTCGGTTCGTTTTTATTCTGTCGATCATCACTGCATCGTTCAGCGGACTGCTTGCCCAGAATGCATCGCCCTCTGGAAACGCGGCGGTTATCACTCGCGAGGCGGACTTTGCCAACATCGATGAGATCATGAACACGGCGATAGCGCATGGGGCAATCCCAGGCGGCGTCGTGTTGATTGGTCACAATGGCATGGTAGTTTACCGCAAGGCTTACGGCCAGCGCTCGTTAGAACCGGGCAAGGAAGCAATGACTGCGGATACCATCTTCGATCTTGCTTCGCTGACAAAGTGCATTGCCACGACGACTTCCGTGATGAAGCTGGTGCAAGAAGGAAAGGTCCGCCTCAATGATCCGGTAGCGGCCTACTTGCCGGAGTTCGCCAAAAACGGGAAAAAGGATATCACTGTCCGTGAATTGCTTACGCATTTTTCAGGCTTGCCTGAGGATCTCGATCTGAAAACTGCTTGGAAGGGACGCGATGTAGCGTACCAGATGGCCATGGATTCGAAGCCAGTATTCCCTCCAGGCTCTCGCTTTCTCTACAGCGATATCAACTTTGAAACACTCGGATTTCTAGTCGAGAAAGTTTCCGGCATGAGCCTGAATGACTATGCAGAGAAGTATGTGTTTGCCCCCCTGAAGATGAAAGAGACGCGCTATTTGCCACCCACTGAATGGCTCCCACGCATAGCGCCGACTGAGTACGACGAAAACAATCATATGCTGCGCGGAACCGTACATGACCCTACCACCCGCCGCATGGGTGGTGTTGCGGGACACGCAGGATTGTTCTCTACAGCCGACGATCTTGCAATATTTGCGCAGGAACTTCTCTCCGGCTTTCATGTTCTTTCGCAGCAGACAGTGGAGAAGATGACTACGCCACAGCAGCCGCCCACCTCCTCAGTGCTGCGCGGCCTGGGTTGGGACATCCATTCGCCGTATTCTTCTCCGCGCGGAGAGATTTTCCCCATCGGTTCCTTCGGGCACACCGGGTTTACGGGTACGTCGATCTGGATTGATCCTGCGTCGAAGAGTTATGTGATTCTACTGGCCAACGCGGTTCATCCCCGCGGCCATAACTCCTCCATCGTCCAACTGCGCGCTCGGGTTGCCACGGCGGCAGCCGAAAGCCTCGGGCTCTCCGCTTCAGGCGATTCAAAACAGCGCGCGTCGTTTCCGGCGCCTGTTCGCAACGATGCGGTTCGCACCGGCATCGATGTGCTGGAGGCTCACAACTTCGCCGAACTCCGCGAAGCGGGCAAGACAATGACCAAGGTGGCGCTGGTTACAAACCAAACTGGCTTGGACTCGCATGGAAATCGCACCATCGATGTGCTGGCCAAGGCGCCCGGCATTCAAGTTGTCGCCATCTTTGGGCCAGAGCACGGCGTCGCCGGAGCTGTTGACACAACGGACATCGCTGATTCGAAAGACACTGCAACGGGTATCCCCGTATACAGCGTTTACGGAGATTCCAGCGCCAAGCGCCATCCATCGCTGGAGATTCTCAAGTCCGCGGACGTGATCGTCTACGACATTCAGGACATCGGTGCGCGCTTTTACACCTACGAAACCACTCTTGGCTACTTCCTTGAAGCCGCGTCAACCACGGGCAAGAGAATCTTCGTTCTTGATCGCCCGAATCCCATCAATGGCTCTTATGTCCAGGGTCCCATCAGCGACAAAGGGCGTGAAAACTTCATTAACTACGGCCAAGTTCCGATTCGTCATGGTATGACGATCGGCGAACTGGCGCGCTTTTATAACTCCGAGCGCGGCATCAATTCAAAGCTCACTGTTGTCCCCATGGAGGGTTGGCAGCGTGGTGATTGGCTGGATTCGACCGGAGTCCTCTGGGTCAATCCTTCCCCTAACATGCGCAACCTTACAGAAGCCGCTCTCTATCCGGGACTTGGAATCCTTGAGTCAACCAATGTTTCGCTCGGGCGCGGTACCGATACTCCCTTTGAACTACTGGGCGCTCCGTGGGTTCAGCCGGTGGAGCTGGCTGCCTATCTGAATGCGCGGGCCATCAGCGGGGTTCGTTTTGTGCCGACGGAATTCACGCCCAACGCCAGTGTGTACTCACAGACGAAATGCGGTGGTGTAAACATTATCGTCACTGACAGGAATGCGCTCGATGCGCCTGAACTAGGCATTGAGATCGCGTCTGCGCTCCACTCCCTTTATTCGCAGCAGTTCGAGATGAAGAATCTGGATCGCCTGATGCTCAACAACGCTACTCTTGAGGCGATCAGCGCTGGACAGGACCCCCGGCGCGTGTGGATGGATTGGGTCAATGAGATCGAGAACTTTAAATTGATTCGAGCCAAGTATCTGCTCTATTAAGATATCGCCACATTGATAGCGCGCTTCTCCCCCCCGCCAGCGACCAAGTTCTGGTCGCTGGCGGCCGGAAGTAAGAACTACTTGGCAGGATGCAGCATCAGTTCGGCCTGCATTCTACATAAAGCAAGCGATTAATTTACAGTAAGTGCAACCGTCGTATTCGACTTGATTGCCCCGGTCGCCTGATCGACTCCGATAACGGTGACCGCATAAGTCCCAGTGGTGGTTCCGCCGCTCTTAGTGCCACCGCCTCCTCCGCTGGTGGTGCCGCCACCACTGCCGCAACCGGCGATTGTTCCGATACTAATTGCGAGCACGCAAATCCCTATAATCGCTCGCCAACTCAGCCGCCTCCGCGGCATTCCAAAAAGCAGAAGACATAGGAAAACGGAGCCGCCACTCCCAAGAAAGAAGTTCTTTCGCGGCGAATTCATGGCTACAGTTCCTGCCGTTGTGGTGATGGTCAGCGTGGCCGTGCTTGCTGCGGTTCCGGTGACGGTAACTGACGATGGAACCGAGCAGGTGGGACTAATGGCTGTGGCGGGAGCAATGCTGCAACTAAGATTGACCACTCCAGTAAATCCAGCCGATGGAGTTACGGAAATTGTTGATATTCCAGTGGAGCCAAGCGTGGCGATTGAGATAGCGGCGCTATTGGTCAGCGCGAAGCTGGGGGAAGTTGCCAGCCAATTTCCTACAACAGGAGCATCAACAGTGTCCTGATCAATGCTGTTGAAAGTCGTTCCGCCCCAGGTTTCTCCACCCGACTCGCTGTTCCATTGGTGAATACGCTGGTGTGTGGGCCAGTAGGAGTTGGGGAGGGTTCCCAGGTTAAATACTGTGGTGTTTGAATCCCACAGCGCAAACCACGCAGCGTCAGGTTCATCCGTTCCAAGATCCACGAAGTCTGACTCGAATGCGCTCATCCCACCATACAGACCGGATGCGAACCCTAGCGCATGGAGTTCCGCTGTCCAACTCTGAAGAAAAGTCTCTACGGTAGACGAGCAACTTCCACCGTCCGGCGTATAGCCCTCCATATCGTAATAAATGATACCGCTTGCGATCCCCAGCGCATTTGCCTTTGCAACGGCCAAATCCGCTTGAGATGCGCCTGTAGATAAGTTGTCTGCATTGTTAATCGTCCAGTAAGAGTTGGCATTGGCGATGCATGGAGATTGAGGCCCAACCCAGATAGGCAGAATGCCCCATCCCATCTTGGTAACGCTTGTATACCAAGACAGAGTCAGGTTGGTATCGACGGTTTTCGATGCGCCCGCATGCCAATTGGCGCCGCAGGTGTCCTGACCGCTCGGTGAGACGCAGTACACGTCGCACCCGCCAAGATACACCCCGACGTCCTGGTAAGGGCTGTGCGTCCACCACGTTTGCATATCGGTTGTGCCCGGTGCGCAAGCCATCTCCAGCCCTGCATTCGTACTGACAACTGTTCCGGAGCCGGGGGCAGCTTCCGCTGTTGCCGCCTTCCCTGCACTTGAGCCTAACAACAAGAAAGAATATGAATTCCGAGAGAATGGCAAATACGCGCTGGCAGTAGTCTGCTGTGCGCCCGCAAAATGAGGTGTGATGGTTGTATAGGTGTTACCACCGTCTACGGTGGCTAACAGTTCGCTCTGTTGTGAACAGTTCGCCTTTGACGCCTGACACTCGCCGGATGAATAAGTCAACCAGCCAGTAGAGTCGTCAACAAACTCGGCATGAGTAATATGTCCATTGGGCTGCAAGCCCGTGGGAATTGCGCCCTGGTGACGAGTTCCATCTTGCTCAACGGTGATTTTCGTGCCTGATATGTATGCAGTGCGCGTTTGTGTCCCCGTGCTGGCTGCGGCGACGCGCTGGGCCGTTGAATTCTTGCTCACCTGCGCTGTCTGCCATGATTGGCCGCCGTCCGCCGTTACATAGTTGATCGTGCAATTGCTGGCGGAATTCACACTCGATGCCGTTAGCCGCCCATTGCTCGTTCCTATAAAGACGGGCAAGCTATAGACAGTTTGCGAACCGCCGCACCCTTCAGGTGCAGAAATTGTCGCCGACTGCCAAGTCGCGCCGCCATCGCGCGTGGACCAGATCTGATCTTGTGCTGGCCCGCCCACCATCCAGCCATTCTGAGAGGTTACAAATGAAATATTCCCAGCAGCTGGTGGAGAAGGAAGCGCGGTCCACGTGGAACCACCATCCTCCGTATGAAAAGCTGCGCCAATACTGAAATTCGAACTCGAGGGGAGAGTAACGATAAGCCAGCCATGTTGTGCATCTGTGAAGTACACGGAGGTTGCTCGGGCAGGATGCCTTCCTTGCGTGGCTGCGTCAAAGGCGACTTCAGCATTCTGCCAACTCTTTCCCCCATCCCGGGTTGAGGCAACCGTCAGGGATGCCCCTTCGGCATCGCTCCCTAAAAGAATTGCCCACCCGGTTTTTGCATCGAGGAAGAAAGCCTTGCTGACCCCCTGTTGAGTATTTGCCGGCGTGATGTCATCCCAGTTCTGGCCATTATCGGATGTCCAGAACAGCCGATCTCCGGCGAGCGCCCAGCCTGAACCGGGAGCGACTAATTTCATTTCTGTGATTGCCGCGTTGGTTCCCTGGGCCATTTGCGCCCAAAGCACTTCCTGTGCCCACAGTACCCCAACGAGTAGGAAGGAGAGTGACAAAGCGGCCACACGCAGTCTTTTGTATCCCACGGGGGCCTTCTTCATCGCACTTCCCCCAGCATTGACTTCTTTACTGCCGGTCCATTGCTTCACCCTTCTATCCTCCTTCAAGTTAGGAAACTTACCCTTCGATAGCGGAGATCCTGTTTACAAATCGCTCTTAAAAGTTAAAGCAATTCGCAGAGAATTTTAGTGAAATATTGAGTGTATGTCAAACAAAATAACCACAATTTCGATCAGAACTATCCAATACGCTCAATCTGTCGGTAATCCAATGTCAATGCTTGCTATGACGAAGGACGAGCGGCTCTTTCCTCAAGGTTCAACTATCGCCCCATCAATGCCAGTCCCCCCTCCAAGGTTGCTGTGCGCTTGCCCCGTAGTCAGTCGCATCATCATCATGGGTTCGCGCCTCATCTATGCTACTGCTAAGGTCAAGTGCAACATTTCCTAACAGTAGATAGTCGCAATCAGCTGGACGGGAGGAATTTGAGCAGGTCATCGGGCGGTTCTAAGCCGGAATATATGCATACTTCTATGCGGATGGGCGCCTTGGATCGATCCAGCCCGTCGATGGGCAGCCTGGTAAGTTTAAGCCTTCCGCGAGTTATGTATAGGACGTGCATGGTTTTCTTATCGCCGGCTCCTATCTTGATGCGATGGCAAGGAAATAGAATAATCTCTTCGTGGCTTATGGCGTCGATACAGAATTAAGGCCAGCATTCCCTTGGTTCACCAGGTAAAAATTACACAGGATTGTGGGCTGGGTAGCCTGGTGTATACTCCATCGTGGCCGGGAAAGCAAAGTGAGAATCACTCGTAAGCTGAATGCGCTCCTCGTTCCATTTTCTCTCCCTCCTTGTTTCAGATTCTCATCGGGTGAAAGGAAGAAATTATGCAACGACTCAAACTGAGGATTGTCCTTCTGGGGTTTTTCGCTTCTCTATTTTTTGCTTCGTGGGCCACAGCTCAAACCAAGCTTCTTCGTTTTCCTGATATCCATGGGGATAAAGTTGTTTTCACTTATGCAGGCGACCTATGGACGGCATCCACATCCGGCGGGTTGGCCACCCGTCTCACAGCTCACCCCGGGGCGGAGATGTTTGCCAAGTTTTCTCCTGACGGCAAATGGATCGCTTTTACCGGCCAGTATGATGGCGACGAGCAAGTGTACGTAATTCCGGCTATGGGCGGGGTTCCCAAGCAACTTACGTTTTACCCCTCCCGCGGTCCGCTGCCGGCCCGCTGGGGCTATGACAATCAGGTTTATGGCTGGACGCCCGACGGCAAGTCGGTGGTCTTCCGGTCACTGCGCGAATACTTCGACACCGGAGATTCCCGGCTGTACACCGTTCCGATGGAGGGCGGCTTGCCGCAGGCATTGCCCATGCCTAAATCCGGCGCGGGAGATATTTCGCCGGACGGCAAGCAGGTCGTCTACTCTCCTCTCTTCCGCGACTTCCGCACCTGGAAGCGCTATTCCGGAGGCTGGGCTCAGCAGTTGTACATCTTCGACCTCAAGTCGCACGCCGCTGAAAAGATCACCAGCGATCCGCGGTGTCATCGCGATCCCATGTGGATCGGGGACAAGATCTACTACTCATCGGACAAGGACGACACGCTGAATCTGTACTCCTACGATCCGAAGACCAAGGCAACCGAGCAACTGACCCACAGCATGAAATGGGATCTCCGCTGGCCGAGCAGTGACCATAAAGGGCGGATCGTTTACGAACAGGGCGGGGAACTGAACATCTTCGATATCGCAACCGGCGTTTCGACTCATCTCGCGATCGAGGTTCCCACCGATGCGCTGGCCATGCGGCCTTCGCGAGTTTCTGCGGCCGGACAGATCGAGTGGTCAGAACTCAGCCCAAAGGGAGAACGCGCACTCGTAGTGGCCCGCGGCGACGTCTTTACCGTTCCGATCGAGAAAGGCGTCACGCGCAATCTTACCAACTCTTCAAATGCCCACGACAGATTCGCTGTCTGGTCGCCAGACGGGGAGTCCATTGCTTTCATCTCCGACATGGATGGGGAGGATGAACTCTATCGGATCAGCCAGGATGGGCTGGGCAAGCCGGAAGAATTGACTCACGGCCTGCACGCCATGCTGTACCAGCCCAGTTGGGCGCCGGATGGCAAGCGGATCGCGTTCAGTGACAAGGATGGCAAGCTCTACGTATTGACTCTGAACGACAAGAAGGTCACGCAGATCGCGCAGAGCCTTCGCGGGCGGATTCCTTCCTATCCATGGTCGGCGGACGGAGGGCATCTGGCCTTCACGATGGATGAACCCAGTGGCTTGACCTCTATTTATGTGTGGAGCGTTGCCGACGGAAAGGTTCATCGCGTCACCGACGCAATGCACGACTCCGACCAGCCGGCATGGGATCCGGAGGGTAATTATCTCTACTTCATCGGCATGCGCAATTACCAGCCGCAGATGAGCCGAAACGAATTCAACTTTGCCACCAATCGTGGAGGCTCTTTGCTGGCTTTGGCTCTGCGCAAAGACGTCAAGAATCCATTCCCGCAGCAAAGCGACGAGGTAACCGTCACCAAACCGGGTGCAGACGCGGTAGACAAGAGCAAGCCGGAGGGTAAGGCCGGTGACAAAAAGGAGGAGAAGAGGGAACCCATCCGCATCGATTTCGATGGTATTGCGGATCGCGTGAGTCGTGTTCCGGTTGAGGACGACAACTACTATGACCTGACAGTGACCAAGGACTATCTGGTCTATGTGAAGGCCGGAGCGGACTATTATGGCCGCGATTCCTATCCGTCGTCTGCGTTGGTCGTTTACTCGCTCAAAGACCGCAAGGAGACCACGCTGTCGGAGAAGATTGACGGCTTCAGCATGGAAACCGAATTAGCGGATAGGATTGACGCCGTTAATGTCTCTCGGGACGGCAGCAAGGTGCTGGTCCGTGAAGGCCACATCTTCAAGCTCTACGATGTCAAGCCCGAAGGCAAGTCGAGCGCAAAGACGATTTCCACGGATAACTTGATGGTGGACCGGGTTCCACAGCAGGAGTGGGCAGAGATCTTCAATGAGGTCTTCCGGCGTTACCGCGATTTCTTCTACGTCGTGAATATGAACGGCTACGACTGGAATGCGCTGCGCGACCAATACCGTCCGCTGGTGGATTATGTGGCTAACCGTTCCGACCTGAACTATGTGATGGGCGAGATGGTGTCTGAACTCAGCAACTCACATAGCTACATCTCAGGTGGGGATATAGAGATTCCCAAGCGCACGCCGGTGGCGCTTATGGGCGCGCGCCTGGAACTGGACGCGGCGGCGGGGCGGTACAGGATTGTCAGGATTTACCGCGGCCAGAACGACGAGGAGCTCTATCGCTCTCCGCTGACCGAGGTGGGCGTGGATGCCAAAGAGGGTGATTACATCCTGGCAATCGACGGGCGTGAGTTGACGGCAAAGGACAATCCGTATCAGCTTTTGCGCGGCAAGTCCGAGCACCCGGTTCAATTGAGGATCAACGCGAAGCCCGTCATCGAAGGCTCCCGGACGATCTCCTACCTCCCCATCACGAACGAGAGCAATCTGATTTATCTCGACTGGGTTACCCACAACCGCGACGTTGTTTCGCAGGCGACCGGCGGCAAGGCCGGCTATATCCACCTCCCGGATATGGGCGAAAACGGTATTCGGGAGTTCATCAAGTATTACTACCCGCAGATTCGCAAGCAGGCGTTGATTGTGGATGATCGCGGCAATGGCGGCGGTAATATCTCGCAGATGGTGATCCAACGATTGAGTCAGCAGTTGCTCGGAACCGAGTTCGATCGCGTCGACCGGCAGACCGGTACGTATCCTGACTCTGTTTTTTACGGTCCGAAGGTCTGCCTAATCAACGAAACCTCCGCCTCCGACGGCGATATCTTCCCGCATATGTTCCGCCAGGCAGGGCTCGGGCCACTGATCGGCAAGCGCACCTGGGGCGGAGTGGTGGGCATCTCGGACCGAGGGCCATTGTTGGACGGCGGTGAGGTTTTCGTGCCGGAGTCTGCTACGGCCAGCCCTGAGGGCAAGTACGTGATCGAGGGGCATGGGGTTGATCCCGACATCGTGGTGGAAAACGATCCGGCATCGGTCATCGAGGGCCGGGACCCGCAATTGGAACGGGCGATCGCGGAGATCCAGAAGGCGCTTCAGGCCAATCCAAAGAATCTCCCATCGCGCCCGCCAGACCCGGATAAGGCGCCCAAGCGCTGATCCGATTCGCGCAAACAAGGAACGGCTATTTGCGGCAATCGAACGCGCTCCCATCAATACGCAGTTTCAGACGGCCGGATTGCGAGATCCGGCCGTCTGTTTTGTTAGGGCAGAGCAGTTGTTGCTCAAACTTGTTGGGCTGAATCTGGGGCTGGAAAGGGAAATGGTATATAAATACCAAGCGCTACACTAAATTATTGATTTAATTTGGTGGACCTGGTCGGGATCGAACCGACGACCTCTTCCATGCCATGGAAGCGCGCTCCCAAACTGCGCCACAGGCCCACATACTGCAGGAATGCAACTTTTCTATTGTCACCGCTGGGGCGCGATTCGTCAACTCCGCAGCGCAATTCCCGTAAGCGGCCAAATATTTTGGCCGAGGGCTCCCAGAGCAACCGGAAACGGCCCAACATAGTTTATGAAGATAGAATCAAGAAAACTTGACAATGATCCGCTCAATCTGGCACTCTGGAAGAGTCGGAAATTCTATTCAGCAGGCGGAAACCAACCATGGCAAAGATTATTGGAATCGATCTCGGCACCACCAATTCGTGCGTCGCTGTCCTCGAAGGCGGTGAGCCCAAAGTGATTGCAAATGAAGAGGGTGCGCGGACTACGCCCTCCGTTGTCGGCTTCTCGAAGAACGGCGAGCGGCTGGTGGGGCAGGTGGCCAAGCGGCAGGCCATCACAAACCCGGAGAACACAATTTTCTCCATCAAGCGCTTCATGGGCCGCCGCTACAACGAAGTGAGCGACGAGATGAAGATGGTGCCCTTCAAGGTGATCCAGCAGGGCGACCATGTTGGCGTGATGGCGCAGGGCACGGAGTACACCCCTCCTGAAATTTCGGCCATGATCCTGCAAAAGCTGAAGAAAAGCGCCGAAGCTTATCTGGGCGAGACGGTCACCGAGGCGGTCATTACCGTTCCGGCCTACTTCAATGACGCCCAGCGCCAGGCCACCAAGGACGCCGGCAAGATCGCCGGCCTTGACGTGAAGCGCATCGTCAACGAGCCCACGGCGGCTGCTTTGGCCTATGGCTTGGATAAGAAGAAGGATGAGACCATCGCAGTCTATGACTTCGGCGGCGGCACCTTCGATATTTCCATTCTGGAAGTGGGCGAAGGCGTCATCGAAGTCAAGTCCACCAACGGCGACACGCATCTGGGCGGCGACAATCTTGACCAGCGCATCGTCGAATGGCTGATTGCAGAATTCAAGCAGGAGCAGGGGCTTGATTTGGGTTCCAAGGGCAACGAGATGGCCCTGCAGCGTCTGAGGGACGCCGCCGAGAAGGCCAAGATCGAGCTCTCAACAACCATCGAGACGGAGATCAATCTCCCCTTTGTGACCGCCGATGCCACCGGTCCCAAGCATCTCGTCCGCAAGCTGACCCGCGCCAAGCTGGAACAGTTGGTTGAGGATCTGATTGATCGCTCGAAGGAGCCCTGCAAGAAGGCCATCGCCGACGCCGGTGTTTCTATCGGCGATATTAACGAAGTTGTCCTGGTCGGCGGCCAGACGCGTATGCCCCGGATTCAGGAGCTTGTCAAGCAACTCTTCGGCCGCGAGCCGCACCGTGGGGTGAACCCCGACGAGGTGGTGGCCATTGGCGCGGCTGTGCAGGCTGGCGTGCTGGCCGGCGAAGTCAAGGATCTGTTGCTGCTCGACGTGACCCCTCTGACCCTGTCCATTGAGACCCTGGGCGGAGTGGCCACGAGCATGATCCCGCGCAACACGACCATTCCCACCAAGAAGACCGAGACGTTTTCCACGGCGGCCGATTCGCAAACCGAGGTCGAGGTGCACGTGCTCCAGGGCGAACGGCCCATGGCGGGGCAGAACCGCACCTTGGGCAAGTTCAAGCTGGCTGGCATTCCCCCGGCGCCGCGCGGCATTCCGCAGATTGAGGTAACCTTCGACATCGACGCCAACGGCATCCTCAACGTGACGGCCAAGGACATGGCGACGGGCAAGGATACGCGTATCACCATCACCTCCAGTTCGGGCCTCAGCAAGGAAGAAGTCGAGCAAATGGCCAAGGAAGCCGAAGCGCATTCCAGCGAGGACAAGGAGAAGCGCGATGAAATCGAGGCTCGCAATGCGCTCGATGGCATGGTCTATAACATCGACAAGATGATCAAAGACTCCGGCGACAAGATGCAGGGCGCTGAAGCCGCTCCGGTCAAGGCCGATGTCGAAAAGGTTCTGGCCGAATCGAAGAAGCTGCTGGAAGGCACGCCGACCTCGAAGGAACTCAAGGATCAGCACGAAAAGCTGACCCACGCCAGCCACAAGCTGGCCGAGATCCTATACAAGGTCAACGCCGCCCAGGCCGCCCAACCCGGCGCTCCCGGCGACCCGGCCGCAGCCGAACCGGCAGCCGAGCAGAAGAAAGACGAAGGCGTAATCGACGCCGAGTACGTGGACGCCGAAGAGAAGAAGTAGGACTTGCGTCAGGAATATGGCGCGGTGCCCCATCCTTTTCACGCGCTCTGTGAAAAGGGTGGGATACCACAGAACCAAATTTGTCAGTACGCAAAACATCGGGGTGGGCGACGATGAGTCGCCCACCCCGATGTTTTGCGTACTGACACGCTGTCATCCTGAGCAAAGCACAGCAAAGTCGAAGGACCTAATATTGCTTTTCTAAACCCACAACTTGCGAAGGACAAAGTTCATGCGGTGTTTCAATTTACATGAACCTCCGTCGGAAGAATTGATTCTATTTTGGTGTTGAAATCGAAGTTAACCATGATCCAGACTTTATCTGGCCGATACACAACAAATCTCGCAAAAAGCGGCCCCTTATCAAAATCCAGGACCAAATAAACGACACGAGTTATGGGCGTAATGACCTTGCCCTCAGAATGCGTATCCCTTAACCTGCCGGTTTTGGGGGATTTCCATTCATCCCTGTCGTAGTCGCGGCGGTGGGAATGTGGGAATCGGCTTCATTGATTTCCAAGGTTTGTGG
>Ga0182014_10001856_pt1 | contig 27574 bp, 22 predicted proteins | sample 612S2DmetaG_FD_120489 | JGI IMG/M metagenome (GOLD analysis project Ga0182014, IMG submission 120489) | Permafrost microbial communities from Stordalen Mire, Sweden - 612S2D metaG | ecosystem: Environmental > Terrestrial > Soil > Wetlands > Permafrost | place: Sweden: Stordalen | collected... | reverse complement strand
TTACAACAGCAAACCGACGGTGCTACAAGCAAAATGCAGCAGGGAATACTCTCTGGACGTGATTCATCGACAATCACTGCAGGGTCGAACAGTTTTGGGAGGATGAGTGAGAGCGCAGTCAACTACGAGGTTCTTGCCGCGCAGGTGCGCAAGGTCTCGACCGAACTTGCGGTAAGCCAGACGGCCGTATATCCCATCGATACGCACGGATTGGCGGCTGATCCGGCGTTTTCCGCGGGAGGCAGTCCTACGAGCTTGACGTCTGGCGGCGATCCTGTCTTCGTGAAGAACTCCAATAATTGGAATCAAACGCTGGACGCGACTCAAGCCACAATGAAGGAGATCGCCCAAGCTACCGGCGGCGAGGCATTCGTCAACACCAACAACCTGGCGCGTGCCGCCGCGCGGGCAGTCGATGAGGGATCCTATTACTACACGCTCGCATACTCGCCCGCGAACGCCAAATTCGATGGCAGCTTGCGTGGCATCCACGTCAGTCTGAGGAAGCTGGATTCTGGACAGAACTATCATCTCTCTTACCGGAGTGCTTACTACGCGGATGATCCCGATGTAGTGGCCCCGGTATCAGCGCGGCGGGATGCGCTGGAAGCCGCACTTGTTGATGGCGCGCCAGATGCGCAATCCATTCTTTTCAAAGTGCAGATAGATCCTGAAGGTCCGGTAAAGCCTGCCTCGCCGGTTTCTCCGCAAGCAAATGCGCAAGCGCCAAAAGCGAAAGAGAAGGATAACAGCGCAGGCGAGTCCGTGCCGGATAAAGTGCAAACTTACAGCCTCCGCTTCGCCATCACGGCTCGTCAACTGATGCTCACAACCGCAGCAGATGGACGGTATCATGGCATACTCGATATAGCCGTGGCCGCGTATGCCGCCGACGGTCGCAGACTCGGCGGCAGCAAGCAGCACCTTGAAGCTGCCATGCCTCCTCTGGTGCTGGATAAGGCCAGCGAAGAGGGTTTCTTTCACCGCATGAGTGTCGATGTGCCTGTCGATGCGGCTAGAATGCGAGTTGTGGTTCGCGACCCTGCCAGTGGCCGCGTTGGGTCGGTTGAGATTGCGCTTCCTCTTTAGAGCGCGAGCGGACACGGGATCGCGGCCCACGGGCAATTTGTGAATCGGGTCCGCATCTGAGAGATTCACGAGTTCCAGCGACGCGCAGTTTCCGCCTCGTCCTGGTAGGGAAAGATCGAGGTGCCGGTGCAGCGATGGATGAGACAGGCGTGGACTTGCAGTTCAGCGGTTCCGTAGTCAGCACTGTTCTTCGCTAATGCTCGAATGGTTCTATCCATGTTCGTTGCCAGGGGTGGGGCCTCTGGCTAGATTTCTACCACTAACTGCTCAACACAGGAGAATATCGAATGGAAATCAATCGGCGTGAAATGCTTCGTTGGATGGGTAGTGCGTGTTCTGTTCTGGCGCTGCCTCGTTTGCCGCTCGCACAGAACGCGACAGCTAACCCTCCCTTTCAACCCACACGCTCCTCGTTGCACGCCTACAAAATTCCCGACTGGTTCCGCGACGCCAAGTTCGGCATCTGGTCGCACTGGGGTCCGCAGTCGGCCATCGAGGACGGCGACTGGTACGCGCGCAACATGTACATGCAAGGCTCAGATCAGTACCTCTACCATGTGGAGACGTACGGCCATCCATCGAAGGTTGGCTACAAAGACCTGGTCGACAAGTGGCATGCCGACAAATGGGATCCGAACTACCTGATGGACCTGTACAAGAAGGCCGGTGCGCGCTACTTCGTCAGCATGGGCGTGCATCACGACAACTTCGACCTCTGGGATTCCAAGTACACGCGCTGGAACTCGGTCAACATGGGACCGAAGAAAGACATTGTCGGCATCTGGCGCAAGGCGGCGCTCGATCATGGCCTGCGCTTCGGCGTCAGCGAGCATCTCTGGATCAGCTACAAGTGGTGGGCAGTGAGTCATGGCGCGGACAAGACCGGCCCCTTGGCAGGCGTTGCCTACGATGGCGCCGATCCGCGCTTCGAGGATCTCTATCACGACGCCGATTCAGCGCGCTTCGCAGACAAACTGGACTGGAACGATGATGGCATTCCAGATTCCTGGAAACGCCACTACCTTGATCGCATGACCGACCTGATCGACAAGTACCAGCCGGACTTTCTCTACACCGATGGCCACCTGCCCTTCGAGGATTACGGCTTGCGCATGGTCTCGCATCTCTACAACGTTGGCGCCCAGGCACGCGCGGGCCGCATCGAGAGCGTCTACACCAGCAAGGAAAGCACCGATTGCGCGGTTGGCACTTGCCTGCTGGACCACGAGCGCGGCGTGGAGGATGGCATCGCCGCCTATCCCTGGCAAACCGACACCTGCATCGGCGAATGGCACTACAAACGCGGCATCCATTACAAGACGCCAAAAAAGGTTCTTGATCTACTCGTCGATGTGGCCAGCAAGAACGGCAACCTGCTGCTGAATTTTCCGCTGCCCAACTCCGGCGAACTCGATGCCGAGGAGCGGAAGGTTCTGGATGGAATAACCGCGTGGATCGCGGTCAACGGCGAGGGCATCTTCTCCTCCCGCCCGTGGAAGATCTACGGCGAAGGGCCAGCCACGGCGCAGAAGATCGACACCGGCAATTTTAACGAGGACAAGCAGAAGGCGCTGACAGCCGAAGACATCCGTTTCACAGCCAAAGACAGCTCGATTTACGCCTTTGTTATGGGCTGGCCAAAGTCGGCCGCGGTGCGCGCACTGGGTCTGGCCAGTCCGCAGAAGCCGGGCAAAATTCAGCGGGTGCAGATCCTTGGCTACGGCGCACAAGTTCAGTGGCGCCAGGATGACGAGGCTCTGCGCGTGACTATGCCTGAGGTACCGGCCGCGGAGATAGGATTCACCATGAAGATCGATTTCGCGTAACGATTGATCTTGTGTCTCGCCGCGGAAAACGGTTTCAACTGTGATGCGCGGGGAGCTACAACAAAGAGGCTGCACTTGAGGCGCGAGAACGGACACTGCGTTTTCTCAAGAAGCATCTGGCGTAATGCCAGCGCCGGTTCTTGAGTGTGGCGTCAACTACTTGTGAGCGCCGGGAAGTTGAAAATCAATTCCGGCGCCGTGATTCACATTCGCTGTCGCAGCCAAGTCGAGCAGGTCAGTTGGGATAACACGGTGACGCTGATCCAGGACGTAAATTGTGGTTCGGGTCAGAATGTAATTTTGAATTTTCTCCGCGGGGCGCCCATCTTTAAAGACGAGCGTAACCGCCTCCTCGCTGTCCGAGGCTGGGGACGGATGCGACTGATCAGAAGAGGGCAAGTTGGGGCCACGAGGCGCGGGCTGATCCTGCTCAAGGGGCTGTCCATCGTATCCCCCGGACACATAGTTCGGTGCGACCGGTGAAACGCCATAGTCGCTGTCATCCTGGTATCCCGGAATATAAGGGCTTACCCATCCCGTCCATGGCGCAACCGCGTAGGGAATCCCCGCTCTGGAAGTCGGCCGGTATGGCCTGCGATAGCGATTGGCCGCGGTGTAGGCTGGGCGAGCGCTGAAATTGCCGACACTGCCTCTCTGGGAGTCGCGGGCCGTGCTGAGAGATCTGCTGCCGGTATAGCGGGGAGAGCCTGCAAATCTACTCGGAACCGAAGCGCTGAAGCCCCCGTGAAACGCGGATCCGGAGTGGCCCGAGAAGCCTCCGCGAGATGCGGAGCGCTGGGCGCAGGCCGGAAGCGCAATTCCAACGACAATCAGCGAGATCGCAGTGAGACGCCTCATGAAGACATATTACGCCTGTTTGCACATGAACGACGTCGTTGCATGGGTCGGTTACTATTGAAAGCAGTCCACGATGTCAGTTCCGGCAGAAACGCGGTTCTTTTCACGGCGATGGCTGGTCGCCATTGCCGTCATGTCCAGCGCGGTCATGGAGGTGCTGGACACCTCGGTGGTCAATGTAAGCCTCCCGCATATCGCAGGGAGTCTCTCTTCAACGGTCGACGAAGCCACCTGGGTTCTCACCTCCTATATTGTTGCCAATGCAATCATCCTGCCGATCACCGGCTGGCTTTCAAACTATTTTGGACGCAAACGATTATTGTTGACGGTGGTGACCGGGTTTACTCTGTTCAGCGTTCTCTGTGGCCTGGCGCCCAACCTTCCTTTGCTGATCTTCTTCCGGGTCATGCAAGGCATCACCGGCGGCGGATTGCAGCCTCTATCCCAATCCGTGATGCTGGAAGAATTTCCCGGAAGCGAACGCGGAAAAGCGATGGCGTTTTGGAGCCTGGGCATTATCGCGGCCCCGGTGCTGGGACCAACGTTGGGCGGCTGGATCACGGATAACTACTCCTGGCGCTGGGTCTTCTATATCAACCTGCCCATCGGAATCATCAGCCTCATCCTGATCTCTCTCTTTGTGGTTGACCCTTCGTATATCAAGCGCGGAACCATGCGGTTCGATGCCTGGGGCATGGGAATGCTGGCCATCGGCATGGGCGCCCTGCAAATCATGTTGGATAAAGGGCAGGAAGACGACTGGTTCGGCTCTCGCTTCATCATAACTCTGGCCATCACCGCGGCCGTCATGCTGACTGCGTTCATCATTCGCGAATTGCAGACACCGCAGCCCCTCGTCAAGCTGTCGCTGTTCAGGCATCGATCCTTCGCGGTCGGTATCGTGATCACAACGGTGCTCGGGTTTGTGCTCTACGGCAGCCTCGTGTCTCTGCCACTGTTCATGCAGGAATTGCTTGGCTGGACTGCCCAGACAGCCGGCTTCTGGACAAGCCCGCGGGGGATTGCCACGGCAGTTTGCATGCCGGTAGTCGGCTACCTGCTGGGTAAGCGTTGGGACTACCGATGGATGGTGGTTCTCGGATGCCTCACAGGAAGCATGGCGTTCTTCGGCTATTCGAGAATGGACCTGAACTCTGGAACATGGGACATTTTGATCCATCAGATCAATCAAGGGATAGGTCAAACGTTGATCTTCCTGCCATTGACCCTGCTTATCATGAACCCTATCCCGAAGGAAGAAACACCCTACGCCACCAGCCTGTACAGCGTAATGCGCAATATTGGGTCCAGCATGGGAATATCCTTCGTGACGACTTTGCTGGCTCGCCGGTCGCAGTTCCATCAGGGCAGTCTTGCCGGCAACCTATCGCTCTCCAATCCGCAACTCCAGCAGGCGCAGAATCAGGCTGGGGCAATGTTCGCGCAGCACGGCTCCGACACCGTGACCTCCACGCACCAGGCTCTTGGATTTCTGTATGGCTCGTTACAGCAGCAAGCCACATTGCTCAGCTACATCGACGTGTTTCGTGTGATGGCATGGCTATTCCTGCTGACCGCCCCTTTGGTGCTGCTAATGCGAAAGCCGAAGCGAGATCCAGATCCTTCATTGCCGGCACATTAGAACCAGCCCGGCCCCTGCCACGCTTCCACCGATTGAATGCACTTCACCAATGTTGCTTTAAGCAAAGAGGCTGCGCCGACCGGCGCAGCCTCTTGTTTTCTGCTCTCTTGTTTTCTGCTCTCTTGATTTCTACACGCCGCTGAACGCGGAAAATCCGCCATCGATTGGAATCACCACGCCTGTCACGAAATCCGAAGCCGGCGAGAGCAGCCATAGCACGCCTCCCAGCAGATCCTTGGGGTCGCCCAGGCGCCCCATCGGCGTGTGCCCGATGACTGTCTTGCCGCGCGGGGTCCACTCGCCCGTCTCCTTGTCGGTCATCAGAAAACGGTTCTGATTGGTGAGGAAAAATCCCGGCGCGATGGCGTTCACGCGAATCTTCGGCGAGTATTCCTGAGCCATGTGCACGGCCAGCCATTGCGTAAAGTTGCTCACCGCCGCCTTTGCCGCCGAGTAGGCGGGAATGCGAGTCAGCGGCCGGAAGGAGTTCATGGAAGATATATTCAGAATGTTGCCGTAGCCCTGCTCCGCCATGACTTTGCCAAAAGCCTGCGAGGGTAGAATCGTGCCCAGCACATTCAGGTCGAAGACCCAGCGTATGGCGTCCGGCGGCAGATCGAAGAATTTCAATTCAGCGCTGGTGGTGGCCTGGGGCTTATTGCCTCCCGCGCCGTTGATCAGGCAATCCAGCTTGCCCAATCGGCCCACCACCTCTTGAGCAGTCCGAAAAATATTTTCGCGATCAAGCACATCGCACTTGAAAAGGGAAATCTGCTTTCCGCGCTCTCCCATGCGCTCCACCAGCGCCTTGCTGGCGTCGATATTGACGTCTAATGACGCGACATGTGCGCCACATCCGACCAGCGCGCAAACAATTTCACCTCCCAGAACTCCAGAGCCACCGGTGATGGCCACCGTCTTTCCGCTGAAGTCGTACATCTTCGTCAATTCTGCCAGATCGAAGACGCATTGCCCGCACCCTTGCTTCTGCTCACTTCCTGCGGCTTCCGTTTTTCCCATTTCGCACTCCCTTTCGTAGTTTGTCTCTTCATCCAGATCAAAGGAACTTCAAAGCGCAAGTACACGCCAGGACCGAGTCAATCGCTTTGCCCAAGAAAGACCGGAGCGATGTGCCGTTTGAATAGGTTCTCGGTCACGTTCTTCGAGATAACGGCTTCATTGGCTTCCAACAGGCTGAGGTAACGTGGCCCCATCTTGGCCGCGACCTTGAAGCCTACATGCAACAACTGGCGCAGGCTGGCGTTGTATGCAGCCGCGGACGGCACATGGCGCAAGGCCGAGGTGAACTGCTTGCTTGTCCAGCCGTTTACTTCTGTGGGCGACGGAAGTTTAGCTGGGTCAATATCAATGACCGTAGCGTAAGGCTCGCACAGCACATCGCGATTCGCGAAAGCCTTGGCGTAAATCTCCTTGGCCAGCTTGGGTCCTTCGCCTCCGGCTTCAGCCAGTCCAATCAATTCTTCCAGCCACGTGGTTCCCGCGGTCTTCAGGTGAACGCCAGCGTCAAATTTCTTCATCGTCGAGTGAATTGCGGGATAAATGGAAAACTTATCGCTGCCGGAATGCACGCTCAGCTTGAGATTTCCAGGCAGGCCAAAGTGCTTGACTGCGTAAGCGATGGCCGCGACATCCAGTGCAAACTCGCGCTCAAATTGCGCCACATCGCCCACATAGTCCACACCCTTATTGAAGCGGCCGCTGAACTTGGGCGCTAGGGTCTGCACCGGAATGCCTTCATCGCTGATGGCCGCCAGAATAATGAGCAGCTCGACGGGACTCTGCGCGCTGTCAGTCTCGTCCATCGAAACTTCTGCGATAAAGTTCCCTTCCCCTTTGGCTGCCTCGATTGCCCGATAGATCTCGCCAGCCTTCTTCACCGCGGTCAGATACTTCTGCGCGGTCTGGCGCAGAGTCTCCGGCGTGATCTCGAAGCTCTCGCTGACTCCTTCGAGCTGAATGTGTCCCAGCAATCCTGTATGCTTGCCAACAAATTGATCGATGTCTGCTTCCGGCGCAGGCTGGCCGATAAAGTCGGCTACATCGTGCGTATAAAAGTCACACGCATCAAGAAAACGGCCAACGGTCTGCAATGTGATGTGATCAGCGTCGCAGAAGTACGGCAGCTTCCAGCCCAGCGCCTTGACGGCGGCATCGGCGGCAGCGCGTGTCGAAGCCGGCTCGGAGCCGATAATGATATGCTCCCGGTTCGATTTGTTCCATACCGGAACCACCTCCACGCCGGCCTCAAGTGCCTTGATGCAGGCCTGCAACTGTGCCTTGGCCTGGTGCGCAAACCGGTCTCCGGTTCCAACGGAATATTTTGGAAGTTTCATGCTTCTCGTTTCCACATCCTCTTCCACTTAAAAGCGGCTGCGGTGCGCCCACAGCCCCAGCCCAGGGTTGGAGATGAAGAAAATCTCTTCACCATCGACCTGATTCACGCCGAGGCTAAGCTTGCTCGGGTCGTAGCGCTTGAGCATCGCGTTCAAATCTCCATAACTGAAGCCGACTCCCTCAACCTCTTCCTTGCTGAGGTGTCCGGGGCACCAGGTAATTTTGAAGCGCCCTTCTGATGAGCCGTGAATCAGGTGCGCGGCGGCGCTCAGATCGTTGGCTAAATCAGCATTCGCTTCGACCGCCTTGAGTGTCGCCGGGGTGCCGTAATAACCGTATTTGCGGATGAGGCTATCGATGGTTTTGTCTTCGCCGAATTCCTTGACTGCCGGCGCCAGCACAATCAACTCCGCGCCATCGGCCAGCGCCATGCGGGTGCGATAGATGGCCTTGTTGCCCAGCCAGGTGGAGTGAAATTCCTCGGGGTCGAGATAGACGACAGCCTTCTTGATCGGCTCATCGAGCATCTCAAAGTTCACCTTCAGGCTGAGTTCCGCGGCTCTCTGGAAGCACTCGACATCGTCGCCTATATAAAGTCCGCGCACGGCCAGCCCGCCGTCGGATCGGCGGCTCACCACAGTCTGCACATAAACAATGGGCAGGTGCTTGAGGAAGTGATCGGCGGCATAGTTGAGCACGTTACGGACAGGGTTGATGGCGCGGCCCATGATCCGTTCCATGCCGTATACTGCGCCCAGATAGTGGCTACGGTTGATACCGTCGCGCCCTCCCGTGCCCACCAGAATATTCTTGTTGTAGTTGGCCATGCCGATGACTTCATGCGGCACAACCTGGCCGATGGAGAGAATCAGATCGAAGCCGCCCCGCGAGATGAGCTTATTGACCTGCGCCGGGTAGGCATAACTCAGCTTGCCTTCTGATTGCTCTCTGATAAACTCGGCGGGAACCTCGCCTACGGTCTCGATGTCCGTGCGCCAGTTATGAACCTTGAAGAGATCAAACGGCATTTCGCCGAACATGGCTGCGACCCGCTCGGGATTCATTGCAACATGTGTTCCCAGCGCCGGCAGAACCGCCTTGAGCCGGTCGCCATAATGCTTCCACGCGTAGCGCGTCAGATCGCCGGCGCGGGAGTGGGCGCGGGTTTGATCAGGCGGGACGGCCAGCACTTTGTTGCGTGCCCCGAGTTTGGCCAAACCCTCCACAAGCAGATCGTTTAACTGCTGGGAAGTCAGGTCGGTATCGACGCTTCCAACTGCACAGTAAAGACTCATGCGGTTAAATCCACCCTTTTCAGTCCCGGAGCGAGCAGGACATTGATGAGCAGCGACAAAAGATAGACGCTGGCGGCGATGATAAACAGGAGCGAATAGCTGCCCGATAATTGCAGTATGTGACCGGCCAATTTCGCAATGAGGACGCCGCCAATGGCTCCTGTCATAGTGCCGATTCCGGTAGCCGAGCCCACGGCGCTGCGCGGAAACATATCCGAGGCCGTGGTAAAGAGGTTAGCCGACCAGCCCTGGTGCGCGGCCGCGGCCAGGCTCAGTAGTCCGATTGCGGCCCACTTCCCAAAGTTGTCCGCGTGAAGGTAGTTGATTAAAAATACAGGTACAACAAGGCATGCGCAGAGAAGCATGGCTGCCACCCGCGCGCGTGTTGCCGAAAAACCAATGCGGATAAAGGACGCAGGCAAGTAGCCGCCGTAGATGCTTCCGATGGCCGAGGAGTTGTAAACAATCAGAATCGGCAACCCCAAACCTACAAGGCTCAGATTGAATTGAGTGCTGAAGTAACCCGGCAGCCAATAGAGATAGAACCACCAGATGGGATCAGTAAGAAACTTGGGGATGGCATACGCCCAAGTCTGGCGATAACCAAACAACTTGATCCATGGCATGGATGGACCAGGCTTCTCTGGGGGATCCTGGTTGATATAGGAAAGTTCGGCAACCTTGAGCGTGGGATGCTCGGCAGGTTTGTGGTATTTGAGGAACCACAGCAGTATCCACGACGCCGAGAAAAATCCGGTGATCAGAAAGGCGGAGTGCCATCCAAAGTAGTGGACTGCGAGGGGAACCAAGAGCGTGGCCAGGATCACGCCGACATTGGCGCCGCAGTTGAAGATTCCAAAAGAGAATGAGCGCTCTTTCTGCGGGAACCACTCGGCATTTGTTTTGTTGGCGGCGGGAAAGTTGCCGGACTCGCCTAACCCCAGGAAGGAACGCGCAAAGCCAAGCTCAAGCACCGAATTGACCAGCGCATGACTCATCGCAGAGAGGCTCCAGACGGCCATGATGGCCATGTAGCCAATGCGCGTGCCAACCTTGTCGACAAAACGCCCTGCTCCCAGTTGCCCGAGCGCATAGAAAAAAGTAAAGCATGCCACTATGGTCCCGAAACTGTCTTCTGTCAGGCCGATGCCACCCTGGGCCGCGCTGTGCATGAGGGTTGGCTTCAAGAGCGCCAGCACCTGCCGGTCCATGTAATTGATCGTAGTAGCGGCAAAGAGCATGGCGCAGATGCCCCAGCGCACAAAACCTAACCTCGTGTCTGGTGAAATCCCCACCCCGCTCAATGCTCCGGAATCCGGCTTGCCCATGGTCTTTCTCTCCTTACAGTTTGTATGCCTTTTTCACCAACCCGTAGGTCAATTCGTACGCTACTTCAAATGCTTCATCCTCGTCTAGCCGGTGTTCGGCGACCAGCCGGGCAAGGAAGGCGCAATCGATGCGCCGCGCCACATCGTGCCGCGCGGGAATGGAGAGAAAGGCCCGCGTATCGTCGTTGAAACCAACCGTGTTGTAGAAGCCCGCCGTCTCGGTCACCTGCTGGCGAAAGCGCATCATGCCCTCAGGGCTGTCATTGAACCACCACGCTGGCCCCAGCCGTAGGCAGGGATAGTGCCCCGCTAGCGGAGCCAGTTCGCGGCTATAGGTCGATTCATCCAGCGTAAAAAGAATGAGCGTCAGCTTGCTCTCGTTGCCAAAGCGGTTCAGCAGAGGCCGCAGCGCGTCTACGTAATTGGTTGGCCGGGGAATATCGGCGCCCACATCGCGGCCATATTTCTCATAGAGCTTGCAGTTGTGGTTGCGCGTGCTTCCGGGATGAATCTGCATGACCAGCCCATCCTCCAGGCTCATTTGCGCCATCTCGGTCAGCATCTGCGCCTGGAACAGCGCCTGTTGCCGCTTGTCGGCCTTGCCCGTGAAAACCTTGTTGAACAATTCGGTGGCTTCGGACAAAGGCAGGTCGGCGGTTTCAGCGGTCAGATGCCCATGGTCGGTCGAGGTGCAGCCCAGCGACTTAAACCGCAAGCGCGCCTTGCGCAGTGCGTTCAAGTAGCCGCTCCAGGTCGAGGCGTCTTCGCCATTCTGCTCGCCCAATTTATGGATCGACTGCGAGAATCCGTCAAACTCCGGATCAACCACCGAGTCGGGCCGGAAGGCGGGCACTATCCTCGCTTTCCAGCCTGATTCACGGATCGCCTTGTGATCGTCCAGCGAATCCAGCGGCGACTCGGTAGTTGATAGCACCTCGATATTGAAGCGCTCAAACAATGCGCGAGGCAAAAACTCCGGCTTCTTCAGCATTTCGACGATGGTGTCATAGAAGAGATCGGCCGTCTTGGCGGAAAATCTCTGCTCCAGCCCGAAGACTTCCTGAAAAACAAAATCCATCCACATGCGCGAGGGCGTTCCGCGGAACAGATGATAGTTGCTGGCGAAGATGCTCCACACCTTGCGAGGGTTCTTCAGTTCCGCTTTGCCAATCTCGAGGTCATCCAGGGAGACGCCTTGGCTGTAAAGCATTCGAAAGACGTAGTGATCGGGCTGCACCAGCAGCTTGGCCGGGTCGGGGAATGGCTCGTTTTTCGCAAACCATCCCGCCTGCGTATGCCCGTGCGGACTGATAATGGGCAAGTTGCGGACCTGCGCGTAAAGTGCTTTAGCAATCTTTCGTACTGCTGTTTCGGCGGGAAACAATCGATCTTCGTGGATCAGCATGACTAATTCTCTGCCCTTCCGTAGGAGCGTTGAGGTTGACCACCAGAGAGGTCAGACCACAGTATACACCGGCTCCGCAATCCTCTGGACTGCGGATAAAATAATTCTCTGGCGCGGCAAAGGGTATTCAGTGATAATCTCATTCTTGACCCCCATTTCAGGCGATGCAACAAGGTTAAGCCCTTTATGCCGCGGATGAAACAGGATTTGCCGGATACCCAGCGGACCATGCATGTGGTCAACCACATTCGCTCTCTCATTGAGAACGGCACGCTGCAACTGGGAGACAAAATCCCTCCGGAACGCGAGTTTGCCCGCTCCTTGAAGATCAGCCGCGCCAGCTTGCGTACCGGCATCGGCTACCTGGCGGCCATGGGAGTGATGAAGGTACGGCATGGGGTCGGTACTTTCATCGCCGATGGTCCGGCCGAATTCGGCAAGGCATCCTTTAACTTGATAGGCGTTCTGCACGGCTTTCAGTCCTGGCATATGTTTGAAGTGCGCTTGATCCTGGAGAGTCATCTTGCGTCCCTGGCTGCTGAACGCGGCAAGGAAGAGCATCATACCGCGCTGGCCGAAGAGGTAGCCGAGATCTTTGCCTCCGTGGACAATCCCTCTGATTTTCTGATTCACGACGTGCTTTTTCACCGCATTCTCTCTCAGGCTTCCGGCAATCCCATCCTGGCCGCGCTGATGGAGACCATCACGTCGTCACTGTATGACAAGCGCAGCAAGACCGTTGAACGCTCCACCGACCTGCGTGAATCCGCGGAGATGCACCGCAGGATTTATCGCGCCATTCGTGCGCGCGACCCCGTAGAAGCGCGAAAACTAATGGAACAGCACCTGCGCATGGCTCAAACCGCGCAAGGCATGGAAAACCGCGCGGCGCTTAAATCAACCAATGCCGGCGCAGGAGCTAAGAATCACAAAGCCAATCCAGGTTCTTCTCGAACTGATCATCGAGACCGCTAGCTGAATCCTGACAATCGATAAGCCCCTGCCGCGCCACCGACTTTGGTTACTTGATGCCGGGCGTGCAGAACACCCACGCCGCGTCCAGCTCCAGCAACCCCACCGACGCCGCAGGCGCCGCCAACGCCAGGTTGGGCCGCGGTAAAACGGTCCTCCTCGACGCCCTAACACGGCCTTGTTGCGACTTCTGACATGCTGCGCGGCGCCGACAACTGGGATCCCTTGCAAGCTCCCAAGCAGTAAAATGAACTTAGCACGTGGAGGATAAACGATGAAAACAATTGTGATGGCCGACCCTGTGCGCTTTCCGCGCATGACAACAGCGGAACTCCGCGAGAGCTTTTTGCACAACACTCTCTACGAGCCAGGCAAGATTAATTTCAATTATGTTGTGGATGCCGACCGCGTCGCGATCGGCATGGCTGCGCCCGTGGACACTCCGATTACGTTGCCGGCATACCCGCAACTGCGAGCAGCGTACTTTACCGAGCGCCGCGAGCTAGGCGCTTTGAACATCGGCGGCAACGGCATCATAAAGGTCGGAGGTAAGAGTTACGATTTGAACAATCTCGACGTGCTCTACATCGGCCGAGGCAACGCTGAAGTCAATTTCGAATCAAAGGACAAGATAAATCCCGCCGTCTTCTACCTGTTGAGTTACCCGGCGCACGCCGTTTATCCCGTAGCTCTGGTGCGTAAGGAAGAAGCCAATCCCACCGAACTTGGCAGCGCGGAAAACTGCAATCACCGCACTATCTACAAATACATTTACCTGGAGGGCGCCAGAAGCTGCCAGCTCGTGATGGGCGTGACTCATCTGCATCCCGGCAGTTCGTGGAACACCTTGCCGGCCCACACCCATGATCGCCGCACGGAAATCTACATGTACTTCAATCTGCCCGAAAATGCGCGTGTCATTCATCTGATGGGAGCGCCCGACGAGACGCGCCATCTCATCATGGCCAACCGGGATGTTGTCTCTTCCCCCGTATGGTCAATTCATGCGGGTGTGGGTACGCAAGCCTATAGCTTCTGCTGGGGCATGGGTGGAGAAAATCAAGTCTATAGCGACATGGATCCGGCTCCTGTCGAGAGCATGCGCTGACACAAGTAAGTTGAGATAACATACAAAAGGCCACGCTTTACCTATTAGAGAAAAGCGTGGCCTTTCTTTCTGTAACATGGCCTTGACTAAACGGTATAAGTCGAGGATGAAACCCGTCCTCCGCGTCCGGTCCAGTTAGTGTGGAAGAACTCGCCCCGCGGTTTGTCAGTGCGCTCATAAGTGTGCGCGCCAAAGTAATCGCGTTGCGCTTGCAGCAGATTAGCGGGCAGCCGCGCCGTGCGATAGCCGTCGAAGAACGAGAGTGCGGAGGAGAATACGGGCGTGGGAATACCCAGCTCGATGGCATGAACCAGCGCCTTGCGCCACGAAGCCTGGTACTTGCTGATCGCCGCGGTGAAGAAGCTGTCCAGCAGAAGATTTTCCGGCGCGGGTTTCTTGTCGTAAGCATCTTTGATCTTGCCCAGAAACTGGCTGCGAATGATGCATCCGCCGCGCCACATCAGCGCGATTCCGCCAAAGTTCAGATTCCAGCCATTCTCCTTGGCGGCGGCCTTGAGCAGCATATAACCCTGCGCGTAGGAGACGATCTTGGAGCAGTAAAGCGCGCACCGCACGTTCTCGATGAATGTAGTGCGGTCGCCCACAGCAACCTTGGTCGCCGGCCCCTGTAAAATCTTCGACGCCTCCACGCGCTCTTCCTTCAGCGCCGACAGGCAGCGCGCGAAAACCGATTCGCCGATCAGAGTCAGCGGCTGGCCCAGATCGAGTGCGCTGATTGCCGTCCACTTGCCCGTGCCCTTCTGGCCGGCTGTGTCCAGAATCTTATCGACAATCGGCTTGCCGTCTTCGTCTTTCTTGGCAAAAATGTCTCTCGAAATCTCGATCAGGTAGCTATCTAACTCACCCTTGTTCCATTCTGCGAAAACCGTGTGCAGCTCATCGGCAGTCAGGCCAAGCCCGCGTTGCAGCAGGTCGTAGGCCTCGCAGATCAGCTGCATATCGCCGTACTCGATGCCGTTGTGGACCATCTTGACGTAGTGGCCGGCGCCGTTCTCGCCCACCCAGTCGCAGCAGGGCGTTCCGTCTTCGACCTTGGCGGCGATGGCCTGGAAGATATCCTTCACGTGCGGCCACGCTGCCGGATTGCCGCCCGGCATAATCGAAGGGCCAAAGCGCGCGCCCTCTTCGCCGCCGGAAACGCCTGTGCCGATGAACAAAATGCCTTTTGCGGCCAGGTCTTTGGTCCGGCGGTTGGAATCGGTAAACAGCGAGTTCCCGCCGTCAATAATAATGTCGCCCTTTTCAAGATAGGGCAGCACATGCTCAATCGTCTGGTCTACGCTATCGCCGGCTTTGACCATCAGCATCACGCGGCGCGGCCGCTTCAGCAGTTTCGCGAACTCTTCCAACGAATGCGCGCCCACCACCTGCGTTCCGTTGGCTTCGTTTGCGATGAAGTCATCCACCTTCGATACAGTGCGGTTAAAAACGGCCACTTTGAAGCCGTGGTCGTTCATGTTGAGGACAAGATTTTGTCCCATCACAGCGAGGCCGATCAGGCCAATATCACACATTCCTTCCGACATACAATCTCCCAATTTTCCTTAATTGTTGTTAGTCCCCCACCGGCGTTACCGACCTGCGGTGCATGAAACTGTAGCGCCGGCCTCCGGGCCCACGCTTGTTTTTTCCTAGCGCTGAATGCGCGCCGAGCCGCCTTTGGCAAAGGCTCGCACCTGATCCACAGTCGCCATGGTCGTGTCACCAGGGAAGGTAGTCAGCAGCGCGCCATGCGCCCATCCCAGCTTGACGGCCTCTTCCGGCGGCTCGCCGGTCAGCAGCCCATAAATAAATCCAGCCGCATACCCGTCGCCGCCTCCCACCCGGTCCACAACATCCAGCTCGGCCGTCGGAGCGGTATAGGTCTTGCCGTCAATCCACGCAACCGCGCTCCAGCTATGATGGTTGGTCGAATGAACCTCGCGCAGCGTCGTGGCCACAACCTTTACATGCGGATGCTTCTTCACCACGTTGTCTATCATGCCGAAAAACACGCTGGGGTCGAGCTTCGATTTTGCCGCCACCTCCGGCCCAGGAATGCCCAGCCCTTTTTGCAGGTCCTCTTCGTTGCCTACCAGCACGTCCACATTCTCGACGATCTTGCCAATGGTCTCCACCGCCTTCTCCGCGCCGCCGTGGATATTCCACAGCTTCTCGCGGAAGTTCAAATCAAACGAAGTGATTGCCCCCGCCGCCTTGGCTTCCTTCATCATCTCCGCGGCCAGCGGCGCCGTGGTCGGCGACAGAGCCGCAAATATTCCGCCGCAATGCACCCATTTGACTCCCTTGGCAAAAATCGCCTTCCAGTCAAAATCTCCCGGCTTCAGTAGCCCCGCCGCCTCGTTGCAGCGATTGTAGAAAACTACCGGAGGACGCACGCCATGCCCCTGGTCGCTATAAACAGTAGCCATATTCGGCCCGTTCACCCCGTTGTGCTTGAAGTGTTTGTAGAACGGCTTTACGCCCATGGCGCGCACCCGCTCCGCGATCAGATCGCCGATCGGATAATCCGACATCGCCGAAGCGATTGCCGTCCTCATGCCAAAACAATCCGAAAGGTTGGCCGCCACATTGAACTCGCCGCCGCTGACGTGAATCTTGCATTCGGTTGCCTTGCGGAAGGGTATGATCCCCGGATCGAGCCGGTGCACCAGCGCGCCCAGTGAAAGAAAATCCAACTCCGCATCCTTGCGGATATTCAATCCATGACTCATTGGCCTTTTACTCCTGTTCCTCAAATAAAAATGCAGAAAATCTGCAATGGGTTGACCGGCATACCGCCAGTTTCAGTTTAGTCCAGCGCCATGAATGAACAGCCGCAGGCACTGATACGAGGTCTGACCACAAGCATACATGAACACCGCAATAGTTGCCAAATTACGAGAAGAAATATCTCCAAACGCGGCCTCCAATGTTAGTCTAATCGTATTCATATTACCCGTAATATGATTGAAATCTTGCCCTTATGGCCGATCTGAAGCAGGATGCTCCCGATACCGACCGGACCAGCAAGTGGTCAACCACATCCGAGCCCCGCTGGAGAAAGGCGCATTGCACACCGGCGACAGAATTCCTCCTGAGCGCGAGCTGGCGCGTACGCTCAAGATCAACCGAGCCAGCCTGCGCGCCGGTGGTGGGCCAGTTTGAAGGGTACGGACTTCAGCCCGTACATTAGCCGAGCAATATCAACTGGGCTTTAGCCCTTGAAGGAACGAAGATTCAATCTGACCTGCTGCACGCCCTCGCCGTTCCGTGACAATGCCGCCTCTCTCGCGCTACCCTTATCTGTACGCACCCGGCACAGCCAAGGAGCAGTTCAAACCCATGCCTATCCAACCCACCTCCAAAATATGGCACAACGGCAGCCTCATTCCCTGGGAACAAGCCAACATTCATGTCATGAGCCATGTGATTCACTACGGCTCCAGCGTCTTTGAAGGGATTCGATGTTACGGTCTTCCCCAGGGCTCGGCCGTCTTCCGCCTCCCGGAGCACATGCAGCGGCTGCTGGACTCGGCTAAGATCTATCGCATGGAGGTTCCCTACACCCTCGACGAACTCTGCGCCGCCGTTGTCAACGTAATTGAGGCGAATGGCGTGGCGCCCTGCTACATCCGCCCCATCGTCCTCCGTGGTTACGGCGAAATCGGCGTCAGCCCCAAGGGCACGCCCATCGAGGTCTATATCGCCAACTTCCCCTGGGGCAAGTACATGGCTGGACATGGCGGCGCCGACGTGTGCATCTCCAGTTGGAATCGCCTCGCGCCCAATACCATGCCCGCCCTCGCCAAGGCTGGCGCCAACTATATGAATTCTCAGCTCATCCGCATGGAAGCCGAGATCAACGGCTACCAGGAGGGCATCGGCCTCGACGTCAACGGCCTGGTCAGCGAGGGTTCCGGCGAGAACGTCTTCGTTGTCCGCAACGGCGTTCTCTATACCCCGCAGCTCGGCAACTCAGCTCTCTCCGGCATCACCCGTGACAGCGCCATCGCCATCGCCCGCCACCTGGGTTATACCGTCATCGAGCAGCCCATTCCCCGCGAGATGCTCTACATCGCTGACGAAGTCTTTTTTACCGGCACCGCCGCCGAGGTCTCGCCCATCCGCTCCATCGACCGCATCCTGGTCGCCGACGGCAATCCCGGCGAAATCACCAAAAAAATCGCCGACGAATTCTTCGGCATCGCCAACGGACTCAAACCCGACCGCTTCGGCTGGCTTACTCCGGTCAAGGTAAACGCCGCCAAACCGGTCAGCGCATAAACATTTCGCAACCATGTGACCCCAGGGCGGCTGCCACAAGGCAGCCCTCGGGTTTTTGCCTTCGGCTCAGCCCACAATCCCGGCTAGTATCATGAACCTGTGGTCCCCTCTGACAACTGACCACTGACAACTGTCTTAAAGGAAAATATCCGCGCGTGAAACCTGACATGAAAGTGTCGCTGGCCGGCCTGGAACTGGCCAACCCCATCATCGCCGCCAGCGGCACATTTGGCTACGGCATCGAGTTTGAAGAAATCCTCTCCCTGGAGAGCATCGGCGGATTCGTCACCAAGGGCATCTCGCTCGAGCCCATCGCCGGCAACGCCGCGCCGCGCCTCATCCAGACCGCCTCCGGCATGTTGAACGCCATCGGCCTGCAGAACGTCGGCGTCGAGGAGTTCATCGCCCGCAAGCTCCCGCCCCTTCGCCGCTACCCTCGCGCGAACGTCATCGTCAACGTCTTCGGCTACACGGTGGGCGAGTACATCGCGGTCATCGAGCGCCTCAACCAGGCCGAAGGCATTGCCGCTTACGAGCTGAACGTCTCCTGCCCCAACGTCCACGCCGGCGGCATGGCCTTCGGAGCCGAACCCGCTGAGTTGGAATACCTGGTGAGCCGCGCCAGCAACGCCTCCACCCGCCCGCTCATCGTCAAGCTCTCGCCCAACGTGACCTCCATCGCCCACATGGCCCGCATCGCCGCCCGCGCCGGCGCTAACGCCCTCAGCGTCTCCAATACATTTCTCGCCATGGCCATCGACGCCGAGACCCGCAAGCCCCGCCTGGCCAACATCACCGGCGGCCTCTCCGGACCGGCCATCAAGCCCATCACCCTGCGCATGGTCTACGAGACCGCCCAAGCTGTCGACATCCCCATCATCGGCATGGGCGGCATCATCACCCCTGCAGATGCCGTCGAGTACCTCCTCGCCGGAGCAACCGCCGTCCAGGTTGGCACAGCCAGCTTCGCCGACCCCTGCGCCGTAGAGCGCCTCGCCAAGGGACTCGAATCCTGGTGCCGCAGCCACGGAGTCGCTCGCGTCTCCAGCCTCACCAAAGCCCTCGAAATCCCCCGCGACTGAGTGCGAAGCCCCTATGATACTCTCCACTATTCGCTTGTCACGCGAGCCTCCTATGCTCTGATTCTACTGCTGTTATACTTGCATCATGATTTCGTTCTTGACTTGCCACTTTATATTAGCTAATCTATCTTAGCAGGTACAGAATATGCACAGCGCCACGATCTTCGAAGCCAAGACTAACCTTTCTGAGTTGCTACGCCGCGCGCAGCTTGGGGAGGAGGTGCAGATTACCTCTGGCCGCGAGCGCAAGCCGGTCGCTCGCCTGGTGGCTATCAATCCGACTCCGGAGAGCCGACGCATCGGCTTCATGAAGGGGGAAGGCAGCGTTGGACCAGAGTTCTTCGATCCGCTGCCCGAAGATGAACTGCGCCTGTGGAATGGTGAGGGCGAGTGAGGCTCCTGCTCGATACGCACACACTTTTGTGGACCGCGTTCGACGAGGAGTTGCTCTCGCCCCGTGCGCGGCATTTGATACAGACCCGCGGAAGCGAGGTCTTCGTATCCGCTGCCTCTGCATGGGAAATTACGACCAAGTATCGACTAGGCAAGCTCAACTTCGCTCGTGCCCTGGCAGAGAATTTCATTCCGAGGGTGACCGCCGTAGGTTATCGCCTTCTTCCTATTTCCGTGGAACACGCTGTGCGAGCCGGCCTTCTGCCTGGAGAGCACAAAGACCCCTTCGACCGGATGCTGGCCGCACAGGCGATTCATGAAGATATGCCGCTGCTCAGCAATGATCCTCAGCTTGACGTCTTCGGCGTGCGGCGGGAGTGGTGAAGGCCAGCCACTGAGGGCAGGCCGCAGAGTTGGGCTGCTCAGGATGGCCGTTTTGTGGTGGTGAAATGCACTACAAAGAAACAAACGTGGACCGGGAGGCCGGCGCTACAGTTTCATGCACCGCGGGTCGGCAACGCCGGTGGGGACTTGGAAGAGAGATGAAACAGGCAAAAAAACGCCTCCGAAAGATGGCGTCACCTCGGAGGCGCTTGTTTGTCACAAGATAATCGGGGACCAGTAGCCGGCACTGGAGGTCGGTAGCACACGGCTACTGGTGATCCCTGCACAAACGAAGCAAGCTGCGGCTTCCCCTTTCCACGGCTACTCCGTGTCGCCCGGCTCAAAGAGGCTTTCGTACACGCCTCCGAACCATGTTGACAACTGAGTGTCTCCCATACAGAGGGGACGTTCCGTGACGGCCATCACACACGCGTGTAACAAATTCATTGATTGCTGTACAAATTTGAACAAATCCTCAAATATGTTTTATTTTTTGGCCGATTCTATGCATTGACTTACTCAATGCACACCAGAGCGGGAAGCTCTTTCTTCTCAATAGCCGCGAAAGATAGATTGACAAAGTGTTCTTCTGCTTTGAAAATCGGAGACTCAGTTTTTTCAGGGCAAGTCTTTCCCTGGCAGTTCATGAGAGCAAGAATCGAGCGCAGTCTGCTGCCGGGGCGAGCCAAGGCGTAGGCTCGAATGTGGGGGCGCAGGCGGGGCCTGTTGCAGGGCCTAGTACTACAGTTGTATTTGTTCCAGATCACCGCTTTCCGGGCCTAAAGGCCGTTAGATTTTGGCCTTTTTTCAGGGGGCTGAAACCCCCTGCTTCCTCCGGAAAAACGATCTACAACTGTAGTACTTGAGGAATTCCGGATCATGTAGAAGGAGTGGAAGATGACGCTGGTGGATTGGACAATCGTGGTGGTGATGGTGCTGTCCGTGTTTGGAGGGCTGACCCAGGGGTTTTTCCGGTCTGTCTTCTCGCTGGTCGGCCTGGTGCTGGGTCTGGCGCTGGCGTCATGGAACTATGGCCTTATCGCGGCGCAGGTGTTGCCCATGGTGCGCATAGAGGCGGTGGCCAATGTAATCGGGTTTCTGCTGATTGCTCTGGTTGTGATGGGTTTGGCCGGAGTTGCCGGAAAAATTCTAGCCAAGGTCTTTCACCAGTTGGGATTGGGTTGCCTGGACAGGCTGGCAGGGGCGGCGTTCGGCTTTTTTCAGGGAGCGCTGCTGGTGACGGTGGTGATTCTGGCGACCCTGGCCTTTTTTCCCAAAGCCCACTGGCTGAAGGAAGCTCAACTGCCGCGGTACTTTTTCGGGGCCTGTCATTTGAGCACGGATATGAGCCCTGCTGCTCTGTCCGAGCGCATTCGGCTGGCACTCAGGGCGCTGGAAAAAGAGACGCCGCAGTGGCTGCACCCCGGCAACGGCGGATTATGATATTCTCCAATGCACAACCCAGCGGAATATGGCAATCTATTAGAGTAAGCAGAGGTGGACGTGAAACGAGTTCTGGACGACCTGGTAACGCAAATGCACTCCAGCGGTATTCGCTATGAGGACGCCGTGCGCGAGTTCAAGAAGCAATATCTGCGCGAAGTGCTGGTGGCTCACCGGGGAAACCAGTGCAAGGCATCCAAAGAGTTGGGGATGCATCGCAATACTCTGAGCCGGACGATGGCCGAGCTGGAACTGAGCCTGACCGAAGTTCGCGCCTGCCTCAAGCGTCCGCCACGCAGCGAACGTCCTGTTTATAGCGCACCACGCCAGGTCTTCGGGCGGGGCTGACGGCGCTCCTCAAGGACATGCAAACTTCCCCACAGGCCGCTGCAGCGCGCACGGACAAGCCCCATACATCATTCATCCGGTGTGCGCGCTTCTGGGCGTCCGTACTGCTTCTGGCGGTGTTTCCCGGCAGCGGAGTCCAGGCCCAGGCAGCAGATCCACCTGCACAGAGCGCCCTCCCCAGGCCCGCTACCGCAAAAAACCAGACTGCGGACGCGCAGCCGGGCAGAATGGTGCGCAACTCCGACCGGCGGAGGGCGGCAAAACTCTACCTTGCGTCGAGCAAGCTCTTTGTTGACGAGCATTTTGAAGAGGCTATGCGCGGCTATGAGCAAGCGGCCGCGCTGGACCCCGAAAGCACCGACTACCGGCTGGCGGCAGAGGTGGCGCGCAGCCATGCTGTGACAGCGCTGATACAGGCCGCGGCCAAGGACCGGCTGCACGGCGATGCGGCAGGAGCGCGCGCCACCCTGGGCCATGCGCTCGAACTGGAGCCAAAAAACATTCAGGTGATCCAACACCTGTACGAGCTGGGGGACGATGCCCTGCTGGGGCAATCCAGGACCACCTACGAGCAAGCCGCGAGCACGGTTGGCGCCGCGGTGGAACTCGAGCCCACGGCTGGAGTACACAGCTTTCACCTGCGCTCCGACGCACGCCAGATCATCCCGCAGGTCTTCAAGGCCTATGGAATTGACGCCACGGTGGACAGCACCGTCCTCACCACGCATCTCCGGCTGGACGTGGACGACGTCGATTTCGAGACGGCGGCGCGCGTGGTTGGGCTGGCAACGGCATCGTTTTACGTTCCGCTGGACGCGCATCATGTGCTGGCAGCCCGCGATACCAAGGAGAACCGCCAGCAGTTTACACCCATGGAATTCGAGACGGTCTACCTGCCGGCATTGAATGCGACAGAGTTGACCGACGTGGTCAACCTGGCTAAAAACGTATTCAGCGCGCAGCAGGTGGTGTCTGAACCCGGCTCCGGGACGATCACCATCCGCGCCTCCCATAGCGCGATCAACGCGTTCAACGCCACCATGAGCGATCTGCTCGATGGGCGGAACCAGGTGATGCTGGAGGTACGCCTGATCCAGCTAGCGCACACCAACATGCGCAACACCGGAGTGCGGCCGCCGCAGGGCATCTCCGCCTACAACATCTATGCCGAGGAACAATCCATACTGAACGCCAACCAGAGCCTGGTGCAGCAGATCATCTCCTCTGGTTTGGCCGCCCCCGGCGACACCAAGACGATTCTGGGCATTCTGCTGGCTTCCGGGCAGATATCGAGTTCCCTGTTTGCCAACGGCCTTGCCCTGTTTGGCGGCGGTCTGACGGAATCCGCGCTGGCTCCGGGCGCGACCACGCTCAACCTGAGCCTGAACTCCTCGGACTCGCGCGAGTTGGACGAGATGCAGTTGCGGCTGGGCGACGGCGAGGCCGCCACCATCAAGTCAGGCACGAAATATCCCATTCAGACTTCTTCATTCTCCAGCCTGGGATCCAGCACCGCCTCCATCGCCGGGCTGACCGGCGCCGGAACCTCCAGCAGCCTCTCCTCGCTGCTGGCTTCCTACGGCGGCAGCGTACCGAATGTACCGCAGGTGGAATACCAGGACCTGGGCCTGACCCTGAAGGCGACTCCCAAAGTGCTGCGCAACGACGATGTTGCGCTCACCATCGACCTGAAGATTGATGCGCTTGCCGGAACCACTATCAACGGCAACCCGGTGCTCAACAATCGCGCTTGGAGCGGAGTAGTGACACTGAAGAAGGGCGAGGCCGTGGAGGTGGTGAGCGAGATGGACAAGTCAGAGATGCGCGCCGTCAGCGGCATGCCCGGAATCAGCGAGATTCCCGGCCTGAATAACCTGACCGGCAATGACACCCAGAAGAGTTCCTCGACGCTGCTGATTATCATTACGCCCCACGTGATTCGGGGCACGCAGGCCGCCGGCCACTCGCCGATGCTGCACGTGGAGCGCGGTCCGGCGCAGTAGCGTGGTTTCGCAACGAGGGCGGGACACCCGGCCATGGACTGTGCGCGGGAGGGGAAATAACAATAAGCCAACTCGCCGAGAGCCGGAGATTGACATCGCTGTTCGTTGATCATGATAGGCCGACAAAGCTGGCACCTCGGATACCCCCACCCCTACTTTGGACGCAAAGTCGTTGTTTTGTTGAGGTTACAGGCGGGGTTGCGCTATAAAGTCGTCAAAACAAAGGAGTTCCCTGCAAAGTCGTCCAGGATAAGGAGTTACGGGACGTTTCGGCCTCTTTCGGCGGCTTTCGGCTGACAGGCGGCGCGAAGAGGACGTGCCAGGACGATGATTTGAAGGAAGACTTCCAAGACTCATTGTGAATGGAGTGGGGAAATAATCTGCAAGCACCTGCGGTGCGGCTAAACGCTCGCAATTCGCTCGCATGGGGTTCGTGGTTTCCCAGGTCCCCAAATGCGAGGGACGTGGGGCACCCGGCGACAAAGAAGGGAAATAATCTGCAAAGCAGGGGTTAGGGATTAGGGACGGGGTTGGTGGTCGCCTCTAATGCAGCAAGTCAGCGCCCGCATACGCGGGCGTAGCGAGTTAGCAAGTTAGCGGGAGATGTGGCGGGTTGTGGTTGGTGGTCTGCCAGCCACCTGCGGCCAGGCGGACTTCGCGCATGGGGTTGGTGGTCTCCCAGGTCCCCAAATGCGAGGGATACTTCGACTTCGCTCAGTACAGGCTCTGGGGCACCCGCGCTTCCAGAACAGAAAGAGCGGAACCGCTTAAGTCCAATGCGGCAAGGGCAGGCAGAATTGAACTCCCTGTCTGCCCTCGTTTGATTTCTGTTCGCCGAAATTTCCGGCTTGTTGTCTTGTCCTTCTTACTGGGCCGCGACGCCGTCCAGCTTGGCCTGGAAGAGAATGACCTGCTTGATGGTGTCGTAGGGAGCTGTTGCGAGCACGGAACGGCCATTGATCAGCAGCGTGGGAGTCTGAGAGATCTTCAGATCCTGGGCCAGCTTTCCCATAGCCTCGACCGCGGCAACGGACGCTGGGGTCTTGGCGCAGGCGGCAATCGCCACCGGGTCCAGGCCAGCTTTGGTCACGGCGCTGTTCAGGGTCAGAGTGGCTCCGTCGGCGCTTGCCAATCCGTCCTGGCCATCAAAGACGGCCGCAGCGTAGGTGAAGAAGGCGTTGCTGCCGCCCTGTTTGGTTACGCAGATTCCGTAGGCAGCCGCAATGGCAGCCGCGGGATGCATGGGCAGTGGAAAGTTCTGGAAGACGAAGTGGGCCTTGGGAAAATCCGCAGCCAGTTTGTCCATGTTGGGCTGCGCATCCTTGCAGTGGGGGCACTGGAAGTCGGCAAACTCGACAATCTCCAGGTCCTTGGAGGCCGAGCCCCGGTAAGGGCCATCGGCGCGCTGTAGCGCAATGGCGCGCGCTTCGGCAAAGGGATTCGCGCCAAAGGGCATGATGTCTTCGCCGGCAAAGATGTGCTTTCCGTCGGGAAGGGCGAAGAACTGGGCAGGAACGATCTTCTGCTTGCCGCTCTTGTCGCCTACCAGCAAGACTACCCTGCTGATGCCATCGACTTCGGTCTTCTGGATGGCCCATATCTCCCAGACGCGGGTCTCATCGTAGCCCCAACTGGCCTGTAAAAAGGCGTTGACGGTATCCTTGGAAGGCGCCGTGGCAGTGAAATTGGCGGGATCGGGTTTAGGAAAGACGGGCTCGGCGGCGGGGGCCGGAGCGGAGGGGGCCTGCGCGACGGGCGCGGCGGGCACATCCTGCTGGGCAGCGGCCTGGTGGACGGGCATGAATAAAGCAGCCAGCGCCAAAGCACCGGCAAAACGAATCGACAGACGGATCAAGCTGATTCTCCTTTAAACTGTAGAAAAGCTACCACGTACTAGTGTAGTGCGTCCGATGTACGTTCGAGAAGATTGACCCACGAAAAACAGACATTCTGTTAGCCTACATTCCCTCAGGGGCTAAAGCCCCGAATCTCAGTTTGGCCATTGAGCGGCACGACTAAAGTCATGCCCTGACGCTTCTTGCGGCGACGAATGAGTCTTTCCGCAAGCTGTAAAGTCGTGCCCTCTCAAAGCAATTCATGCCGATTTGCGAGATGCAAACCGCTCACTTATACCTGAACTTTGACGGCGATGGGAAATCTGCGGCCCATGCCAAAGGACTTGGAGGTCACCTTCAGGACGGGGGCGGCCTGTTGGCGTTTGTATTCGCTGCGCTCCACCAGGCGCACCACCTGTTGGACGAGCGCCAGGGGAAATCCGTTTGCATTGGCGATCTGCTCAGGGGTCTCATAACGCTCTACATAGGCTTCCAGAATCGGGTCGAGAACCTCGTAGGGCGGCAATGAGTCGGTGTCCTTCTGGTCCGGACGCAGTTCGGCGGAAGGCGGTTTTTCCAGAATTGCCGCGGGAATCACCTCGCCCGTGCGGTTGAGCCAGTGGCAAACCTGGTAGACGCGGGTCTTGACCAGGTCGCCGATCACCGCCAATGCGCCGACCATGTCGCCGTAGAGGGTGCAGTAGCCCACGGCCATCTCCGACTTGTTGCCGGTGGTAAGCACCAGGGCGGAAAACTTGTTGGAGAGGGCCATGAGCAGGTCGCCGCGAATCCGGGACTGAATGTTTTCCTCGGTGGTGTCCGGCTTGGTTCCCGCAAACAGAGGCTTCAGGGCGAGAGTGAACTGCTGAAAGAGTCCGCTGATGCCGATGACCTCAAATCGAATGCCCAAATTAGCGGCCAACCGGCGGCTGTCGTCAATGGAGCCGGTCGATGAGTAGGGACTGGGCATGCCGATGCCGATGACGTTTTCAGCGCCCAGGGCATCGGTAGCAATGGCCGCCACCAGCGCGGAGTCGATGCCGCCGCTGAGGCCCACCAAGACTTTCTTGAAGCCACATTTGCGCACGTAATCGCGCGTTCCCAGCACCAGGGCGCGGTAGGCGGCCTCGGTGCCGTCCTCTTCGGGAACGGGTATGGGCGACGCGTTGAAGGGATCAACCAGAACCAGATCCTCTTCAAACGAGGCGGCCTGGGCGATCAACTCACCGCGCGCATTGAGGGCCAGCGAAGTGCCGTCGAAGATCAGGCTGTCGTTGCCGCCCACCTGATTGGTGAGCAACAGGGGAATGCCGTCCCGGAGGGCGATGGCGGAGAGCATCTGGCGGCGCATGGCGCGCTTGCCGTGCCAGAAAGGCGAGGACGAGAGGTTGATGTGGAGGCCAGGCTGCTGGCGCATCAGCTCTTCAACCGGATCGACGGCGTAGAGGCGGCGAGGCCAGAAGTTCTTGTCGTTCCATGCATCCTCGCAGATGGTAATGGCCAGCCGCAGGCCGTCCAACTCGACCACTTTCTGCGGCTGCGACGGGGCAAAGTAGCGCTGCTCGTCAAAGACGTCGTAGAAGGGCAAGAGGCGCTTGTGCTGTTCGAGAAGAATGCGGCCGCCATCCAGCAGAACGGCGGCGTTGACGGCTGGCTTTCCGCTTTCATCCTTGGCAGCCAAGGCTACACCCGCCAGCACGGCGGTAGGCAAATCGCGAGTGGCCTCGGCCAACTGATCGACGGCCGCGCGGCAGCGAGCCAGGAAACTGGGCTTTTCCAGGAAGTCGGCGGGCGGGTAACCGCAGAGGGCCAGCTCGGAAAAGACGGTGAGCCGCGCGCCTTGAGAGGCCGCGCGGCGGCTGAGCGCGACAATCTTCTCAAGATTTCCGGTGAAATCCCCAACAGTGGGATTGATCTGGGC
>Ga0182014_10001855_pt1 | contig 27577 bp, 26 predicted proteins | sample 612S2DmetaG_FD_120489 | JGI IMG/M metagenome (GOLD analysis project Ga0182014, IMG submission 120489) | Permafrost microbial communities from Stordalen Mire, Sweden - 612S2D metaG | ecosystem: Environmental > Terrestrial > Soil > Wetlands > Permafrost | place: Sweden: Stordalen | collected... | reverse complement strand
TCGCGCCCGATGCGCAGACGCCTTCGCAGTCGCGCCGACGGGGCGTGACTTCGACGAGCTCGTCACGTACCGCATCGACGAAAGTGCGGGGCCCCAGCTCAAGGTTGGCCTTTTGGGCTCTAGTCGTCTCGCGGTGGCCGTCACGATGAATCACATGGTCGGCGACGCGGCGGCGTTCAAGGCCTACCTGTACCTGCTCTGCGAGATCTACTCGGCGATCGTCGCCGATGCGAAGTGGCGTGGGCCGGTCGCGCTGGCCGGCGACAGAAGCATGCGGCCGGTTCTCCAGCGTTTCGGGACCGGGGTCAAGCTCAAGTCGCTGCTGTCGCAGAGCGCCGAGAACAACCGTTCGGGCGATCGCCGCTTTCCCCTGAGCGAGGGGGCGGATGTGCGGCCCATGATCGTCACTCGCAGACTGAAACGCAAAAGCCTCGAGGCGGTCCAGGGCTACGACGCGACGCGGCGCGCCACCCTGAACGACGCCGTGCTGGCTGCCTACTACCGCTGCCTGTTCCGGACGCTGGCCGTTCCCCGCGGAGCCGAGTTGCGCATACCGATCATGATCGACATGCGCCGCTACCTCGGCCAGAGCGCTGGGCCCGGCGCCCTGGCCAATCTCTCGTCGACGGTGATCACGCGTCTGGAGCACAGACCCCAGGAAGGCTTCGCCGGCACGCTCGGCAGAGTCAAGGCCGAGATGGACGACAAGAAGCAGGGCGATCTCTGCCTCAACGGCTTCGTCAAGCTCGCCGTGGTCTACGGTTCGCTCTCCAGCCGACGCGCGAACCGCCTGCTGAGATCGAGGCTGAAGAACCCCCTCATCTGCATGACCAACGTGGGCGTCCTGGACTCGGCCAGGCTGTCGTTTGCCGGTCTGCGCCCTCGCGACGCCTTCCTGTGCGGCTCGATCAAGTACAAGCCCCACTTCCAGCTCGCCATGAGCTCGTACGACGGCGAGCTCACTCTCAGCTCCAATCTCTATGGCAACGCCGACGACGAGCGGCGCGTCGCATCCTTTCTGGACGAGGTAGAGCGAGAGCTCGCGGCGGGTACAACGTCGTTCATGAGCGCGTCACCAACTTCGGCGTTGTGAGCGACGGGCCGCAGTCGACCGGGCGGGTGCTCGTGACGGGCGCCGGCGGCGCCGTTGGGCGCGAGCTGGTGACCATGCTGTTGAGCGCCGGCGCCCTTGTGCGAGCGGCCGTTCATGGGCGCGACGATCTGGTCCCCGAAGAAGACCTCGACATGGACCGCGTCTACGTCGACTTTGCGGCGCCCGACTCGTTGCTCGCCGCCATGCGGGACGTCGAGGTCGTCTACCTTCTGACCCCGCAGGCGCCGCAGGCGGCAGCGCAGGTGCGGGCGGCCGTGGCCGCCGCACGCACCTGCGGCGTGCGGCGCATCGTGCGCCAGTCGCTGTGCCACGCCGACACCGGTCGCGACGGCCTCAGCCGCTGGCATCGCGAGGCCGAGGCGATCGTCGCCGCCTCGGGCCTGGCCTACACCGTCCTGCGGCCCAACTCGTTCATGCAGAACTTCGTGACGATCTACGCACCCACGATTCGCAGCGCCGACTGCTTTCGGCTGCCGCTCGGCGCCGCGGCGATGAGCAGCGTCGACGTGCGCGACGTCGCGGCAGCGGCGACAGCCGTGCTCATGGACGAAGTCGACGCCGACGTCTTCACGCTGACGGGGCCGAGCGCGCTGACCGGCGCCGCGATGGCGGCCGCCCTCAGCGATGTGGCAGGTCGCCCGATCACCTACGTGGACGAGCCCGAGGACGCCGGCCGGCCGGCCGGCGACGAGACACAGCGGGCCGTCAGCGCGGCCCTGCGCGAGTTCGGCGCCGAGATGCGCGCCGGCCGGCTGGCCAAGGTGACCGGCGACGTCGAGCGGCTCACCGGTCGCCCGGCGATCGGTTTCGACCAGTTTGTCCGCGACCACGGCTGGGCGTTCGTCGCCACAGATCGGTCCGGGCACATGCAGACCGACGCTGGGTCGATCAGGGACGGTTGAGACGACGGAGCTGCCTGCCGCGGTTGCGGGCACGACCGCGCCAGGCGGCTCACGAAGGTCGAGCGCCGCGGGCAGCGACGTCCCAGAGATGCTGCACGGCGTACGCGCGCCAGGGTCGCCAGGGAGCGGCGAGCCGCGTGGCGCTCGCGGCGTCGTGCGGCCGGCCGAACAGCTCCAGCGCGCGCCGTACGCCGAGGTCGGTCGCCGGGAACGCGTCGGTGTCACCAAGCCTCATCATGATGCAGGAGACGGTCCACTCACCGATTCCCGGGATCTCGCGCAGGCGCTCGCGCAGTTCGTCGCGGTCGGTGGCGACGCTGACTACGATACGCCCTTCGGCGATCTCCCGGGCCAGGGTCAGCACCGTGCGCCGGCGTGAGGCGGGCATGGGCAGCAGAGCGGGGTCGGCGGCGGCCAGCGCCGCCGCGTCGGGAAAGGTGACTGTCAGTGTGCCGTGCGGGGTGGCCAGCGGGCTGCCGAGGGCGGCCGCCAGGCGCGCGGCGACGCCGCGCGCGCCGGAGACCGAGATCTGCTGGCCGATGACGGTGCGCACGGCGAGCTCGGCGCCGTCGACTGCCCCAGGCACGCGCCGTCCGGGCGCTCTGCGCACGAGGGCGCCGAGCAAGGCGTCGCCCTCGAGAGCGCCGTCGACGGCTTTGGGGTCGGCGTCCAGGTCGAGCAGCGCCCGACAGCGTCCCACGGCGGCCGCCAGGTCGCGCAGGTCGCCGAGGCGCAGCCGGCACTCGATGTGGCCGGCACAAGGCGCGAGCTCGGCGATCCCGGCGCCGTGCGGCAGCCGCAGCGTGCGCCGGTAGAGGCCGACGTCGACCTCCTCGATGCCGGGCACGGCGCGGGCGGCCAGAAAGCTCAGCAGCGTGCCGCCGTCGAACGGTTCGCGGCGCGGCAGGCGCAGGAGCAGTGAGCCGGGCTGCGCAGGGGCGGCGGGCGACACGGCGCCGGCTTGCCGGCGCCGCGTCGCCCGCCGCCTGATCTGCGTCGGGTTCAGCGAGTAGACCGCCCGCACGGTGTCATTGAACTGCCGCAGACTGGCAAAGCCGGCCGCGAAGGCCACATCGCCAAAGGGCACGGCGGTCGTTTCGATCAGCAGGCGGGCCGTCTGGGCGCGCTGGGCTCTGGCGAGGTCGAGCGGCCCTGCCCCGAGCTGCTCCGTGAGCAAGCGGCGCAGGTGACGGGGGCTGTAGGAGAGCCGTCGCGCGAGCCCCTCGACACCTTCGCGGTCGACTACGCCGTCGGCGATCAGGCGCATCGCTCGCCCGGCTACGTCGGCGCGCAGGTTCCACTGCGGCGAGCCCGGCACGGCGTCGGGCCGGCAACGCAGGCAGGCCCTGAAGCCGGCCGTCTGGGCCGCGGCTGCGGTGGGGTAGAAGCGCACGTTCTCGCGGCGCGGGGTCGTGGCCGGGCAGCTCGGCCGGCAATAGATCCCGGTGGTGGTGACGGCCACGAAGAACCAGCCGTCGAAGCGCGCGTCGCGGCTTTGCATGCTTCGGTAGGCGGTCTCGAAGTCCGGCTGCATGGGTTGATTCTAACCGGCTCGTCGCGAGGAGACTGGCGAGAATCGGCCGGGCTCGTTCACCCCGGGCAGTGCCGGCCGAAACCCGCCGGACGGGGTGCCCGCGCGGTGCGACCATCATGGCGATCGATGCGATGCGATGCGATGCGATGCGATGCGATGCCTCGCGATGCGGCGCGGCGCGTATCGTGGCGAGACCGTGACGCTGGTCACAACCAGGGAGGATGCGATGACGACTGGCTCAGAGACCGCCCGGCGGGCGGTCACGACGACTCCGATCGGCGAGCTCCTGCTCGTCGCCCGGGCCGGAGCGCTCTGCGAGATCCATCTGCCGGACGCGGCAAGCGATGCGCCGCGAGAAACGGAGCCGAGCGCCGCGGATGCCGTGCTCGAGGAGGCGACGCGGCAGCTCCACGACTACTTCGCCGGCCGGCGGCGCGAGTTCGACCTTCCCCTGCGCCCCGAGGGGAGCGAGTTTCAGCGCCGGGTGTGGCTGGCGCTGCGGTCCGTGGGCTACGGGGAGACCGTGACCTACGGGCAGCTCGCGCGAGCCATCGACCGGCCTGCTGCGGCGCGCGCCGTGGGCGCCGCTCTGGCGCGCAACCCGCTGCCGCTCGTTTTGCCCTGCCACAGGGTGATCGGCGCCCGCGGCGACCTGCGGGGGTTCGCCGGCGGGGTCGCCCTCAAGCGCCGCCTGCTCGAGACAGAGGCGGCTCGTCGCGACATGGCGAGACGGTCGCCGCGGCAGGCAGCCATGCCTGCCGTCGGGACCAGGGTGTGACCGAGCGCGCGCGCCTGCGCTTCGCCGCGGTGCGACGCGGGCGCCCTTGCGGGGCGACAGCGGCGGCGCGCCCAGCCCGCAGCGACGCGATCTACACCGACAGCGGACCGACCAGCTTCCAGGCGGTCTGCCAGGCGCCGTTGTTGCGGAGCTGCAACGAGATGTTCAGGAACGCCAGCGCTTCCAGGGCGCGCGCCGCTTCGAGGGGGCCGGCGTCGATGGGCCTGAAGCCGATCGCACCCACGAGCTCGAGCACGGTGGCCTTGGCCGGCTCGTCGTCGGCGGCGACAAAGCCGTCGGCCTGGACCCCGTCGATACGGGGGTCGGCCTGCCGGGAAGCGAAGGCGGTGTTGAAAGCCTTCACGACTTTGGCGCCCTTGGCGCGTGCCTGTACCTGCTCGGCCGCCGAAATGCCCTCGATGGCGAGGCCCTGGTAGTCGGCACGCAGCGGGTTGGTCGCGTCGATCACGATCTTGCCGGTCAGCCCGTCGCCGAGCTCGTCGACCACGTCGGCGAGGGCGCCGTAGGGCACCGCCAGCACGACGACGTCGGCGTCGCGCACGGCGTCGCGGTTGGTGGCTGCCGCCCGCCCGCCCGCCGCTTCGGCGACGGTGCGCGCCTTGGCGAGATCCCTTGAGCTCACCGTCACGTCGTGGCCGGCGCGTACGATCGAGCCCGCCAGCGCCCCGCCGACGTTGCCGGCTCCGATAATGGCGATCTTCATGGTGCTGCCTCCTGGTTGTCGTTGCCCGGTCGGTGCCCGCACCTGCCGCCGGTCGCCCGGCGATCGTGGCGGCGGGCTGGGGGGCTTCGCACTAGTTGCGTGCGGGAGTATTCTGACCGGTACTGACGTGGGCCAAACGCGGGTACAAGAAGGATCATGGAAGAGCCACCAGATAACGCCGCGGCCGTTCGGCGCCAGCGCGCCGTCGTCGCTCTGTGGGGCGACCTCACCCAGGTGACCGACCTGGTGCGCACCCACCTTGTGCGGCTGCTCGAGGCCGGCCCCGGTCTGGCGCCCGAAGACGTCGAGCTTCTCATGCTGCTCGCCGACGCCCCCGAGCGCCGCTTGCGCATGATCGACGTGAGCGAGTCGCTGCGGCTCAGCAAGAGCGGCGTGACGCGGCTGGTCGACCGTCTTCAGGAGCGCGACCTCGTGGTCCGCTCCGCCTGCCCAAGCGACCGGCGTGTCGTCTATGCGCAGCTCACCGAGCGGGGCGCGACGGTGCTCGAAAGCGCGGCGCCGATCTTCGTCTGCGGCCTCATGGAGCACCTTGGCAGCCGGCTCGACGAAGCGCGGGTCGAGCGGCTGCGCGCCGACCTGCGCCACCTCGCCGGAGACGCGACGTGACGCACGACGGGAAAGACGCCGTGGTGTGCGACAACCCGGCCGTCGGGCGCTACGAGCTCTTCGTCGACGGTGAGCTCGCCGGCCTTGCCGTCTACACGCTGAGCGGCGACACGATGACCATCCCGCACACCGAGGTGCAGCCGCGCTACGAAGGCCGGGGTCTGGGAGCTCGCCTGGCAAAGTTCGCGCTGGACGACGCCCGGCGGCGTGGGCTGCGCGTGGTCCCCCGCTGCCCGTTCATCGCCGCCTACATCGAGCGTCACCCCGAGTACGCCGACCTGGTGGTGGGCTGAAGGTTACGGTGACCGAGCGTCAGCCGCGCGGCGCGGACGGCGAGCGCTCGAGCCGGTCGCGATCCCAGCCGGCCAGCCGGGCGCCGGCCGCGTAGGTCGACTCGCAGAACGAAAGCAGGGCGGCAGGCGGGTCGGCGCTGCGGCGAATGACGTCGTAGGGCACGATGAACTCGCCGGCCTCGGGGCTCCAGAACGCGCCTGCGGGCGCCACGGCGACCGTCTCGACGCCGGCGGGCTTGGGGTAGGTGTAGGCAAAGAACGCCGGTTCGGGCGAGCGCTCGTCGCCGGGCCAGAAGCCGACCAGCGACTGCTCGGCGTCCATGGCCACGCGCTCGATCGCGCCGCAGTCGAACGGCGGGTTCGCCGCGCGGCCCGAGAATCTCGCCACCGACAGGTCGAACGTCCCCCACCAGAGGTCGACGGGCGTCTGCTTGCCACGAAAACCCGAGCGGAACTGGTCGAACACGGCGGCGACGCGCGTCCAGGTCTGAAAGAGAGACGCGAGGCAGTCCCGGTCGCAGCTCGAGTGGCTTGTGTCGGTCGCGCACGACACGGACTCGGGCATCTCGACGCTCATCGGGTCGATGGTCACCTCGACGCCCAGTTCCTCGAGCGCCGCCATGACGCCGGCGTAGAACTCGCAGACGGGCCGCGGCTCGAGCGCCATGACCCGCCGGGCGCCGTCGCTCAGGTCGAAGCGCAGCTCGTGACTCGTAAGGTCGAACTCGATCGACAGGCTGCGGTCGCCGGCCCACAGGAGCTGGGTCATGAGGCCGCGGGCCGTGAGGCGCAGCGGCGCCTGGGCCCACGCGGCCATGGACGGGGTCAGCGCGATCTGCACCTTGCCGATCACCTGCGTCGACAGATGGAGCGTGGTCAGGGTGTCGCGGCACGCCCCCGAGTCGAGTGCCGGCCAGGTCGTCTGCTGGGCCATCGGATTCTCCTTACCTCGAGTCGGCACGCCATCAAGTGGGTCGTTCCAGGGTAGAACCGCTCCGAAACGTTGTGGGACCGAGAACCGGGCGACTGAAGGCAAGGAGGCGTCATGAGCACGCCGGAAACGACGAACTGCACCCACACCGACCAGATCCGCGAGGTAGTGCCGTCCGGGGAGGGCTGCCAGGAGTGCCTCGAGTCCGGCGACGGCTGGGTCCATCTGCGCCTGTGTCTGACCTGTGGCCACGTAGGCTGCTGCGACTCTTCGAAGAACAAGCACGCCAGCCGCCACGCCCTCGAGACCGGCCATCCGATCGCCAGCTCGTTCCAGCCCGGCGAGGACTGGCGCTGGTGTTACATCGACGAGACGTACGTCTGAAAGGCGCGCGACGACGGCACGCCACGAGAAGCGAGGTGAGCAGCGATGACGGGCTACGAAAAGCCCAGCGACGAGGAGCTGCGGAGGCGATTGACACCACGGCAGTATCAGGTCACCCAGCACGAGGGCACCGAGCCGGCCTTCGACAACGACTACTGGGACGAACATCGCGACGGCATCTACGTCGACGTCGTCTCGGGCGAGCCGCTGTTCAGCGCGCGCGACAAGTACGATTCCGGCACGGGCTGGCCGAGCTTCACGCGGCCGCTGCGCCCCGACGCGGTCGAGACGCGTCGCGATCACAAGATGATCCTGCCGCGCACCGAGGCGCGCAGCGCCGCCAGCGGCTCACATCTCGGTCATGTGTTCGGCGACGGCCCCCAGCCCACCGGCCAGCGCTACTGCATGAACTCGGCGGCGCTGCGCTTTGTGCCTCGTGAGCGCATGGCCGAGGAGGGCTACGGCGAGCTGCTGACCCTGTTCGACGAGCCGGCGGGCGAGGCCGCGGACGGCTGATCGTTGCCGGCCGAAAGAACCCCAAAAAGGGACGAGCCCCGCGGGGGACGGGGCTCGCCTAGGGCTTGGGGTTGCCCTTGAGGGGGGTCGCCAGTAAGTATTGACGCTCGCGTTTAAGTCCGTGTTAAGCACGGGCGAACTAATGTGAAACGTGAACCTCCCCGCTCCCGGGAGATTGCCCGGCGAGGGCCGGCGCGATCGTCTCGGCCGCCTCCTCCCGCATCGTCGGGATGGTGTGTGAGCAGGCATCGAGGCAGGCGGAACGCTGGTCGACGCAGCTCGCCCCCGGATGCCGACCATGAGTACAATTGGCCAACGTGGACTGCGAGACCAAACGCCAGAAGCGTTGCGCGGCCGCAAGACCTGCGGCGACGGCCTGCGAAAGCGGCGACGCGCCGGTGATCGACGAGGGCGCCGTGTCGCCGACCGAGGGCCGCGCGGCGCCGACCGCCGGCGGCGATCGAGTGGTGAAGGTCGCCGTCGCTGTGATCGTCGTCCTGGGTCTGTTCCTGCGTATCTGGATCCTCGGCCGTGCGCCGATCACCGCCGATCAGGCCGTCGTCGGCCTGATGGCGCGCGAGATCCTTCACGGTCACTTCTTCGTTACTTTCTGGGGACAGAACTACGGTGGTGGCGAGCCCTACGTCGTGGCCGCGCTGTTCGCGCTGCTCGGCCAGTCGCGCCTGGCGCTCGGGCTCGCTCCGGTCGTGTTGTCGGCGATCGCCGCGCTGCTCGTCTGGCGCGTCGGTCGACGACTGTTCGATCAGCGCACGGCCGTGCTCGCGGCGCTGATCTTCTGGGTCTGGCCCGAGGTCTACGTCTACCTGTCCACCGTCGAGTGGGGATTTCGCTCCCTGACGCTCGTCTGTGGCCTGGCGGTCCTGCTCTATGCGCTGCGACTCGCCGGACCGCGCTCGTCGCGCCTCACCGACTGGGCCGCGCTCGGGCTGTTTCTCGGTCTCGGCTGGTGGTGCTCGCCGGAGATCGCTTACTATGCCGTTCCCGCCCTGTTGTGGCTCATCTGCTGTGCGGTCCGGCGTCGGGCCCATCTGCGACCGGCGGCCTTCTTTGTGCTGGTGGGCGCGACGACGTTGGGCGCGTTGCCGTGGCTGGTCGTCAACGTCGGCGACGCGTATCAATCTCTGCGGCCCGGGCCGCAGCCTCACGGCATGCCCTGGATGGAACGCCTGAGCACCTTTTTCGTTCATGTCGCGCCGCTGGTTCTGGGCGTCCGGCTGCGCGGGACCGGCGCCTGGCTCGGTGGCCCCGTGTTCGGCCTGACGCTCTACGGCCTTCTCGCCGTCCTCATCGTCACCTGGGTCGTCGTTCTGGCTCTCGAGCGCCGTGCCGTGCCGCTCGTCGTCTTTGTCGCGCTGTTTCCGCTCGCCTACGCGACCTCGCCCTTCTCGTGGAACTGGAAGGACGGTCGCTACGCCGTCTACCTGGCTCCGGTGCTGGCGCTGCTCGTGGCGTCGGCGCTCAGTGCGATCGCGCGCAGGCCATCGCGGCTGGCTCGAGCTGCGCCCGTGCTCGGTCTTGTCGCGGCGCTTGCCTTGACGGCGGCAGCAGCGGCGCGACTGGCGCCGTACGTACCACTCGCGGGCAGCAGCGGATCACGATCGAGCTGGACGAGCTGGCGAGCCGACCCAAACGAGTGGCTGCGGCCGCTCCTTACGACGCTCGAACGCTCACACGTGAGGACCGTGTACGCGGGCTACTCGCTGGCCTACCCCTTGACCTTCGAGGCGCACGGTCGGGTGGTGGCCTCCTACGCCGGTGACGCTCACTACCCCCCGTATCTTGCCGTCGTTGCGCGCAGCCGCCGCCAGGCCTGGGTGTTCCCCACGCCCTCGGCGCTGGGCGCGCTCGATGCGATCGACAGCGTTCAGCTCTGGCTGCCCTCCGTGACGCTGGCCGACCTCGAGAGCTACCTCAAGCAGCACGCCGTCCCCTATCGAATCCAGAGCGCGGGGTACTTTACGATCGTGTACCCGGCGCGTGCCGTGGTCGTCGGCCAGTAACGGACGCTCGGCTACCGGCCCCGTGATCCCGCCGGCGCCGCCTCTCTGCCCTGGGTGTCGGTCATCAGCACGACGATGAGCAGCAGTGCCTGCACAAGCACGAGGAACGTGTACTTGCTGGCCTGCAGAGACGGAGCGACGAGCTGAGACGAGCGCCCGAGGAAGATCATGCAGAACGCCAGAGCGCCGAAGAGAACGGTCCACACCACGCCGGGGTGACGCCTCATGGTCGCCACCACGGCGGCCAGCACGGCCAGCGGAAACACACACAGTACGAGCCTGTAGTCGATGCTGATCGCAGGGACGATCGACATCGGGGGCACGCAGGCGGCCGCGGCCAGGACGATCCGCCGGTCGCTGCGGCCCCGCCGGACCAGAACCAGCAGCGTGATTGCCCACAGGCTCAGCGGCACGACGAGGAGCGGATACTCGATCCAGGATGGCGCCCAGCTCGTGTTGCCGCGCAGCAGATAGGCCAGCGAGGCCGCGGAGCTGTTCCACAGCCCCAGGCCCCCGTGGTCGACCTGCAGGGAGTTCAGAGTGGCAAAGGAGCTCCGCAGATTGGCCGGGCCGCCGACCAGAAACACCACGAGGGTCGTGACCACCACGGGTAGCAGTGCGCGCCGGCGATAACGCCAGAAGATCACGACCAGCAGGATCGCGGGATAGAGCTTGAGACCCACGGCGACGGCAAGGGCTGCTGCCGGCGGCCAGGCCGACCCGGGCAAGCGGATCATCAACCACACCGCCAGCAGGCAGAAGACCAGCGCGTAGAGGTCGATGTTGCCCCTCTCGACGGCGAACATGAACCCGTACGAGGTCATCAGCCAGAATCCCATGACGAGCGCGATCAGCGGCGCGCCGACCGTACGACCTGGCCCCGGCATGTCTGAAGGGCACGCCGCCCTGGTGGCGAGCTGGGCGCTCAGCACAGCGGCCACCACCGCGAGCGCGACCAGCACGCCGACCTGGATGGCATAGCCCGTCGAGAAGCTCACCAGGGTAAACGGCCGCCCCAGGAGCAGCGTCAGTGGGGGCCAGCCGCTGCGGGCCGTCGAGAACGCCCGGGCGGGACTGTACAGCCCGTCGCGAAAATCGATGCCGGTGGGACTGACGAGCGGCAGCAGCCAGCCCCAGACGAGCCTGCCGAACTTGAACCAGTAGACGAGGAAGTTCCAGCCCAGCCCGGCCAGGGCGATCACGCCCAGCCAGACCACGGCGTTGAGCGCCGCACGTCCGGCGCTGATGGCGGCGAGAGCGCTGACGGCGCCCACCACGGCGAGCGGAACGGCAAAGGCCAGGCGCGGCACGACGACGTAGTAGCCGCCGCCGCGCGCGAGCACCAGCACGGTCAAGGCAAGCCCGAAGACACCGACCGTCAGCCCGATCCAGCCACCGCGGTCTCTCACCGCCGGCTCCTGATCAGCGGCCATCCGCCACGTCCCGAACCATTGACAGCTTGCGTATCAATGCCTGTCCGTTCAAGCCTTCGTCTGGGGGATCGGGCGCCGGGCACGGAACGCCTCGGTGGTGCGCCCGGGTTTTCGGCGGAGCCCGTCGGCGGCCCTGCCCCTTGCGGCTTGACTATTCGCCGCTGCGGCGGGGGTCTCCCCCAAGACCGAGGCAAAGAACTGCGTCGAGACCTCTGACATTCGGGCGACGATCACCCGCCCCTGGCGCGCCGGGAGTTACAGTACGTCCGGTTGCCGAAAACGGCAGGAAGGACGACCCGTACACATGACAGAGCCGAGTCAGAGCGAGGCGCCGCTCGTCGAGGCGCTGCGCGCCTACCGTGAGCGGCATACCGCGGCCTTTCACACGCCGGGCCACAAACTCGGCGCCGGCGCGCCGGCCGACCTGAGCGACGCTCTCGGCGAGCGCTTTCTCACGGCCGACATGGGTATCGCCAACGGCCTCGACGACACCCAGGAGTCGGGCGGCCTGCTGCGCCGTGCCGAGGATCTGGCGGCGCAGGCCTGGGGAGCCGAACGTGCGTTCTTTGTGCCCAACGGCTCGAGCGGCGGCCTGCAGACCCTGGTCATGGCGGTCGCCGGGCCCGGCGACGAGGTCATCGTGCCGCGCAACGCCCACAAGTCGCTGCTCGCGGGCCTGATCCTCGGCGGCGCCCTGCCGGTGTACGTCGAGCCGACCGTCGACGACGACTGGCAGGTAGCGGTGAACGTGCCGCTCGAGGCCTTCGTCGCGGCCATCGAGGCCCACCCTCGGGCGCGCGCCGTCTTTGTGACCTCACCGAGCTACAACGGCTTCTGTGCCGACGTGCCGGGTTTGGCGGCGGCGGCTCATGCCGCCGGACTGCCGCTCGTGGTCGACCAGGCCTGGGGAGCTCATCTGCGCTTCTCGCCGGCGCTGCCGATCGACGCCATGGCGGCCGGCGCCGACGCCGCCGTGGTGAGCGTCCACAAGCTGCTCGCCGGTCTGTCACAGGCGTCGGTCGTGCTCGCTCGAGGCGGGCGGATCGACGTGGATCGCCTGCGCACCATGGTCACCATGCTGCGCACGACCAGCCCGCTCGCGGCGATCTACCTGTCGATCGACGCCGCGCGGCGGCAGATGGTCGAGGGCGGCGAGGCGCTCTGGGGCGAAGCCCTGCGCCTCGCCGCCCTCGCACGCACACGCCTGGCCGCCACCACCGGCATCGTCGTGCTGGACCGCGACGACGCGTTGCGGTCCGGCTCGGTCGACTTCGACCCGGTTCGTCTGACGATCTCGGCGGCTGACCTCGACCTGGCGGGTTACGAGCTCGAGCGCCGGCTGCGCGCCGACCACGCTGTCGCTGTCGAGGCCGCCGACGCCCACAACATCGTCGCCAACATCACCTTCGGCGACTCCGCGGGCACCGTCGACCGACTGGTCGTCGCGCTCGAGACGATCGCCGCCGATGCGGACGCCGGGCTCGCGGAGCGCACTCGCGCTCGCGCCGCCGCAGGCGGTGCGCCGGAGGCCGGTGGCGGCAAGAAGGCGGCAAGTGCGGCGTCGCCCACCTTGCCGTTCTTCACGCGTCTGGCATGCAGCCCGCGCGAAGCGTTCTTCGGCCCCGCCGAAGCGTTGCCGCTATCGGCCTGCGTCGGACGCGTGAGCGCCGAGATGGTCGTGCCCTACCCGCCGGGCATCCCCGTGCTGGGCCCGGGCGAGGAGATCTCGGCGGAGACGGTCGGCTATCTGGCGGCGGCGGCGCGCGGCGCCTTGGTCCAGGGTCCGCGAGATCTTTCGCTGGCGACGCTGCGTGTCGTGACGCGCCCCGGGTAGCCGTCGGTGACGCGCGGTGTCAGGCGATCTCCGCGGCGTGCGCCGACGAACGGTGTCAGGCGATCCCCGCGGCGCGCGCCGGCACGTGGCGTCTAGCCGTTGCCCCTGGGCAGCAGCGGCTCATCGGACGGGGCGATCTGCGGCATCTGGCCGCGCAGATCGATGAGCTTCTGGCGCAGCTCGCCCTGAAGCTGGACGATCTCGCCCTCGGCCTGCAAGCGCCGCTGGCGGCCTTCGTCCTGGATGCGGATCGTCTCTTCGAGGGTGGCGATCAGGTCTGAGTTGACCTTGCGCAGCGTCTCCACGTCGACCACGCCGCGCTCGACCTCGCGACCGACCTTCGCCTGGCCGTCGCGCAGCAGCTCGGCGTTCTTGGCCAGCAGCTCGTTGGTGGTATCGCTGACCTGATGCTGCAGCTCGAGCGCCTTTTGCTGGCGGTAGAGGCTGATGGCGATGACGATCTGGTTCTTCCAGAGCGGCACGGTCGTGAGAATGGAGCTCTGGATCTTCTCGACCAGGTCCTGGTCGGATCCCTGTATGAGGCGGATCTGGGGCGCCGTCTGGACGGCGATCATGCGCGTGAGCCGCAGGTCGTGCAGGCGGCGCTCGAAGCGCGTCACGGCCTGGTGGAAGTCGGCCAGCCGCTGGGCCGCCATGGGGTCGCTCGACGTGCGCGCGTCGAGCTCGAGCTCGGGCAGGCGCACCGTGTGCAACTGCTCGAGTACCTGCTCGCCGGCGGCGATGTACACGTCGAGCTGCTTCAGGTACTCGAGATTGAGCTCGAACATCTTGTCGAGGATGGTCATGTCCTTGAGCAGCCCCATGCGCGAGCGCTCCAGGGCGTCGACGATGCGGTCGATACTGCCGGCCACCTTCTGATACTTGGCGGCGAAGCGGTTGAAGACGTTCGAGAAGCGTCCGACGATCGGGATGTGGGCCTTGCCCGAGGGGCTGAGGGCGTCGATGTCGAGCTCGCGGACCTTCTTGAGCAGTTCGTTCAGGGCCTGGCCGCCGGCGCCGGCGTCCTTGTTGCGCACGTCGCCGAGCAGCGAGTCGGCAAAGTTGGCGATGCGGCTCTGCGCCGGCAGGCCGTAGGAGATGACCGAGGTGCCGTCGGTCACATCGACGGCACCGGCGATCTCGGCGATCTTCGTCTTGTCGGCCGCGGTCAGAGCCCCGGCGACCGGCGCCGCGGCGCCGGTCACGCCGGTCGCCTCGCGCGTCACGTCGGGCGGCATGGGTATCGCCGGCACGGCGGGCGGCCCCGGCGACGTCTCGACGGGCTTGTCATTCCCTGCCTGTTCGCGCTCGAACTCGTCGGTCATCGGCGTCTCCCAATCTCGCTCTCGACCTCGGGTCTCCTGTACCCGCGCAGGCGACCGCCGAACATGCGCCAAACGCCCGCCGCGCTCGGCGCGAGTCTACACCTCTGTCTCGAGCCCCCCGGTCTGGCTGAAGTAGTCGTCCATGCGGACGGTCTTTTCGAGCAGCTCGATCTCGCTTTCGAGGTCGAGCACGCGGTCGCCGAGCACGTTGGCGAGCTGCCCGTCGAAGGCGGTCTGCACGCTGTCGAGCGAGGCCTCGGCGCGGGCCAGGGCGCGGGCGATCTCGGGCGAGCCCGTGGGGCGCGAGGCCAGCAGGGCGTAGCCATCGACGATGCGCTGCGCGGCGTCCAGGTAGTAGGTCAGAAAGCCGCGCGCGGCGTCGACCTTGCGCGGGCTGGTGACGAGCTCGCTCAGGATCTGGTCGGCCGTCTCGCAGAGCCGCACGACCTTGTCCTGCACGACGCGCTTGCCGATCGCGCCGGCAGTCTCGCGGACGGCGTCGACCTGGCGGCGGGCGCCGAGGATGACCTCGCCCGCCGCCTCGTCCATGCCCTTCGGCAGGGGCGGGCGCGCGGCCGGCGGCAGCAGGCGCGGGTCTTGCGGCGGCGCCGGCAGCGAGTTGCGCGGCGCGTCGCCGAACATCACGGCACGATAGTAGGGCCGCAGATAGAGCGCGTGAGCCACCGAGGCGGCCGACACGAACAGCTGCAGCACCACGAAGCCGTGAAACAGCTGCGTGCCGAACGACGCCGCGGTCAGGATCAGCGGCATGAGGTAGGCAAATCCGGCGAGGGTCCAGGCGGCATGGCGGGCGCGGACGCCGATGTAGACGAACGCGAGCCAGTTGAAGAAACCCAGCGTGAAGGTCCAGCCGATCCACAGTGAGTGGCGCCACCAGAACCGGAAACGTGCCTTGCCCGGCGAGAAGGGCGCGTACTCACCCTCGTAGGGGGCCACCCCCGTCGCCGTGCTCGCCTTGAGCTGCTGCACGTCGCGCACGGCGGTGGCCGGGTGGCCGTTCTCACAGGCGCCGTAGGGGGTGAGCCACACCCAGCGGTCACAGACCTGGCAGAATCCTCCGAGCGGCATGTCGTCTCCGTCGTCTCAGGGGCGCGCGCGCCGCCCCTCGTCTCCTTTTCTGTCCGTAGCATAGCCCGCGTCCGGGAGCGGTACACCTCTCGGCGACCCCTTTGGGTTCCCGGTTGCCCATAGGCGGGCATCAACAGGACTATCTTCTTTGTGCTCATCATCCACGGCGCCGCCGACGCCCGCGCGCCGCGCGAATCGGAGATCTGAGCGCGTGCCGGGAGCGGCCGCGTGACGCCCCGGCCACCACCCGATACCATGGCGCCATGGACCCCGATGTCGCCGTCGCTCGCCAGCTCGTCGATGCGTTTACGGACGCGCTCGACGAGGGCGACCCCGACGCCCAGGAGTACGCCGAGGAACAGCTCGCCGATTTTCTCGACGATACCGACGAGGGCACCGCCGACGAGGTCCTCGTGGCGCTCCTCGACCTGCCGCTCGACGCGGACACGCTGCCGCTGCTGAACGAGATCTCGGCCCGGCTGGCGCGCCGGGCCCCCGGCGTGGTCGAGGCCCTGCTCGAGGCCGTGCTCGGCGAGGCGCCGCCGGAGCTCAGCCTGCGCGACGTGGTCTCGGTGGCCGGCGCGGTGGGCGCTCTGCTCGAAGCGGCGACTCGCAGCCCCGACGTGCCGCCGCGCACCGAGAACGCGCTCTCGGTCCTCGATGCGCTGACCCAGGGCGACCTGATCCTGGGGCTGATCGAGGTCCTCGAAGGGTCCGCCGACGAGCGGCTCAAGCAGGCCGCCGCCGAGATGCTCGTCGACATCGGCGAGCCCGCCGTCGAGCGCCTTAAGATGAGCTTGCGCGACCGCGACGCCGCGCCGTGGGTGGTCGACGTCCTGGTCGATATCAGGGATCGGCGCGACCCGGGCCGCTACGAAGCCGGAGACGCAGCCGGCGACGCAGCCGGCGACGCAGACGGTGAAGGGCTCGCCGACGCACCTTTGGGTGACGCTCGCAAAGACGCGGCCGCCGACCCGGCGGCGAAAGACGACCCATCCGGTTCAGCCGCGCACCTGCCCGGCGGCGACCTCATCGCTCGCGACTTCGACGCCTTTCTCGACAAGTTCAAACGGGAGACCGGGCAGCGCTGACGACCCGGGTGCGGGACCGCGCCCCTGCCTTGCGCTTTTCCCTTCAGGTCCAGCGCGTGCGTTCCGATACCTGCCTGAGATTCGTAGTCGACACCGGGGGAGACGATGGCTGCGTGTGCCGTCTGTGGTACTGGTCTGCGCGCAGAAGCGACGCACTGCACGACCTGCGGCACGCCGACAGGCGTCACGGCACCGGCCGCCTCCGTGCCGTCGCCGTTCGAGACGGGCGCCGGCTGGAGCAGCCCGCCGTCGCCGTTCGAGTCGGGGGCGAGCTGGAACGCCGCCGGCCCAGCGTGGCCGGGGCCGGCGGCGCGCTTGTCCGCCGCAAAGCCGCCGCGTTCAAAGGCGCCCACAATGATCATCATCGGGGCCCTCGTCGTGGTGATCGCGGCGCTGATCGCCATCGTCGCGCTGCCGCGGCTGTTTTCCACGGTCGACCCGCAGAAGTACGTGGGTACATGGGCCTACACCGGCAACGCCGCCGACAGGATCGTGATCACGCGTCAGGGCGGCGCGTTCACCATCGTCTTCGTCGGGCAGAACGGCACGCGACAGTCCTTGCCCGGCAAGATCGCCGACAAGAGACTGGTGATCGATTTCGCAGCTCTCGGACCCGACGGCAAGATCGTCAAGAAGCTCGCCGAAAGTATCGGCGCAAAGCTGTCGTTCAGCTATCGCAAAAGCGACGACCGCCTGTTGCTGTCGGGCGCCAATGCCAATCAGGGATCGTTTACCATCGTCATGCAACGGTCGTCGCCCGCGTGATCGTTTGCGCTGGAATCCACGTTCACGATAGCGTAAACTAACTGCAGCTTTACGGATCGTTCCCGCCGTCCTCACATTCCCCTGCCACCATAGGCACAGACGGCTGCCGTCATCCAGGAGGTTCAGTTGAGTCCCACACGACTGTTCGCGTGCATGAGCTGCGGACATCACTTCGAAGTATCGCGAGTGCTCGCCGAAAGCAGCGTCAGCATGACGCTGTGCCCACAATGCGGCGGCCACGAAGTCGAGTCCCTCGGCGAGGGTAGCCGCGAGTCGGCGCCGCAGCTGGCGCCCGCGTCGCTCAGTCCCGCGCAGTCGGCAGTCGACGAAGACGCCGCCTGAACACGAACAGTGAGCTGACCGTGGCACAACGCTGACCGCGGCCGCCGCTGCCCCTGGCGGACGCTGTCCGCGGCGGGGCTGCGGCACCTGGCACAATCCGGCCCTTTCGTCGCTGCGGCCGGGACGCGCGGCGTGTCCTAAGGCACGTCCCAGAGAGTGGACTGAGGCGCGACCGTGACGGAGTCGGCGGTCGCGCCGTCGTTGTCGACGGGTGCTGCCGCCGGCCGGTCGTGCCACTCGCGACCGTCGAGCAACCTCCCCTGAGCGCCCTGCACCCGACCTCCCCAGCCCTTGAACGTGAACGCCACGCCGGCGGCCAGGCAGTTGTCGCGCAGCCCGCGCAGCCACTCCGGACGGGTCGGGCGGCGCGTCGGTCCCGACTCGCCACCGGCGATCACCCAGTCGATAGCCCGCAGGTCGAGCTCGTCGAGCGGGCCGAGCAGCGGCTCGGCGCTGATGTGCCGCACCGTGGCCGGCACCGCACGCAGCACCTCGGCGCGCCCCGCGGTCACCATGCTCTCGACGGTCACGCCCATGTGGACGTTGGCCGGCCAGGGGAGCTGCGGCGAGAGCGAAAGCAGCCGCCCCTCGCGCTTGGTCAGCACGTGAAAGACGTGGTGGCGGGCCTGTTGCATGACCGCGAAGACTCTGCGGACGTACTCGTCGGGGACCTCCTCGTGGAACAGATCGCCCATCGAGGTGACGAACACGTGTCGGGGCGTCCGCCAATGGAGCGGCAGGTCGAGCCGTTCGGGACGCAGCATGAGGTCGAAGCCGTGCTCGTAGTAGTGCCCGGGAAGGCCGCGCCAGCGTTCGGCGAAGCGTTCCGCGTAGCAATGCGCGCAGCCGGCGGACACATGGGTGCAGCCCGTGACCGGATTCCATGACTGCCAGCGAGGAGCGACCGCCTGCATGACCCCAGTGTAGCAGCGCGGGTGAGCAGCGCGGGTGAGCAGCGCGGGCCGCTCCCGCGCTGCTCACCCGCGCTGCTCACCCGCACCGCCCTTGGCGGGCTGCAAGAGAAGTCCGGCGTCAGCAGCCTCTCAGGGCTCACCGAGCCCCAGGCGTTCGCCGCGCACTGTGGCGATCAGGTCGCCAAAGGCGGCCGCGACCACGTCGGCGCCCCGGGCGCTCAGGTGCACACCGTCGATCGTGAATCCTCCACCCGCCGCACCCGCCGCACCCGCCGCACCCGCCGCACCTGCCGTGCCCGCCGCGGCCGCGAAGGCCGGCGCCAGGTCGAAGAGACGGGTCTGCGGGGCGTGCGCCGCGGCCGCGTCGGCGACCATCGCGCGCAGCGCGGCGACGCGCTCGGCGACGCCGTCCTGCTCGAACGGGTCGGGCAGCACCGGCGGGACGCAGAGCGCCAGTGGCGAGCGCCTGAGAGTGAGATCGAGGAGGCGTTCATAGATGGGGCGCTCGGGGTGGGCGGCGGGGCCGCCGGCCCCGCCCGCCCCGCCGCCCACCCCGAGATCGTCCAGCGGCGGCAGGTACCAGTCGCCCAGGAAGGCGTCGTTGACCCCGATCCAGACGACGGCCAGGTCGACCGGCGGGAGAGCGGTGTGCTGGAGACGCGCGAGCAGCGCCGGGACGGTGTCGCCGGCACGGCCGTGGTTGAGCAACTCGTCGCCGGGCAAGAGGGCCCGCAGGCGCGTCAGGAACGACTCGCCGGGTCGGCCCTCGGTCAGGCTGTCGCCGAGAAACGCGATCCTCATGGCTTACGGCGCCGCTGGTGTCGAGGCGGCCGCCGCGGGCAACGCCCGCAGCCGCCACACGTCCCTCACGAACAGGACCCAGAGCGAGAGGACCAGCCCCAGCACCGCCGACAGCCACAGCGCGTCGGTGACGCCCATGAGCTGGGCGATCGGGCCGGCCAGCACCAGACCAAGGGGCCACAGGCCGCCGGCCGTCATCCAGTCCCAGCTACTCACCCGGGCCATCGACTCGGGGGCGATCCGCAGCTGCAAGGTGGCGTCCCAGACCGCGCTGAGCACGCCGATGGCGACACCTCGAACAAACCAGACGGCGATCAGTCCGGCCGGTGAGAGCTGGAGCGCCAGGGCGATCATGGGCGCGGAGGCCGTCGTGCCGCACAGCGCCACGGTCACCATCGGCCGCTGGGGCCGGTAGTAGAGGGCGATCAGGCCGCCGCCCAGCATCCCGAGGCTGAACAGTCCGACCATGAGGCCCCACAACGCGGGGCTCTGGTGGCGAGCGGTGATCGCCAGTGGGCCGAGCACCTGCAGCGGAGCGATGGTCACGAACAAGACGAGCATGGCGCGCAGCATCATCACCCACAGCCAGGTGCGCGAGCGTACCTCGCGCCAGCCGTCGCTCAGCTCGGCCAAGAAGGTCGCTGGCGCCCTGGTGCGCAGCAGCGGCGGCACGCGCAGGGTCAGTAGAAACCCGGCGCTCACGAGAAAGGTGAGGGCGTCGAGGCCGAGGGTCCCGCCGGCGCCGATCAGGGCGACGAGGATTCCCGAGATCGACGGTCCGACGAACCAGCCGAAGCCGTCGGCCATGCCGCGAAGGGCGTTGGCCTCCTGCAGGCGGTCGGACGGCACGATCTGCTGGATCAGCGCGGTGTAGGCGGGAAAGAAGAAGGCGTCGCCGCAGCCGTAGACGAAGCCCAGCAGGGCGAGGCTCCAGACCTGGGCCCGGCCGCCGAGCAGCAGGGCGGCGATGATGGCCATGGTGACGAAGCGCGCCAGGTCGGAGGCGATCATCATCCACTCGCGCCGCAGGCGGTCGGACCAGACGCCGCCGACCAGCGTGAAGAGGACCATGGGCAGCGAGAAGGCGGCCATGACGAGACCGACGTCGGTGCCGGAGTGGTGAAGGTCGAGCACGCCGAAGGTGAGCGCCACGGGGAACAGACCGTCGCCCAGCAGCGAGACGGCCTCGCCGATGAACAGGTTGCGGAAGTTGCGCAGGCGCAAGACGTCGAGGCGAGCGGGCAGTCTCATGGCGCCAGTCTATCGGACGCCGCGGACGCGCCTCGTTTGCGAACTCGCCCTGGCGCGCAGATCCGGTCGGTCGCCGGTGGTCAGGCGCGCCGGCGCCCGCCGGGGCCGCTGCCGACCTCGCGGCCGATCGCCTCGATGCGGCCCTGCAGGCAACCGCGACACATCTCGGCGGTCTCGTTCACGCAGGCCTTGTCGGGGTAGATCTCGTAGCGCAGGCGGTACTCCGGCGGCGTCAGGTTAGGCATGACGATGTTGGCGCCGCGCTGCAGCCCCAGCTCGCGGCCGTCGATCTTGTTGATCGTGGCGAGCGCCGTGGTGCTGGGGATGTTGGCTTCGGGGCAGACGAGACGGGTGAGCGCCACCACCTTGTAGACGGTCAGCTCGTCACTGGGGATCTGTTCGTCGGGCGCTATGCGGCGCGCCCAGGAGAGGTCGCCGAGCGGCGTCGCCGGGTGCGCGATGTACGGACCCACGCCGATCATGTCGAGATCGAGGTCGCGGAAGGCGTCGATGTCGTCGGCGACGCTCGCCCAGGTCTGTCCCGGGATGCCGACCATGATGCCGCTGCCGGGTTCGTAGCCCAGCCGGCTGAGAGTGCGCAGAATGGCGAAGCGGTCGGACCGTCGCCCGGGAAGATCGGGATGGATCAGCCGGTAGAGCTCGTCGTCGGAGGTCTCAAAACGCAGCAGGTAGCGGTCGGCGCCGGCGCTCCGCCAGACCTCGAGGTCGGCGTCGGGACGCTCGCCGAGGCTGAGCGTGACCGCCAGACCGGTCTCGCCCTTGATGCGGGCCACGACGTCGGCCATCCAGTCGGTGTGGATGCCGTAGTCCTCGCCGGACTGCAGCACCACCGTGCCGTAACCGTACTCTTCAGCCTTGCGCGCGCAGTCGAGGATCTCGTCGAGGCTCATGCGGTAGCGCTCGATCTCGCGGTTGGCGGCCCGCAGGCCGCAGTACCCGCAGGCCCGCACGCAGTAGTTCGAGAACTCGATCAGGCCGCGCAGGTGGACCTCGTTGCCCACGTGGCGCCGGCGGGTCTCGTCGGCGACCCGCCAGAGCTCCGCGAGGCGCGACGGGTCGTCCTCGCGCAGCCAGGTCAGAATGGCCGCCCGGTCGAGGGGGGTGTCGGTCGCTGTCTTTCGCAGGGCGCCGGTGTCCATGTCGGTCTCCACCGATCGATGTGACTTCGTCTCCGCGCCCATCATTATCCCCGAAAGCTCAGCGGCCGTCCTCCCCTCGGCGTTCGGGCACCCCAACAGGGGCAGGCGCGCTAGATCTTGCTGGCGTCCGCGGTCTGCGCGTCGGGCTCGTTGAACAGGACGCTCGACAGGTAGCGTTCGCCGGTGTCGCACAGCACGGTGACGATCAGCTTGCCCTGGTTCTCGGGCCGCCGTCCCACGTCCCAGGCCGCCCAGGCGTTGGCGCCGGCGGAGATGCCGACGAGGATGCCCTCTTCGGTGGCGAGGCGGCGAGCGGTCGTGATGGCCTCGTCGTTGCCGACCTTGATGACCTCGTCGTAGATCGCGGTGTTCAGGACCTTGGGGACGAAGCCGGCGCCGGTGCCCTGGATCTTGTGGGGAGCCGGCTGTCCGCCAGAAAGCACCGGCGAGGCGGCGGGCTCGGCCGCATAGACCTTCACGGCCGGCTTGCGCTGCTTGAGGATCTCGCCGACGCCGGTCACCGTGCCGCCGGTGCCGACCGCGGCCAGGAAGATGTCGATCTTGCCGTCGGTGTCCTTCCAGACCTCTTCGGCGGTCGTCTGGCGATGGATCTCGGGGTTGGCGGGGTTTTCGAACTGCTGCGGAATGAAGGCGCCGGGGTGCTCGGCGAGCAGCTCGGTGGCGGCCGCGATGGCGCCCGACATGCCCTTGGCGCCCGGCGTGAGCACGAGCTCGGCGCCGTAGGCCTTGAGCAGTGCGCGGCGTTCGAGGGTCATCGTGTCGGGCATCGTGAGGATCAGGCGATAGCCGCGGGCGGCGGCGACCATGGCCAGGGAGATGCCGGTGTTGCCGCTGGTGGGCTCGATCAGGGTCGACTTGCCGGGGGTGATGAGGCCGGCCTTTTCGGCGGCGACGATCATCGACAGGCCGATGCGGTCCTTGACGCTGCCCCCCGGGTTGAACGACTCGAGCTTGCCGAGGATCGTCGCGCCGGAGTCTTTGGACAGCGCCTGCAGCTTGACGAGCGGCGTGCCCCCGATCAGGTCTGAGATGTTCTCTGCGTAGGTCATCTGTCTCTCCATGTCCGGGTGTTTGGTCCCTCAGCACATTATAACGCAGTATTCCTATCAACAAACACTTGTATCGCCCAGTATGCCCCAGGCCGTGCCGCGACGCAAGTGTGTGACGAAGGCGACGCCCGCCGCCCAGAACGTCGGCCGCGGGCACCGGACGAGATGTTGTCGGAGGCATCTCCGCGGCGACCTGAGCCTTTGACCCGAGGGACGGCCGCAGCGACCTGTGCCTACTTCAGCTGGGTCGCCCTGCGCGCCTGCCACAGGGCCAGCGCGCCGGTCACCGTGGCGAATGCCAGGACCACGGCGAGGCCGACGAGCAGAGGACCCGCGCGCCAGCCGTCGATAAGGACCGAGCGCATGGCGTTGAAGACGTAGGTCGTCGGGTTGATGTCGGTGGCGACCTTGAGCCAGCTCGACGTGATGTACTGCCTGGGCACGAAGGTCGCCGACAGGAAGATCAGCGGAAAGAAGATCAGCGTGGCCGCCTGCGTCGCCGCGCCGTTCTTGGTGCGCAGCGCGACGAACACCGCAAAGCCCGAGAAGGCCATACCCCACAGGAACGCGAACACCAGCACGACCAAGAGCCCGGCCGGCCCGGTCGCGCTGCCCAGGCCCATGATGAGGGCCAGCACCAGGATCACCACGACCTGCGCCACGAGAATGATGCCGCCCGCCACGATCGGCCCCCAGATCAGCGCCAGCCGGTTGGTCGGCGTGAGCACCAGCTTGGTGAAGTAGCCGGAACCGATGTCGCGGATGAACGCCTCGCCGGCCAGGGTGGCCCCGCCGATGGCCGCCGAGACGATGGCCACCGGCAGAATGAAGGCGAGGTAGCTGCCGTGAAACCCGGGCAGACGGGCGACCGACGACAGTCCCGCGCTGTAGACGAACAGAAAGAACACGGCGATGGCAAATCCCGGGATGATGGCCGCCGGCTGGCGCAGGTAGGTACGCAGCGAGCGCACGATGAGAATGAAGAAGTCGGTCATCGCGTCACCGTCGCGGGCGCCGGCTCGCCGGCCTCGCGCTCGCGGGCGTGGTCCACGGTCTCGCCGGTGGCCCGCAGGAACACGTCGTCGAGCGAGGGCCGGTCGATCGACAGCCCGCGCAGCGGGACCGACGCCTGGTCGAGCGCCCGCACGATGCCGGGCACCTCGCGCGCCGCGACGGGAAAGTAGCAGCGCAGGACGCCGTCGCTCAAACGGCACTGGGGCGCCACGCCGGCGAGCACGCTCGCCGCTCGTTCGGCGCCGTCCGCCGTCTCGAAACTGAGCTCGACGACCTCTTCGCCGAGGCCGCGCTTGAGCTCGGCCGGGGTGCCCTGGGCTACGATGCGCCCGTGGTCGATGATCGCTACGTGGCCGGCCAGCTTGTCGGCCTCTTCGAGATATTGCGTGGTCAGGAAGATCGTCATGCCCTGCTCTGAGTTCAAGCGCCGGACTTCGTTCCAGATGTCGATGCGGCTGGCGGGGTCGAGGCCCGTGGTGGGTTCGTCGAGAAAGAGCACGAGAGGATCGTGAGCCAGGGCCAGCGCGAGGTCGAGGCGCCGCTTCATGCCGCCGGAGTAGTCACCCACGCGCTTCCTGGCGTCGACGTCCTCGAGGCCGACCGTCACGATCAGGCGCTCGGCGATCTGCCGCGCGGGCCCCGTCGAGGTGCCGAAGAGCTGGGCCTGCAGGACGATCAGCTCGCGGGCCGTCATCAGCGGGTCGAGCCCGACCTCCTGCAGCGCGACGCCGATCGCTCGGCGGACCTTGCCCTGCTGGCGGCGTACGTCGAAGCCGGCCACGCTGGCGCGCCCCGCCGACGGGGCGAGGATGGTCGCCAGCATCTTCACGAGGGTGGACTTGCCGGCTCCGTTGGCGCCCAGGAATCCGAAGATCTCACCCGACGGGATCTCGAGGTCGACGCGGTCGACGGCCCGCAGATCGCCGAACTGGCGGGTGAGCTGCTCGACCGCGATACTGCGGTCGACGCCCGGCGTTCTCGCTGCAGAGGCTGTGGTCACGGCCGCTCCCCCCTGGTGTCGGGCGCCCGGAAGCGTCCATCGGTCAGAATGCGCACGAGGCCCTGCGGTGTTTCTCGTTGTAGCGCTGGTGGTAGTCCTCGGCCCGGAAGAAGTCGCTTGCCGGGGAGATCTCGGTGACGATCGGCCGCTGGTCGTGGCGCTGCGCCTGGAGATGCTCCAGCACAGCGCGCGCCGCCTGCTGCTGGGCGGGCGTCTCAGCGAAGATCGCCGACCGGTACTGCCTGCCGACATCGGGTCCCTGGCGGTCGCGCGTCGTGGGGTCGTGCAGCGCGAAGAAGGTCTTGACGAGCTCCTCGTAGGAGATCGTCTGGGGATCGAAAGTGACTCGCACGGCTTCGGCGTGGCCGGTCGTGCCGGTGCAGACGTCGTGGTAGGTCGGGTCGCGTGTCTGGCCACCCGTGTAGCCCACCTCGGCGTCTACCACTCCGGGCACCTTGCGAAAGCGCTCCTCGACTCCCCAAAAGCATCCTGCGGCGAACGTGGCTGTCTCTGTCATGGTCGCTCGACCTCGCTCGGTCTTTCGGCTTGCGGGCGGCCGCCCAGGCGGCCGCCCGCAAGCCGGCTGGTGGCTGTCGTCCCCGCCATGGTTCCCTGGGTCCGGGCGATCCACGCCCGGGGCGCCGGCCGGTGGCCACGACGATCGACGCACGAGAGCACCCGCCGCAGCGTTGCGGGACCCGGTGGCGTAGACTACTCCCGTACTCAAGCGGGAGGGGGTCCCACCATGACTCGTGTAGCGCCGCGGCCCGGGCGACGCCTGCTCACGCTGTGCCTTTTGTGTGCGGCCCCGGCGGTCCTTGGGCTGTGCGCCGCGTCGGCCGATGCGTCCGGTGCGGCCGGCGCTTCCGGCGGGGCGCCCGTCTGGGTGGCGAGTGCGCCGGGGCCCGGCGGCGCGGCGGCCGCGGGCCGCGTCGTGGTGCGCGATGCCGGCAGCGGCGCGCTCTATGTGGCCGGCGACGCGCGTGTCTCGGCCACAGCCAGCGAGATCATGGTCGTCAAGTACGATGCGGCCGGCGGGCAGCAGTGGGTCGCGAGCTACGGCGCCGGCGCCGCCGGGCCCCAGACGGCGGTCGCGGGCGCGATCGACAAGGCCGGCGACTTCATCGTGCTCTGTGCGGTGGATCGCTCGCGGACCGGCGGCGACTGGGCCGTGCTCGAGTATCGCCCCAACGGCACGCGACGGTGGGCCACCACCATCTCCGGAGCGGGCGCCGGCAACGACGTTCCGGGCGCTCTCGCGGTCTGTCCGTCGGGCGCGATCTACGCAGCCGGGGGGCTGTGCGCGGCTGGTGGCGGTTCAGATGCGGCGGTCGTGAGGCTCACCGCGGCCGGCAAGGTCGTCTGGCGGCGCGCGCTCGCCGGCGGCAAGCACGGTGCCGCCCGGTTCTCGGCCCTCGGCCTCGACGGCGCCGGGCGCGTGTACTGCGCCGGTACGGCGACGGGCGCCGCGGCGCCCGGCGCCGACTGCCTCCTCTCGGCCTGGTCGCCGGCCGGCCGGCGGCTGTGGGCCGTCAAGTGGGGCGGCGCGGCGCATCTGGCCGACGGCGTCGACGATCTCGTGGTCACCGCGGCCGGCAAGGCCTACGCGGTCGGCTGGTTCGGCACGACTTCGGGCTCGTGCGCCATGATCCGTCAGTACGACGCCGGCGGCCGCTGCCTGTGGCAGAGCACCTACACCACGAAGGGCGGCGGTCGCGACCGGTTCGTGGCGGCCGGCCTGCTGCCGCACGGCGGCCTTGTGGCGACCGGCAGCTTCGTCGGCACGGCGACCGGCGACAGCAACATCGTCACCGTCGGCGTCGGGGTTCAAGGGGCGTCACTGTGGCGGCAGATCTGGGACTCGCCGCACTCTCTGGGCGGTTTCTCGGACGACCAGGCTCAGGACGTGGCGGTCGACGCCGGCGGTCATGTGTTCGTGTGCGGCAGCGTGCCGAGCGGCGTGACCGCGGGGACCGACTTCGCCGTCCTGGCCTACACGGCTGCGGGTGCGCCGCTCTGGAACGCGGCGCTCACGTGGGACGGCGGCGCCGGCGACGACACCGCCTGGGCCCTGGCGCCGGCGCCCGGCGGCGTGGTCGTGACCGGGCAGGCGCGGCCGCCCGGCGGCCAGTTCCAGATGACCACCGCGGATCTGTCGTACTGAACTGCGGGTCGGCCGGGTAGAACCTCGCCGACCGGTTGTCGTGCGACCAGGCGAGCGCGGCCGGCCGGCCGCGCTCGCCTGGTCGCACGACAACGCCCCCACGCGGGAGGCTCCCGATGCCCGTTTTCGAGTGGCGCAGCACCGTCCCGTTCTCAGCCGACGAGGTCTACGCCTGGCACATGCGGCCGGGCGCGTTCGAACGGCTGAGCCCGCCCTGGCAGTACACTCGTGTCATCGAGCGCGGCGGCGACATCGAGCACGGCGGCACGCTGGTGTTCGAGTATCGCACCGGTCCGCTGCGAGGCCGCTGGGTGGCGGTGCACGGCGACGCCGAACCGGGGCGGCGGTTCAGCGACCGTCAGCTTCACGGCCCGTTCGCGGAATGGGAGCACACTCACTCCTTCATCCCCGATGGTCCCGACCGGAGCGTGATCGAGGATCACATCGAGTTCCGCCTGCCGCTCGGCGCCACCGGCGACGTGTTCGGAGGCATCCCGGCC
>Ga0182014_10001852_pt1 | contig 27583 bp, 23 predicted proteins | sample 612S2DmetaG_FD_120489 | JGI IMG/M metagenome (GOLD analysis project Ga0182014, IMG submission 120489) | Permafrost microbial communities from Stordalen Mire, Sweden - 612S2D metaG | ecosystem: Environmental > Terrestrial > Soil > Wetlands > Permafrost | place: Sweden: Stordalen | collected... | reverse complement strand
CATGCCTACAATGTCCACCGTCCGCACAGCGCTCTCAGCTACCAACCACCAGCGGCCTTCGCCAAGGCCTACAGTCAGTCGTAACTCTTACTGAGCCTGGCTCACATAACGGGGTCCGGACACTGACCCCGGTCAGGCAGAGTCAAATGCCCCTCATGAAGATGTCTGGGCTGGCCGACGAGCGGGACGTCGTAGCCATCCAGGTCAACGCTCCGGCCCTCCGCCGCGTTCACCGACGCACGACAGGCACCGAGGGCGCTCAGTCGATCCTCGACGGTCGCCCGGCCTAGCCCAGCGGTACAGCGGGGCCAGGGCTGCCTCAGTCGGCTGCTCCACCGGGGCCGGTGTGCGATCCTCCTGCGGCATTGACTCGACCTCTCTGCTGCCACCGGGACCGGAGGTTGGCCCTTCGCTGCTCCACTCCCCTCGCCTGGTGCCAGCAGCTCCACTTCTCCATTCGGCAGCACACCCCCGCCACGCTGTTCACCCCAACCCGTCGCGGCCTTCAAGGAACAACTCAACGAAGAGTCACGCCAAGGGGACCATCTGGCACTGAGATCGGCCGTGAGCTGCGTGCTTAGTCAGCGAGCTGAAGCAGGACGCAGAGCTGGTGCCAGACCTGGCTGCCCAGCTGGGCGTCCGAGGCGGTGGTTCCGCCACGGGCCATTGTGATCCCGCCAGTCACGTCTGGTTCGGCCGGCAGGCGTACGCGGTGCCCCGCGGTGGGGTGAGTGACGACCCGGGTCGACAACCCGTGGCGGGAACGTCGTTGCTTGATCTGATGGGCGAACACAGTCGAGGGCCACACGCGGTCGTCCCCGCCAGCGGCGACCAACACTTCGCCGGCTATGTCTTCGACAGGGATCGTAGCTTTGGGTACCTGGTCGGCGAACGTCACCAGGCTCCGTTCGTACAAGCCGCGATACTCTGGTGGCCCGTCACCAGCCTCGTTGACCCACCCCTGATCATAGGGAACGAACGGAAGCGGCCGCCCACCCTCGGTCCACGACGACCGCAGCGGCTCGTGTTTGCCATCCAGCCCGGGGCCGACGTTGGCCCACACCACCGACGTCGGTGACAACGCAGCGACAACCCGAACGCGCCGGTCCCGGGCACCGAGCAGCAGTGCCGCTTCAGCACCTTTCGAGGTCCCGATGATGGCCAGTTGTTCGGACAGCCCTGCTAGTCGATCCAGAGCCGAGCTGAATGTCTCAAGAGGAACCTCGCAGATGCCGGGAGGCTGGCGCGTGTCACCAAACCAGCGGATAGACATCGCGGCAGCGCCGTGGGCAGCCATCAGCTTGACCCGGGAGGTCTCCACCCGACCGCTGGAACCAGACAGCACGAGCACGCTACATCGAGGCGACTGTCCGTCAGGCACGACGAGGATGCCCTGGGGGTCGCTGAATACTCGCTCCACCACCGCTCAATGGTAGGGGGGCCGAATTGGGGGCTGGAAAAGTCCTCCTCGTGATCGTCAAATACGGCCATCCGCTGGGACTCCCAGAAAGTCGCAAAAGAGCGGTGCTGGCTGGGTGGATCCGAGGTCGCGCTCAGCCGGATCGGCTACCCCAGTGGCCGAGTGCGCGTAGGGTGACTGCCCGAGGATGCCCGGGCGCAGGCGGTGGCCAGGATCGATCCGGCACTTCGGCAACCGGCCCCAGTTCGCCCGATAGCCCGAACCACAGCCTAGGGTGAACGGCTCGCAAGATCTGCAGACACCTGCGCCCCGCAGGGGGTTCGCAGGGAAAGGGAAGGCGGCGGAACGGGCGCCAGAACCGCGAGTGCAACCTCACCTGGGTCCGGCCCCCGGCCTGACCGGTGCTAGGTCAGCGTCACCTTGGAGAGGCCGGTCGGGGCGTCCGGGTCGTAGCCCCGACTCAACGCCAGAGCCAGGGCCAGCTGCTGGGCACGGATGACCGCGGGCACGACCGAGAGCACCTCGGGTGTCCCGGCCGGAAGGCGCATCGCCGCCTCATCGCTCTCGTCGACCCTGTACGTCAGGGCGCCAAGCGCGGCGAGCTCCGCCCGGAGCGATGCGACGTCGGCCGCCGCCGGCCCCGGGACCGACATGACCAGGGCTGGAGTCCCCGGACCGATCGATGCGATGTGGCCGTGGCGCAGCTCCGCGGCCGAGTAGGCGACCACGGCCAGGCGGCAGGTCTCCTCAAGCTTTAGCGCGAGCTCGAGCGCGGCGGGGAGCAGGTAGCCGCGCGCAACCACCAGAAGGCTCTCGGCGTGGCGCAGACTCCTTGCCAGGTCGGCGCTGCCGCCGGTGTCCGAGAGCAGAGACTCGACGGTGTCCGGCAGCGCCTGCACGTCACCGGCGGCGAAGCCGACCAGGCCGAGGGCCGAGGCCAGCAGTGCCAGGGCGAGCAGCTCGGCCGTCACCGTCTTGGTGGCGGGAACCGAGCGCTCGATGCCCGCATCGAGCGCGAAGACGCCGGTCGCGACCTGCGCGAGGGGACTGTCCACGCCATTGGTGATCGCAATGGTCGAGGCTCCGGCGGCGGCGAGACGCTCGGTGACGGCGACGATCTCGGGCGTCTCGCCTGACTGGCTCATGGCCACGACCAGCTGGCCCGAGTAGTCGACGCGAGTGTTGTAAAGCGTGTGCAGGCTCGGCGCCGCCTCGCTGACCGGACGACCGGTTGCCACCTCGAGGACATAGCGCCCGAACAGGGCAGCGCACGCCGAGGATCCCCGGGCTACCAGCGTCACGCCGGTGAGCTGGCGCGGGCCCACCCTGCCGACCACCGCGCGAAGTTCGTCGGCACGGGCCACCAGACCCGCCAGGACCCGCGGCTGCTCTGCCATCTCGGCCGCCATCAGCTCACCGTTCACACCGCCACCTCCAGACCGGCAGCATGCGCTTCGACGCGGTCGGCAGCGCCATGCTGGGGAACGATCTCGACGAGCGCCAGCACCGCTTTGGCGCAGATCGGGTCCGTCAGAGAATCACGCGGGTGGTAGGGACGGCCGCCCTCCGGCTCCTCGCTCACCACCAGCGGCTGGCCGGTGCACCAGGTGCGACGCCTGGCCTCGAGCTCCGTGTCCTGCGCCGACGGCGCGGCGGCGAGCCCGACCAGTCCCGCGCCACGCCAGATGTCAATGCCAGCAAGATGATCCGGTGTGGCCGCGGCTCAGGGCCGTGTCCGTCATCATGACCTGCAGGGGAGGACCGGATGAAGGCTGCCGGATGACACGGTGGCCCATCTCGCAGCGCCGATTCCCTGGCTGAGGCTGGGGACTTCGACCACGCCGGTCTCCTCTCCGCCGCGCCAGCCCCCAGGGCCAGCCCGAACCCCGTCTGGACCCCACCGTGGCCGGGACCGCGCTGGTGGCGAGCTGCGTCCACCGGGCCATCATAATGGAGCTGGACAGCGTCATCAGCGCCCGCACTCCGCCGAGTGTTGGGTTCTCCGCGAACCAGCTTGTGTTTCTCCACAGGGGAAGTGAGCTTGCTGAGCCCGTCGCCATGATCGGCTCGTTGGGGGATTCTGGTCGCCGTGGGTGATCGGCACCTCCCTGGCATCGCCAGGCGTCGGCGGGCACTGACGCTGGAGGGGAATCTTCGCAACGCCGTCCGCGGCGAGGTCAGGTTCTCCGCTGGGGACCGTGCTCTGTACGCAACGGACGCGTCCAATTACCGTCAGCTTCCCGTCGGAGTGGTCATCCCCCGCAGCGCTGAGGACGTCGTCAGAGCCGTTGAGGTGTGCCGAGCCCACGACGTGGCGGTGCTGACCCGCGGCAGTGGCACGAGTCTGGCGGGCCAGGGATGCAACTCCGCGGTGGTCATCGACTGCTCGAAGAATCTGCACCGCATCCTCGAGGTCGACCCGGAGCGGCGCCTAGCCCGAGTGGAGGCTGGGGTGGTCCTCGACACTCTGAGACAGGCGGCGGAAGCCCACCACCTGACCTTCGGTCCCGACCCGGCTAGCCACAGTTGCTGCACATTCGGCGGCATGATCGGCAACAACTCGTGCGGAGCGCACTCGATCATGGCGGGAAAGACTGACGCCAACGTCGAGGAGATGGAGGTCCTCACCTACGACGGCCTGCGCTTGCGGGTCGGGGCCACCTCGGAGGCCGAGATCGAGCGCATAGCTTCCAGCGGCGGCCGCCGGGGAGACATCTACGCGAGGCTCCGGGACCTTCGCGACCGCTACGCCCAGCTGGTCCGGGCGCGCTATCCGCGCATCCCCCGGCGGGTGTCCGGGTACAACCTGGACTTCCTTCTGCCCGAGCAGGGCTTCAACGTGGCCCGGGCGCTGGTGGGCTCGGAGGGTACCTGCGTCACGGTTCTGGAAGCCACCATCCGCCTGATCAACAGTCCGCCCCATCGGGCGCTGCTCGCCGTCGGCTACCCAGACCTGATCCAGGCGGCCGAGGCGGTGCCGGAGATCCTGGCCTCCGGATGCATCGGCCTGGAGGGATTCGACCAGGTGATGGTAGATTCGATGCAGCAGAGCCACCTGCACCTGGCCGATCTCACGCTGCTACCTGCGGGCAGCGGTTGGCTGCTGGTGGAGTTCGGCGGGGACACTCCAAAGGAAGCGGTCGCCCGAGCACGGTCACTCGCCAAGCAGTTGGCCGGTCCCGGCGCGACCGCACCAACGGTCCGTTTGGTCACGGAACCGAGCCAGCAGCGTCGTCTGTGGGCGGTGCGGGAGGCCGGCTTGCCCGCCACCGCCAGGGTGCCAGGTGAGCTGCCGACATGGGAGGGATGGGAGGACGCGGCGGTGCCGCCAGAGAGCCTCGGAGGGTACCTTCGGGACCTCCGCGCCATGGCCGCGCGGTTTGGCTACCGCTGCCCCATGTACGGACATTTCGGCGATGGATGTGTCCACAACCGCCTCACCTTCGACTTCCGCACGCCCGCGGGCGTCGCCCGCTACCGAAGCTTCGTCGAAGAGGCGGCGGATCTCGTCGTCTCCTACGGCGGGTCGCTCTCGGGCGAGCACGGCGACGGTCAGAGCCGTGGTGAGCTGCTCCAGCGGATGTTCGGGCCTGAGCTCATGACCGCCTTCCGTGAGTTCCGAGCGATCTGGGACCCGGGGGGGCGGATGAACCCCGGCAAGCTGGTCGATGCCCTTCCGCTGGACGCCAACCTGCGCCTGGGTCCAGACTACCGGCCCCTGGAGCTGACCACCAGGTTTCGCTTCCCCGCCGACCAAGCCAGCCTGGCCGCGGCCGCCGAGCGCTGCGTGGGAGTCGCGAAGTGCCGCAGCCTCTCCGAGGGAGTCATGTGCCCCAGCTTTCGCGCCACGCGCGAGGAGCGGCACTCGACCCGGGGCCGCGCCCGGCTGCTGTCGGAGATGTTTCGGGCTGATCCGCTGACTCATGGCTGGCGCGAGCGGGCCGTGCGCGAGTCCCTCGACCTGTGCCTCTCCTGCAAGGGCTGTCGCAGCGACTGCCCGGTCCACGTCGACGTGGCCGCCTACAAGGCCGAGTTCCTGCACCACTACTACTCGGGGCGGGTCCGACCGCGGATCGCCTACGCGGCGGGCGCGCTCCCTTGGCTCGCGGCCGCCGGTTCGCGGACGCCCTGGCTGGCCAACGCTCTCGGCTCCGCGCCCGGTCTCTCCACAGTTGCCAAGGCGGCCGCCGGCGTGGCGGGAGAGCGTGCCCTACCGCACCTGGCACCGACGCCGTTCACCAGCTGGTTTGCGAGGCGGCCACTGCGGAACGATGGCGCCACCGAGGTGGTGCTCTGGCCGGACACCTTCACCAACCGGTTCAGCCCTGGGATCGCCGCCGCCGCCGTGAGAGTGCTGGAGGCGGCCGGCTTCCGGGTGACCGTCCCATCCCAGTGGGTCTGTTGCGGACGGCCGCTCTACGATCGTGGCATGCTCGGCTTGGCGGAACGGTTGCTCCGTCGTTCCCTTCGTGCGCTGGGCCCAGCGATTGCGGCGGGCACCCCGGTGGTGGTGCTGGAGCCCTCCTGCGCAGCGGTGTTCCGGGACGAGCTTCCCAATCTTCTCGCGGGTGAGGACCGCGCGGAGTGGCTCTCCCAGAACACCTTCACCCTGGCTGAGTTCCTGGCCCGGGCGCCGGGCCGGTTGGATCTCCGCAGGTGTGAACGCCGGGCCCTGGTCCAGACCCACTGCCACCAGCGCGCGGTCATCGGCTTCGATGCCGATCGCCAACTCATGGATCGGCTGGGGTTGCGGTACGAGGTGCTCGATGCTGGATGCTGTGGCATGGCTGGAGCCTTCGGCTTCGAGCGCGGTGAGAAGTACCAACTGTCGATGCGCATCGGCGAGCTCGGGGTGCTGCCGGCCGTCCGCGCGGCCAGTGGCAACACCGTGATCCTGGCCGACGGCTTCAGCTGCCGCGAGCAGATCGTTCAGGGCGCCGGCCGACCTGCCCTGCACCTGGCGCAGGTCGTGGACCAGTCCCTATCCAATGGCCCTTCGCTGGGTGCCTGACCTTCGGTACGCCCGCGTGCCGCCGGCGCGTCCGGTCACCGCTCTCGACGACTTCCCCGTCGCTTCAGACCAGGACCGCCGCCGGGTGGCTCCCGCGTCAGACCGGGAGAGGGCCTCCAGCTCAGCTGAGGTCGTGCGCCCAGCCCGGGCCGTTGCTGCCCGGTTACCCCCAGGGCAGATCCCCAGAGGGCGGCTCGACGGCTGGGCCTCCGGCCATCCCGGAGAGGTTCTGGCAGGGACCTTCGGGAGCAGCCCTCCCACCGGTCCCCATTGGGGCCGGCTGCTAGGGCTCCGGAGGAGGCTCCGCTGGGCCCCGGTTGTTCCAGCGGTAGACCCCGTAGACGAACGCCAGGGCCACCACGATCACCCCCACATACTCAACCGGCTTGAGCACCGTGGAGATCCTCGAGAAGTGCTTGCCCAGCTCCATCCCCGCCACCGCCAGAGCACTGTCCCAGACCACCGCCCCGACCAAGGTGGCGGGGAGGAAGCGGCTGAGACGCATGTGGGCAAAGCCGGCGGGGAAGCTGGTGTAGCTGCGGATCACCGGGACGCACCGCCCCACCGCCACCGCCACCACGCCGCGGCGCTCGAGCCAGCGTTCAGCCACGACGAGGTGGCGTTCCTGGAAGTGGAAGTACCTGCCCAAGGCCAGCACAGCCGGCCGGCCCACGAAGAACCCGATGGTGTAGGCGATGACCGCCCCCACCAGCTCACCCAGGACGGTCACCAGGATCACCAGCGGCAGCGACAGCGTGCCCCCCGCCACCAGCAGCCCGGCGAAGGGGATCACCACCTCGCTGGAGACCGGGATCCCGGTGCACTGAGCCACGGTGAGGATGAAGAGTGCCAGGTAGCCGAAGCTCGACAGGAACTGCTCCAGCGAGTGGACCAAGGGGGGTTCCTCCGGGTGGGGACGGGTGCAGATCGGTGAGGGGGACGGCTCCACCGTCTGGCCTGGTCAGCCAGGATACCGGGGTCTCAGTACGCTGGAGCCGATATGGCATCGACGGACCCGCCCTCCCCCGTCGACGAGCAGGAGCTCCAGGGCTGGCTCCGCGACTCCCCGGTCTTGAGCCTGGGACGGGTGCCCTCGGGCAGCAACGCCGTCTTCGCGGTCGAGCTTGACACCCCCACCGGCCCGCTTCCCGCGATCTACAAGCCCGCCCGCGGCGAGCGCTCGCTCTGGGACTTCCCGCCGGGCACCCTGCACCTGCGGGAGGTGGCCACATACCTGGTGGACCGGGCCCTGGGATGGCACTTCACCCCCACCACCGTGCTCCGACATGAGGCACCACTGGGGCCCGGTTCGGTCCAGGAGTTCATCCCCGCGCCCGGGCCGGAGCTGACCCTCGACTCCGAGCGGTTGGAGCACGACCTCCGCGGGCTGGCGGCCCTCGACGTGCTGATCAACAATGCCGACCGCAAAAGGGCTCACCTGCTGGTGGATCCCCGAGGACAGCTGCGGGGCATCGACCACGGCGTCACCTTCAACACCGACTTCAAGCTCCGCACGGCGCTGATCGACCTGGGCGGCAGCCCGGTGCCGAAGCCCTGGCTGGCCGCACTCTCGAGCCTTCTCGGCGACCAGGAGCGGATGTCGGAGTTGCGCCAGGCGCTCCGCCACCTGCTCCGGCCCGGCGAGGTCCGGGCCTTCGAGGGCAGGGCCAGGCACTTCTTGGACGCGGGCCGCTACCCCGTCCTCCACGACTGGCACGGGCGGCCCTTCGAGTGGTGAGTCCTGCCTAAACCCCCGCCAGCCTCCAAGTCCTCCGGGCCGGGTAGCGGCTGGGACCGGCACCCGTGGCCACGGACTCCAGCAGCGCGATGGCGTCCACCTCGAAGCCGGGCGGTACCTGACCCAGGCCCTGACGGATGACATCCCCGAGCGCCGCCACCGTCGCCGGGCGGGGACGGCACCGCAACCGCGCCAGAGTGCAGTGGCCCCGGAAGCGGCGCCGGCCCAGGGACCAGCCGTCCCCTCGCAGCTGGGTACCCAGGCCCGCCGCCAGCTGGGCCAGCTCGGCCTCGCCCGCCCCCACCCCCGCCCACACCACCGTGGGCCAGCCCGACCGAGAGAAGGTCCCAATCCTCTCGATCAGGAGAGGGAAGGGGGTGGCCCTGGTGGCCACCCCCTCCGCGGCCGCGAACACCGTGGGGAGCCGGGAGGGCTCCACTGGGCCGAGGAACTGGAGGGTGAGATGGAGGCCGTCGGGCCGGGCCGCCTGGAGCTCGGGGCCGGCCTCCTCCAGCAACCGGACCACCGGGAGGAGGGATTGGCGCGCCCGCTCCGGTACCTCAACCGCCAGGAAGACGATCGGCGCTGCGCTCACCCGGCGGCCGCCGTGGCCTGGTCCGGCGGCTCCTCCAGGAATCCCTCCACGACATCCAGCTGGCGGCGGATCAGCTCCCGATCCCAACCGTGCCCGGCCGAGGCGAGCACCGACAGCCGGGTGCGCGGCCGCCGGTTGCAGTAGGCCCGCAGGCGCGGCAGCACGAGGAGCCGGTCGTCGGCGGCCGCCAGCACCGCCACCGGACCTCGCCAACCATCCAGGAGGCGGGTGAAGTCGGTTCTGGTCCCGTCTCTGAGCCATTCCCTGGCCGCCCTGGGGCAGGCCCGAATCTGATTGGCAAAGTTCACGTCCGCGGAGCGACGGTCCACCTCGGCGTCACCCTCCACCATCACCCGCCGGTAGAGGTCCGCCAGCGCCCGGTGCTGCCCCAGCCGGGAGATCAGCTCGAAGATTCCGGGAGTGGTCGCGATCGCCACCTGGGCCCGGACCGCCCGTGGCACCCCGGCGGGCTCCAGGAGCGGGGTGTGGAGGACCAGCCGCTCCACTCGGTGAGGCGCCATGGAGAGGAGCTCCATGGCCACCGCGGCGCCCAGACACAGGCCGCCCAGCTCGAACCGGGACAGCTCCAGACGGTCCACCAGCGCCAGCAGCTCGGCGGCCAGGTCCCGGCTGGTATGGGGACCGGGGAGCCGGGCGGACTCCCCGAACCCGGGCAGGTCGGGGAGCACCAGCCGGCGCTGGCGGGCGAGCCGGGGAACCCAGCTCTCGAAGTTCTCGGCCGACCCGATGAAGCCGTGGCAGAGCAAGAGCGGCGGTCCTGAGCCGGCGCTCACCACCCGGAGCTGCCCCTGGGGGCGCTCGATGAACTGCTCGCACCAGCCCGCCGCCAGGGACTCCGGCAGCGGAGCCAGGCTGACGGCCGGAGCGCTCAGGACGGCCGCTCCAGGGAATCGCCCGCAGGAGCGGCCTCATCCGGCCAGGCCGGCAGCGGGTGGGAGACCGCGCGGTCCCGGCGGTAGCCGAGGGCGTATTCGGCGGCCAGCTGGGTCTGCACCTCGCGAGTGCCCTCATAGATCAGGGAGGCCCGACTGTTGCGGAGGTAGCGGGCCGCCGGACACTCCTCGCTGAAGCCGGTCGCCCCGTGGACCTGGAGGGCGTCGTCGGCGCAGCGATTGGCCCGCTCCGAGTTCACCCACTTGGCGAGGGCCGACTCCCGGGAGCTGCGCCGGCCCACGTTCTTGAGCCAGCCGGCCCGCATCCAGAGGAGACGGGCGATGTCGTAGTCGCGCTGCATGCCGGCGATCATCTGCTGAACCAGCTGCAGCTTGCCGATCTCCTGGCCCTGCACCGAGCGGCTCCGGGCATAGCCCACACTGAGGTCGAGGCAGGCTCGGATGGTGCCGGCGGCGCCACTGGCCACACAGTAGCGGCCGCCGTCGAGGCAGCTCAGCGCCACCTTGAAACCGTCCCCCTCGTCGCCGATCCGGTTGGCCTCCGGAACCAGGGCGTCGTCGAGGAAGACCAGCGCCGTGTCGCTGGCCCGGAGCCCGTACTTGTCGTGGATTGGCTGGGTTCGCAGCCCCGGCCCCGCCAGCTGGCGGTCGACGGCGAAGGCGGTGATGCCAGCGGCTCCGGCCTCGGGGTGGACGTTGGCAAAGACCAGGATGATCTCGGCAAAGTCGGCCATGGAGATCCAAACCTTCTGGCCCCGGAGCCGGTACAGGTCGCCCTCCCTGGTGGCCCGGGTACGCATCGCGCGCACGTCGCTGCCGGCGTCCGGCTCGGTCAGCGCGAAGCAGCCCTGGAGCCTCCCCTCAGCCAGGGGACGGAGCAGCGTCTGGCGCTGTTGCTCGGTGCCCCACTGGTAGATCCCGGTCAGGCACAGGCCGGCGTGAACGGAGAGCGCCGTCCGGCAGGAGGCGTCCACGTACTCCAACTCCTCACAGGCGATCCCCAGCGCCAGCCAATCCAGCCCCGCCCCACCGTAGCGCCGGGGAATGCAGACCCCGGGCAGCCCCACGCTGGCGAGCTTGGCGAAGAGCTCGGGGTCGGGGTCGGACTCACGGTCCCGCCTCGCGATCTCCGGCGCCAGTTCGTGCTGGGCGAACTCGCGGATCAGGCCCTCGAGCTGGCTCAGCTCCTCGCCGAGGTTGAGGTCGAACAAGGCTCGCCCAGCTCAGCCCGCTTCAGTGTCGATCTGCGCCCGCTGGAGGTGACCCGAGTAGTCGATGTAGACCGTCTTCCATTCGGTGAACTCGTCCATCGCGGTGGTTCCGGCGGCCCTCGAACCGTTGCCGGTCCACTTGGTACCCCCGAAGGGAAGCTGGATCTCGGCGCCGATGGTGGGAGCGTTGACGTAGATGATCCCGGCGTCGAGGCGGTCCACCGCCCGCAGAGCCCGGTCGATGTCGCGGGTGTAGACGGAGAGCGAGAGCCCGTAGTGGGTACCGTTGGCGATCCCGATCGCCTCGTCGAGGTCGGCGGCGGGCATGATCACGGTGATGGGCCCGAAGATCTCCTCCTGGGCGATCCGCATTCCGGAGGTCACCTCGGCAAAGACCGTGGGCTGGTAGAAACTGCCCTCTGAGAGCTTCCCCTCGGTGGCGATCTGCCCCCCGATCAGGAGCTCGGCGGACTCCTGCCGCCCCACCTCGGTGTACCCGTGGATCCGCCGCAGCTGGGTCGGGTTGATAACCGGGCCGACATCGGTCTCGGGCTCGAGCCCGTCGCCCAGTCGGAGATTGGAGACCCTCGCCACCAACTGCTCGGTGAAGGCCGCCAGCACCTTCCGGTCCACGATCAGGCGGGAGGTGGCGGTGCAGCGCTGCCCGGCAGTGCCGAAGGCGCCCCAGAGGGCTCCCTCCACCGCCAGCTCGAGGTCAGCGTCGTCGCAGACCACCATGGCGTTCTTGCCACCCAGCTCCAGAGAGACCCGCTTACCCAGACGGCCGCAGGTGGCGGCCAGCTGCTGCCCCACCCCGACAGAGCCGGTGAACGAGATGGCCCCAACCTCGGGGTGCTCCACCAGGGCGTTTCCGACCTCCTCGCCAAACCCGGTGACCAGCCCCAGCACACCCTTGGGCACCCCGGCCTCGACCAGTATCTCGGCCAGCTTTACCCCCAGCAGGGGGGCGTCAGCGGCGGGCTTGAACACCACGGCATTGCCCGCCAGAAGCGCCGGCATCAACTTCCAGCTGGGGATCGCCACCGGGAAGTTCCAGGGCGTGATGCAGCCCACCACCCCGATCGGCACTCGCTCGGTGAAGGCGCGCTTGTTGCGCAGCTCGCTGGGGACCACTTCCCCGATGGGGTTGCGGCCCTGCCCGGCCATGTACTTGGCCATGTCGATGCCCTCTTGGACATCGCCCCTCGCCTCGGTCAGGACCTTGCCCATGTCGCGGGTCATCGCCTGGGCCAGATCCTCCTTGCGCTGCTCGAGCAGCTGCCCGGCCCGGGCCAGGATCTCGGCGCGGTGGGGCATCGGCGAGCGGGCCCAGCCGGGCTGAGCCGCCTTCGCCGCCGCCACCGCCACCTCGACGTCCCTGGCTGTCGCCCTGGCGAAGTGGCCCACCACCTCCTGGCGGTGGGCCGGATTGACCGAGTCGAAGGTCTGCTCAGAGTGGGCATCCCGCCACTCCCCATCGATCAGGTTGCCGTAGGTGGGGGCCTCGACCGACTCCACTGAGCTCACCTCGCCCTCCTTGTCTCCAGCACCGCTGCCTCAAGGATCTCCAGACCCTGGGCCAGCTCGGAGTCGCTGACCGTCAGCGGCGGCAGCAGCCTGATCACATTGTCGTCAATGCCGCAGGAGAGCACGACCAGCCCCTGCTCGAGAGCCTTGGCCTTGATCCGGCTGACCCGGTCGCCGTCCGGCCCGCCCTCACCGTCCATGAACTCCAACCCGATCATCGCCCCCCGGCCCCGCAGGTCAGAGGGACCGTGGCCCGACTCCTGCCAGCGGCTCACCTCAGCCTTCACGACCTCGCCGATCTGCTCGGCTCGGGCCAGCAGGCCCTCCCGCTCGATCACCTCCAGGGTCGCCGTGACCGCCGCACAGGAGATCGGGTTGCCTCCGAAGGTGCTGCCGTGGCTGCCCGGCTCCCAGCGGTCCATCAGCTGGTGGCTGGCAACGATCGCCGCCACCGGCAGGCCACTGCCCAGTGCCTTGGCCAGGGTGACGATGTCGGGCACCACCTGCTCGTGATCGACCGCCAGCCAGCGGCCGGTGCGACCGACCCCGGTCTGGATCTCATCGCAGATGAGCAGGATGCCGTGCCGGTCACAGATCCGCCGCAGGTTGGCCAGGAAGCCTGGGGGGGGGACCACGTAGCCGCCCTCCCCCTGGATCGGTTCCACCAGGATGGCCGCCACCTCGCTGGCCGGCGCCACCTGGTGGAAGAGCCTCTCCAGCTCCACCCCCGCCGCGATCGGGCAGGGTTCACCGGGGGCGTGATCGCAGACCCGGAAGCAGTAGGGGTAGGGAGTGATCTGGATCCCGGGCAGCAGCGGGCCGTAGCCCTGCCGGTAATGGCCCTTGCTGCTGGTGACGCTGAGTGCCCCGAAGGTCCGTCCGTGGAAGGCGCCCCGGAAGGCGATGATGTTCTGCCGGCCGGTCGAGCGCCGGGCCAGCTTGAGGGCCCCGTCCACCACCTCGGCCCCGGAGTTGGCGAAGAAGACCACGTCCAGCGGCTCTGGGCAGATCGCAGCCACTCGCTCGGCGGCCTCGGTCATCGCCGCGTTCTGGGTGACCACGCTGGTGTGCCAGACCCGGTCGACCTGACGGTGGACCGCCTCGCTGACCGCGGGGTGGCGGTGGCCCAGGCTGGTCACCGCGATGCCGCAGGCGAAGTCGAGGTAGCCGCGGCCGTCGACATCGATCAGGTAGGAGCCCTCGGCATCACTGATGACCAGGTCGGTGTAGCGGGACCACACCGAGGCCACAGATCGGCGGTCGCGGGCGCGCCACTCGTCGGAACGGTTGGAACCGGTGGTCGGGGGTGTCAGGTCGGAGGGAGAAACCGTGGTGGTCATGGCAAACCTCCTCTGGTGTTGGCGCATAGCGCGGGGCTGCGGGATGGGGCCGAAGGCGCGGGCCTCGCCCCAACCGATCCGGCCTAGCTGGGCCGGTCGCCAGGCGCAGGCGGCGGCAGGCCGCTGGCGTCCCACCAGGATCCGAGGGTGGCTGTCTCCATGCCCTTAGCACGGTACAACCTCGGACGGCCCGGGGGCGCGCCCGGCTCAGAGCGGAGCGGCCACCGCCAGCATCACGCCGGCCAGGACCACGAACACGGCGAAGCCACTGATCGAGCGGCTGCTCCTCTGGCTGACCACCCCGGCCAGGCCGTACCAGCCCAGCAGGAGCGCCACCGGCAGAAGCGGGATCGGCACCCGCAGCAGCGCAGAGAACCCCGCGGCGACCCCCATCAGGACTGCCACCAGAGCGGCCCGCGGCCAGGCACCTCGCCAGCTCCGCCGGGCCAGGCTCACCAGCCTCCCCGTCGGCACCGCCACCGCTGCCGCCACCGCCAGCCCCCTCACCGGGGCGGTGACGGAAGGGCTCATGGCCAGGATGAAGAGCGGCAGCGGCACCGAGATGGCCAGCAGGGCCAGCACGGTGGCGCCGACCCTAAAGCTGGTGCCCAACTCCTCCGCCACCTCGAGCCAGGGACAGAGACTGAACAGGAGCAGCACCCACAGCGGCAGCAGCACCAGCCCGGGGAGCCCCGGCTGCTCCGCCAGAGCCACACAGGCGGAGACGAACCCGGCCAGGGGCAGGAGCGCCGGGCCCATGCCACTGAACCAGCCCAGCCGCGCCCAGGGCAGTCTCGGCCAGCGCGGCAGGCCGGAGCGCAGGGCGACCAGGTAGCAGGTGGCGCTGCCGGCATCGAGCGCGATCGCCGCTGGCAGCGGTACCACTCCGATCCCTGAGAGCGCACTGATCGCGGCCGCCACCACAGCGAAGGGGACGATCCGGGGTGGTGAGAGGTGGAAGTCGGCTCCGCCCTCGCCCGGCGAGACCCCCAGCCCGGCTCCGGCGTCCTCGCGTAGGGCCGCGGCCCCCCGGGGGCGCCAGCTCACGGCCGCATACCCATCCCCCAGTTATCCAAGGGGAGCTGTGGACACTGGGGGAAACTCTGATCTCGGAGCCGGCTTCCCCTGAGGCCCCGACCTTCCCCCGAGCTCCCCACCGCGGCCCCCTTGGACTCAGTCTCCCGGCGACACCACCCGGCCATAGCGGTCCTCCAGCCGGACCACATCATCCAGGTCGGGAGTCGAGACCTCGCAGAGATCAGCGTCGCGGAGGGCCCGCATCCGGTGCCGGCATCCGGCCCTGATGCGCTGGCACTGACCCGGTCCCAGCCGGTGGGTCTGGAGCTGGCCGAGCTCGTCGTCCAACTCCAGGTCGATCTCACCATGGACCACGTAGATGGTCTCGTCCTTGCGCCGGTGGTACTGGAAGCTGAGCTCGTGGCCGGCGTCGATGTGGAGGATCTTGCCCGCGTACCGCTCTCCGACCGCGAACCAGACCTCATAGCCCCAGGGCTTCTCCACCCGACGCTGGGGCCGGTGGTCGCAGCTGGCGCCAGGCACCGATCCCACCCTAGTCCCCGATCACCCCCAGCTCGGCCTCGAAGTCGTCGAGAAGGCTCTGGACCCGCGCGGGATCGGTGGACTCGCAGTAGACGCGCATCAACGGTTCGGTCCCCGACATCCGCACCAGCACCCAGGAGTCGTCCCCCAGCCAGAACTTGTAGCCGTCGTCGCTCCTGGTGGCAGTGACCCGCTCTGTCCCCACCTTCTCCAGGGCGCCCACCCTCATGCGATGGGTGAGCCGCTCCCGAGCCTCGGGGTAGCTCTCCCGGGTGAAGCGGTGATCCCGACGGGCGTAGGCGTGGGGTCCGACCAGCTCGGCCACCCGCTGGCGGATCTGGCTCAGTGGCTGGCCGCAGGTCACGATCATCTCGGCGAAGTAGAGGCCGCTGAGGATGCCGTCCCGCTCGGGGATGTGGCCGCGGTAGCCGAACCCACCCGACTCCTCGGCGGCAAAGAGTGCGTCGACCTCAAGCATCCGGGTGCCCAGGTACTTGAAGCCCACCTTGAGCTCCTCCACCGGGCACGAGTAGCGCTGGCCCAGGAGGTCGAGGCGCCGGCTCATGGTCAGCGAGCGCAGCACCGGACCCCGCAGCTTGCGGTTCTCCAAGAGGTGCCAGAGCAGGAGCGTGGCCACCTCGAGCTGGTCGATGAACTCGCCTCGCTCGTCGAAGATCCCCACCCGGTCGGCGTCCCCGTCGTTGCAGATACCGAGGTCGAAGCCGCCTCCCCGGATCCGCTCCTCCGCCTCCGCCACGTTGGGGGGAATCGGCTCCGGATGGAGGCCTCCGAAGTTGGGGTTGCGCTCCGAGTGGAGCTGGGTGACGGTGGTCCTACCTCCCCCGACCAGGTCCGTGATGTAGCCGGCGCCGGAGCCGTACATGGGCTCGTGGAGGATGTTCAGCCCGGCCCGCCGGATCTCCTCCACCTCCACCATCCGGGCGATCTGGGTTCGGTACGGGGGCCGGGGGTCGACCAGCTCCACCAGGCCCTGGGAGATCGCCTCCTCGATGGGCATGGAACGGACCAGGTCCTTCTCCAACACCAGCGCGAGCTCCTGCTCCAGCCGGGAGACGACCTCGGGGGGCGCGGAGCCACCGTGCTCGGACTTGCACTTCAGCCCGTTGAACTCCGGCGGGTTGTGACTGGCCGTGACCACCACGCCTCCCAGAGCGCCGGTGGCCACCACCAGCCAGGCCGAGACCTGGGTGGGACTGGGGCGGTCGCTGAGGAGCACCTGCCGAGAGTTGGCCGCCAGGACCCTGGCGACCTCACGGGCGAAGAGCTCCGCCGAGAACCGGGTGTCGTGACCCACGACCACCCTGCCCTCCGCGGGCTCGGAGGCGAGGTACTGAGCGACGGCCTGGGTGACCGCCCGGACGTTGGCGTAGGTGAAGTCGTCGGCTACCACCGCCCGCCAGCCATCGGTGCCGAAGCTGATCTTGGGTGCTGTCAACTCTGATCTCCTTGCGGCTGCCCCGAAGGCGGCGGGGCAGAGCCATTGTAGGGTTGTCCCCAACCCTGGCCGCGGCGTTTCTAGAGCAGCTCCGAGCGGTTCCGCAGGCGCAGCTCGGCGACTACGTTGGCCACCTCCTGGACCCTGGCCAGGGGACAGATCAGGAGCGCGTCCGGGGTGTCGACCACCGCCAGCTCCTCGCCGCCGATCACCACCACCAGGCGTCGCCCCGCGGCATCCACGTAGCTCCCCTGGCACTCCAGGACCATGGCGTCGCCGATGGTGACGTTGCCCCGCTCGTCCGCATTGCCAGCCTCCAGCGCCGCTCGGTAGAGGTCGAGGAAGGAGCCCTGGTCACTCCAGCGCATCCCGGCGGGCAGCACCGCCAGCCGGGAGCTGCGCTCCAGGACCAGCCGCTCCACCACCCCAGTCGGGACCTCGGCCCAGCTTCTGGCGAAGGCCCCGGGCCCACCGGCCAGCGTGCCGACCGCCTCCCGCACCCCGCCCACCACCTCCGGGGCGTAGGTTTCCATCTCCTGGAGGAATAGCTCAGCCGACCAGGAAAAGAGCCCTGTGTTCCAGAAGAAACGCCCGCTCTCCACCATCTCCTGGGCCTGTCCCGGCCCCGGCTTCTCGACGAACCCCAGACCGTGACGGAGCGGCAGGGCTCGGCCCAGGCCGGACGGCCTCGGCAACTCCTCCCCGGACTCCACATAGCCGAACCCCGGGGATCCCCAGGTGGGCCGAATGCCGATCGAGATCAGGGTGGGCGTCCGGGCGGCCCAGCGGGCCGCCGAGATCAGGGCCAGGGCGGTGGCGTCCTGGTCGGGCATGTAGTGGTCGGCGTGGAGCGAGACCAGCACCGCCCCAGCCCGCAGCTCCAAGGCCCTGAGGGCGGCCCAGGTGAGCGCCGGCCCGGTCCCGCGGGGTTCCGGCTCCAGGAGCAGTTGCTCCGGCTCCAGCTCGGGCAGCTCAGCCCGCACCTGCCGCGCCTGCTGGGCCGCCGTGGCCACCAGCAGCGAGCCACCCAGCCGGCTGGCCCGCTCGAAGGCGTGCCGAAGCAAAGAGCGTCCGTCCGGCGCCAGCGGGAGCAGGTGCTTGGGCAGCTGGGCCCGCGAGCGGGGCCAGAGACGGGTCCCCGACCCCCCCGCCAGCACCACCGTGACCAGCTCCGGGGGAGCCGAGGGAATCCCTGCACCGGCGGCGTTCGGCGAGGTCAGCTGCTGGCTCCAACACCGGCGGCCGGCCCCGTCGCCAGCCCGGCGTCCCGGGCCAGGTCGTCCCGGTAGGGGGTGCGCTCCCAGGGCAGGTCAAGATCGGATCGGCCGAAGTGACCGTAGGCGGCAACCTGGCGGTAGATGGGGCTGCGCAGGTTGAGCTCCTTGATGATCCCCGCCGGCGAGAGGTCGAAGTACTCGTCGACCAGGGCCTCTATCTGGTTCTTGGGGATCACCTCGGTGCCGAAGGTCTCCACCCCCACCGACACCGGCCGGGCCACCCCGATCGCGTAGGCGAGCTGGACCTCGGCCCGGCGAGCTATCCCGGATGCCACCAGGTGCTTGGCCACATAGCGGGCCCCGTAGGCCCCGGAGCGGTCCACCTTGGTCGGATCCTTCCCCGAGAAGGCGCCCCCGCCGTGGCGACCCACGCCACCGTAGGAGTCCACGATGATCTTGCGGCCGGTCAGCCCAGCGTCCCCCTGGGGGCCCCCAATCACGAAGCGCCCGGTGGGATTGACCAGCACCCGGGTCCGGTCGTCAAAGAGGCTTGCGGGCAGGGCGGGGATGATGACATGCTCCCGGACGCCGGCCTCGATCTCGTCCGGCGAGACGTCCTCGGAGTGCTGGGCGCTCACCAGCACGGTGTCGATGTGCACCGGTGCCCCGGCCTCGTCGTACTCCACGGTGACCTGGCTCTTGCCATCCGGCCGGGCCCACCGCAGGGTTCCCTTCTTGCGCATCTGGGAGAGCCGCCGCGCGATCCCGTGGGCGTACTGGATCGGCGCCGGCATCAGCTCGGGGGTCTCGTCGCAGGCAAAGCCGAACATCATCCCCTGATCACCAGCCCCGCCGGTATCGACCCCCCGGGCGATGTCGGGGGACTGGCCCTCGATGCAGACCATCACCCCGCAGGTCTCGTAGTCGAACCCGTACTTGGCCCGCACATATCCGATGTCGTGGATGGTCTGGCGCACCACCTTGGGCATGTCGACGTAGCAGTCGGTGGTGATCTCTCCCAGGAGGATCGCGGTGCCGGTGGTCAGGGCTGTCTCGCAGGCCACCCGAGCCAGCGGGTCCTGGGCCAGGATCGCATCCAGGATGGCGTCGGAGATCTGGTCGGCCATCTTGTCGGGGTGGCCCTCGGTCACCGACTCCGAGGTGAAGATTCTGCGGCTGGTCCGGTGGGTCACAGTCGGTACCTCCAACCCTCACCGGAAGCCACCCGCTTGCGGCCACGGGCCTTCTCCTGTCCGAGAGTTGGACCAATACTAGCCTTGGCGCAGACCGGCGCTGGCACCTGGCCAGGAGCCGACCCGGACCCGTGGGCGCGATCCGCGGCCCCACACGGTCCTGACCGGGCGGGGCCGGCTCAGTCGGTTCCCTGGTCCCAGGACTCCAGGTAGAGCAGCTGTTCCTCGGTGAGCACGTCGATCTCCACCTGGAGCGACGCCAGCTTGAGCCGGGCAACCTCCGCGTCGATCTCCGCCGGTACCTCGTGCACTCCGGGGGAGAGCTCCTTGGCATTGGCCACCAGGTAGGCCGCCGCCAGCGCCTGGTTGGCGAAGGACATGTCCATCACCGAGGCGGGATGGCCCTCGGCTGCGGCCAGGTTGAGCAACCTTCCCTCAGCCAGCAGGTAGACCTTGCGACCGTTGACGAGGGTGTGCTCCGCCACCTGGGGCCGAACCTCGCTGACCCTGGTGGTGAGACTGTCCAGGGCCGCCAGGTTGATCTCGGAGTTGAAATGACCGCTGTTGGCCACGACGCATCCGTCCTTGAGTCGCTCGAGATGGCGGCGGTCGACCACGTTGCAATCGCCGGTGACGGTGATGACCACGTCGGCCTGGGGCGCCGCCTGTTCCAGGGTCATAACCCGGTAGCCCTCCATCACCGCCTCCAGGGCTCGCACCGGCTCGACCTCGGTGACGATCACCTGAGCCCCCATCCCCCTGGCCCTGGCGGCCAGGCCACGACCGCACCAGCCGAAGCCGCAGACCACCAGGGTGCGGCCGGCCAGCAGCAGGTTGGTGGCCCGGATCAGCCCGTCGAGGGTCGACTGACCGGTGCCGTAGCGGTTGTCGAAGAGGTGCTTGGTCTGGGCGTCGTTGACCGCGATCACCGGGAATCGGAGCACCCCGGCCTTGGCCATGGCCCGGAGCCGGATCACCCCGGTGGTGGTCTCCTCAAGGCTGCCCATGACCCCGGCGGTCTCCTCGGCGGGCCGGCGATGGAGCAGGCTCACCAGGTCGGCGCCGTCGTCCATGGTGATCTGGGGCCGAGTGGCGAGCACCGACTCGATGTGAGAGTAGTAGACGCCATGGTCCTCACCCCTGCGGGCGAAGACCGAGATCCCCTGGCCGACCAGGCTGGCCGCCACCGCGTCCTGGGTGGAGAGCGGGTTGCTGGCGCACAGGGCCACCTCGGCTCCGCCTGCGGCGAGCGTCAGGACCAGGTTGGCGGACTCGGAGGTCACGTGGAGACAGGCTCCGATTCGCAGGTCCTGGAACGGCCGAAGCGTCTGGAACCGCGATCGGATCTGGTCCAGGACCGGCATGTCCCGGGCCGCCCAGGCCACCCGCTGGTCCCCCTGGGCGGCCAGCTTCAGGTCGACGATGTCATAGGCGGCCGCTGTCACCGGCCCCCTCGGTCGCCCGCCTCTTCCCTCACAGCGCCAGCAGGGTCTCGACCCGATGGCCGGCAAGACGCTGTCTGCCCCCCAGCGCCAGAAGCTCGATGACGAAGCCGAAGCCGACCGCGACCCCACCCAGCCTGGAGATCAGGTCCAGGGTTGCCAGTGCGGTGCCCCCCGTGGCCAGCAGGTCATCCACCACCAGCACTCGGGCGCCGGGACTGATGGCGTCCCTGTGCATCTCCAGCACCGCCTCGCCGTACTCCAACTTGTAGCTGGAACTGAGCGCGGGCGCCGGCAGCCGGCCGGCTTTGCGCACCGGCACCACTCCCACACCGAGCTGGAATGCGACCACCGAGCCGAAGGTGAAGCCCCTGGACTCGATGCTGGCCACGACCCCGACGTGCTCCGGTCGGAAGAGATCGGTGAGCCTGGTGCAGGCGCTCTGGAAGGCGACGCCATCGGCCAGCAGGGGGGTGATGTCCCGGAAGAGGATCCCTGGCTTGGGGAAGTCGGGGATGTCACGGATGTAGGCGCGCAGATCTACCTCGGGGGAAGACAGGGCCTCGGCCACCTGGGCATCCTACTACAAGTCTCCCAGCCGTCCGCCCCCTGGGCAAAGGGGGCCGCGGTGCGATGAAGCCCCGCTCCCGGGCATGCCGGACACCCACCGCGGCGTCAACCGGTTGCCGGCCCAGAGAGGTCGGGACGCCCCACCCTCGGGAGGGCAGGTCCACCAGCCCCGACTCGACGTCCCGGAGCAGGATCCCCCGCTCCGAAACCAAGTTCGTCTCACGCTCCAGCCTCCGGCCGCCCCCAGCATCGCCGACACCGCAGCCCCAGAAGGCGGTCAGGCGAAGGCGGGCAGAACCTCGGCGGCCAGCAGCGCCAGCTGATCCAGATCGTGGAGGTCCAGGAACTGCAGGTAGACCCGGCTGCAACCCAGAGCGACGTAGGCGGCAATCCGCTCCCGCACCCGCCCGGGGCTGCCTGCCGCACCGAGCACGGCCAGCTGGTCCAGATCCTGGTCGATGACCGCGGCCCGGCGGCTCAGCTCGGCCTGGTCCCGTCCGCAGCAGACGCAGAGCACCACCGAGAGCCGGAGATGCTCAGGGTCGCGGCCCTGGGCACGGCAGGCCCGCCGCGCCCCCGCGAACAGGGCCTCGGCGTCCTCCAGGGACACGAACGGGACGTTGAACTCGGCGGCGAAGCGCGCCGCCAGCTCCGGGGTGCGCCGGGCCCCGGTGCCTCCGATCAGGATCGGCGGACCTCCCGGCTGCCAGGGCCGAGGCAGGGCCGGCCCCTCGCCCAGCTGGTAATGCCGGCCCTGGTACGAGTAGGTGCCCCCGCTCTCAGTTGACCAAAGCCCGGTGATGATCTCCAGCTGCTCCTCGAGCCGTTGGAACCGCTCCCCCGCGGCCGGGAAGGGTATGCCGTAGGCGCGGTGCTCGGCGGTGTACCAGCCGGCCCCAATCCCCAGGTCCACCCTGCCGTGGCTCATCTGGTCGACCTGAGCCACCTGGATCGCCAGGGGACCGGGGAGGCGGAAGGTGGCCGAGGTCATGAGGGTGCCGAGCCGCACCCGGTGCGTCTCGCGGGCCAGGGCGGCCAGGGTCACCCAGGCGTCGGTGGGCCCGGGCAGTCCGGGCGGACGGTCGATGGCCAGGTAGTGGTCGGAACGGAAGAAGCCGGCAAACCCCAGCGCCTCGGTGGCGCGCGCCACTGAAGCCAGCTCCTCGTAGGAGGCACCTTCCTGGGGCTCGGTGAAGATGTGCAGCTCGGGCATGCGCAGCCTCAGGCTACAGCAGACGCGCGCCCGGGAGGGCTAGCGGGCGGCCGCCGCCCCTCCCCGCAGCAGTGCCCCCCAGGGGGTGGGGGCCGCCCAGCGGGAGAGCTCAACTGCATCCACCCGGCGCCCCTCCATGATGGCCCGGCGCTCCGCTCGCGATTGGGGCAGCCGGCGGATGGCGTCCGCCGCCCCGGCGGCGGCGGACGGGTGGCGCACGGCCGCCCGGCCCGCGCGCATGGCGAAGAGAGAGAGTGCGGCAGCCAGCCCTCCGCCCCGGCACCATTCCGGGGGGGCGTTGCGAACCCACACCGTGAGCCGGTTCGCCACCACGTGGCGCTCGATCAAGCTGGTGGCGTGGAGCCCGGTGCCCCCCCGGCGATGGACGGCGGTGGCGCCCGGCTCGTACCAGGCGCGCCAACCCCGCCAGCGGGCCCGCCAGTCCAGGTCGACGTCCTCGAGGTAGGCGAAGAGATCCTCGCAGAGCACCTGACCGTCGAGGGCGATGTCATCCAGCATCTGCCGCCGGTAGAGCGCCGCCGCGGCCGAGACCCCGAAGACCTCCTCGGCCTCCCGGCGCCGGCCGTCGTCGGGGGCTCCCTGGTCCCGGTTGCGGACCCAGCCGCTGCGGTAGAGGAGGTGCCCGGTGGAGTCGAGCCGCAAGGGGCCGCGCAGCCTTCCCCCCACGGCCCCGATCTTGGGGTCGGTCTCCGCCCGGGCCACCGCAGCCTCGATGAATGGGGGGTCGAGTACCACGTCGAGGTTGCAGAGCAGAACGTAGGCGGCGGTGGTGGCCCCAAGCCCCTGGTTGACCGCGGCGGCAAAGCCCAGGTTGGAGCAATTCTCCAGGAGCCGGACCTCAGGCTGGACCGAGAACCACTCCCGGGAGCCGTCCTCGGAGTGGTTGTCCACCACCACGATCTCGGTCGGGTTCAGGGTCTGGCCTCGGAGAGAGGCCATCAGGCCCTCGCAGTCCCGGCGCCCGTTCCAGTTCACCGCCACCACCGCCACCTCGACGCGGGCGGGGCCAGCAGCACTGCTCATGGGCTCACCTCGGGGTTGCGCCGCAGCGCGTTGAGCACCAGCAGCCAGCTGAGCCGGGCCAGGATCCCGGCGGCGACCAGGGGCGACCAGAGGGCGTTCCTCCCCCGGAGGTAGTGGAGCCGGTAGAAACGCCACATCGAGCGGTGGAAGGCGACCAGCATGGGGAGCGCATTCTGCTGCGAGCTCTGACCCTTGCGGTGGACTACCCGAGCCCCCGGCTCGTACCAGACCTTGAGCCCGAGCTCGTGGATCCGCCAGCAGAGGTCGAGGTCCTCTCCGAACATGAAGAAGCCTTCGTCGAACCCGCCCAGCTGGTCCCAGACCTCCCGCCGGATCAGCAGGCAGGCGCCACTGCCGCTGTCGACCTCGGTGGGCCGGTCCACCGGCAGGTGGGTCAGGTTGTAGGCGCCGAAACGGGGGCTGCCCGGCCGGAGCCGGCTGAGGCCGGCCAGCCGCCAGAGCGCGATCACCGGACTGGGAAAGGTGCGGCGGCAGGCGGCGTCGAGGCTCCCGTCGGGGCGGTCGATCCGGGGAGAGACCGCGCCCCGCGCGGGGTCCTGGGCCAGGGCGGAGAGCATCACCCTCAAGGCATCACCGACCAGGACCGCGTCCGGGTTGAGGAGCAGCAGGGCATCTCCCGGAAGACCCCGTGCGGCCAGGTTGTTGGCCCTGGCGAAGCCCAGGTTGCGCTCCAGCCGGAGCAGCCGCAGCGAGGGGTACCGGGCCTGGACCAGGTCGGCGGTGCCGTCGCCGGAGCCGTTGTCGACCACCGTCAGCTGGCCCACCTCGAGCCCCGAGTCGAGACAGGATCGAAGCGCCTCCCCGACCTCGCGCCGCGAGCGGTAGGTGCAGATGACCGCGGCCACCTGGGAGAGCTCTTCGGAACCGCCCATCCACTACCCCTGCAGGTCGGCGAAGAACTCGGCCAGAGCGCCCTGGCGCTCCGAGGAGACGTACCCCAGGAGACCCTGCTCCCAGGCCGGCAGCGGCGCCATCCCCAACTGACGCCAGCGGCCGTTGCTGAGCACCGAGTAGCGGGGTCGGGGAGCGGCAGCTCCCCACTCGTCGCTGGTGACCGGCTCCAGGGTCGCCGGGATCCCCACGTCCTGGAGGATCGCCTTGGCGAAGTGGAACCAGGTGGTGGAGCCCGAGCCGGTCAGGTGGTAGAGGCCGAAGCGCTCTCCCTCGATAAGCCGAATCAGCGCGGGGGCCAGATCTCCGGTCCAGGTCGGGCTGCCCAGCTGGTCCGCCACCACCCGCAACCGGCGACCCGCCGCGGCTGCCCGGCAGATCGAGAGCGGGAAGTTGGGTCCCTGGCTGCCGTAGAGCCAGGCGGTGCGCACCAGGAAGAGCGCGCAGCCGGATCGAAGGCACTCCAGCTCCCCGGCGCGCTTGCTCTCTGCGTACACCCCCCGAGGGGCCGGCTCCTCATCCTCTGTCCACGGGCGCGGCGGCTCGGAGGGCTCCTGGCTGAAGACGAAGTCGGTGCTGAGATGGCAGAGGGCGGCCCCGGAGCCGGCGCAGGCCCGGGCCAGGTTGGCGGGCCCGTCCCGATTGACGGCGAAGGCCTGCTCGGGGTGGAGCTCGGCCGCGTCCACCTGGGTGTAGGCGGCGCAGTTGACCACCCGGTCGAACCTCCCCGGGCCTATCAGCGCCCCGACCTCTGCGGAGTCGGTGATGTCGATCTCCGGCAGGTCCAGGCCGGTGACCTGATGGCCGGCCGACCGGAGCAGCGGAACCAGCTCTCGGCCGAGTTGACCGCGCTCGCCCAGGACCAGGACCCTCAACCGCTGCCCGCCGTCAGGACGCCGGTGCCGAACCAGCCGCCGGGTGGTAGTTGCGGCGGTAGAAGTCGAGGAACTCTCCCGACTTGATCGGCGCCCACCAGTCCCGCCGGGCCTGGTACCAGCTGACCGTCTCCGCCATGCCGGGCTCGAAGTCGACCATCGGTTCCCAGCCCAGCCGCCTGGCCCTGCCGCTGTCCAGCGCGTAGCGACGATCGTGCCCGGGCCGATCGAGCACGTGCTGGATCAAGCCCTGGTCCGCCGCGGTCAGACGGAGCACGGTCCTGGCGACCGTAACCCCGTCGATGGGCTGGTCGCCCCGACCCAGGTTGTAGGCCTGGCCGGGCTCGCCGTGAGCCAGCACGGCCGCGATGCCCAGGGCATGGTCGTCGACGTAGAGGTAGTCGCGAACGGCGCTGCCATCGCCGTAGACCGGGAGCGGCAGCCCGTCCAGGGCCTGGGTGATGAAGAGAGGCACGATCTTCTCGGGATACTGGTAGGGGCCGTAGGTGTTGGAGCCGCGGGTCACCAGCACCGGCAGACCGTAGGTGGCGTGGTAGGCGAAGCAGAGCATCTCCGCGCCCGCCTTGCTCGCCGAGTAGGGGGAGCGCGGCCGGATGGGGTCGGTCTCCCGCGAGCGGGCGGGGGCGGGCACGTCCCCGTAGACCTCATCGGTTGAGACCTGGAGGAAGCGGGGGTGGCCCGCCGCCCGCGCTGCCTCGAGCAGCTGGTGGGTGCCCAGGACATCGGTGCGGATGAAGGCCTCGGGGTCGAGGATGGAGCGGTCCACATGGGTCTCGGCGGCGAAGTTGACGATGCAGTCCACCTCCCCGGCTAGCCCACCCACCAAGGGGCCGTCGCAGATGTCGCCCTGGACGAAGCGGAATCCCGGCCGGGATTCCACCGGCCGCAGGTTGGCGAGGTTGCCGGCGTAGGTGAGCTTGTCCAGGACCGTGACCGCGAACCGGCTGCCCTGGCCCAGCAGGAGCCTGACGAAGGCGGAGCCGATGAAACCGGCGCCGCCGGCCACCAGCAGCCGCCGGGGGATCCCCCGTCGCAGCGCCGGCGAGAGGGCTGGCTCAGGCACTCAGATGTTCTCGATCGTCCAGTCGAAGCCGATCCTGGGATCGTCCCAGGGAATCCGGCCCTCGTCCGGCTGGTCGGGGTCATAGGGCTCGGTCACGTAGTAGCAGAGCAGGACGTCATGGAGGTCGAGAGCCTGGTAGCCGTGGCCGACCAGGGGCGGGATCGCGATCATCTTGGGCGAGTTCTGGCCCGCGATCACCACCTGGACCCGGCCCGCCGTGGGCGAGCCGGCCCGCAGGTCGACCAGGACCACCCGGGCGTTCCCCTCCACGATGTCCCAGTAGTCCCACTGGCGCTTGTGCCAGTGGAACGCCTTGATCAGCTCGGGAGGGTTGCCCCCCCTGGCGTAGGCCAGCGATCGAGACATCTGGGCGAAGCTCTGCGCCGGGGCGAAGGGATGGCCCTCGTCGTCCACGTCGCCCCTCTTCAACTGCTCCAGGAAGTAGCCGCGCTGGTCGGCGTGGACCCGGAACGACTTGACCATCACCCCCTCGATTCGGCCCAGCCGCTGGGCCGCCGTCACCCCGCGCATCGCCTCCAGTACCGACTCCATCTCCGGGGTCGTCCCCTGCCAGGCCATCAGTTCGCCCTCCTCACTCGGCTCACGCCAGACTGACCTTGGAGTGGTCGCCCAGCATCAACTTGTGCGCCAGCGGCCGGGTTTGGCTCTTCTCGATCACGACATCGCGTCCAATCAGGGAGTCCTCGATCTTGCCCACACCGCGAATGATGGTGTTCTCCAACACTATCGAGTGCTCGATCTCGCTGCCCTCGAGCAGGACATGGTGGTAGAGGGCGGTGAAGGGACCCACGAAGGAGTCCACCACCTGGGTGTGGGCACCGATGATGGCGGGCCCGCGGATGGTGCTCCCCCGCACCTCGCTGCCCTCCTCCAGGATCACCTTGCCGAGCAACCTGGAGTCCTCACTGGCCCAGCCCTCCCGACGCTCCGGAAGCATGTCGAGAACGACCCGGTTGCACTCCAAGAGGTCGTCCATCTTGCCGGTGTCAATCCACCGCCCCGGCACCACGTAGGGGATCACCCGGCGGCCGCGGTCGATCTCCCACTGGATGGCGTCGGTGATCTCCAGCTCGCCCCGGGCGGAAGGCGTGATCGAGTCCACCGCCTCCAGGATCGATGATTGGAAGAGGTAGACCCCCACCAGGACCAGGTCGGATCGGGGAACGCTCGGCTTCTCGGTGAGGCGTATCACCTGGCCCCCGGATAGCTCCGCCACCCCAAAGCGCTCCGGGTGGGGCAT
>Ga0182014_10001851_pt1 | contig 27591 bp, 24 predicted proteins | sample 612S2DmetaG_FD_120489 | JGI IMG/M metagenome (GOLD analysis project Ga0182014, IMG submission 120489) | Permafrost microbial communities from Stordalen Mire, Sweden - 612S2D metaG | ecosystem: Environmental > Terrestrial > Soil > Wetlands > Permafrost | place: Sweden: Stordalen | collected... | reverse complement strand
TTCGCGGAATCCTTCTCGCCGTAACCCACCACCGCTTCGACGAGCCACGCGTCGGGCTGCTCCTGGAGTTGGAGTGACACGATACGATCGCACTCCGTCCACCTCTCGCCAACGTCGGTCTGTTGATGGATGGCGAACACAAGCCGGCCCAAAGCCAGATCATCCGCCTGGATGCGATCAAACAGGTTTCCGTCTTTGAGGCTGCAGGACCAGGTGACGCCTTCGGTTTTGAGGTCGAAGCGGTCGGGGGTCGTCCAGTCGGCGTTGGGCGGCTGAAACTTCGCGGTTCGGCCTGGTGGGAGCTGATGCAGCAACACGGCGGCAGGCTGCACGCCTTCAAACAAGACGGGCACGCCGGCAAGTGTGGTGGCGGAAGTGTTGGCAACTTCGAGCGGGCCGAGAGGCTGGCCGTTGATGGCGCGCTGTTTTGTGCCGTCCCAGTTTTGCAGTTCCACGCAGGCGATGGCGCGCGCGGGCAGCCGAAAGCGCTTCGTTTGTCCGGCGGAGAGCGAGATTTCTTCGATGCGGTTATGGCCTTCCGAGGAAATTCTCGCGAGGCCGTGCGCGGGAATGGCGTTGGTGTTGGCGACCTCGATAACGTTTCCCTTGGCGCGCAATTCGAGATTTCCGGAAACGGCGCTGCGGGCGTGGCGGCTTGCGGCGGCGCGATTCACTTCGGTGGCGGCCTTGACAAGAACTTCGTAGATTTCGTCCTTTTCGTTGACCAAGCCGTAATTGCTGTCCTCCGGGAAGCTGGTGCTGATGCCGGATGCCGGTTCATCCACCCACATGAAGTAGTCGTAGCCAATTAGGAACGGCAGGTCGGCCATCGCATTGACGAAGATGCGGTAGCAGGAGGCTTTCTGTTCCTGCGTGTCAACTCTCATGCCCGCGCCGTGCTGGCAGGGCAGGCCGCTGTCGAGCGCAGGAAAGCTCCATTCCGTGATGAGAATTGGCTTGCGCGCCACGGCGAAATACTCGCTCAACTCGCGGGGCACCCGCTCGACCACGCCACCGGTGCCATCGGGCGACCAGACGTTCTCGAAATCGACGCGCGGGTAGGTGTTGAACGTGAAGATGTCGTTGTATTTGCCGGCGGCGGCGAGGACAGGCACTGGCACACGCCCGGCGAAGCGGCAGCCCAGCACAAGATGATCGGGGTCTGCCTCGCGCAAAGCCCTGGCCGCGACGCCGAAATAACGTTCCGCGATGAGCGCCAGGAATCCGTCGCGCACATGCGTTAGCGTGGCGGAGGGCTTGGGCACGTTCGTGGAAGCGAGGAAATCGGCTTCATCAGCGTAATGTGTGGCAAGGCTGTTGTTGACTTCCGTCACGGTGCCGTATTCCTTGAGCAGCCATTTCCAGAGCGCCTGTTTCGCCGGCTGTTGCGGGCCGCGCTGGAAGACTTCATCGACGAGTTGGCCTTTCTTGCCATACCACTCCAACTCGTTGTCGATGAACGTGCCGATGCACCAGGGATCGCCGCGGCTATCTCGGATGGTCTCGCGTGCGGTGATACGGCAATGGCTTTCCCAGTGCGGGCTGAATACATCAGGGAAACCCGTCCCGCTGTCCGGCTCGCAAATCCATTCCCGGCGCGCAAAACTAGCCCCAAGCGAACCGAAGAGCATGTGAGGCAGGCCGTGATGCCGGAGCGACGGGCTGTGCCCGACGGGAAGCTCATTGAAACCCCACGCCTTGAGGCGCTCGATGGCGCTCATGGCCCAAGCTTCCGCGCTGCCAAACTTGGCCTGCACGTTGCGACTGTAGGGCGCATAACCCAGCTTTTCGCAGAAGTGTGCGTGGTAATTCACATGGTCGGTACCGACAGCGAAGAAGGGCTTGCCTTCGGGATCAACCAACCACCAGCGCCCGTCCACTTCGGCGGTGCGGAAGAAGCCGCTGCCGTGCGCAATCGCGCGGGCCGGGCGCGTGGTCCAAGCCGGAATTTGGGGTGCGGCAACGATTGGTTCCGGCGCGGTTTGCGTGACATCTGCCACGGCATTGCCGAAGCGCGCTCGCATTCCGCTGACTCGCAGGATGGGCCGGCCGGCCTTCACGGCTTTGACTTCCTTCGAGAGTTCGAAGCTGATCCTCACCACTTCGTTGGAGCCGTCGAGGATTCGACCGGTGATGGTGGCCGCGGAGAGTTTGATCTCCATCCGGTAAGTATGGTTAGGCCGCCAGTTGAATGCCTCGCCAATGCTGGGCAACCGCTTCAGGCGCGTGGGCGCGTCGTCCGCCGCAAGCCAATGCCCATCCACGGACTCCTGCAGCTCGGTCCTGTGCTGACGGCCCTGGCTTTCCGGTGTGACAACCAGGTTGAGCGCCCAATAGTTCTTGTCGTCCGCCGCGATGCCGAGGCCCACCGTCAGCCAATCGCCCTTGCGCAATTCGAGCACGGTGACATCGCAGGCAAACGTCATCACCGCCGCGAACGGAACCGCACGCCAGAGCGAGATGCCGCTGTCACCCAAATAAGTACCGTCCACAGTTTCCCATGTGGCACTCTGCGGTTCCCACGCGGGGCTGCCATCGCTGCCGACGGAGCAGGCCGCGAAGTCATCATGCAGCGTCTGAGCAAACACCTGGAGCTGCAACAGAGAGAAAAGGACCGGAATACAAGCAAGCCGCGTCAGGCTGGGCTGGCCGACAACGTATCGTGTCATGCCGACGAGGCTGGCAAGGGAATGTCCAAGAAACAAGCCGGAAGACGCGGCCGCATTTAGGTAATGACGTCAGTTATTTTCCCGAACGAAGGCCGACTTCTGGTATGACGGACAATGCTGGGTTGTCCCCAAACGCTTCCTTGGAATGAGACGTTCGGTCTTTTGAATTCAGGAGGAGCATCGTATTCATGTTTTCAAAGGGCATATTCTTCAATGGGCGGGAAAGCACAGGAATATCCGGTCAGCGACTTTGGGTAAGCGCTGCTCTGGGCGGATTTCAAAACCCGAAACCGCAGAATGACGAAATACCAAAGGAACTTAATTTACTCAAGATTGACCATCCGACGTCTGGCGGACCTGGCGAATCCAACATAAACCGCGATTCTGAGCGTCTGTAGCCGCGAAAGTTGAGAAGAGCTTGCGCCACAGAAAGCGCAACGTGTGACGCCGTCGCTTCTGGTTCTGGTCGGATGTGCAACTTGCCCAATCTGGAAGGTGGGGCACCGCTTCCCTGAGAATTGTCCGTTTTTAGGGGTGGCCCATTATCGAAATCGTCAGGAAGTGAAGTGAAAAAATGAAGGAAAAAATCGCCTTTTGCTGGAGCGGAGGAAAGGATTCCGCCCTGGCCTTGCACCGGCTGCTGGTGGAGGGCAGGTATGAGGTGGTTTCACTGCTGACAACCTGCAACGAACATTTTCAGCGCGTCTCCATGCATGGTGTGCGGGTCGAACTGCTGGAGCAACAAGCCCGCGCCATCGGCCTGCCGCTGCAAAAAATGTTCGTCAGCCAGCGCGGTTCCAACGACGAATATGTCGAACGGATGAAGGGGCATTTGCTCGCTTACAAAGCACAGGGTGTCACCCGCTTCGCTTTTGGCGATATCTTCCTGGAAGACCTCAAGCGCTGGCGTGAGGAAAACCTGGCACAACTTGACCTCCGCGGCGTTTTCCCGATATGGAAGGTGGATTCACGCCAATTGATCCGTGAATTTATCTCGCTCGGCTTTGGTTCGGTCATCTGCTGCGTCAACGACGCTTATTTGGATGAAACGGCTTTGGGGCGGAACATTGATTCGGATTTCATCCATTGGCTGCCAGCCGGTGTGGATGCTTGCGGTGAAAATGGCGAATATCATTCGTTTGCTTTCGCCGGGCCGATCTTTCAACAGCCGTTACGACTCCAGGTTGGCGAAAAAGTCTATCGCCCGGTCGAAGAAACGCACCCAGGCCCAACGTCGGCTGTCTGTCCGTTGCCAGGCGCGCGCCAAACCAAAGGATTTTGGTATTGCGATTTGCTGCCTGCTCCGTGAATCGAAGCCGCCTATTGTTAGGCGGCCCGGAAATTCGGGGAGAGGCGGAGTCGTGCCCTCGCAGAAACAGTCACATAGGCCGCCCTGATTTGGAGCCGCTGTGGGTGCAATTGGGGAGATTTGAAATAATAACCAGTCAAGAACGTGTATCTATGAGCAACACTCCCGAAGTGAGGGAAGCGCGGTTCTCTCCAGACCTCTACTTGCTGATGGCCTTCTCCATCTCGGTTTTTCGGACCTGAAGCGCGGCCAACTTCTTCCTGAGGCCGGTAATCTCCTTGTTGATTTTCCGCAACTCCGTCTGGGCCTTGCTCCCGGCCAAGTGGTTGGAGCCAAACTGTCCAGCGATGTACTGCTCCAGTTGGCCCCTCAAAATTCTCAAATAAGGGTTGCCCCAGATCGACCCCTCTCGGTATTCAAGCTTGCCGGCTCGGATGCCCTTCACAATGAAATCCCGGCTCACTCCATATTCCTTGCGAGCCGTCACGTCACTGAGGGTTGCCCCTTTGCGATTCCATTCACCGTATTCCGCCATATTTTTTCTTTCCACTGACCGAACAGTGTCAAGCCCGGAGGTTTTGGGGTTAACAAAACCCATCGCTCATTTGAAAGTGCAATGTAAGTTTTTGGTGGGCGCGGGCAAGCGCAGATTTGCGGAACAGCAAATGGGGCATTGCATAATAAGGCGGTATTCGCATTGTTTGTACCTCCCTCCAGATTCCGTTCGATGTTTTCCAGTAATGCCAAAGCGCCGCATCACTGGGAATATGGCGTTGCCCCGGTAATCCCCCAGTCCCGCCTCACCTTGGAGAGCCGATTGCGCCATTCCTCGTTGCATCGGCCGCCCAGGTCCATGTTGGTCAGCCCGTTTGCCACCGACCAGAATCCCTTCTTTCCAACGCCGCAAACCCTCAACAATGGCCGCACCATGAACTCCCCACCTTCCACTGGGCTATCCAGGCACATGTCCATCAATCCACGCAAGCTGATCCGCTCCTTTCCGGTTTCCACAAAATGGTCCAGCAATCTCTTCTTCGTCACCGCCATCAGCCCGATCGCGTCAGCCAGGTCGTTGACTGGCCATATTCTTTCTGGATCGTCTGCGGTGCAAATCTCCTCTCGGAGCTTGGCTCGCCTCTCGGCCGTCGATTTGTCGGCTTGGTCCCTCTTCTCAAGCTGCAAAATCCGCCCTGGTGATAATCTGAACCTGAGCGCAACCTCTCGGCGTGGAACCCCCTCTTTCCGCATCTGGAGGATTTGTCGGTTGCGTTCCTGGATCGGGATCATGGTTATATGCTCGCCGTGACTATAGTTTATGCTTCGGCCGCCCTGCGGCTATTCTGGTCTAAGCGGCGTTTCCAATCCAAATCCTCGTCACAACCGGCACATCGTGGACCGGTGGCGGTGTGTGAAACACCACCCGCTCGACTCTGGCCCCCCAACCCACGGTGTACCACGAATCATCACCCTGCCGAACCCAAGTGCTGCGTCGCGCTCCTTCGTCGAGTTCGAACATGGGCTCCCCATTGTACGGGTAAGAGAACAACCGACTGATGCGTCCTTCTGAAATATGGGCTGGCCACTCGCCGCGTTGGTAAGCCTGCCACTGTTCCTGCACCTGGGACAAAACACGCTCTCGTTGGCCTCGGTCGCGCCGAAGGTCATAAACCAGAACCATGTCTTGGCTGTGAGCTTTGGCCATGGGCTTGATTAAGCCACCAACAAGCTGAAGTTAGTCACGCCGGGGAGAGCACGTCAACCCCGGCGAGGCTGGCCCAGCGTCGGGACAGTCTGGTGCGCGCAGACAGCCACCGCCATCCTCGATACTCAGACCCGGACCTCAATCACCGAATTGAGCGTGCCGTGCTGGTTCCAAACGTTCTCGAGGGCGAGCAGGTCGGGTAGGCCACACCTCAGAGTTCGCGGGTCGCGTCATGTTTCCACAGCGCGGGTTTTGATGCCCGCCCATTGCCCATCTTTCGTTTTCCCAATAATCAGGATGTCAATCTGGGTTTGCCCAACGCGGAACACCTTGGGTTCCGACAATTGTTCCCTCAGGACTTTGAGCAGGCCTCGGTAACGCCGAACCGTGGCCTTCTCTTCCTCACCATGCCAGTCCTTTTCCTGAACCAGGTCTTTGAAAAACTCGTTCAGGCCCACTGATTTGACCGGTGCGCCCCCCTCCCGTCCGCACAGGGCCAACGCTTGGGCTTTTTTGAAGCCACCCGCTGCATCGCCCCTCGAATGAACGACCTGAAACGGTTCGTCGCTTTCGCTCATGTACAACAGCCCCTCAATAGCGTTTTGAAGGGCGACCAGGGTGTTTTTGGCCATAATCAATTTTCTGGTGTTAATGCCCGCGAATCGGCGCCGCGTCAGGCTTTTGTTTTAATGGGTCGACGATGGTGGCGGGCACCTTGTCGAAGAACTTGTAGCCCGTAAGATTCTCCACGTCCTTTACCGAATGGTTGCGATAGCGGGTCCAATCCTCACCGACGGTTTCGTCGTTGGGCATGATCACCGCGATTAGCCGGGTGCGCCCGTTGACTCTTGCAATGTCGTCATCGCCGCCGCCATCGAGCACCATGATGACCTTCCAGCAGACTGCCGGGACCTCGACCGTATGCCGGCGGCCAATCGTTTTGCGCTTCATTCCGGTGGCGTCCTGGCCGCCGGCGCCAAAAGGGCCGCAAATGATGTAGAGCGTCTTTTTCTGATATTTCACCAGATCCCGGCAATACTTTTCCAATTGCGCCCAGGCTTTCTCATTCACGTTCTTGGCCTGTGGAATGATGTTCGACATCACAAATGTCGCTTCGCTCATTTCGGTCGTGGCGCTACGGTCTTCGTGTGGACACATGTGGCCACGATCAAAACCACTGCCGGTGTAATCGGCGGGCAATATTCGCGTGAACCCATCTGGCAGCGTTTGGTCCGGGTAAAAAGAGTATCGGGGAGCGCGCCCCAAATCGGCCGCTGTCAATCGCCAGCTAACCCAATTCGGCGTTCCCTTGCGGTTGTTGTACGAGAGGGCGAAATACGGCTTCTCCATCAGGTAATTGTCGCGATCCCTCGTTTTCGGCGTTGCGTTGCTCGGATTGCCCATCGTCAAGTGAGGACTGTCCGCGCCCGCCGCTGCGGCGCCCATGGACAAAAGGATCAAGAGCGGAATCAAGAGGGGCAACCGGTGCCGTCCCCATTTAGTTCGGATGTCAGCCATGGAGTATTGCGATAGTTACCGGAATTTTAAATCAGATCGCGCAAAATGGTTCACACTTGCCCAATCTTCGTCCAGAAAGGTTCCAAGTCCTTGTCACCCAAGGCGAGCAGCTTTACCTTGGAACCTCCCAACTCGAACGCCTTTTCCAGCCAGCCCCAAGCCTCCTTCAAATTGCCCAACTGACACGCGTAACAGGCCAGGTTGTAACGCATCATCCATTCCCGGGGAAACCGGTCGATCACAGGACGCAGCCGTTCATAGGCTTCTTTCGTCCGCTTCAGCTCATGAAGGGCAAATGACCAGCGAATCCAGCCGAAAGCGAGATCCGGCGCGCGAATCGTTATCGCCCGAGCCACATCAGCCGCAAGCTCCCAATTCCCGGTCTTGGCGCAAATCTCATATCGGACAACCAGAGCGTGAGGATGGGAGCGCAACTCCGGTGTGATTTCTTCCAGTTCCTCATTCGCTTCCTGCCAATTGCCCAGTTCCAGCCAACCCGTGGCGGCGGAAAGATGATGGCTGTCCGGAGGAGACAAGGGTTTCATGTCCATTGCTTTCAGCGCACCTCGGTCATTTCTTTACGATGCTCAAGAGCCGCAATTTGTCATTCTGTGAGGATGCGGGAACCTTTTGAGAAAAGCCAGTCATGAAAAATCGTCACCTTCGACGCGGTTCTGTTGGTTATGCCGGCGCGGGAGCCGGTTTTCAGGTCTGTTGGCGCGGTGGCTTATGCCTGGCTAATGCCCGCCCGTATCGGCGACCAGGCGTTTTGGTACTGCACCAACCTGACTAGCGTCTATTTAATGCGGCCGGGAAAGTCCCCGCATTTTTGGACAAATCCTCGTGCGGAGGCCGCGACTTGAAATGGGCCGCTTGCCACTCCGCACCTTGCGCCTCACAATCATTGCCCGGTGCAGAACGCATCCACAACATTGCCGGAGAGCCTTTCGGGGCTGATCGAACGCGTCACCTTCCATGGCGAGGACAACGGCTGGGCAGTGCTCAAGGTCAAAGCCAAAGGACACCGCGACCTGGTGACCGTGGTTGGCGCCCTGGCGTCGGTCAGCGCCGGGGAATGGCTCACCGCCCAGGGACGCTGGGTGCAGGACCGGGAATATGGGCAGCAATTCCGGGCCGAGATGCTGACCAGCACCCCGCCGACCACCAAGGAAGGCATCGAGAAATACCTGGGCAGCGGCATGGTCAAAGGGATTGGCCCCGTGTATGCCAAGAAGCTGGTGGACAAGTTTGGTGAGGGTGTCTTTGACATCATCGAGAAGGAGTCCGCCCGCCTGGAGGATGTGGACGGCATTGGACCGAAGCGCCGGAAACGAATCAAGGAAGCGTGGTACGAGCAAAAGGTCATCCGCAACATTATGCTGTTCCTGCATTCCAACGGTGTCAGCACGAGCAGGGCGGTGAGGATTTACAAGACATACGGGGAAGAGGCAATCGAGAAAGTCCGCAGCAACCCATATTGCCTGGCCAAGGACATTCACGGCATTGGGTTCAAGACGGCTGACCAGATTGCCCAGAAGATCGGCATTCCGGTGGATTCGTTGATTCGTGCCTGCGCCGGCTTGAACCACGTTTTGCTGGAAGCCACTGGGCAGGGCCATTGTGCCTTGCCGATGGACTTGCTCAAGGAGGAGGCGGGCAAGCTGCTCCTGGTTGACGAGAAAATCATATCTCAGGCACTGGAGCGGACCCTGGCTGATGGGGACTTGGTGCAGGAGAGCATCGCTGGGCAGGAATTGCTGTTTCTGCCGTCCTTGAAGCGGGCGGAGGAGATTATTGCGGGCAGAATAAGGAACCTGGCCAGTTCGCCGCCTACATTCCCGGAGATTGATTTCGCGAAGGCGGTCCTTTGGTGCCAGCAGAAAACAGGCAAAGAGCTTGCACCCAGCCAACGGGAGGCGCTCAAGCTGGCCTTAACGAGCCGGGCCTTGGTCATCACAGGCGGACCAGGGGTCGGTAAGACAACCTTAGTCAACACTATCTTGTTGATCCTGCGAGCCAAGAAAGTGCGCTGCCTGCTCTGTGCGCCTACTGGACGGGCTGCCAAGCGCCTCTCTGAGGCAACTGGGGTCGAGGCCAAGACAATCCACCGCCTGCTTGAAGTCCAGCCTGCCACGGGTCGTTTTGGGCGAAATGAGGGCAACCCTTTGGACTGTGATCTCGCGGTCGTTGATGAGTCGTCAATGATTGATGTGCTGCTGATGGCAAACCTGCTCCGTGCCCTCCCTCCCAAGGCCAGCCTGCTAGTGGTGGGCGATATTGACCAGTTGCCTTCTGTGGGTCCGGGGATGGTGTTGCGGCATGTGATTGAAAGCAAAGTGGTGCCGGTGGTGCGTTTGACCGAAGTTTTCCGGCAGGCGGCACACAGCCGGATTATTGTAAATGCCCACCGAATTAACGAAGGCTACCTACCAGAGGTGCCGGCCAAGAATGCGGAGTCCGATTTCTATTTCATCGACAGGGAGGAGCCGGATCAAATTGCCGCTACCCTGGTCGAAATGGTCAAAACCCGCATACCGTCCAAGTTCAGGCTCGAACCCATCCGTGACATCCAGGTGTTGTGCCCGATGAATCGGGGTTCCTTGGGCATCCGTGAATTGAACGTCCGGCTTCAGAATGAACTGAACCCTGGCCGGGCTGATGAACCGTTGGTGGAGAAATTCGGCTGGCAGTTTCGTCCCCGGGACAAGGTGATCCAGACGGAGAACGATTATGACAAGGACGTGTTCAACGGCGACATCGGGCAGATTGTGAAGATTGACTCGGTTGAGCGCGAGGTCACGATCCGGTTCGATCAACGCGAGGTTGTCTATGATTTCGGGGAGCTGGATGAAATCTCCCTGGCCTACGCCATCACGATCCACAAATCGCAAGGCTCGGAGTTCCCGGCGGTCGTGATTCCCTTGGCCATGCAGCAGTACATGCTCTTGCAGCGCAACCTGGTTTACACGGGCATTACCCGGGGGAAAAAGCTGGTGGTGCTAATCGGGCAGCGAAAGGCGCTGGGGATGGCTGTGCGGAACAACCGGACGGAGAACCGGTTTTCAGGGTTGTTGGCGCGGCTGCTGGCACCGGGCTAATGCCTGCCCGTGACCGTGTATCGGGCTCCGGCATTTTGGATGCTCGATGAATTGTCAAATAAGCAGGGATTTCGCGCAAAACCATTCGAACAGTCGAATCAGATTTGTGCAGGCTGCCGCGTCTTGAGCAGGAAGGGAATTGCATCCGACGGGAGCATCTTAAAAACCGCGTTGTAAACATCGCCGCCGAGAATGCCGGAGCACGCATTGAGGAAGCCGAGCAACGTCGGAGCCATCTTTTAAGCGGGGACAACGGCACAGCCGTCACCTTCGCGCCTGTCCAGATCGTGCCATGACCCGAACTGAAAGCGGACAACCAACCTGGCGCCACTTGAAGGCACAGCCCGAGAGAGTAAACTGGGAACAGTGGCCACACCCAACCGGGATTTCGACGTATACTTATCCCAACAAAAGAATTTGGGTGTTCGAATCCATAAAAAGGCCAAACCTCTTACCTACGACGACGTGGTCATCTACAGCCCGTTCACTGCGGAGGCCAAGCCGCCCATCGGTCCCTGCTCTTTACCATCCCTTATCAAAACTGGTTCCGCTACGACGACATCATCGACTATCACGAAGACTCCCAGTCACGGGTGCGGGAAGACGGCGGGCCGGAGGACAAGTGCTCCTTCATCGGGGATTGCGAAGGGCAGCCCGCCGGCATCTACCCTTATTGCAATTACGTCCACCGCGCCAACGGAGCGCTCGACAGGCGGCTCTTTACGGCCAGCCGATGGGAACTGACGCGCGTGCTTCGGCAAGCAGGGCAAACCAAACTCAAGCCGGGGAACGAGTTCGAAGTGAAAACCCTGGTTGAATGGCAGCGCCACATCGTCCCTGAAGTCCCCCTATTCATCCGGGCCTTTTGCGAGTGTTTCAATATCTTCAGGGAAGAGCGGATCATTCAGCGGCTCCGCCCAATGCTCTACACATACTGGAGTTAAGTCATGGCCAAGAGCACCACCATCCTGGCGTGCGAGCTTGAGAAGGCTATCGCCGCTCATGTCGCCGAAGGCACCTCGGAGTTTCCCGCGGACAAAGCCATGCAGAGGGTGTACGAAAGGGACGCGGCCGACCTCCGCAAGGTTCTGGAATTGTTCCGTGCAGGGAACTTCTTTGGCGCCTACGCCGCAGCATGGAAGCTGGACTCCCTGCCGCGCGACGTCATACCTCAGGCATTCTGGCAGGTTCTGGAGAAGTCCGGAAACAAGCCAAGAAGGAAAATGTGCAGTCGGCGACGCACTTGATTATGAAAAGGAAGATCTACTATGCGCGTCCTCTCAACATCATTGTCATCCGGTTAAAACATGTTGAATACCAATTGGTTACGTGAATCGGAGGTTTCATTTTGCGATGCGGTTTTTGCAACCAGTTCAGCCAGAGGCACTTGCTCAAATACGTTCACGCTCAAAACTTGCAAGATTTGCGACAGGCTAAGTTCCAATTCAAGCTCCTTGCGCACGATAGCCACCAGCACGTAAACGCAGACGGCAATCCAGACTTGCGTCTTGACAGCGTTGTCGCTGGTGCCGAAAAAGTGTTTGATTCGCAAGTTCTGCTTGACCCATTTAAAGAACAGTTCTACCCGCCACCGGCTCCTGTAAAGCTGGGCGATAGTCAGTGCGGGCAGACCGAAGTTATTCGTCAGAAAGACAAGGAACTTGCCGTTCTCCGGGTCTCTATAACTAACGCGACGAAAGCGGTCGGGGTAGTGCTCAATGCTTTTATGCAAGGCCAGCCAAACGATTTGATCGGCCCGCACGCCGGTGCTTTCATCCACCGGGCGCGACTCCAGCCAGTTGACGCGCAAGCCCGCCTTGGCGCGGGTGACAAAGAAGGCCCCCGCCAACACAAAGCGATAGAGTCGCATAAAATCCACGTAGCCGCGATCCATCACATAAAAGGCTCCCGGCTCCAGAATCAACTCGTCCAGGATGTTCACATCGGCCTTTTTCCCCTCGGAAATCGAGATCATGGTCGGAATCGGCCCGCGCAAATCCAGCAGCGTGTGCAGTTTGACCGCCGCCTTGGTGGAACGAAAGCGCGCCCAGGGAAACAAACTCAGGCAAAGATCAATCGTGGTCGAATCCAGTGCATAGACCGTTTGCTCCAACTCCACGCCAAAGGACTCGTTGGCGTAGAGGCGCCGGGCGCGAGCGATCAACACTTGCGCAAGATCGTGATAGATACGCCAGTCTCGCGAGCTATTCGCCTCGGCCAGCGTGCTATGGGCGATGCGAGATCGAAATCCCATGTGGTAGAGCTGATCAGGCCGCGAGCGCAAGCAGACTTCAATGTCGGCCAAGCTATCTCGGTAAGTCAATTGCGCGAAGGACATAGCAAGAAACTGATCCCAACAAGGGAAGCTACGGACTCGGTAGTGGCCGTGGTAGCATTCGACGCAACGACGAAATTGTTGAGGGTGAATCCACTCCATGACCTGCGAAAAAATAGTTTTTCCGGCGCGCATTATTGCCAGAGTATGGCACGCTGGGTGCTGAAAAAGCCGGAAATTTTCCCATATCGCTCACATCGTTTTTATTGTGCAATGCACTCTCATTCAAGCGCTTTCAGCAAGCGCCTTTCCTCTCAACCGGATGACAATGTCTCAACATCTACAACACGGCCCAGGAAAAGCGCGACATCGCCATGCTGGAATCGCTCGGCTTTGAGGTGGTCAACCCCAACTGTCCCGAGTGCGCCGAGGGCTACAAGGCCAAGGGAATGGAGTTCTTCAAGCAGTTTGCCCAGGCGTGCGACGCCGTCGCGTTCCGCGCCCTGGCCAGCGGGGAGAATCCGGCGGGCATCGTCTCCGAGGTCGGCTGGTTCAGGGGGATCAACAAGCCCGTTCTGGAGCTGCCCACCGGCTTCCTGCGCCAGTCAATCGACGAGCACAAGACGCGGGAGCTCCTCGACGAAGCAGGCTTCCGGTAAAGCCGCCTTCGCCGAAAGTCCTACAATCAAATATGAAGAAAGGACCTGCAGCCAAGCCAGAGCCACAAAAGCTGATCATCGGCATTTCGTCGAGGGCTTTGTTCGACCTCGAGATGTAGAACCAGATATTCGAGCGGCAGGGTGTGGAGGCCTACCTGCGCCACCAGGCGCTCCACGAGGAGGAGGTGCTAAAGCCCGGGGTCGCCTTTCACCTCGCCAGGACCTTCCTGGGCCTCAATAAGCACCTCGGCAAGCCGCTGGTCGAAGTCTGCGTCCTCTCCCGAAACACGGCCGACTCGAGCCTGCGCCTTTTCAACTCATTTGACGCCCATCACCTGGGCATCCGCAGGGTCGCACTGACCAGCGGGGAAAGCATCAGCTCGTATCTGAGGGCCTTCAACGTCGACCTGTACCTCTCCGCGAACGCGGAGACTGTCTCCAAGGCGCTGAAATCCGGCGTCGCCGCAGCCGTGGTGTACCCCAAGAGCAAGGCCCCCGGCAAAGAGGAGGACAGCATCCGGATCGCGCTGGACGGCGACGGCCTGCTGTTCAACTCCACCGGGAAAAAGGCCAAACCGCATCGCTCAGCGAGGATTGCGTTATTGATCTGACCAAAGACACGCCTGCGCATCGGTACCTGCAGGGATAAGAGTCGGAGTTCGCGGCCACACAAAATACACAAAATCGCAAACCATGGATTTGATCTATCTGGACAACAACGCCACGACGCGGCCCTCAATCCCTGTAATGCAAGCGGTATCCGAAGTCACAAGGGAATGCTGGGCAAATCCGTCGGGAGCATACCCGGCTGCCAAAGCTGCGGGAGCAGTCTTGCAGGAAGCCCGAAATCGTGTTGCGCGCCTCATAAAGGCCAATCCGGCCGGAGAAGTGGTCTTTACGAGCGGTGGAACCGAAAGCATTCAATCGGCGATTATAGGGGTTATGGCAATGCGTTCTGGCGGGCACATCATCTCGACCGCCGTCGAGCACACAGCCACTTTTCAAGCTTTGGAGCGGCTGACGAAAGAAGGCTGCCAAGTGACCCTCCTCAGCGTCGACAAAGATGGGCAGATGTCGCTCAATGAGCTGGAGGCAGCCATCCAGCCGAATACGAACCTGGTCAGCGTCATGCATGCCAACAATGAAACTGGAGTGATCTTCCCGGTCGAAGCCATTTCACCCATCTGCCGGAAGCGCCGCATCCTGTTTCATATCGATGCGGTCCAGGCGGCCGGCAAAATTGAAACCAAAGCGCCTCTTTGCGATTTAATGTCGATTTCCGGCCATAAAATTCACGGACCCAAAGGCACTGGTGCGCTCTACCTCCGACGATATCTTCGATGGGAACCACTCTTATCAGGGGGACACCAGGAAGCCGGCCGCCGCGCCGGAACAGAAAACGTTTCCGGCATTGCCGGCTTGGGCGTCGCCGCGGAAAGCGCCCGCCTCAGCCTGGAAACAGGAAAATGGCAAAACGTCAAAGAGCTTCGCGATCAAATGGAGCGAACCATCCTGGAAATCATTTTGGATGCCACAATCAATGGAGTAGAGGCGCCCCGTCTTCCCAACACAACCAGCCTCACGATCCCTGGCATCAATGCCAAGCAGATCGTGTCAGACCTGGGGAAAGACGGAATTTGCATATCCAACGGGCCCGCATGCTCCAGCGGATCCTCGGTGCCCTCGCATGTGCTTGTGGCCATGGGGCTGCTCCCGAGCCAGGCCAGGTCCTCGATCCGAATCAGCCTGAGTTGCGAGAACACGCCTGGGGAACTTGACCGTTTCATTGAGGTTCTGGCCAAGAAAGTAAATCGGGCTCGCGCAACCAGCGCGGTGATGGCATAATGATTTTGCTCCAGGCTGCCCAAACGATCTTGTTTGGAGCCGGCGTGCGTAGCTTAACTGGTTCCGCGTGGTAGCTGAATTTGCGCGTAGCGTAAAGTGACCGTAAAGAAGGCCGAGGCATCCGGAAGCCGAAGCTTTTTAAAACCCCACGAGCCTGGAGCAAAAGCTTCTTCCGCTGATAGCGAGCGAAACACAACTCCGTGACGTGTTCTACAGAACAACCGGAGCTCTTTTCAGTCGAAGTTCAACCCAAGCAGGCCACGCTGCCCCCTTGGTTTGACCCCGATGCTTATCAGAATTGCCTTCTGTCCGATCCAGATTACACCGCCGACTACGACCAGTTTGATGAGGTTGGGGCGGCACGCGAGAAGACTTTTGCCTTTTTCACCGCTTTGAACGCTTCCTTGCTCCCCTCTGTTTCCATTGTCATCAACAGCTCAACCGGCAAGGACAGCACGCTCCTGACGGCGCATTACGTGGCCGCCATGAAAAAGTGGCGCGACCAGGGCAGGCCGCTCCGCTCGGTGCTCGTGCAGGTTTCAGACACCGGCGGCGAATTTCCAGAAATGGCGCTCCGCATGCGAGCCGAAGTTGCGGCACTAAACCGGTATGGCATGACGGAAAACCTCCCGCTTCGCGCCCGGCTGGCATCGCCGCCACCAAAGCATAGGTTGCTTGTAGAACTAATCGGGAACGGAAAACCTCTGCCCAGACTGGCTCAGGCCCAAAGTAAGAACGGGTATAACGCAGCGGCCTGGTGCATGGACAGATTGAAGGCCCGTGTTCTAGATAAAGCTCTAAAAGATGCCAGACTCTGGGCTCAGGAAAAAGCCGCTTCAGCCGAACTACCCGTCTTTGTGCAATGTTTGGGAGTGCGCAACGCCGAGTCCGCCAAGCGATCGGCAACCATTAAGCGGTATGCTATTGCCGACCTTCCTGCCGTAAGCCGTCTTGGAGATGACAAGGATCGCCTGGGGTTTTGTCCCGTCGTCCATTGGGAAGATAAGACGCTCCGCAATTGGCTGGTCGATGCCCAACGTAATCCCGAACTGGAATGCCCCTGGAGACCAGAGGGAGTGGAGGAGCTTGTCTCCATTTATCAGAAGGGCGCGAACGAGAGCGAAAACCCCCATGAGTGCGCCTTGGTGATTACCAAGGATGGAGGCGTCAGCAATAGCTGTTCCGACCTGACGGGCACGAGAATGGGTTGCGTTTTTTGCGCCGTTTCGAGAAACAAGTCCCTGGCCAACACCGCTTCCAAAGACCCAAGGTACCTCTGGCTCAAGAAGTGCCACGACCTTATCTACGCCAACCATGCCCGCAACCAGGAACGCGTCAAGCTGCGCAACGACTCCGGTTTCACCGCCGAGACGCTGTTTCCCAAGTCCTTCACTTTCGAGGAACGGTACCGCCTTTTGGTCCACATCTTCCGCGCGGAGATGGAAAGCGGCTTTGAACTGCTGCCCCGGGAGGACCTGGACATGATCTCCACTCTTTGGACCAAGCACGGCGTCTACACGGTCACGGTGGACGAGGCGCGCGAGGATGCGCGGCGCTGGAAACTGACCGGAGAGATCGCGTTCAGCTACCAGCAATTCTCGGAATTCGCGGATGTTCTCACGCGGGAGCTGGGGGAAGGCATCCCCGCGGGCGCATTTTTCGCGCCAACGGAAGAGCTGGAAGGGCTGAATCTGGCCCACCTGGTGGGCATCTCCGCCGGCGGTTTTGGATCGCCCCTGGTGCCGACCCTGCTGTCTTATGTCTTTCTCGATCGAAGGAACTCCAACAAGCTCGTCATCATGGTGACCGACCTTCCTTCCATCATCGGCTCCAGGACCAACACCGGCCTTCTGCAGGGAATGATTGGCGCCGCCTGGGAGTGCGTGAACGTCCGGCTGCCCACCGACTGGGAAAAGCAGCTGTCCGACGGCCGCATTTTCTTCTACACGACGACCAAATCCGAGGAGGAGCAGAAGATCAGCGAGGAACTGGCAGACGATCTCCACCCCAACCGCGCCATTGCCCGGCATTACGAGAATCTGCGCGCCATCCACAGCGGGTGCCCGGAAGATCCGCTGGCCGAGAGCATCCTGCTGGATCAGGACATCCCTCCGTTAAGCCAGGTAGAATACGAACGCTGTTTCGTCCTCTGCGGCCGGCTGGCCTACGCCAGCGACGAGCTCAGCTTCTGCCTCAAGCGCAAATCGCAAAAGGCCGTGCATAGCGCGGGGGCCAATCCGGACCTGCTTGAGTCCCCCAGCGGAAAGGAGTACCGGGCCGCCTTCAAGAAGCAGCTGGCCCAACACCTTGCTTTGCAGGAGCACCTCAAAGTGTTCCAGTTCTATGCCAGTACGCTCAGGGAGCTTCTACAGAGCGTCCGGGCTGGCAAAGCTTCCCTAGGGCTTATCCGGCGCTTCTGCTATCTGGCGCGCCTGGATGCCGTTGATCCGGATGCGGCCGGGCGAGAATGGGACGACTTCCTCCAACATTTGCCGCGCACGATGGCCTCCGCCGCGTAGAATATAAGAGTGGAAGCTGATCGAAAGATTATAACGGACAACGAGCAAATATACGAAGCCATCCTGCGCCACATGCCGGATGACAAGGTGCTTCTGGTCAGCTCCAGGTTCATCGATTTCACGGGCGTCACGGCCGATTTTGAGCCGTGCTTCGTTACCACCGACGCCAAGGAAGAGGCCAACGTCAAGCGGCTGTCCGGAGAGGTTATTTGCGCGCTGCCCCCCTGCCTGCCAGGCCCCTACCGCGCCAAAGTCAGCAGCCTTTCTGATAACTTCCTGCTCTTTGCCGTCGCCCGAGCATTAGCAGGCCGGCCAGCCTCCGTGTACTACGCCCCTCTCCCCAGCCTCCAGCCCGACGACATCAAAAATGCGATCAACGCCGCTCCGATTAAAAAGAACGAGGATGATCTTAATTTGGACCCTTGGTTCATTACCGCCATCGCGGCCGGACGGGTCACGCAGTTCATGATCGCGTCCAAGGTCCAGGCCGTGATCGCCAAGGACGAGGCATTGGAGAAGAGCGCCTTCACCCAAATGGGCTGGATGAGTTACTACTACCTTCACATCATCAATTCCCTTTCCCAACCGTGGTGGACCTGCCAACTGGAATGGGGATCGTGCCGGGCTGATGAGATCGATGCTTTCGGGGCTTCTGTGCGGCACCCCAAAAGGCCGGATGCCATCAATGCCGAGGTTAAGGTAACCGAGAAAATCACTGAAGGTCGCCGATATCCAGATCCCCGATTCCGACTAAACGAGTTGATTCAAAAATTGATCACCCGCAAGAGCGACATGGAGCTTCCAAAGCTTTGCGACGAGCTTCGAGACGCGTATGCCAAAGGGCGTTGTACCTGGCCCTTCCGTTACGGATCTGAGCATTACGGAGAACCAGATCTGGCGCTCCTTGGAAACTCCAACTCAGACACTTTGGAAATCATCAGCCAGCTGCAAAACAGTAAAAAAGCAGACCGCATCATGCGCCTTTACACGCAGAAGCCGCTGCCTCCTGCCGCTCCGAACGCCACCGATCCGAAGCCCCGCTTGTTCCGCAGCATCAGCTATTACGACGGCAAGCAGGCCCTCAGCAACGAGATTCCGAAGCGAGAGATGCTGAAGCTGAAGCGGACTTTGCACCCAGCCCAGAGCACGATTACTGGCTTCTTGGATTACCTGAGCAGTCAGGAGCTGAACATCGACCTTGAGGCATACAGCCGCCTCATCAGCGGGGGGTACGTCCAGCAACAAGGCCAGGACATCAGCCTGACGGACAGCGGCAAGGCGCTGATCCGGGTGCTGGAGGAAGCCCATCTGAACAGGCGGGTGCTCTACTTGATCCTGCGCGCTCTGGAAAACATCAAGAGGAACCAGTCCGGTTACAACGACGTCATGTCGCAGATCGCCGAAACTCTGCAGTGGGAGCCAGAAGGGACAAAGAGCACGGCGCAACTAGGTGAACCGGCTGCGCCGTGACCGCTCGGCAGCTTGGCGTAAGCTGCCTTCGTTTAGCGCCCGAAGCTGAGTTCGAGGGCGCTCGCCGGAGGAACGCGGCCGAAAAAGCGGGCCTGCCTCCCTGTCCGCTTCAGAGGCGCCGCCCTTCGACCGCAGAGCCCGTGGCATACCCCAGTAGCCACAGGCAAAGCCTCCGGTTGAGGAACCCCAAGCGATCCTCAGCTGGCGCTGGATCGGGCGAAGTCAGCGGCCAGCCAAGCGGCTCTCGGGCCCCAAATCGCTTTTACCAACCCTCATTCTAGTGCAGAAGTCGCGAAATACAACCAACGTGCTGACTTGATGTAGAATGGTACAATAAAATGTTATTCGCCCTAACGGTGCGCCCATAACTTATACTAGATGAGTGAAAAACATTCTATCAGTTTCAGCAGGCATTCTAGCCCTGCTCAGCTTTGCCGGAGAGAGGATCGTTTATTTTTACGCCCCAGGCTTCCTCACCGTTCATCAATCAACCTGGTTGCAGTACCTGTTTTTTATTTTCTTCCTCCTCCAAGTACTCACCACGATCCTGCTACACTTGGAGGATCCGGAAAAGCATTTGGACAGTCTGCCTCTGGGGATCATGATCGCCACTATCCTTGTCTTTATCATCTCGATCCCGCTGTATGGCGTCATCCTTCGGGTCATGGACTTCATTGTGCGCCTGGCTGATCCGATCCTCCCATGAAAAGCATCCTGGCCATCCTCCTCACTCTTTTCGGCAGCTGGGGCGCGCCGGCCCAGGAGATTCAAGAGGGCATGCTGGGACCCCTGCCGGCCATGGCCGCCAATCTGCGCAACCCCGCCTCGCATCCAGCGGAGTGGGCCTCGCTGAAGGAATTTTTGGAAAAAGACGACTCCAACAAGCACTTTTACCGGGAAGGCGTTTACGACTGCAAGCATTTCAGCCTGGAGCTGTTCCGGCGCGCGCAGACCAACGAAATGGCGTGCTACATCGTCCTGATCCGGTTTGCCGAGATTCAGGAGGGCCACAGCGTCGTCTGCTTCCCTACCATGGACAAAGGGGACGTTTTTGTTGATTTCACCCCCATCCAGATGAGGGACCACCAGGAGCCCATGAAGGCGATTGCCATGATTGCGCCCCGGCAGCCCCGCATTCAGGTGCCGCTGCAGCAGGTGCCCGGCAATTTCACCAACGACGCGGCCTTTTTCATCAGCTACCAAGCCCAGCAACCGCTATTGCACGAAGCGGCCGCTCTGCTCGCTTCCAGCCAAAAGGAGTTGTCCGACCTGCAGGAACAAATCGAGACCTTGCAGCAGAACCCGCATCTTACTCAGGGCCAGAAAGCCGAGCTGGGCAAGCTGAGCGACGAATACACCGAGAAATACCGCAGGTATCAAGCCGCCACGGAAGTTTACCGCTCCTACGAAAAAGATTGGAAGAGCCCCTTTGATTCCAACCAAGAGTATACCGTGATCAACATCACGCGTTACTAGCGCCGGTCCTCGAACTCAAACTCCACCTTCCCGTTCTTGACCGCCAAAAAGGCCCGGAATGGCTTCCCCGCTTTGGAAATAAAACCATCCAAGGGGCCAACTTTGCCGGTGCTCAGCAGCGTCTTGGCTTCATCCAAGGAAATGACCCGCTGGCACAGCTTCCGGTGAACGAAGACCTTCTTGGCCGCCTTTTGCGCCACATAATCCGTTGTGGTGATGCCAATGCTCCAGCCGTCGTGCTCCACCGTTTCGCTGGGCTTCTCCGTCGGGCCAAAGTCAAAGGAGATTGAGCCCTTGCCGTTGAAAACCAGCTTGGCTGGAAAGGGCTTTCCCACCTTGGAGATGAAGTTGTTGAGCGGGCCCACCGACCCCAGCTCGAGCAACGTCTTGATTTCATCATCGCTCAGCAGGCGCTTGGCCACCATCCGGTTGAAAGAAACGTGTTTGTCCGGGCACGAAAAACTGTTGTTGCCTGGGGAGACCAGGGTCTTCTTGCATTTTGGACAAAGGAATCCGGCCACCGGAGTTGCTTTCGGGACCGCATTCTTCACCTTCGCCACCATCATGACGACGTTCCCCATGATGTCGCGCATGAACCCGCTTCGCTGCACCTGTCCCTGCTCCATCTGGCGCAACTTGTATTCCCATTCGCCGGTCAGTTGCGGAGAACACAGGCCATCCAGGGTTAGGCTCTTAAGCCGGGAGATCAACGCCACCCCCTTCTCCGTGGCCCAAAGCTCCTTTTTCTTTCGCTCCAGGTACTCGTAATTGAGCAGCGCCTCGATAATGGACGCGCGCGTGGCCGGCGTTCCCAGCCCGCGCTCGGACATCGCCTCCCGAAGATCCTCCTCACTGATGGCGCGGCCCGCCGTTTCCATGGCCGTGAGCAACGTGGCCTCAGTGTAGTGCAAGGGCGGCTTGGTCTTCTCGGGGACCACCGCCACTTGAGTGGCTGGGGGACGCTCGCCGGCGGCTACTGCCGGAAGGGCCGACTTGTCATCCTTTTCCTCCTCATCCTGGTTCTCAGCGCCATACACCACCGTCCATCCCGCGTTGAGCACCACGCGGCCGCGGCTCTTGAAATGATCGTTTTCAATCTTGGTGATCCGTTCCGTGTCCAAGTATTCCGCCGCTGGATAGAAAACGGCGACGAAACGCTGGACCACCATCTTGTAGAGGGCAGCCTCTTCAGTTGGAAGGTTTCCCGGTTCCTTGCCTGTGGGGATGATGGCAAAGTGATCAGACACTTTGGCGGAATTGAAAATGCGTTTGTCGGGCTTGATCCAGTTGCTGTCCAGCACCTTTCGGGCAAACGCCTGGAGCGGGGCGTAGTGCGTGGCCAGCATGTCCATGGTTTTAACGGCTACCGGAACATAATCGTCCGGGAGGACGCGGGCGTCCGTTCTTGGATACGTCAACACCTTGTGCGTTTCGTAAAGATCCTGGGCCAGCTTCAAGGTTTTGGCCGCCGAGTAGCCCAGTTTCTTGTTGGCCTCGCGCTGCAGGGAAGCCAGGTCATAGAGCGAGGGGCAGCTCCGGCTTACCTGTTTGGATTGATCCGTCACAACTCCGGACTTGCCGGCGCACCGCGCCCGTATCTGCTCAGCTTTGGCCTGCTCCCAGATCCGTTCCGGCTTATCAGCGTCCTTGGCTGCGGCGGCATCAAACCAAACCCCAACGTAATTTCCGGCCTTTGCCTGAAAGGTTGCTTTCACCAGCCAGTAGTTCTTGGGGACGAAATTCCTAATTTCGAGGTCCCTGGCGACCACCATGGCCAGGGTCGGCGTTTGCACCCGGCCGACAGGCGCCAAGCGCCGGGACAAGTCCGTCAAGGTCAACGCCCGGCTGCCGTTGATGCCAAAGAGCCAGTCAGACTCGGCACGGCTGACCGCGGCATCCTCCAGATTCTTCATCGCGGCGCCAGGCCGCAGTTTGTTGAAACTCTCCTTGATGGAGCCTTGGGTCATGGACTGCAGCCACAGCCGTTCCACGGGCTTCCTGCAGCCGGAGTACCTGTAGATGTAATGGAAGATCAGCTCCCCTTCCCTGCCGGCGTCACACGCGTTAATACATCCAGTGATGTCGGGCCGCTTCAGCAGGTGGAGCAGAACATCGAGCTGCTGCCGAGAGCGAGGAAGGGGGGCCAGATCAAAATGATCCGGCAGGAGGGGCAGGTCCGCCAAATCCCATTTTTCAGTGCGCGCCGCCAGCTCCCTGGGCAAAACCAGCTCAAACAGGTGGCCCAGAGCTGAGGAGATGACCCACGACTCGGACTCGAAGCAATTGTTACTGCCCCGAGGGATCGAGAGGGCCTGAGATATGTCTCTAGCGACGCTGGGCTTTTCGGCGACAATAAGGCGTTTTCCCATGCTTCTATTATAGCGAAACGCAAAAAGGCTTGCGGAAGAAACCGCGGCTTTCTTTCGAAAAACTAAGCGGCTTGTGCCACTTCAGCATGGGCAGGAGCGCCGGCGTTTGCCAGATTATGTTTGGCGCGCTCGAAATCAGCCGAGTAATCCTGGCGTTCTTCCTCGGTAGCCTCCAGATGATATTGATCGTTCTTGAAAGAGCACCATCCCTTTCCACTCAAGAGGCCGTAGATGGTCTTCATCGGCACGCTCCCCTCCGCAAACCGGTACCCAAGCCTCGTGACAAATTCGAGTATTTCAGGCGCGCCGCAGTCTTTGGTCGCCAGCAAGCCTCGCACCAGCGAGGTCAACACACCGCGGGTCTTCTTGCTGGTTTTCCAGGTCTTTTCCCCGTCTTTGGCATCCCGGCACCTGTCGATGACGGCCCGGTACTCTTCCGGAATTTCATCTGGCATTGGTAGGTTTAGCAGCTTCTGCTTGCAGTCCTTGACCTGCTTCAGAAGTGCTTCTTGCTGCTGGAGCAACCTCGCGGTTTCTGCAAAGAAGAACTCACCTGCGCTATCGGCCGTTTTTCGGCTATTCGTACACCTTTTATGTTTTCCGTTCGTTCCTTCAGGTGATGCTTTCCTCTCCTTAGACCATTTAGTTGCAATCGCTTTTATGCGTACAACCGCACTCTTCATCCTAGCAAAATGTATTTCACTTCTAAAACAAGTCAAGCGGGAAATCTAATGAATTCCTACCACACAAAGAAGAAGTGAATCTAAATGTCTATGATTACGTACTGGTGGCTTTTTCCGGCGGAAAGGATTCCACGGCCGCCTTCCTATACCTGCTGGAGCAGGGAGTGGATCCAGCCCGAATCGAGCTGCATCACCATAACGTAGATGGCCGAGTAAACGGCTCGTCATCAAGCACTTTGATGGATTGGCCTAGTACCTACGGCTACTGCCAGGCTTTCGCGCGCGCCTTCAAGGTGCCAATCTTCTTCTCCTGGCGTGAAGGCGGCTTTGAGAGGGAGATGCTGCGGAACGACAGCGCAACCGCGCCCATCTACTGGCAGAATCCGGACGGCTCCCTTGGCACCACCGGGGGATACGGTCCCAATGGAATCAGGCTGAAATTTCCCCAGGTATCGTCGAATCTCTCCACCCGATGGTGCTCCCCAGCCCTGAAGATAGACGTCGGGTGCGCCGCCATCCGCAATCAGGAACGGTTCCTGGGAAAGAAAACCCTGGTCGTCAGCGGGGAACGGGCGGAGGAAAGCGCCAGCCGCGCCAGATACAAAGCTTTCGAGCCCGACCGGGCAACCTCCAGCAAACGCACCGTGGACCGGTTTCGCCCCGTGCATGGGTGGACTGAGCAGGAGGCATGGTCCATCGTCCAGCGCCATCGCGTCCAGCCGCATCCGGCATACCGGCTGTCCTTTTCCCGGCTTTCCTGCATGAAGTGCATCTTCTGCGGCGACAACAGCTGGGCATCATTGCGCCGGATTGATCCGGCGGGCTTCCAGAAGCTGGCCGATTACGAAAAGCAGTTCGGCGTTACCATCCATCGCAAACTGACTCTTGCCCAGCGGGCCGACGCAGGCACGCCGTACGATACCTGTGCCGATGCTGCTTTGGTTGCCGAGGCCATGGACCCCCACTGGGACAGGCCGATCATCCTGCCAGAAGGCCAGTGGAAGCTGCCGGCGGGCGCCTTTGGAAACGGGGGAGGACCCAGTTAGCCCGCCTAGGCAAGTTGCAGATAAAGACCCATAATAAAGGCAAACATTTTAAGAATGAATGCTCATCTAAACAATCGCCGCCAAAAAGCCGCAGGCCTCATGCGATGCCTCGATCCCAGCGAGCGCCGTGTCCTCCGTTTATGGCTGGTACCTTCCAGCGGAATTCATCAGGCGATTAACGACATTTCCACCACGCTCAACGTCAGCCGCGAAAATATCCGGCGGGCACTGAACAAGGCCAAGAAGATGGCTGCAGCTCAACCGTGAGAAAGAACGCGATCCAGCGAAGGGGCCCATTAACGTCCCACCTTCTCAACTTCGCCCCGTAACGAAGCAAATAACAACGAAACACAAATAAGATGACATCCAGAATCCAAGAACTGCAGGCGAAGATCGATCAGGCCGATGTAGCCTACTACACCCACGGGAAAAGCGTCGTGGAAGATGCTTTATACGACCAATGGAAGGCAGAGCTCGAGAAGATCAACCCCCAAGACGTGAGAATCACACGGGTTGGCTCGCGCATCCAGGAGACCATCCTCCAAAAGCGCAAGCACCGAATTCCAATGGGGTCCCAATTCAAGGCCACAAACGAGGATGAATACCGGAAATGGGTGGAAGGCATCGGGGCCCAGAAGGTCTATCACGCCAGCTACAAAATGGATGGCGGCTCATTCTCTTTCGAATATCAGGACGGCCGTTTTATTTCTGGAGTGTCCCGCGGCGACGGCATCGAAGGCGAGGATACTACGGCGAATGCGGTCCGCTTTCAAGGCCTCCCGCTTGTCTGCAAATTGCCCAATGGAACCCCATTCACCGGTTTTATGCGGGGAGAGGTTGTCCTTAAAACGGACGATTGGGAGGAAGCCGATCCCGACCAGGAGTTCTCAAACCCGCGAAATGCAGCGACGGGTATCGCCCGGCGCAAAGATGGAGAGGACAGCGAATTCCTGACTGTTTATGCTTTTCGAATCTTCGACACCGAAGGGGACCCAATCTGCGAGACCGAGGAAGAGTCCTCGCGCATTATGGAGAAAATGGGTTTCAACACAGCTCCGTATTTCACCGGCAGCGCCGAGGAGGTGTGGAAATGGTACCTGGAAACTCAGATCAAACGCCCTCAACTCGACTATTGGATCGACGGCATCGTCGCCAAGCTGAACAACATCGCGGACCAGCTTGCGTTCGGCGAAACCGACAACAGGCCAAAAGGGCAAATTGCCATCAAGTTTGAGGCGGAAAGCGCTGTCACGTATCTGCGCAAAGTCGATATCAGCGTTGGTCACACCGGAGCAATCGTCCCCACCGGGAACTTTGATCCTGTCCAGCTGGGCGGCGCCACCGTTTCATGCGCCACGCTGTGCAACTGGGACAACATCCGCCTGCTCAACATCGGCATCGGCGACAAAATCCAAGTCATTAAGGCCGGCGACATTATCCCGCGCGTCAAGGAAGTACTCGAAAAGGCCGCCAACTCTGGAACTATTCCCGAGCCAACCGAATGCCCGGTTTGCAAAGGACCGGTCAGCCGGCGCAGCAACGTTTCCGGCGAGAAGAGCGCCATCCTTTATTGTTTAAACGACAACTGTGCAGGCCGGCTGTTCGGCCGAGTCGAGCGATACCTCAAATCCCTGAAGATCAAAGGCGGCGGAGAAAACCTCATCCAGACCTTGATCCAGGAGATGGGCGTTCAGGACGCGGCCGACCTCTACACGCTCAGCGCGCGCAAACAGGAGATGGCTGCTTTGAAGCTCAGCGGAAAGGTGAAACTGGGTGAGAAGCGCGCGGAGAAGTTTTTGGCCGCAATCGATGGAGCCCGCAAGCTTACCTTGGCGGCATTCCTCGGCTCACTCGGCATCTTCGGCCTCGGCAAAAAGCGCGTCCTTCTGATCCAGGAAGCCGTCGCCGGCGAGTTCGATACGGTTGACGATTGGTTGTCGGGCAAGCTGGTTCAGCTGGCCAAGCCCGCAGGCTTGCCCGGCATTGCGGAGCGCATCCAAGCGGACATTACGGCTCGGCGCTCTCTGATCGAAAAGTTCGTCGCCAACGGCCTTGAAATTATCAAGCCGCAACCGAAGCCCAAGGCCAAAGAGGGTGCGTTCACCGTTTGCATCACGGGCAGCTTGTCCCAGCCCAAAGCCCATTTCTGGGACCTGATCTCCAAGGCCGGCCATATCGGGACGGACGATTTCTCCAAAACGGTCACGCACCTGGTGGCCGCGGACCCGAACGGGTCGTCCAGCAAGCTGCAAAAAGCCCGGAAGCTCGGCATTCCGATTCTGTCCGAAGCCCAGCTCGTGGAACTTCTGAAGGCGTAACCGTTCAAACCTAAGTGCTCAAACTTGAGCATTCGATCTTTCGACGCGGCGCTTCGGCGTCAGGCACAACGGGGTGCCATGGGTCCGTTTCCAGACCCGACCTTTTCCAGCGGAGTGGCAGCACCTTCTCCTTGTAGAGATGCGCTCCCATCGCCTTACTCAGGGCACTTATCGCGCGGCCAGCACAGCGTTGAAACCGATGAACATCCGCAGACCTGTCCAATGAAGAATCAGCTTGATCCTCCAACTGGCGGTCCATCATGATGCCTTCAGTCGTTACTGTGCAACCAAACTTACGCTTCCTGTTGAGGCGCAATTTGGTCCTTTCTTGTGTAGCCAAAATCTTGCTCTGCTTCTCCAGCCAGGCATTCCCCTCTTCCGAAGCGCGGAGGCCAATCACGGCGGCTGCGGCTTGGTCCCGACCCAGGTTGGGATACCCAGTCAAAACCGCTCCGAGAAGGGAAGTATCGTTGGATTTCACATACCGGAGTATAACTCCCTGTTCCATGCACTCGCGTTCGAAGGCCTGTCTGATCTTCCGGTAGGGCATGATTCGAAGCATGGCGCCCAATTTGGTCCGAAGCCACCGTTTGCCATGCTCAAAATCCAAGTACTCAAGAACCACCATGTGGTTT
>Ga0182014_10001850_pt1 | contig 27593 bp, 19 predicted proteins | sample 612S2DmetaG_FD_120489 | JGI IMG/M metagenome (GOLD analysis project Ga0182014, IMG submission 120489) | Permafrost microbial communities from Stordalen Mire, Sweden - 612S2D metaG | ecosystem: Environmental > Terrestrial > Soil > Wetlands > Permafrost | place: Sweden: Stordalen | collected... | reverse complement strand
TCGACGAACCTCTTCCCCAATGTGACCGTGACGGTCTCGACCGGGAACGTCACCGGTGTCGCGGTTGCGCTAGGCGATCCGGGGGCGGTTGCTTTGAGTTCGGCGCCCACCGTCGGCGGAATCAGCCCAATCAACGGAGGCGCCTTTGTCACGCTCAACGGACCGCTCCAGAATAGCAACGGAGTAGAAACGCCGACCTCCTACACCGTTCAGTGGAACACCAGTTCTTCGTTCAACGGGACAGGCGGAAGCAAGAGCTTCGCGGCGAACGGCGGAAAGAACCCCTGGATCGTGTCCGGCATCTCGAATGGCGGTCCCTATTACTTCCGCGTTCAGGGCGTAGCTGGGAGTTCCACCAGCAATTGGTCCACTACCTCAAGCGCCGTCACCATCGGCGCCCCCACGGGCGGTAACACCGTCTCCGGCACGGTTACCCTCCCCTCCTCTATCACTCCAACCGGAACGCTGTACGCGGGCTTCTACGACCAGAACACGGGTAACATCTACGCCACGGTGATTGCCGGCCCGTCGAACACGACGCCGAACGCATACTCGGTTCAGGTGCCCACCAGCCCCAATGGCGTCGCCAATTATTACTTCTTTGGGCTCGTCGACCAAACCGGCAACGGCCTCTTCGGCCCGGGAGACATCTCCAACACCAATGAGAGCAACACAATCCCGGTAGCCATCAACCCCTCCGTTCCCTCCTCGCTCACCCAAAACCTTACTCTGTCCGGCGCCAACGCACTGGCCAGCGTGAGGACGCAGAGCAGTCAACAGACGAACCTGAGCGGCGCTACCAGCACCGGCTATGGGATCGATCTACGGGTCGACGCCCTCTACAAACTGCCGGCGGCCGTACAGCTCTACTCGGGGCCCAGTTATGTGGTCGTCCCCACGGACATTGCCACGGGAGCCTTCAACGGCAACGACGACGAGTTCGACTATTGGCCTGGCACCAACGGCTCAGCGCCCAGCCTCAGCGACGTCTTTACCTTTAATGTCACTTACAGCGACACAACGCCGGGAACGCTGACTGCCTCGCCCAACGCCATCCTGAGCGCCTTTGCCACCAACCTGACGCCTACCTGGAACACGAGCGGCGTGAGCACGACGCCGACGTTTACCTGGAGCTACCCACCCAACGCCGCCAACTACACCTATCAGTTCCTGTTGGAGGACTCGAACTACAGCACGATCTGGCAGATTCCCGGCAACAACACCAAATCCAACGGCTTCTCCAGCTCCATCACGCCGTCCATCACGTGGGGCGTCGATCCGACCGGAGGCGGAAGCATTCCATCCGTATCCAGCCTGAACAGCAACACGGCATATCAGTGGCAGATTCAGGTCACGGACGCCAACGGCAATGAAGCCATTACGCAGGTGGCCTTCCAAACGCCCGAGGCGGCCCTGTCGTTGCCCTCCGGCAATCCTCTGGGGACGGCGCTGGTTAGCACACCGTACTCGGGGTCAATCAACGCCTCGGGCGGCAGCGGATCGGGCGTCTTTACGGTGAACGGCACCACGATTCCAACCACCGGGAGCGGGAACGCGGTGAGCTTCACCGGCAATGACGGGTTGTATGCCTACAGCACCGGCAGCGACACGTTGTATATCGTCGGCACGCCCACCACGGCTGAAAATGTCTCGCTCACCGTCTCGGTGATCGACAGCTTCAGCGACACCGCTTCGGCCACCTATTCCCTGCCCGTTATCAACGGGCCGAATGGCGTGAACAACGGCAACCTCAATGGAACCTACGCCTGCAAGTTCGACGGCTTCAACGACAGCGACGGCTCACGCGCTGCAACTCTGTTGAGTTTCGTGGCCGACGGCAACGGCAGCTTCAAGAGCGGCAGCTTCGACTCCAATAGCCGCGACGACACGACAGCGGTGGCCGGCACCCTCACCGGCAACTACAGCGTCGGCGCCGATAACAACGGCGTGGCGACCTCAAACTGGACTCTGACCTCCGGCGGCACGGCTTCGGGAACAAACCAGTACGCAATCGCGCTCACCAATGCCACTGCACCGGCGCAGCAGTTCCGCATGGTCGAGACCGACGACGTGGGCGCATTGCCCTCCGGCAAGCACGGCACAGTCAATTGCTACCTGGCCACAACCAGCGCCTTTGCCGCCAGCACCATCAGCAACAACGGCTTCGCCTTCGGCATGCAAGGCGAGAACGGAAGCGGCACTCCAAAGGCATACGTGGGCCGCTTCAGCGCGGGCACTGAAAGTTCGACTGGCGGAACAGGAGGGACGGCCGGCGGAAGCATCACCAACGGCTACCTGGACGGAATGCGCGCCGATCAGACCGGCGACAACGGGGGGGCCTTTACCGGCAGCTACACTGCGCCGAGTTCCACGACAGGCCGCTTTACGCTTGCCATCACCCCAACCGGCGGCGGCTCGGCAACTTTCGCGGCTTACGTCATCGACGCCAATCGCATGTTCTTGCTTGAAACAGCCGGGGATATTGGATTGCAAGCAGGCGACATGCGCACGCAACTGAACGCACCGTACTCCGGGACGGGCTTGACCGGCTCGTTCGTTACCTATGAACAAGGGTACGAATACTCGAGCAGCAGCAGCAGCGTCACTGGCTACGACTCCATGGTCGTGGTGGCGACCGTCAACGGATCCGGCGGAAGCACGGTCAACCAGATGTATCAGGACGAAAATGGAACCTATCGGGCTGGCCAGGGCATCGGCTCCACGTCCACCACCACCTTCGACACGAGCAATCCTGGCCGAGCCGCGATCACAGTGTCTGGCAGCACCGATACGATGATTGCGTATTACTTCAACACCGGCAGCGCCTTCCAACTGGATTTCAACGCCAGCCAAGGCTACCTTGCGACTGGCTGGACGGAGCCGCAGTCTGGCACATTCACCGATGCGGCTGTGGCGGGCAACTACCTCTTTGGCCAGTTGCCGCGGCCGGAGCCGACCTCCAACGGCAATGTAGGAGAAATCACCTTGAGCAACAGCGGGAATCTCACAGGTGGCATCACCACCGCCGGCGAGGGGGACTTCACCTACGATCAATCCATGAGCGGAACCTACAATTGGGATACCACTACCCCAGGCACAGGTTCCTTCCTATTCGGAAGTGGCAGCAAGGGAATGAGCTGCATCGTCATTAGTTCGACCAAGGACGCCTGCGTAATCAATGGCGACTCGGGGCCGAGCGTGATAATCATGCAGCAGTAAGCACGACGTTTGAACCGAGACTCCAGGGGCGGTCAACCATGCGGTTGGCCGCCCTTGGTGCCTGCGGGACAACTATTGGGCACCAGCATCGTTATGGCATTGACTTTCGATGCCGCTGGTCATGGAGGCGGCGCAAGCTGCGATACTGCTTTGCGATATCTTATGTGGCTTAGGGCTGACGGTCGCAGAGCCGGCTGCATTGCGGCGGAGGGAGCTGCGCCGGGGTTTGGCATAGAAGGCGCCACATGAAAATGGGGCATCCTCGCATCGGACGCGGGTGGACCGATCACTGACGAACTGACGGAACGCCTCTGAATTCGCCGCCGCTCGCAACCCGGAAGCACTCAGGGTTCAAGAGAATGGAGTTATCGTCATCTTTCTGGTTGTGATCATTTTTCGGCCTTGATTGCCTTCAAGGGCAGGGTAACGACGAGTCGCGCTCCGCCCTGCTTACGATTGGATGCAGCAACGGCGCCGCCATGGGCGCGCGCAACGGCATCGACGAAGGCAAGGCCGAGTCCATGCCCGGTCGATTCTCTCCCCTTGATCCGGCGCTCGAATAGATGAGGCAGCACCTCCGGATCAAAGCCCGGCCCATCGTCTTCCAGAGTGAGCGAAACGCCGGCACCTTCCTCCTTGAGCAGCAGGTTCACCTTGCAGTTGGTGTGCAGGTGCTTCAGTTCATTGTCAAAGAGATTGGCAATCATCCGATGGAGCAGCGCCGCATCGGCTTCGACCTTGAGCGGGCCGTTGCTTTGCAGACTGCTCTGCAATCCTTTTTCCGACATCGAAGGCTCATAGAGATCGATCATGATCCTGAGCAGCTCTTCCAGGTCGATTTCACTTCGAGTAAGCCGGAGCGCATCCGCCTTGGCCTCGGCCACGTCCAGCGACTTATTCAGAAAATCGGTCAGCCGGTCCAACTCTTCGATCACCGAGACGACCTGTTCGGAATGGACATCCTCTGTGCCGGATGAAAGCGACATCTCCAGCTTCCCGCGGATTGCCGTCAACGGGCTTCGCAAATCATGAGCCAATGAATCCGTAATGGTATGCAACTGGTGCATGGAGATCTCGATACGATCGAGCATGTGGTTTAATGTCAGCGCAAGGTTGCCCACTTCATCCCTTCGCGTCATTGTCGGCACTCTGGCGCTCAGATCGGTATGGCCGATTCTTGAAGCGGCCTCAGTGATCTCACGAACATGACTCAGCATGCGGTGGGTTGCATAGAAGACAATTCCGAATCCGAGCAGAACGAGCAAAAGCCAAAGCAGGATGAACCTCGCGCGCAGATTTCTGAGCACCCGCAACTCATCCCGTTCCGACAAGCCGAGATAAATGTAGCTTCCGTCATCGATGCGCGTCGAAGCCACGCGAAAGGGAATCGCGACGCCCTGGACATTCAGATCGCTCGGATGATCCGGAACAATCCTGGTAGCTTGAATGGCGCGCAGATTCGGTTCACCGTTCCCCGCGCCGACCCATAGCGCGCGTGAGCCATCGGCGCCGGTCTGAAGGAAAAAGACAGAGTCGTTGGCAGTGCTTGCCGAGGGGTCTCTGTTGGGAACCTCCTTGGCTGCCAGCTCAGCCACCTCTCCAACCACGCGGTCGTAAAGAGCATCCTTGGGTGTACGTTCGGCCACGTCGCCCAACACTTCAACTTCGCCCGAAAGCCATGCATCGCTGCGCCGCTGAATGTCGCTGGCGACAAACCGGTGCAGAAAGATAAAAACCAGCATGGTTCCACAGGCAAACGCCAAGGTAGCCCACAGCGAGATGCGCCAGGCGGCACTGTGCAGAATGGGCCTATCGGTCTTTGAGGACATAGCCCACTCCTCGCAGCGTGCGAATCAGCGGCTTCTGTCCCGGCCCATCGACCTTGCCGCGAAGCCGATAGATATGAACATCGACGACGTTCGTATCCGGTTGGATTCGCATGCCCCAGACTTTGTCAAGAATCATGGAACGAGTCACAACGCGGCCCGCATTGCGGCACAGGTACTCAAGCAGGACGAACTCCTGCTGCGTGAGCTGTAAGACCTGGCCGGATCGAGTGGCCTCGCGGCGCAGCAGATCCAGTTCAAGATCGAGGACATGCAGGCGTGTCGCTTCGCTCGCCGGTGGACTGTTTCGCTTGAGAAGGTTACGGAGCCTGGCCAGCAACTCAGCAAGCGCGAAGGGTTTGGTCAGGTAATCGTCCCCGCCTTGCTCCAGACCCCGAACCCGGTCATCGACGCTGCGCCGCGCCGACAGTATCAACACCGGCGCGCTGACGCCCAGCCGGCGCAGCTTGAGAATCAGATTGATGCCGTCCTGGTCCGGCAGCCCAAGGTCGACGATCAGTATGTCGAATGGACCTTCCATTGCCAGCCGTTCGGCCGTCTTGCCGTCTGCCGCCGCCTCCACCTGATAGCCTGACTCTTCAAGCGATATTCGCAGAAAGCTTTGTATATCGATTTCGTCTTCAACGAGCAAAAGGCGCATAAGGATATATTATTGCATCACATCCGCATTTCATCAGATCTCCTCTTTGCAACTGAAACCACTCGGATGGGCGGCGATTCCGAAGGTGAACGCATTGTCATGCCGGCGTCGCATTCCTGTCATGCATCTTCATTAAACTTGAATTCAGGCGGAAAGCAATTCCCCAAAGATGAACAAATCGTCATGCAGGCAAGCGGCTTTTCCGCTCTCCAACAGAGAATGGCGTCAGTCTTATACTTGAATCGAGTTTCAGTCAGCCAAGCCTGGGGGTCATCGCCATGATTCTCCACTTGCCGCCAATGCCGGACAACAGGAAGTGAAAGGGGCGAGCAGATGATCGCTGAAAGCGCCAAAATGAACAGACTGAACACAACGCCGTTAACTGATGCTTTCAGCACAGGCATACCCCTGCCGCCAACGCTCGATCCGCGCTTCGAGGAGGCATTGCGCCATGTGCTTGACAACCCGGGCAGCCTCATCCGTCCACGCATGGTCCTCCTGGTAGCGACGGCCTACGGGCTGGAGACCGCGCCCGCGCGGGATCTTGCTATCGCGCTTGAGTACTTCCATACTGCTTCGCTCATCTTCGATGACTTGCCCTGCATGGATAATGCCATGGAACGGCGCGGGGTGCCATGCGTGCATTTCGAATTCGGCGAGGCGGAGGCGATCCTTACCGCGCTGGCGCTCGTCAATCGCGCTTACGCACTGATCTGGCGAGCGGCTTCAACGGCTTCATCGGCGTGCCAATCGCGCGCGCTGGCTTACATCGAGCAATGCCTTGGCATAAACGGGCTGTTGAACGGTCAGAGCCTGGACCTTCATTACGCAACTCTGCCGCACAATCGCGAGACAACCGAGCGCATTGCTCGGGGCAAGACCGTTTCACTGATCCGGCTTACTCTGGCTCTTCCGGCGATGCTGGGCGGCGCTTCGGAGCGGGACCTGCAACTAATGGAGAGGATTGCGCTCTACTGGGGTCTCGCTTATCAAATGACCGATGACCTGAAGGATGTGCTTGACAGTAAGACTAAGGCAGGAAAGACCGTTGCCCGCGACCTTTTGCTCGACCGTCCCAACGTGGCATCGGCGATGGGCATCCCTGCAGCCTTGGAACGCCTTACCCGCTTTATCGATCTGGGAGACAGGTCGCTTGCGCGGCTTTTGCAATCAAGGCTAGGGCTCTCGTTTCTGGGAACACTGCGCAGCAGTCTGGAAGAGGAGCTTGTTCGGATCACAGGTAATCTCCGCGAGATGCCCGTTGGAGCGCAGGCGTGATCTTTCTCAAGTTGATCGTGACCAATTTGCGCCGTCATCGCATCCGGTCGTTCATCAGCGTTGCCGGCATCGCCTTCAGTGTTGCGGCCATGCTGACAGTGGTAACAGTCTTGCAGGGCGCAATCGGAATGTTCTCCAGCATTCTGTCAAGCGATAGCGAGATCATCGTCTTCGAACGCAATGTCTCCGATCTCTTCTTCAGCAGTGTTCCAACAGCGGCGTGGGAAGAGATTTCACGGTGGCCGATGGTGGCTCATGCCGATCCTGTGCTTTTCGGCATAGTATCGAGTTCCGATCACCCGATCATCACCTGCTTCGGTGTAACTGCCTCCGACGCCCGCATCCGCCAGAATGCCTGGACTGCCGGCGATCGGCTCGCCTTCGCTCAGCACCCCGACGATGTGGTTCTCGGTGAGAGGGCCGCGGAGTTTCTCGGCGCAAAACTCGATGACCATCTTCCCATCGGGCACGGAGTCTTCCACGTCATAGGAATATTGAAGACCGCCAATGGCTTTGAGGATGGGGGCGTATTCATGCCGCTCAATTCGGCGCAGGCCTTCTTTCACAAGGAAGGGACATCTTCGGTGATCACCATCAAGCTGCGCAACAAAGACGATGCAGCCTTGTTCAAGAGCACCGTCAAGGCGAGATACTCCAACCTGATTGGTCTTGAAAATGCGGAGTTCACCCGCTCCTATTCGCAGTTCAGGATCCTCAAGGCTACAGCATGGGCGGTGGGAGGATGCGGCCTCCTGTTAGGCGGATTTGGCGTTGCCAACACCATGATCATGTCGGTGTTTACACGCATTCGCGAGATTGCCATTCTGCGCGTCTGCGGCTTCTCTCACCTTCAAATTGCTGCCGTAATCTTCGGCGAGTCCGCGGCTGTTTCTCTTGCGGGCGCGGTGATGGGGCTGCTGACCGGAAGCTGTCTGCTTTATGCACTGAAACTGATTCCCACGCTTCACGGTTATGTCGACGTAACGCTCCAACCAGCAATCCTGTTGATTGTGACGTTGCTGGCCTTGATCACCGGAATTGCGGGCGCGTTCTATCCGGCGGCCTACGCCATGCGTGTCCGGGCGGTGGAGGCGCTGCGCTTCGAATGAACGTATCGATGGAGAAAGCGAGCGATGAGTCTCGGATCGTCCTTCGCGCTGAAGGCGTTTGGAAGAGTTATGACGATGGAGCGATTTCGGTTCTGAAAGGTGTGAACTTCGAGGTCATCGAGGGGCAGACGGTTGCGCTCTGCGGCCCATCGGGTTGCGGCAAGAGCACATTGCTCCATCTATTCGGCGGCCTGGATTCACCCGATCGCGGACATGTATCGGTGAACGGCGTGGAGGTGAATCGGTACCGTAACCTGCTGCATCTTCTCCGCTACGAGGTAGGCTTCGTCTTTCAACTCCACAACCTTATCCCGGATCTCACGCTGGAAGAGAACTGCCTCATCCCAGCTGTGGCCGCTGGCGTCGATCGCCGCATCGCGCAGGCGCGGCTACAAGAACTTGCGACGCGCACAGGACTGACTCATCGGCTCGGCCATCGCATTCAGAAACTGTCCGGTGGCGAGCGCCAGCGCACCGCGCTTTGCCGCGCACTGATGAACCGGCCGAAGATTCTGCTGGCCGACGAGCCGACAGGCTCACTCGATGAACAAACAAGCGCCGCTGTCTTCGATCTGCTGCTGGAGGTTGTCGCCACGGAGGGCGTGACCCTGGTAATGGCTACGCACGATCGCGGATTAGCCGGGCGCTGCGACCACTTGATGGAGATGCACGACGGGAGGATTCATGAGCCAGTATCCGCCTGATGCAAAGTTATCTCCGGCGAGCGCTCCGCCTCCGGTCGCCAGCGCCGCATGGCATGCATTGTTCTGGCTTGTCTTCGCCAATGCCGTTGGCTTGTTGATCGCTATTCTGCTGCTCTTTCCCGCGCTCAATCGATTGCTCGGCGAGTGGACCTATGGCCGTTGGATCATGGTGCATATGAATCTGGAACTCTATGGCTGGACGAGTCTCCCCATGGCAGGCTTTCTCTTCAAGGCTTACGGCGCGGATCGGGGACCGATTGCACAATGGTGCCGGCCGGTGCTTTGGGTCTGGACCGCCGCGCTCGGTGTGGGCGCGTATTCATGGCTCTCGGGCTACTCCAGCGGCAAGCTCTTTCTCGACTGGTCCGGCTATGCGCGCGTCTTGTTCCCGCTGGCTATGCTTGCCCTATGGCTTTTGCTCGCTGTTGCGTTCATCCGCAATTGGAAGTCCCCAGTAAAAAGAACGATTGTCGCGCGAGCATCGAAGCTGCTTGGTTTAGCGTTCCTGCTGGCTGTTCCATTTGTGACTTATCTGGCATCGGGTCCGAACTATTATCCAGCCATCAATCCCGACACCGGCGGCCCGACAGGAGCGAGCCAGCTTGAATCCTCGTTGGTTATCGTTGCGATTCTGCTCATGCTTCCCTTCGGCCTCACACAACGCAATAACAAGCGATCCGGGGCTGTTGTAGTTGCCTGGGCTTTGTTGATCGCAGAATCCTTTCTTTGCCTTGCCATAGGCCGCGCCGATGCCAGCCATCGCCTTCCCATTCAATTTCTATCGCTCGGCTGTCTTCTCATCTGGATTCCGCTCACGCCCGTCTATTATGCGGACTTCGAGTGGAATGCGAACACGCGCCTCTGGCGCATCGCTTTTCTCGTCTGGTGGTCGGCATTGGTTCTCACAGGTTGGGTCTTCTTTCTTCCCGGGATTCTCGACCACTTCAAATTCACCGATGGTCTCGTCGGTCACTCGCTGCTCGCCATGGCCGGCTTCACATCCAGCTTGCTGATCTTCGTCCTGGTTCAACTTCTCGGCGAGGACGGCTGGATCTTCAATCGTGCGCGATCCTTCTATGGATGGAACATGGCCGTCCTGGCATACGTTGTGCTGATGACTGCGGCCGGCTGGCACGAGGGCTTCGATCCCGCGTTTACCATCGTCCCCGGAGCAGCGCGTCAGGCAATCTACACTCTTCGTCTTTTAGTTGGAGTCGTAATGCTTGGCTCGTCCGTTGACTGGTTCGTCGACGCGACAGCCCTGCTTCGCACACCAGCTCTTGTTCTCGCAATACAAGAGGTGACTGCATGAATCGTCCAGTTCTCATCGGCTATCAGTTATTGATCGGTCTTTCAGACACCTTGACCGGCGCGCTGCTGATGATAGCTCCGGAATTCACGCTCAGACTGATGCATTTGCACGCGCCTGACGACGCACTGCCTTATCTCTCCTTTATCGGCGCATTCGTTCTCTCTGTTGGCCTGGCGTGCCTCTATGGCGCAAATGTAATAATTCGCCGGGGAAGCCCGTGCAAGCTGGAAGTCGTCTGGCTGCTCACTGCCATTACCCGCGCCAGCGTGGCTATCTTCGTCATCACACAGATCCTGGCGAACACGCTGGAGGCGGGCTGGCTCACGGTCGCTGTCACCGATGGCGCGTGCGTTCTAATTCAGGCGATTGGCCTTCGCAAAGGCTGGCTGGCCCATGCCGCCCGGTAATCGCCGCTTCTCCGGATGGCAGGGCGCGAGCCTTGTCGCGATCACCTATGTCTATTTCCTGATCTTTGCGCAGTTTGCCTTTCTCAAGCGGCTGTCGAATCTCGACGCGGCCGGAACACATCTCAGCGTCGTGATGTCCGCGATGGCTCTCGGCGGAGTTCTTTTTAGCCTGCTTGCGCCACGAGTCAGTCTTTGGCCATCGCCTAATCTGAGGCTTAGCATGGGCCTATGCGCTTCAGGCATGGCGGCCTTTCTCTCGCTTCTTCCGCTTGGGCTTGCGGCCAGCATTGCCATTTCGTTCTTGATTGGCGCGGGGCTGGGCCTGCTCACCGTCACGCTCGTCACGCATCTACGTCAATGGACCGGCAATCGCAATCCCCTCTTGCGAGTGGGTCTAGGCACGGGCATTGCGTATTTCATCTGCAACCTTCCCGCTTTCTTCGCGGCATCCGCCGAGGTGCAGTCCGCGGTGTCAGGCGCATTGTGCCTGGTTGGAATCGGCCTGACCTTCTTGCCGATTCAGCCTCAGCCGGAAGAGACTCCGGCTGCTCCACAACCCGCAATTTCCTTCCTTCCTGCGCTGGCTTGCTTTACGGCGCTCGTCTGGCTGGACTCCGCCGCTTTCTTCATCATTCAGAAGACTCCTGAGTTGAAAGCAGGCACATGGGAGGGCTCGGTTCATCTGTGGGCAAATGGCACGCTCCATCTTGTGGCAGCGCTTGTGAGTGTCTGGTTATTGAGCCGCGGGCGTCTTCCGTGGGTTCTCTCAGGCGCATTTCTCGCGCTGGGCGTCGCCTGCCTGCTTCTGCTTGACCCGCATGAAATCGCTTTGGCGTCTATCTGCTATCCCATAGGAGTCTCGTTGTATTCTGTTGCACTGGTAGCCTATCCCGCTCTGCTTGGTCCGGCCACTTCAGCAGCAGAGCGCGGACGCCAGGCAGGATGGCTTTTCGCTATTGTTGGCTGGTCAGGCTCCGCATTGGGAATCGGCATGGGCCAGAACCTGGGTTACGTTCCGCCGTTGTTTGTGCTGGCGGCGGGGTCCGTCATCTTGCTGGCCTGGCCGCTTCGCATTCTTTCGCATCGCAGGCGGGAACTGGTTTTGACCTTTTCGGTAGTTCTCATGGCCTTCATCTTGAATTACATTTTGAAACCCGGCGATGCGCAATTCCAGCTCTCGCAGATCGAGAGAGGTAGGCAAGTGTATATCTCCGAAGGCTGCATCAACTGCCATTCCCAGTATGTTCGTCCGAATTCGCCGGATGTGTCGATGTGGGGGCCTGCAAGGTCACTCGAAGAGCTCCACAGCGAGCGCCCGCCGCTGATCGGAAATCGCCGTCAAGGCCCCGATCTCTCCAATATTGGCGGTCGCCGCTCACCGCTCTGGCTCAAGCTCCACTTTCTCAATCCGCCCGAGGTCAGCGGCGCATCCATCATGCCGTCCTATGCGTTTCTCTTTCGAGATCGGCGCGGCGACGATTTAGTCAGTTACCTCCAGAGCCTGCACGGAAGCGCGTTGCCTGAGCATCGGATCGAGGAAGTAAACTGGCGTCCATCCTCCTCTGCCCTGGCAACTGCCAATATCGTGGATGGCGCGAGGTCTTTTCATCGCTATTGCGCCACATGCCACGAGGCAGGCGGTCAAACACGGTGGGCGGCCGGCTTCAAGAGACTTCCTCCCGATTTGACGGTTGGACCTTACTTGCATCTTTCGCTTTCAGGCGATCTTGCGCAGCGGCAGGAGCAGTTGGCGCGCATCGTCAAATTCGGAATCCACGGAACCGACATGCCCGGACATGAATACTTGTCCGAAAACGAAATTGCGTCCATCGCGTTTTGGTTGTCGCAGCAAATCAGGCAACCAGGTCAGAGCCAATAAGTACACCACCCCAAAGGAGACAAAACATGAAAACTATTGCACAATCTCTCGTTCTCGCACTTCCGCTGATTCTTGTTCCGGCCGTGTTTGCTCAGCAACAGACCTTCGCCATAAAGCCGGACGCCAGCAAAGTCGCCTTCGTTCTTGGCGGAAACACGCATCATGTGGATGGAAGCTTTCACGTACAGAGCGGTTCGATTGTTTTTGACCGAACCGTGCAAACGATCTCAGGATCGGTGGTTGTAGCGGCTGGAAGCGGCGACAGCGGCGACTCGGGGCGCGACAAAAAGATGAACTCCGACGTTCTCGACGTGGCTCATTATGCCGAAATCTCCTTTGTGCCCAAAAGCTATCAAGGAACTGTAGCGGCATCTGGAGACTCCACGATTCAGGTATCCGGAGTATTCACGCTCCATGGTACTTCGCACGACCTTACGGTTCCCATGCAGATCCACATCGACGGAACATCTCTCACGGCCAAGACTCATTTTCAGGTGCCATACGTCCAATGGGGCTTGAAAGACCCGAGCATCTTTGTCCTGAAGGTCGCCAAAGTGGTCGATATAGACCTTACGCTCGCGGGTAGTCTGTCGCCTGCAAAATGACGAGCGAATCTCCAACACTGTTCACAGTTCTCCCGGATAAAGACATAGGATGAACCTGAAATCACCAGCGTTTGTCCATGCATTCGATATGCGCCACAATACCACTCCAAAAAAGTGCCATGCTTCATTAAGAATCTACGAAAGCATGGCACTAGATCAAAAATGGCGCCCGCATCCGGACTACTTGCACGAACTAGTGGACGATACAGTGAGTTTGACCACGTAATGCAGCCAGGAAGGGTCGCCGGAGCCTGAGGCCGGCGGATCGCCTTTTACACTCTTCCCTCCACCTTCGGCGCGTTCAAGCTTGAATTTTGTATCGACCTCGGTAACATTGAGTGCACTATCGTAAACCAGGCTTAACTTAGGTTTGGTGTTTGGGTTAGCACTGGTTACTTCAATCGATGATGAGCAGTACTTTGTTCCGACATTCAGAGAGCATCTTCTGGTTCCCGATCTTGTGGTCCCACTATTGTCCGGTGGAACATCCCATTCGCAGAATTGATCCTGGAAATGCCACGGTCCGAAGACCGGACCGGCGAAAGTTGTTACTACACCACGGGGTGCGATCTCACGAATGTTGTCTGCTTCAAGCACGAATACATTGCCTTTGCTGTCAGTGGCAACGGCCATGGGATCTGAGAACCTCGCCGCGCCGCCTATGCCGTCGTATTCGGCACTTTCGCCCGCTTTTCCGGCAATGGTCGTCACCACACCGGACGGCGTGATTTTGCGGATGGTGTCATTGCTATGGTCCGCGACGTAGACATTGCCTGCTTCGTCGGTTGCAATTCCGTGGGGTGAATAAAAACGCGCATCCGCGCCAGTTCCATCTGCGTGGCCTGTCTCACCTGCCTTGCCGGCCAATGTCGTCACCACACCCGCCGGCGTTATCTTGCGGATCGTATGGCTAGACATCTCAGCCACGTAGACGTTACCTGCGCTATCGGTTGCAATACCGTAGGGAGGAGTGAAACTCGCGTTCGCGCCAACACCATCTCTGTTACCAGCCGCGCCTGCGGTGCCGGCTAAAGTCGTCACCGCGCCATTCGGAGCAACCTTGCGGATCGTGTCGTTGCCATAGTCCGCAACATATAAGTTGCCGGTACTGTCGGTGGCAACACCGACGGGGCTATTGAACCTCGCATCCGTGCCAATTCCATCTGCGCTACCCGCCACGCCTGCGTTGCCAACAAACGTCGTAACTATTCCTGCCGGAGTGATTTTGCGGATTACATTGCTGACCTTGTCTGCCACGTAGATGTTGGCGGCGCTGTCGGCGGCGATGCCAATCGGATAAATGAAACTTGCCGCAGAACCAATGCCGTCGGCGTGCGCCCTCACATCCGGGGCGCCGGCCAATGTCATGATCATTCCCGCCGGCGTTATCTTGAGGATGGTGTTGTGATAGTTTGCAACATAGATGTTGCCTGCGCTGTCGGTGGCTATACCGGTTGCGAGGTTAAAATTCGGTGCGGCAGCAAAGGCGCTCATCTCCTGCTGGGCGTTTGCAGATAGGCAGGACACAGAAATTGATACGATTCCCATTAGGGCGAAGGCACTGACCCAACCCTTGCATTCCACCTTCATCTTGCTTGGTCCTTTCCCTCTGAGAATTTCGTATTTTGAAGGTACATTTTGGGTCTTGAGTAAGTGCCGTTGAATTCCGCACAGGCACGAAAGTCTACATTAATATAGCCTGTGTCCACCTTGCCATCTCTCCTGGTGACATCGACGCAGGCATACAGCCCATTCTGAAAACCGCAGAGGTTCCCGGCCATAGTGAGCCCCTCGCTGTACAAGTCATCTTGATGCGTGAGGGAAAACACCTATATCGGACCAAATCTTTCGTTAGTTCGACATCCAGTGCTCCAGATCTCGAAATCGAGATCTGGAGCAACCGGCAACCCGTTTTAACTGCACAGGCTGGAGTCAACCGCCGCATCAGAAAACCAGCTTCAGAGCTAATTGTATTTCGCGGCTGGGAAAGTAGGAAGTGACGACACCGTAACCAGGATCGGTTGCGACGCTGTCGGGAGCCTGTGCGTTGGCATGATTGAAGACGTCGAAGGCCTCGGCACGGAACTCGAGACCAACCTTCTCAAAGCCCAGAGGAAAGCGCTTGTGCACGCCGAGATCGAGGTCATTGTAGTTGGGGGCACGGGCGACGTTGCGCGAGGAGTTGCCATAGGGCGAAGACGTAGTGGCCGGGTTGGGTATGGTCACAGCCGTCGGATCGAGATACTGGTATTGTCCCGGCTGACCGGCGATCGGTGTCTGACTGCCTTTGCCAAGAACCGGCGTTCCGACCAGATTCGGGCGGTAGAGAAAGCTGGTCTCTGTACTCAACTGCTGAGCCGTGGCTGGGGAGTAGCTTATGTTGATCGGCAGGCCGGTGATGTAGAAGTTGATAGCGGTCAACTGCCAATCGCTGAGCGCGAATTGGAGGGGCGCGGGAGCGTTCGAGCCGAAGTGCTTGCCCTTGCCATAGGGAAGATCCCAGACAACGGCGAGCGAGTCGTTCAGTGGCCGGTCATAAGCAGAGCGGGTGTATGACCCCATCATGTTGTAAAGATCCACGACAGGGCTGTCGTTGTTATTGAGTTCCTGATTGGCGGCGGCCACGTCCTGCGCGTGCGACCAAGTAAACGAGTTGGAAATGAATATTCCATTACCGTAACGCTTTTCCACCTTCGCTTCCAGGGCGTTATAGCGCGAGGGACCCTCGTTGAAGGATTCCTGGATGGTACCGTAAGTTTGAATGGGACGGCGCGCCTGCAAGCTGAGCGAACCGCCGGCCGCGTTGGGCAGGGCCTCGTTATAGTCCTGCACAATCTCCTCGTGAACGCCGTAGTTGCCGACGTAGCCTACATCCAGAAAGGTGCGGCCGGGCAACTGCCTTTGAACGGAGAGTTGATAGCTCTGCACATAGGTGGTCGGGGTTCGCGCGGGATCGTACGTAGTGGTCGTCGACAAAGCGGAGTAATTCGACAAGGAAAGGAAGTTGTTCACATAGCCAAGCTGAGTTGGCTGGAAGCAACTGAGCGGAGCTGCCGACAACGAGGTGCACACGGTCTGGGGCGAGGTTTTCGATCCCGGCGCGTACTGCGTTATGACGTTGTCGATGCTGTATGGGGCGTTCTGCGCCAGTTCATTGACCACGGCGGCGCGGAGGAACTGCTGATAGCCGATGCCGTACGCAGCGCGCACCACAGTCTTGGAATCGATGCTATAGGCCAAGCCGAACCGGGGAGCGAAGTCCAGGTTGTTTTGGTTGACGAGAGCGCGATTGAAGATGGAACCGCCGCTAGCTACAACCAGGCCGCCGGTGGGACTGGTGGCGGGATTGAAGTTAGAGAGCTGATTGTTGGTCTCGAAGGGCGGCGTCGCCAACTCGTAACGCAGGCCCAGGTTGACCGTGAGCTTGTTGTTTACTCGCCAGTCGTCCTGGCCATAAAAGAAGTTCATCCGATTGTTGTATTCCACCACGTGGTGGGCGCTAAGCTCGTACTTGCTGCGCGCGCCGAAGATGAAGTCGGCCAGGTTCCAGGCCTCGGCATAGCTTGGGTCGGTGCCCACTGCCTTGGCTGAGCCTTCAGAGAACTTCCCGCTGTAGGTGTCGGAGCCGAAGATCGGCTTGAAGTTGCTCACAATAGAAGATTGACGAAGGTATTCATAGCCGAACTTGAAGCTGTGATGCCCTTTGAGCCATGAGTAGTTGACCTTTGGATCGACGACAAAGGGATTGACCACGGTGGGCAGTTGGGTGTTGCGTCCGAACTGCGAATAGCCGGTCACGGTGACGGTATTCAGGCCGCTGGCGAAGGAGGGATCCGAGGGCACATTGGGTTCCCCGGCGGCAACCAGAAGGTTGGTCTGCCCGTACGAAGTGGGGTTCTGCGCGCCGGCGGCCCAGCTGAACCCTACACGTAGATCGAGCGCGGAGGCAGTGGTCAGCTGATAGGTGAATCCTGCCGCTAACTGTTTGTTGTTCTGGTTTATGTTGCCTTTTGCGGCCGAATTGATGGGAGCGGGGATCGGCGCCGGATCGAGCGCGTTGAACCTGCGCTGGCTGTAGCGGGCGAAGGTGGTCATACGCGGGTTGATATTGTAATCCATGCGTGCATCGCCCTTGTCGGAGTCCTCCGTCCCCAATGGGAACGAGACGTAGTTGTTGCCGACGCCCGAGGTCTGCGTGGCCAAGGAACCGGTCGGCAGCAGGCCCAGAACGGTCATACTCAGGGAGCTGATCTGCGGGGTCGTCGTTCCCGGAAGGTTGGTTGCCTGAAGCGCGGAGATGGGAATGATGCCGTTCGCGTATACGGCTTTCGTGTAGGGATTGGTGATTGGAATGGCTTTGCCCGTGGCATCGACAAATTTTCCGGAGGCCTGCAAGGTGGAGGGCACAGTGGCCTGCATGGGGGCGCGCAAGATGCGGCGGAAGCCTTCGTAGTCGCCGAAGAGGAATACCCTTTCGCGGAATTTCTGGCCGGGTAGAGGCCCACCGATGTCGGCGCCAAACTGATTCTGGATCAGCGTCGACTTCTCGCCGTTGGTAGGCGGGATGGGACCATTGGCGTTCAAGACCGTGTTGCGCAGGTAGTTCCAGGCGGCTCCATTATATGTACTTGTTCCGCGGCGCGAGACTTCGTTGACCAGGCCGCCGGCCGATTGGCCGAACTCCGCGCTCTGATTGCCGGTAGTCAAGCGAAACTCGGAGAGCGCATCGGGGCTGAGCTGACTCTCCTGGTTGGAGAAGCCCAAATCGTTCAAGCTCCAACTGTTGTTGTCCAAACCATCTAAAAGAAAGGAGTTGACCTGGTTGCGCAGACCGTTGACGTTGTAAGCGGCCTCCCGGCTGGTTGCGCCTTCGATTTCGAGAAAAGATTTGTTGACGCCAGGCACCAAAAGCGAGAGGTCGGCCGCATCTCTACCGTTCAACGGCAGATTGACGACCTCGGTGGGGTTGATCACCATGCTGCGATCGCTACTGTCTGTCTCAAGCAAAGTAGCCGCCGCCGAAACAACCACCTGCTGAGAGACGCTGGCGGGAGAGAGGATTAAATCGACTCTCTGGCGCGCGCCCACGGTGATTGTGAAGACGGAGGTGGATGTGTCCTTGAAGCCCGCGAGCCGCGCTTTGACGACATAATCTCCGGCCGGAACGCTCGAGTATGTGTAGTCCCCCACGCTGTTGCTGGTTGTATTCTTCACGATTCCGGTACCCAGGCTCTCAAGCGTGATCGAGACCTCCGGCACTGCGCCGCCGGTTGTTTCATGAACGGTACCAACGATGCTTCCGCTATCGAATTGGGCACTCAGGACGGTTGCAGCGCAGAGGAGAACAAGAAAACAGAAAAGGCTACGCACGGAAGGCATAAAACTCCCTTGGAATGGTTTTTGGGCTGGAGCGTCACTTTCTATCGAAGCTACGGGACCAAAGTGAACAGGCAATGAACGACCAGTGGAGCGGTCGCTGAGCGTGATGACAGTCACACGCGCTGCGCCAGCATCCAAAATCGGGAGCAGGCTACTCACAGAAGACATACAACTCCTTTCGTGGGGCTCCTGAGGGTGGAGGGTCACCACGTATCGCAAACGGAGGTACTCGGAGCGATGCACACTATAGTACCCAAGAGAATCTAATTGTGCAATAAAAAAGTAATCATATTTTTTAAGCAACTCCAGGGCGGCAGAAACCTCCCAAATTGACAACCTCGCAAGAGGCAAATGTCTTCACTTTTGATGTGCAATACTTTGCATGTTCCACTTTTTTGACCGTGTGGCCGCGAACGACCCACTTTGGGGCTCTCAATGCTATCAAATGGACAAATGGGAGGGGGGGATTCCCTATCGTGAGCACCGCGGGCTGGGTAGGAACGCCAAATGTGTCCCACTTGTCCGCCGCTACCCCCACAGATCGGCTGCTTTAGCGGATCGCGCCAATTCCAACTGCCACTATCCTTCTCCGCCCTTTGCTTCGGGCGAGTACAAGAAACTTCGCTGTCGTCAGGTAACCATCTATATTACTCATAGTAACTTTAAATGGAGCATCGGTAATCTATTTATTCGTCCATTGGTATCTGGATCGTCTTATTGCGGTTGAGTCATGAGATCCTCCGGCCAAAGGGAGAAACATTTTTACGAGCGTTGCACGCCGCCATTACTGATTAATAGAATCCAACTCTACATTTAAGTACCGCGATCCTTATTACCGACGGGGCAACGCACTAGCCTTAAACTGGGATTGTCCTCCCAGAAGTCTAATCATAATAATGTGACATTGTTGCTCAAAGCGGAGCAGCCCGAATGGACTCAGAGAGGAAGTTACTTGATCATGATCGCCACAAATGAAACCAAGTCGGAGAGGCTTGTAATCCGGTTCGGCACAGGATCCATCGCATTGCTGTTCGCATTGGCTATGTTTGCAATGGCGCCACTGTCTGTCTCAGCGCAGCAGAACCCAACGATCGCCGGAGACTACGCTGGAACCATGGGCCCTCTCCACGTAATCTTGCATCTGAAGGTTAGCGCTACAGGCAAAGTAACAGGTACTCTCGACAACCCCGATCAAGGCGCAATCGGCATTCTCTGCTCCAACTTTCATGTTGATGGTCAGTCGGTTGCATTCTCCGTTCCCGCCGTGCATGGAACATGGAAGGGGACTGTCGATCCCAACGGAGCCCTTAATGGAACCTGGGATCAGGGTACTTCGGTGCCCCTCAACTTCGCACGCGACGCGGCCGCCCCTGCGGAGAAAGCCTCCAAGGCCTCATTAAGCGATAAAGAGTCTTAAGTTCCTCTGTTCCTCATCCGTCACCGCAACGGTTAATGAAAGAGCCGGTGCGCGCGAAGTCGAAGTCCATCGTTTTGAAGTTATGCATTCCCCGCGCGTAAGCATGATGGCCGCGCAACTGGCCCACACGCTTGCGATTGCCGAAGAAGAATGCGCGAAGAAATTGTCTGCTGTGTTGTGAGTCCGGCTCGTTTTAGATCGCGCTTACTTTGCCGCAGTCAGCGCCTCCACTGGCACCAACATGTCTTCCTTGCGCATCACCAGGTTGGTGGCGTTCAGCGTGGCCAGCTCGAAGCCGTGGCCGTGGGTGATGGCGTCCGTCGGGCAGGCCTCAACGCAGTATCCGCAGAAGATGCAGCGGTTGTAATCGATGTTATAAACCTTGGCGAAGCGCTCGGAGGACGAGATGCGCTGCTCGGCGGTATTCTCGGCGGCCTCGATGTAGATGCAGTTTGCCGGGCAGGCGGCTGCGCACAGGAAGCACGCCACGCACTTCTCCAAGCCGTTCTCGTCGCGCTGCAAAACGTGCGCGCCCCGAAAGCGCGCCTCGAAGACCGCTCCCCGCAGGGGGCCCTTCCCGTCGGGGTAGTTCTCCACCTGCGTGGGCTGAAGAATCTCCCCCAAGGTGATGCTCATCCCTTTGGCAATGCCGGCCAGGTTGCGCGCAATCGACATGAGGCCAGTATACGACGGATTCCATCACCGCCGCGCCCCAGGCGGCACACTCTTGCCGCGGTTGTTCGCCGGCGGTGTGGTTACCGGCTTGCGCTCTACGTGCGGCTTCACCAGCTCCTGGCAGAGCGTTGAATCCTGCCCTCGTGTAAGCCCCGTCAGAGCACCCTGTCCGCTGCAAAGCCGCAACTTCATGGCGTCTGCATCCTTGCCGCTGAGCGGCTGGGTGTGCTCCAGTCCGCTGAAGGCGTCAAGATCGTAACGATAGAGAAAGTCCTCGGGCGGTTTCTCCTTCCCGTAGTCGAAGTGGCTCCAGGTGGCCATGAACTCCCGCCCGTTCGGCTCGGCAATCGCCGCGTACACATGGTTCCAGGCCACTCCTGCCGGCGGGTTCGCGCTCCACACCGGCGCAGTCTGGCCGCCGCGCATCCACCGGGCCGCCCAGGCGTGCTGCGACAGGTCGTAGTAGAAGGTGGTGAAGTACGTATCGGCGGCGCACCCGGCGCAACTATCGTAGAGCGCGGCCAGCTCCTCCGGCTCGCTCTCGGCCAGCCGCATCCAGCCGGCAAAGCGCAGATTCGCGCCCGTGATCAGCGGCGTAATGCCGTGGCTGGTCAGCGACGTGTTCCACACTGTATAGGTATCCTCGCCGGGCAGCGACTGCGCACCGGCCCGCCGCGTGGTCACCACCAGCGCCGCGTCGTACTGCACGCCGATCTCGCGAATGGAGGTCCACTTCTCGGCCGCCAGCGACCGCGTCACCCAGGAAATCACGCTCTGGTCCTTCGCCGAGTGGAAGTCCATCCAGCGGAAGGGATCGGGCTGCTGAGCTGGCAAGGGAATCGCTGCGGCCCACAAAGCCGCCAGCAACAAAATCAGATGCCTGGTTAACACGACCCGCATGTGTCTAGATATAGCAGAGAGGCATTGGAAGTTCGCTTGGCTCTATTTCCTGAGGCCTGGCAAGAATGCGGCGAGAGAATTCCTGGGCAAACTGCACTGTTTTCTAACGAAAAAGCCGAGTTCTTGGGGCAAGAACGGCTGTTTTGGGGCCAAGAAATGGACAAAAACAGGGGCTTGCGGTTACCGACAAGTCACTGAGTAATAATTACAAACTATTTATTGTGAGCTAGTTACAAGCGGAGCAAGGGGCGAAAGACGGCCTCCATAGGGGGAGGGGGTGGGGTACGGCCGGAGAAGCAGGGACCAGGGATTAGGGACCAGGGACTAGGGACTAAGGGAATCGCTGCGATTGGCTTCCGGTTCGACATGTTTTTCACCCGATATGATTGTGCGCGCCGAGGGGGATATTATCTGCGAACGGGTGGAGGAGCCGGAATGCGCACGGACGATCTGAGGTTCCTGGTATCCCAGATCCGAAAATCCGGACCTGGGGTACCCGGCCCTCCTCTGATTTCATTGGGATTTCCGAATTGTTCGATCAGACTCACGCCTGATGACAGCCAACACTTCTCCAAACGTCTCACTTATGTGTCCCTCTGGAAATGAAATGTGTTGGATTCCAGCCAGATTCGAAAACTCTTCAACCCCTTCTTCGAGTAGCACGATCGCTCTTGAGAACCCGAGTTTTCCTTGAAACAGGCCTGTTTCATGAATCACGTTTTGACGAGCACGCAGACATTGATCTGCCGTCTCGTCTTCCCCGGTGAGTACAAGAAACGCCAAAGAACTCTCTGTCAGCATTTCGTCAAGTATGTCGCGGATGTGATGGCCAGCCCGGGCACCGCTTTCGAAAGCAACAACACTTTGCCCATGCTTATCCTGTAAGTGATTCTTCAATTCCTCCCAAACCCTGCTTCGTCCATGACCTATAAAGACCTTGAAATCGCTCTCGTCCTTTCCAGATGGCTCAACAATATGGAAGGGGATCGCTTGATTATGCGATTCTCGAAAAATATTGATAATCGAATTGACTTCGTGCCGTTCCTGAGAATCCACGCTTATCAGGGTCCAGCATCCCGATACTAGGTAGGAAAGCCGACACGTCCAATACTCCTTCGTTAGGGGAACGGAAAAGATGAGGTGCACATCATCGCCTTTGGGGAACTCGGCAAAAAAGTCCTCGACATCGTCGTACTTCCAAGTCTCATCCTTGTTCGATATTTCTAAGAGCCCGAATTTCCCCGGCGTATTGTCTTTTGCGAGCGACTGAATAGCTGATATCGCTCGACGAATGACCGCCTCGGGAAACTTCAAGTGCTTATATCGCTTCCGAAGTTCCATCTCGCATTCCACCCCCAGAATTCAATTCGAATTGTCGTTTCACTTTCCGAAAGTATATCCTTGCTGTTGATCTCCGGTAGTCCAAAACTCTTATCCCGACTCCGCCTGTCGGTCAAGATCGGATCCGACAAGCGGAGCAATAGTGAGCGGAATCGGCAAACGATCTTCCCAAGTCCGCCGGTTCGTCGCGCTCACAGCCCCAGCTTGTCCCACAGCGCATCCACGCGGGCCTTGGTGGCGCGGTCCATCTCGATCATCGCCGGCCAGGGGCGCTCGAAGCCCTCGGCCTTCCACTTGCGCGTAGCGTCGATGCCCATCTTCGATCCGTAGTTGGGCAGGCGCGAGGCGTGGTCGAGCGAGTCCACCGGCCCCAGCGTGAACTGGATGTCGCGCTCGGGATCGATGTTATTGGTCACGCGCAGCACCACCTCGGCAATGTCCTGCACGTCGCAGTCCTCGTCCACCACCACGACGCACTTGGTGAACACGGCCTGGCCCAGCCCCCATATGGCGCTCATCACCTTGCGCGCCTGGCCGGGATAACTCTTGCGGATGGAAACCAGCATCAAGTTATGGAAGACACCCTCGACGGGTAGGTGAATGTCAACGATCTCGGGGATGGTCATCTTCATGGCGGGCAAAAAGATGCGCTCCACAGCCTTGCCCATCCAGGCGTCCTCCATGGGCGGCTTGCCCACGATGGTGGCGGCGTAGATGGGGTCGCGGCGATGGGTGATGCAGGTGAGGTGGAAGACCGGGTAGAGGTCGGTGAGGGTGTAGAAGCCGGTGTGGTCGCCGAAGGGGCCCTCGGCGCGCAGCTCGCCCAGCTCCACGTAGCCTTCGAGTACAATCTCGGCCTGCGCCGGAACCTGGAGATCGACCGTCTCGCACTGGACGATCTCGACCGGCTTGCCGCGCAGGAATCCGGCGATCATGAACTCTTCAACCTCGGGCGGCGCGGGCACGATGGCGGAGAAGGTGGTGGCCGGGTCCGTTCCGATGGCTACCGCAACCTGGAGCCGCGATCCCTCGAGCTTGCCCAAAGCCACCTGCGGCATGCCGCCGATGGGGCCGTCGGGAATGGCGACCGCTCCGCCGGCGGACTCGGCCATGGCCGCTACGCGGGCGCCGCTTGGGTCATCATCTGCCGACCGAGACGCTGCCGTACGCAGTACCTCGCGATAGTGCTCCGCGGCCACCTTTTGGCGCTGCCAGTGCATGCCGGTGGTCTGGCCGTCGTACACCTGCATGCGATACATGCCGATGTTGCGCCTGCCCGAGCGCGGGTCGCGGGTGTGCACACAGGGCAGGGTTATGAAGCGGCCCCCATCGTGCGGCCAGCACTTCAGGATCGGGAAGTAATTCAGATCGAAGTTGTCGCGGCGAATGACTTCCTTGCAGCGGGCGTCTTTGCCGTTCACAGTCTTGGGGAATGCGCTGGTGAGCGCGCCCAACTGCGGCAGCATCTTGAGCTTGTCGAAGAAGCCCTCGGGCGCCTTCACGTTCATCAGGCCCTTGATGCGCTCGGCGATCTCGTCAAGCCGCTCCACGCCGAGGGCCATGGCCATGCGCCGCTGGCTGCCGAATTGGTTGATGAGCACCTTGTGGCCTGGATAGCCCTTCACATTCTCAAAGAGCAGCGCCGGACCGCCGGGCGCATAGGGCTGGGGTGACCCATCCTTTCCGCGTTCTGTGCGGAAAGGGTGGGAACTCGTAACCTCTGAAGCCACCCTCCCCCCAGCGCCGATCTTGGAGACGCGGTCGGTGATCTCGGTGATCTCCAGCTCCGGTGAAACCTCCTCGCGGATGCGCTTCAGTTCGCCGGCCTCTTCAAGGGTCTTGATCCATTCGCGCAGATCGTCGTAGGCCAAAGGGTTGCTCCTGGGAGGGTTCATTCTACCCCTTCATAGTACCGCGCGGCGGCAAGCCGCCTGTTCAACCAGCCGGATTGCGCAATCCTTCAGCCGATTGCTGGAAGACAGCGACGCTCCGGCTTGACGCCGAGGCCCTCGTGGTCTGACCATAGCCCTTTGAGCGGCAGCCGAGGCTGCCCGCCCAACTGCGGGAGGACCGGCCATGGCAATCGAAAACAATCGCAGAGAGTTTCTGAAGGCGGGCGGCGCGGCGCTGGCCGCAACCGCCGTCACCTGGAATGCCAGGAGCTATGCCTCAATCGTGGGCGCCAACGACCGCGTGAAGGTGGGCGTAGTGGGCTGCGGCGACCGCATGAAGGCCTCCCTCATACCAGCCTTCTTGGAGCACTCCAAGGAACTCAACTTCGAGCTGACAGCTGTCTCCGATCTCTGGAACCGCCGCCGCGAGGAGGGCGCAGCCTACATCCAGAAGCTCAGCGGTAGCTCGGTAGCGCAGGTCCGCAACAATGACGAGCTTTACGCCCGCAACGACGTGGATGCGGTGCTGATTGCCACCGCCGACTTCCAGCATGCGCTGCACGGCGCTGAGGCTGTGAACGCCGGCCGCGATGCTTACGTCGAAAAGCCCACGGCGCACACCATGGCCGATGCGCGGGCGTTTCTCTCCGCCGTCAAGAAATCCGATAAGATTGTCCAGATCGGAACCCAGCGGCGTTCCACTCCCAGCTATCAAAAGGCCGCCGATTACATCAAGTCCGGCGCCTTCGGCGACATTGTCATGGTCGAAATGACCTGGAACGTGAATCAGCCCGGCCGCTGGCGCCGCCCAGACGTAGTACCGCTGCTGAAGGAGCAGGACACTGACTGGAAGCGCTACCTTCTCAACAATCCGTTCGAGCCATTCGATGCCCGCAAGTATCTTGAGTTCCGGCTATTCTGGCCTTACTCATCCGGCATTCCCGATCAGTGGCTCGTCCATCAGATCGACACCGTTCACTGGTTCAGCGGGCTGGCGCATCCACGCAGCGTGGTGGCCAACGGCGGCATCTATCTGTGGAAGGACGGCCGCCAGAACTGGGATACGATGACTGCCGTCTTCGATTACGGCCCTCTCGACGATCCCTCTAAAGGCTTCCAGGTTCAGTATTCCTCTCGCTTCACCAACTCCGCCGGCGGCGTCAAGGAGCTTTACTACTCGAATGGCGGCATGATCGACATGGACAAGCAGACGGTGACCCCCATGGGCGGCCTGCGGGCCAAAGAAGCCGCAGCGATGGGCATGAAAGAGAACCTCTTGCCCAGCATTTCGCTGGTCGAAAACGCAACGGAAGCCTCCACAGCGGCCGACACCGGCAAGGACCCCATGACCTCGGCGAACATGCGCAACTGGATGGAGTGCGTCCGCTCGCGCAAGACTCCCAATGCCCCCATCGAAGCCGGTTACAGCCACTCCGTGGCGCTATGCATGAACGTCGCCGCCATTCAGACCGGTGAAAAGGTCACCTTCGACGACAAGACTCAGCAAGTTATGGCAGGAGGCAAGGTCTTTGCATGAAAGGGCTTCGCTCAAGTTGAATCAGGCGAGCCCATAGCTCCTGGATTGGGTGCCCCAGATCCCTCGCAATTGGGGATCTGGGAAACCAAACTGAGTTCAGCCGCCGGTCGCTATTCCTCCCCGAAATCGTACGGAATCCCGAAACGCCCAATCTGGATCAGCGATTTATCCCCCGGCGGCCAGATGTGCAGGCTCTCCACGCGGCTCGAACCCGCAATGCGATGCGCATCCGTTGTCCCCACAAGCGCTCCTGTAGCCGCCACATGAAAGTGCACGCTGAGCGCATCGCCGCCCTGCGCCCGCGCCCAGCCGAAGGCATATTCGCCGGGCTTGAGCGCGATCCCGCCGATACGGATCGGCGTTTGCACAACCAGGTAGTGCGAATACTTGCCGTCCGCCGAGTAACCGGCCGTCAGCAGCACCACCCCGGCAATAAAGCGTCCGCGGTTGTTCACGATACCCGAAGCGGTCCGCATCTCAGTCTCGATATGTTCTTTCTCAACCGGCGCCCTCGCCGGCAGCAGGGAGGCGAGCTCCGCATCCGTAGCCTGCCGCCAGGTGGTCTTCTGCGCCTGGAGTGCGGGAGAAAGCAACAACAGAAACATCGCGCAGAAAAGCGCTCGCCTCATCGATCTCATCTTCACGACCTCGGCTTTCTCAGAGATTCGAGCGTGACAAGGCCGCGTTGTATGGCCGCCGTGGCAGCCTGCGTCCGGTCCGTGACGCCCAGCTTGCCCAGCAGGCTGTTGATATGGGTCTTCACTGTGGCCTCGCTGATCTCCAACTCCGTGGCGATCTCTTTGTTGCTCTTGCCATGCACAATCTGCTCCAGCACATCGAACTCCCGCGGCGTCAGCTCCTCGGTGCCCATACGCTCGGCCAGCTTCTGGGCGATCTCCGCCGGAATATGCGACCTGCCCTCATGAACCGTCCGAATGGTCGCAATCAGCTCTTCCGAGGTCATGCCTTTGAGCAGGTAGGCGCGCGCTCCCGCCTGCAGGGCGCGAAAGATGTCTTCGTCGCCGTCATAGGTGGTGAGCACGACGACACGCGCCTGTGGCGACTCCATGCGGATGCGCTGGATCACGTCCACTCCGCTCATACGCGGCAAGCGCAGGTCCATCAGGGTAATATCCGGCTGGTGCTTGCGGAACTGCACGATGGCCTCCACGCCGTCCGCGGCTTCGCCCACCACCTCCAACCCCTCCGCCACGTTGAGCAGCGCAACCAGCCCCTGGCGCACCACGTGGTGATCCTCGACAACCAGCACGCGAATCGATTCCTTTGTCAACGTCGCTCCTTCTTCTGCCCTTTTGTCTCCCACATCATGGGTGCCCCACCCTTCCGCACGAGGTGTCCCATCCTTCCGCGCTGGGTGCCCCACCCTCGCCACGTCTTTGTTTTTGTGGCTAGGGTGGGATACCGCAACCCTCAATCTTCCCGTGCCTCCTG
>Ga0182014_10001849_pt1 | contig 27594 bp, 22 predicted proteins | sample 612S2DmetaG_FD_120489 | JGI IMG/M metagenome (GOLD analysis project Ga0182014, IMG submission 120489) | Permafrost microbial communities from Stordalen Mire, Sweden - 612S2D metaG | ecosystem: Environmental > Terrestrial > Soil > Wetlands > Permafrost | place: Sweden: Stordalen | collected... | reverse complement strand
GGTCGACCCCAACAAGATCTGGCACATCGTCTACGGGGCGACTACGCAGAACCAGATGGAGAACGTCATGGCCCTGAGCAAGAGCCGGAACGCCGGATACATCTACGTGACCAACGACGTCCCCGCGAACCCGTACGACACCCTTCCCCCCGCGCCCTACTGGTCTGACGAACAGGACGAGAGCTACCCGTTCGGCAACCCCGGTTCCATTCCGCCGTCGGTGCCGACCGGATTGACGGCGCCGGGCCAGTCGGGGCAATTCGGTGGGCAGAACAACAGGAGCCACGGTTCCATCAACGACGCGAGCAGCACCCAGGTACAGCTCAGCTGGCAACCATCGACCGGGGTCTCCGCTCCGGTAGTCGCCTACGACGTCTACCAGGGCAGCACGTGGCTCGGCTCGGTGGGTGCCGGCACCGACAGCTTCACCGTCACCGGGTTGAGCCCGTCGACCACCTACACCTTCACGGTAGAGGCGCGCGACTCCGCCGACAACGTGTCGGACCCCAGCCAGTCCATCACCGTCAACACCGCCGCCCCCGATCCGTATCCGCCCAATGCCCCCACACAGCTGACGGTCACCGCCAGCTCCTTCTCGACGGCCACCCTGCAGTGGAACCCATCGAGCGCCTGGGGGCAGACCGTCGCGGGCTACACCATCAGCCAGGACGGCTCCCCCATCCTGACGGTGCCGGCATCGGTCGACAGCGTGAGCGTGCAGGGGCTCCAACCCGGCCTGGCCACCTACACCTTCTCCGTGCAGGCGATCGGCAGCACCGGCAACCTCTCGGCTCCGAGCAGCTATGTCCCTGTCACCACCACCCCGCTGCCCAACGACCAGGCAATCACCTCAGCTACCGTCCAGGACAACGGCAACGGCACCTTGACGTACTCCGCCGACTTCGCAACCCCATTCGCCTTCCGGCGCGTGTTCATCGCAACCGGCACCACGCCCTGTTGGACCACCGGAAACGCATCGCCGATCTGCAGTGACTACCTGATCGAGAACGATCAGGTGCTGCGGTACACCGGCACCGGCACCGACTTCACCTACACGACCGTCGACACCGTGGCGCCCACTGTCACCGCCGGCGACGACTACTCGTGGACCATTCCGGCCGCCGATATCGGGACCCCTGCAGGTCAGACCGTGCTCTTCAACGGTGAGGGCTACTCCCCCTTGAGCTACACCGACCCGATCAGCCTGGGCACCGCGCCGGCGCCCACCAACCCTCCCTACCCAGCCGCCCAGGCCGCCGCGCTGAGCCAGTACGTGCAGACGGCAGTCGAGCAGGCCGCCGTCCCGCCGTCGGGGTCGACCACCGGGCAGCCGCCCGCCACTGACCCGCGCTGCCCGTCCGCCCCGGACGACACCTGGCACCTCGGACGCACCGACGGTTGCATGGTCGGGTCCTTCACCGTCTCGCGCTCGCTGGTGGACGGCCTCCTCCCTGGCGCCTTCACCCTCGGGGTGACCGACGTCGTCAACGCATCGACCGGCGGTCGCTCATGGAGCGAGCAGGTGACCCTGGAGATGCAGACGGTGTCGGGGACGGTTCCCGACTACTCGATCACCGTGGCGCCGACCTGCTCCGACAGCTGTGCCACCGCCACTCCGACGGTTGCCACTCTGGTTCCGGGCCAACCCGTGACCATGACATTCGCCTGGACCGACGCCGGCCCTGCCACCGATTTCGTCAACGTCGCCACCGACGCCACGCTCGTCCCCCAGTTGCCGGCGCTGACCCTGCCGTTCACCCCGGTGGCCCAGACCGTGTCGTTGGGGTGGTCCACGCCGGTGCTTCGCTGCGCCGGTACTCCGGGCACCCGGTCCGCCGGCTGCGTATTCCCCGAGAGCCTGACCGGTTACCAGCAGCGTTGAGAGTTACCACCATCGGCGCGGTTGCCCTCCAGGAGTCCAACGCCGAGAAGGACGAGTCGATGCACCGGGGTCTCCAGGGAGCCGAGTCGCCTTCGCCTCCGATCCGTGCATCGTCCGGGCCAACGTCGCGGCAGCCTATGCCGGCAATTCCGGCAGGACTGGAACAGATCCACGTGCCAGCAGTAGCCGTACGCCTTCACCTATCAGGGCGCCGCCCAAGCCACGGGAGGCACGGTCTTGATGGCCGGACCCGGAAGAGATCAGCGCAGTGGACACGCTGTTCGGCAATTGGGAGGCCTCTCAGCACATCCTCGGAGGCGACCAGTTCTGGGTGCAGTTCGGCGCCTGACAGGCTCGGGGTCGGGCTGGCCGCTTCAAGAAGCCGGGGAGTCGATCAACTCCTCGGGAACATCACAGGAGTCCAGCGCGAGGGCCAGGCTCTGGCGCGAGTCGACACCGAGCTTCCGGTAGGCCTTGGCCAGATGGCCCTCAACTGTCTTCACGCTGACATACAGGTCGGCGGCGATCCCCTGGTTGGTCTTGCCGACTGCCGCCAGGCGGACCACTCGGAGCTCGGCAGGTGTCAACGAGTCCGGCCCGATGATCCCGAGCCTGCGCGGTCGCGCTCCGGCGGCGCGGAGCTGAATCCCGGCCTCCTCAACGAGTTGGTGGGCCCCGGAAAGCGAGGCAAGGTTGGCTCCTCGCCGGAGCACACCCCGGGCCTCCTCCTTGTCCCCGTGGCCGACCAACGCCGTTCCGAGCTCAACCAGGGCGTGGGCGGCCTCGAGGCGGGCCGCTGACGGCTCGAGGAGGTCAGCGGCCTCGGAGAGCCAGGCGATTCTCTCGGAGAGGTCGGGCGTGGCAGCCGCCATGGCTCGCAAGCCGATACCGATGGTACGAACGGCCCCGAACGCCCGAGCCAGAGTGAGATGCTCGTCAGCCAGCCGGCTCGCCTCATCCCAATTCCCCAGTGTCGCCAGCACCGTCGCCGCGTCCGCCCGCCACGGGTTCAGAGCCGGGTTCACGATCCCGGCCCCGAGCGCGTCGTCGCCGGCAGCAAGGAACTCCTCGAGGCCTTCGCGCCGGAGGCCACGGGCCGCCAGCAGTCGGCCTCGTTCGCAACGGGCGACGGCCCGGAACATTCCATCGTCGATCTGTTCGGGGCGCAACGAGTCCGAGAGGTGAGCTGCCTCGTCGATCCTCCCTTGCTTCACGAGCGCTTCGACAAGCCCGAGGGTCGGTCGGTTCCACTGCCCACCGCCGAGTTGGGCGCCGAGCCTACGACCGCGTCGGCACTCTTCCTCTGCCGCCAGGAGAGATCCCTGCCACAGGACGGAGAAGCCCGACAGGAAGGAAACACTGAGCTCGGACGCCGTATGGCCGCGCTCCCGTGCACGACTCTGCGCGGTCCGGAGGAGGTCGTCCACCGTTGCGAACCGATCCGCACACAGCAGTCCGAAGAAGGCCATGGTCTGGAACTTCTCGACCACCGGATCGGAACTGAGCAGCTGGTCCACATCGACCACCTGCTCGAGCCTGGCGGCCAGCTCATCGGCTGTGATCGCCGTTGCCGATGCCACGTCGTGGATGTCCATGAAGGTTCGGGCCATCCGGGGCACTGCATTTCCGTTGTCTCCGGGCTCCTCCAAGAGCGCCCGGAGTCTTCCGAGGCCCTGGCTCCGCTGGGTCGGGTGGCCCGACGCCATCATCAGGACCAACTCGAACTCGATGCGCAGGTCGCGATCGACGGCATCGAGCCGGCTCCTCAATCCCCGAACCGTTTTCAGCGTCTCGGCCCTGAGCTGGGGCGTGTCGACCAGATTGCGGAGGAGGGCTACCGCCACTCGAATCACGGAGAGGTCATCTGCTGCCCCGAGCTCGAGAGCTCTCAGGAAGTGCGGCAGCGCCGAAGGGAGCCGTTGCATCGTCTCGGCCGAGGCCAGATCGAGATACAGGCATCCCCGCTGTTGGGCAGGCGGGGACTCGGCCACTGCCCGGCTCAGGCATCGGAGCGCCAGGTCCACGTCGCCCGCTCCGAGTGCCGCACGGCCCGCCTGCTGCAGGCGGTTGGCGACCTCGACGTCCCCGGCCGGTTCGGTGGCCAACAAGTGCCCGGCCACCGTCGCCTCTCCGGCGCCGTGCTCGGCGAGAAGCTGTGCCGCTCTTGCGTGGAGGTGGGATCGCCTCGCCGTCGGCATGTCGTGGTAGATCGCCCCGCGGATCAGCGGAGAGCTGAACATGAGGGGGCGGCCGGGCCGGAGGAGCTCCATCTGCGCAGCCGCGTCGGCCGCCCGCTCGGCCGCCAGGCCATCGATCTTCGCCAGTTGGCGCGCCACGGTCGAATCCGCCCCGTCACCGAGGATCGCGCTGGCCTGGAGCAGGTCGGAGGCAGCCACCTGGAGCAGTGCCAGCCGACTCAGCACAACCTGTGTGATCTTCGGGATCGGTACATGTTCCACCCGTCCGGCCATGTCGGCGGTGGGCAGCACCCGTTGCCGGCCGAGGGAGGACAGAAGCGCATTGAGGAAGAGCGGCTTCCCACCCGTTGCCTCGTAGCACGCTGCTACAAAGGTCGGGTGGGGGTCCTCGCCGAAGTAGTCAGCGAGCATCATCCTCACGCTCTCGGCCTGCAGCGGCTCGAGGGTGAACAGCCGGCTCTCCGACTCCGTCAGCAGCAAGTCGACCGGGCGGAGACCGACCCCGGGGTGGAGGGGACGGGTGGTCACGAGAAGCCAGATCTGCTCATTCTCGAGGCGACGGACCACGTAGCGGAGCACCGCCAGGCTCTCACGATCGGCCAAGTCCGCATCGTCGACGGCCAGCAGGACCGGCCCGAGCTCACGAAGGGCGGTGACCAGTGAGTAGAACAGCGGGCTGACGTTCTCGGGGTCGGCACGCGCCGCGTCCGCGGTGCGCACCAACGCCGCAATGGCCTCTGCCTGCTCCAACACCACCTCGGTGCCGCTCGCGTACGCAGTGGCCGACTCGATGAACTTGCCGAGCACGGCGAACGGGGTCCGCTTCTCGACCTGGCCGCATCTGGCCCGCAGGACCAGACAGCCGGAGCGGCTCGCCGCGGCACAGGCGGCATTGAACATTGCGGTGCGGCCGGAGCCCCACGGCCCCTCCACGGCGATGCACCTGCTGGGCACCGGAAGGGACTGGTCGAAGACCGCCTCGAGCTCGTTCAGGAATTGGCTGCGCTCTAGCAGCCGGGGTCCCTCTTCCCAACGCGAGCGACGGTCCGTCGGCGGCGGCGGGGCTACGAGGGGCGCGTCCACGATTGCCCCTCGTCATTCATCGATGCCACGCAGTGCCCTCCGCCAGGGCACCGACCACGCAGATCCTCCGCAGAGCGACCTTCCCACTCTGGCCGTGCCAATCCTGCACCTGTCAATCCACCGGTTGAGAAATCCATCACAGTTCAGTAGCCCCGTACTTTGCTGATAGAGCGCCTTCAATGTCGGTGTTCGTTCAAACACTCGCCATCTTTCTTCTTCGTTGCCCCTACCTCTCTGGAATAGAGTCTTGCTTGCTAGCCGCCCCAAATGTCAAGTCCGAATTGCTACTTCTGTGGCAGCACGCCCATACAGTGACGCTCCAAACGCATTGAGCGTTGAACGCCGCCGCCCTCCCGTTGGGAACCGCCGGGATTCGCAGGTCCGTGGTCCTCAGCCGAAGCAGTGGCCGGCGATGGTGTTTCATGGCATTCCGTGTTGAGCAGCACGCAGGGGAGTTCACCAGCCGTCGGGCTGGACGGCTGGAATCACGCAACGCGACCACCCTGCACGACGCGGTGGTCGCGTTGCTGTTGGATCTGCACCCCGCCCACGAGGAAGACGCGATCACCTCTGGTTGCGGCCACGATCCTGTGGCGGCTTCGTCGACCTGCCGTCGACGTTCGGTCCCGCCGATGCGCCCATGCCCGCAGGGAGCCCTTCCCGGGCCAGTAAGTGGGATGAGTGGTAGGCAGAGGACGGTCCACCTGCTGCTCGCGGCAGCTGTCCAGTACCTGGTGATCGGCGTGTCCGCTGCCGCTGTGGGAAAGGCGTACAACTCGCATGCCGGTGTGGCGTTCCTGCTCAGAGAGGGCGGCACCTCCGCCGTCAGCGCCGTCGAGATCCGAATCGTTTTCACCCTGGCTGGCGCACTGATGGTGCCGGCACTGTGCTATCAGGTGCCCGTCCTCGTGCACTCCGTCGAATCGCGGACGGGCCCCATCGACGACCCGGAGCGAGCCCCGCCACTGCCGGGCCCGGCCCCGGCGGTGACCAATGCCCGGCGAGCGCCGCCGGCACTACCGGTGTGCCGTGCACGTGGGGACCCGGATCTGGGACAATCACTGCCGTGACCGAAGACGGCGTTCCCGAGTTCTGCGTCCGCGAAGTCGAAGTACCCGTCCACTCCGTCTCCCGGTTAGAACCCCTCATCGGGAAGGATCGCTACGAGGAGCTCCAATGGGCCGGCTCCCTCGCCCACCAGCGGCTCGACGGGAGGACCGTCTGGAACTTCAGCTCGACGGCCGCCGGCGGTGGGGTCTCCGAGATGCTCCACGTGCTGGTCGGCTACATCCAGGACGTCGATGTCGACATCCGCTGGCTCGTGATGACCGGCGATCCCGAGTTCTACTCCATCACCAAGAGGATCCACAATCGCCTGCACGGCGCCGCCGGTGACGCCGGGGACCTGGGCCCGGAGGAGGCCGCCCACTATGACTACGTCACGGCGTCGAACCTCGACAGCGCGCTGAGCCGCATCCGGGAGGGCGATGTGGTGTTCCTGCACGACCCCCAGACGGCGGGCATGGCCCCGGCGCTCGCCGAGGCCGGTGCCAGGGTGGTCTGGCGCTGCCACGTCGGGCGTGAGGAGACCAACCAGTGGACCGACGAGGCGTGGTCCTTCCTCCGGCCCCATCTACCTGCCTGCGAGGCGTTCATCTTCTCCGTGCGCGAGTACGCCCCCTGGTGGATCGACGAGTCGACCATCTGGGTCATCCCTCCGTCCATCGACCCGTTCTCGCCGAAGAACCAGGACATGTCCTCGAGCGATGCCGTCCGCGCCCTCGGCCGCATCGGAGTGCTCCGGGGGATGGCGGGGGACCCGCCCGTCGAGTTCACCCGGTGCGACGACGCCCCCGGGTGGGTCGAGCGACGGGCAGCGATCTTCCCCGAGGACGCCACGCCCCTCGACCCCGGCGACCGCCTGGTGATCCAGGTGTCCCGGTGGGACCATCTGAAGGACATGGCCGGGGTCCTCGAGGGTTTCGCTTCGTCGGTGGTGGGACGGGTCGATGCCTACCTGGCACTGGTCGGGCCCTCGGTGGCCGATGTCACCGACGACCCGGAGGGTGGCGAGGTGTTCGCCGAGTGCATGGAGGCCTGGCGGGCACTGCCCGAAGAGGCACGCCGAAGGGTGAGGCTCGTCACCCTGCCCATGGACGACATCGACGAGAACGCGGCGATGGTGAACGCCCTCCAGCGCCACGCCACGATCGTCGTGCAGAAGAGCCTGGCGGAGGGATTCGGCCTCACCGTGGCCGAGGGCATGTGGAAGGGCAGGGCGATGGTGGCCTCCCGCGTCGGCGGCATCACCTCCCAGGTGGTGCCCGGTACCGGCATCCTGCTCGACGACCCGGCCGATCTCACCACGTTCGGGGATACGCTCGCCGAGCTCCTGCTGCAGCCCGACGAGATCCTCCAGCTCGGAACGAGCGCGCGCCAGCACGTGCTCGAGAACTACATCGGCGACAAGCACCTGCTGCACTACGCCCAGCTCATCGACTGGCTGGTGTCGCAGGAGGCGGCTCCCAGCTGATCTGCGGCTCGCGGCTCAGCTCGCCGACGGCCCGCCGCGCCCGCTCGGCGAGGTCGACATGCCCGGCGAAGTCGTCGCCCGTCGGCAGGATGGGCACACCCACGACAACCTCGACAGCTCCCCGGCGCGGCAGGTAGGTCCCCGGCCGCACGATGTCCCGTGTCCCGCGGATGCCGACCGGGACGACCGGGCAGCCGGCGGCGGCGGCGATGGTGAAGGCACCCAGGCGAAACGGCCGCAGCCCGGGGGCGCGGGTGATCGACCCCTCGGGGAAGACCACCAGACGATGCCCACCGTCGACGAGCCGGACCGACTCCGCCACCTCCCCCACGCTCCGGTCGGCCCGGTCGCGGTGGACGAAGACACACCCCAGCCGACGGAGAAGCGGGCCGGCCAGGCGACTGCGCTCGAGGTCGGTGCTGGTGACGAAGTCGACCGGGTCCCGCGACGCGAGGAGGAGCACCGCCGCGTCGACGAAGCTGGAGTGGTTGGACACGATGACCGCAGGAGAGCCGGTGGGCGGGAGGCATCCCTGCACCCGCAGGTCGATTCCGGCCAGGTCCACCAGGCAACGCCCGGCGGCCCGTGCCATCACCCACCGCGAGCGACGGGTGCCGGGCAGCTGCACCGCCACCCAGAGCGGGGCTCCGATCAGCGCCACGAGCGCCCACACGTAGGCGGCATAGACACCAGTCGCGACCGCTCTGCCCAAGTCATGCAGACGACCACCGGTCGACTCCCACGCGGACCGGCAGAGGAGGGCCAGCCGTCCGGCCGTGGGGGCGCTGCGTCGACCGAACGTTCCGGACTCGAATGCCTCACGGGTTGCCGCCCGGCGGATCTTGCCGCTGGCCGTCCGCAGGATCGCCCCGCCCGGGACGAGGACGACCTGATCAGGTGGAGCGCCGAGCAGAGCGACCGCGGCGCGCACGATCCGGGCCTCCAGGGTGGAGCGGGCCTCGGGCACCTCGAGATCCGTCTCGGCGACGACGACCAGCTGCTCGGTCCCCTGCCGTGGATCGGCACTGGCGAACACGGCGACGCCGCCGCGGCGGGCACCGTCGAGCTCGCCGAGCGCCCGCTCGAGCTCCTCGGGATGGATGTTGCGACCACCGCGGATGATCAGGTCCTTCGCCCGACCGGTGAGGAAGAGCTCCCCCTCGGCGACATAACCGAGATCTCCCGTGTCCAACCAGCCCCGGTGCCACAGCGCCCGGCCGGCGCGCTCGTTGCCGAAGTAGCCGGCGGTCGCCGACGGCCCCCGGCACTCGACTCGCCCCTCGTGGCGGTCGGGCCGCTCGCTCCCCCGGCGATCGGCCACCCGGACCTCGTACCCGGGGAGCACCATGCCGCACCCCACGACGGCGACCGCCCCCGGGTCCCCCGGGGCCACCGGGGCCGCCTCGCCGGAACGCCGGAGCTCGGCGCCGGCGATGGAGTCCACCCGCGGTCCCCGGTCGAGTGGGGTGAAGGTGAGCCCGAGTCCCACTTCGGCCAGGCCGTAGGCGGGGCACATCGCCCGGCGGCGGAAGCCGCACGCCGCGAACCGATCGATGAAGCGCTCGAGGGTGAGGGCGCTGACCGGCTCCGAGCCGTTGATCGCCAACCGCCAGCGGGACAGGTCCAGCCCGGCGAGCTCGTCGTCGCCGATCAGGTCCACGCAGAGCTGGTAGGCGAAGTTCGGTGCTGCCGACAACGTCCCCCGGTACGCAGAGATCGCCTCCAGCCAGCTGGCCGGCCGGGCCAGGAACTGCAGAGGGGAGAGGAGCACCAGGGGGAGCCCGAAGTACAGCATGGCGTGCCAGGCACCGATGAGCCCCATGTCGTGGTACAGGGGCAGCCAGCTCACGAACACGTCGTCGGTGTTCACCGCGGCCGCCCGCCCCAGGGCCCGCACGTTGGCCAGGAGCTGGGCATGGGTGAGCACGGCGCCCCTCGGATCGCCGGTGCTCCCCGAGGTGTACTGGATGAGGGCGGTGTCGTCCTCGCCCGGCACCAGGAGCTTCAGGGGAGTACCCCCGGGGTCACGGAGCATCGCCGGGGTGCGGACCGACCGAAGTGAAGGAACGAGCGGGCCCAGGATCTGCTCCGCGGCCGACGGCTCGGCCTCGGCGATCAGTACGCTGGCCCCCGCATCGTCGAGCAGCCGCGCCTGGCGGCCGAGGTGCGCCTCCAACTCTGCCGGCCGGATGGGCGGGTAGAGCGGGACGGGTACCCCGCCGGCGAGCAAGGTGCCGAGGAAGTCGACGAAGAAACCCCGACCGGGTGGCAGCATGATGGCCACGCGCTCACCGCGCCCGATCCCCTCGGCCGACAGTGCGCGTGCGCATTCCTCCGCCTCGGCTGCCAGCGTGGCGTAGGTCAACTCCTCGACGGCGGACCCGTCGTGCCCGCAGAGGAGCCGAACGGTGACGAGGTCCGGGTGCTCCTCCACATGCCACGCCAGGGCCTCGAGGAGCGTCCTGGCGGCCACCGGCCACGCGCCGCCGGGCGCCCGCGTGGTCACGTTCTCCACGGGCCGGTTCTCCCGGGGGCCCATCGGGTGACCCTGGGCCGCGACGACGGCACGAAACCATTCGCCCGGTGTCGTCGCCGAAGCGAGGACCTCTTCGGGCAGGGTGACGCCGAACCTGCGTTGGAGACGGTCGTGGAGTTCGACGATGGCGAGGCTGTCGAGACCCAGTTCGCCGGCGAGATCGCTGTCGAGGCTCACGCCCGTCGGCGCACCCTCGTGGAGGTCCGCGAGCAGCGAGACGACCTCGTCCAGGACGAGGCCCGCCTCCGGATCCACCTTCGGCGGAGTCGCACCACCCGGTGTGCCGGATGCCATCTGCACCCTCCTCTCGTCACGGTCCACCAAGTACGCCAACCATCGTCTGCCCAACCCGGGCCGTCCGCCAGAGGCAAGAGTCCCCAGCCGACGAGTGCCGGTGGGCACGGGCACCGCCGCTGGTCCTCCCGTGCTCAGTCGGCGGCGCCTCCCGCCCCGGCCGTCGGTGCCGGCCACAGGTCCTCCGGCTCCCTGCCGCGTGTCTCGGGGACCAGCCAGAACAGCCCGGCCATCACTGCCGCGGGGAGGAACGTAAGGACCGCGGCCACCGCGAACCGATTGCCCACATCGGCCACCGCCCCGAACACGACGAGCCCGACGACCGCCCCGATGACGCCCGAGGCCACCCACCATCCCGTCACCGACGCCCGCACCGAGGTCGGGAACAGCTCGGTCAGGAGTGAACCCGCCGCGGGGGCGAAGACGGAGCCGGACATCACGCCGAGGATGTAGCCGACGACCAGGGCGGGGCGCGACCCGGCGTAGGCGAGCCCGCCGAACACGGCGAGCCCGACCATCGCCAGCGCCCCCGTGGGCCGGCGACCGAGGTGATCGGACAACCATCGCCCGATCAACAGGCCGGCCAAGCCGGCCACCCCTGCCCCGACGACCATGGCGGCCGTCACATACCCAGGTTGGTGCAGGACATTCTGGGCGTAGAGGAACACGAAGCTGTTGGCCGGCCCGGTGATCACCGAGACCGCGAAGGCGAGCACCACGATCACCGCCAACCGCCGGCGGAACTTCGGGCCGACCGCTCCCAGCACCGGCCGGGGATGCTCCTCCGCTGCCGCGGCAACGGTGAACCGGTCCGGCTCCTGGATCCACCTGCGGAGGACCGGCACCAGCGCCAGCGGCAGCAACACCAACGCGAACAAACCCCGGAACCCGAGTACCCCGGATGCCAGACTGTGGATGACGGCGATCAGACCTGCGCCGACCCCGTAGCCGGCGGCGGTCAGCGCCACCGCTGAGGCCCGGTTCCTGGAGTCGGTCTGCTCCGCGGCGGCGACCCCGGAGAGGGCGTTGGTGGCGCTGAGCATCGGTCGGCCAAGGGCGAAGATGGCCACGAACCACCAGTAGCCGGGGCTGGCCGCCGAGACGACCGTAAGGACCAGCCCGAGCGACAAGGTACCCAGGAGCAGCGTCCGGCGCCCGTACCGGTCCGCCAGTCCGATGAGCGGCAGGCTGCCCAGCGATGCGAGCCGGATGATCGCCAACCCGATGCCGAGTTCGGTGCCCGACAGCCCGACCTGATCGGCGATGCTGAGACCGTGCGTCACCCGACCGAAGTCGCGGGCCACGTCGCCGAGGGCGGCAACCAGCCCGAACTGGCCGAAGCCCGAGGCGAATGCCGCCAATGCCACGCCGATGACGGCGCGGCTTGTCCAGCCGTGGAGGTGGAGCGGTTGGGGCGCACCGGGTTCCGCACCGGTGCCGGGCTCCGTGCCGGGCACTGGCATCACGGTGACGGCTTCCGGTCGGCGACAGCGGGGCCGTCGACCACTACGGAGGGGGCCGATGTTGCCTCGGCGCGCGCCGACGTCCCGCCGGTCGGCGCCCTGCTCTCCGGCCCCGCCCGTTCCGCCGCCCTCCGTCGGCCCGGCCAGAACGGAGCGTCGAGCAGCGTGAACAGGGCCAGGGCCACGACCGTCGCGCTCAGCAGGTACCAGGGCCAAGGACCCAGCAGCCGCAGCAGCGTCCACTCGCCGGGCGGCTCGCGGAGGAACATGTAGTCGGCCCCGGTCAGTGCGTCGACCAGCCCGACCACTGCCGTGTAGCCGACCGTGATGCCGAAGACCCGGGGGACGGCGCCCGGCCGGGGCTCGATACGCATGCCGACCACCAGGAAGAGGGCCGCCAGCACGATGCAGAGGTGCCCCACGACGTACTGGAAGAACACCAGGTGCGGAAACCCGACGTTGAGATCCGGAGTGATGATCCCCTGCAGGGTGCCGGCCAGACCCCAGAAGTACGTGATCTCGACCAGCAGGGCGATGCGCCACCAGCACGCCACCGCAGCCACGACGACGCCCATGTCGCACAGCGCCAGCGGGAGCGAGGTCTTGGGTGACCACGTGCCCTGCACGACGAGTGCCACGGTGTAGCTGACGGCATCAGCCGCGAGCAGGAGGCCGATGATCCGTGCCACCAGAACGGTCCACCGGCCCGGATGCCGCCGGGCGGCCGTGCACAGGACGATGCAGCCGATGGCGGCAACGACGACCGACGACCAGTAGTCGGCAGGCGAAATCGTCGCGTTCACCGGACATCACCGGACGAGCCGCGTGCCCCCACCGGGCGCCGGCCCGGTGGTGCCCGCGTCGCACCGGCAAGGATCCGGGGTGATCCGGTCCGCGTGCAGTCGGATGGTGGAGACGGCACCTGATCAACCCGGCAGTGTGTATCGGGCGAAGACGTGCCATCCGACGAACGCCCAGAGCGCGATGAGGGCGAGCCGCCCGGGGAGCCGGCCCCACAGCGCCGATCCCATGGCCGTGAGGCTCGTCCACCGCGGGCCCGCCCGGCGGCAAGAGATCTCCCAGGCAATCGCGGCAAGGGCGAGTGCCAGCCAGGCGACAGTCACCGCCACGTCAGGCCGCCCTTGCCCGCCGGTGGACCGCCACACGGGCAACCGGGGCCCATCCGACGGCCAGCCAACCCAGGAAGAGGGCGAGGCGCACACCGTGCCAGCCCAGCGCATGGTCGATCACCGTGCTCAACGTCGGAACCTCGGTCGACCTCCCGCCAAGGGCCAGGCCGGCCACCTCGAGCCCGACCGCCAGCAGGAGGAGCACCACCCACGGGAACGTCGAGCGCAACTGCAAACGACCTACCCCCCGGGCATCCACTGCGGCCCCGCCCGCGAACCGACTGCCCGGCCGTCCGACCACCGCCACGACCGCGAGCCCGGCAACCGGGAGTCCGACGGCGACGTACGCGGAAGTGGTGAACGGCTGCAGCCCGGTGGCCCACCATGCGTAGGCGACCACGCCGGCCGCTCCCACGACGCCGGTCGCACGCAGCACGGTGCTGCGCCGCCCGTTCGAGTCTCCCTGGGTTGCCGCCATGTGCCGAAGGACCTGTCCTCTCCCCGTTGGCGAGGGACGGCATGCCCCGCGACCCCGGTTCAGACGCCCGATGAGTTGATGGTAGGGCCTTCCCGTGGCCGAAGGGGCGCGCCGGATCAGGATGCAGCAGATACCTCATCGAAGGACCGGATCACCTCGGCCCGCCACCGGTGCAGGTCCGCGGAGTGCCCGGTGTCGGTCCTCCCCATGCGGACCAACACCAGATCGAGGGCCGGGCAGACGTCGATGTACTGTCCCTCGTGGCCGGCGGCCCAGAACGTTCCGAACGGATCGGCCGCCGTCCACCAGTGCGGGCCGTAGAGGTTGCCGTCGTCAGGGTCGACGGACCGGGCACGGCGACCGTCGTCGACCCAGCCCTCGGGAAGCATCCTGTGGCCCTCCCACACCCCGTCGCGCAGGTACCACGGGCCGAAGCGGGCGAAGTCCCGGGCCGTGGCCACTGCGTACGAGGAGGCCACCCAGGTTCCCGCGTCGTCGAAGGTGGTTGCGGCGGAGCGCATGGCGAGCAGGTCCCTCGAGGTGATCGCCCGGCGGGGGTCCCACGGGGACTGCCATGCAGGGACCGGCGCCGGCTCGTCGAGCGCCAGCCGACCACGATGGACGATCACCACGGCATAGGTCTCGTGCAGCGGTCCGTCCGGGTCGAAGGCCCGAGCGACCAGCGCATCCAGGTCGACGCCACCGGGGAGGCCGCCCTCCAGCCAAGCCTCGGTCGGGCACGGCATGCCGGCCGGCTGTGCCGGAAGCGGATGGAGCGGGACGCCGAAGGGGTCGGCGGTCGTCGTCGGATCGGATCGGTCAGACAACGAGCTCGCCGGCCACGACGAAGAACTGGTCCGACCCCAGCATGATGCCACCCAGAGTTGCAAGGCCGGCCCGGGGGCCGGCCCGTCCCCGTTGGTCAGCGAGGCGAACGGGATCGTACCGCCGGCCGTACGATCCCGGGGACGCATCCCGTAGGATCCAGATGGTCGGCCACGGACGGAGGCACCATGGACATGGAGTATCGGCGGCTGGGCAGATCAGGGCTCAAGGTCAGCGTGCTCTCCTTCGGCTCATGGGTGACCTTCGGCCCCCAGCTTGCCGGCAGCCTGGCCGAGGGCTGCCTGGCCGCGGCCTACGAGGCCGGGGTCAATTTCTTCGACAACGCCGAGGCGTACTCGGCCGGCGAGTCGGAGCGGATCATGGGGCAGGCGATCGCGTCGCTGGGTTGGCCCCGCCACAGCTACGTGCTGTCGACCAAGCTCTTCTGGGGGATCCATCAGGGTGTCAACATGCGCAACACCCTCAATCGCAAGTACCTGATGCAAGCCATCGACGGGTCGCTGGAGCGCTTCGGCCTCGACTTCGTCGACCTCGTCTACTGCCACCGGGCCGACCCCGAGACACCTATCGAGGAGACGGTCTGGGCGATGTCGGAGATCATCTCATCGGGCAAGGCCCTCTACTGGGGCACCTCGGAGTGGTCGGCGGAAGCGGTGCGGGAGGCCTGGGACATCGCCGATCGGCACCACCTGCACAAGCCGGTGGCAGAGCAGCCCCAGTACAACCTCTTGTGGCGTGATCGGGTCGAGCAGGAGTATGCCCCTCTCTACGACGGCATCGGGCTGGGTCTGACCACCTGGAGCCCGCTGAGCTCGGGCCTGTTGACCGGCAAGTACCTCGACGGGGTTCCCGAAGGCTCGCGTGCCACCCTTCCCGGGTACGAGTGGCTGAGCAACCTCCTCACGGATCCGGCGCGCAATGACAAGGTCCGCTCCCTCCGGTCGGTCGCCGAGGAGCTCGACTGCACCCTGGCCCAGCTGTCCATCGCCTGGTGCGCACGGAATCCGCACGTGTCCTCGGTGATCACCGGGGCGAGTCGGGTCGAGCAGGTCCACGAGAACCTGGCCGCGCTGGACGTCCTCCCCAGACTGACCGATGAGGTGCTGAAGAGGATCGACGCCGTCACCACCTGAACCGCGGGAGCCTGCGGCTACCCAGTCGGCCGTGGGGGGCCGCCCCGGGAGTTGGTACCCGGCTCGGACCCGGGGCCACCGGGCGGTGAACCAGCGCGACCGGCCAGGAGGAGCACCTGGTGGCTCACCTGGCGGGACACATAGATCGAGAAGACCGCGGCCGGGATCTCGAAGAACACAGCGAGCAGCAGTGCCTGGAGGATCGCAGCGCGACCGTCAGACGTGGCGATGTCGAACCAGGCGTCGACGATCAGCAAGGTGGCAGTAGCCGCAGCCGGAATCTGAACACGCAGATCGACACGGAACGCCATGTAGGCCGTGCGCACGATGACGAACACCAACAGGCAGTCGAACCCCACCCACGCCGCCCGGTAGTGCCTGTCCAGGTCGCGCCGCGGCAGGCTGATCGCCAGGTAGACGATCCACGGCAGCAGCGCCACCGCCGCCGCCGAGAAGATCCATCCCAGCCGCCGGGCGCGCCGCTTGGCCTGGATCGGCAGCGCCTGGTAGACGCTGGCATACAGCTCCGGGTCGGTGCGCTCGTCTTCGGCCACGTCCCAAGCCTAAGTCCCTCCGGCACGCACCAGGCCCCGCCTCCGCCCGGCCGTTCAGCCCGGACCCGGGGCCCTACGGGTCGCGAGTGGTCGGTCCAGTGGGCAGGGGTGCGGCCCGGTGCCTACGGACGCGGCCCCGGTAGGGGCCCTACGGACGCGGCCCCCGACCGTCGTCGGGAAGCGCACCGCGCTTGAGCGCCGCCACCTCGAGGGCGCGCTGGGTGGCCACACCGATGACCGTGGGGATCCGGTGCCAGCTCCCGTCGGCGGCCAACGACCACGACTGCATGTCATCGGCCAGGTTGAGCTCGAGGACCTCCTCCAGCTGCGCAACCGCGTCCGGATCACCGACCGGGATCATCGCCTCGACCCTCCGGTCGAGGTTGCGCCGACGCAGATCGGCGGACCCGATGTAGTAGGTGGCCGGACGGCCGGCCCCCCCGCCGAAGCGCAGGATCCGCGAATGCTCGAGGAACCGCCCCACGATGGAGCGCACCGTGATGGTCTCGGACAGGCCCGGCACGCCGGGTCGCAGGCAGCAGATCCCACGGATGATCAGATCGATCGGGACACCCGCCTGGGACGCCCGGTACAGGGCATCGATGACGGCCACGTCGTCGAGTCCGTTGACCTTGATCACGATTCGCCCGTCGGGACCCGCCTCCGCCTCCTTGTCGATGCACTCCACCACCCGGTCGCGGATGCCCCCCGGCGACGTCACCAACTCCTGGTAGTGGGGAGGCTGGCTGAACCCGGTGATGTAGTTGAAGAACCGGGTGACATCGGCCCCGAGCGCCGGCCGGCACGACAGGATGCCCAGGTCCTCGTACATGCGCGCCGTCTTGGGATTGTAGTTGCCGGTGCCGACGTGGCAGTAGAGCCGGACGGCGTCCCCCTTCTGGCGGACCACCAGGGTCGTCTTGGCGTGCGTCTTGAGACCCATCAGGCCGTAGATGACGTGGGCCCCGGCCTCCTCGAGGGCTCGGGCCCAACCGATGTTGGCCTCCTCGTCGAAGCGGGCGGTCACCTCGACCAGCACCGCCACCTGCTTCCCGTGCTCGGCGGCGCGCACCAGGGCGGCGACGACCGGGCTGTCCCCCGAGGTGCGGTACAGGCACTGCTTGATGGCCAGGACGTGGGGGTCGTCCGCGGCCTCGTTCATCATCTCCTCCACCGAGGCGGAGAACGAGTCGTAGGGATGGTGGACCAGCACGTCCTGGCGGTCGAGCACGGCAAAGATGCTGGCGTCCTCTTCGCGCTCGACCGTGGTGAGCGCCGCCGGGACCAGGGGCGTCCACGGCTCGTCGTGGAGCTCGGGCCGGTCGAGGGCGTGGACGGCCCACAGGCAGTTCAGCCCCAGGGGACCGGCGAAGCGGTAGACGTCGTCGGGACCCAGTCCCAGCTCCTCGGTCAGGCGCTCGACCGGGGCCTCGGACGTGCGCGAATCCACTTCCAGGCGCACCACGGGGAGGAACCGGCGCCGGCGCAGCTCTTCCTGGAGGGCCAGGAGCAGGTCGTCGGCGGCGTCGTCGTCGAGAGCCAGGTCGGCGTCCCGGGTGACCCGGAAGATGCAGGGCGCTCCAACGTCCATCCCCGGAAAGAGCTCGTCGAGGAAGGCGATCAGCGTCTGTTCGAGGGGGATGAAGCGGTCGCCGCCCGGCAGCCTCAGCAGGCGGTCCACGTTCGGGGGGACCTTGACCCGGGCGAACCGAGACGTGGAGTCCTTGCGGTTGCGCACCTCGACGCCCACATTGAGCGAGAGGTTGGAGATGTACGGGAAGGGATGGCTCGGATCGACCGTCAGCGGGGTGACCACCGGGAGGATCATCCGGTCGAACACGTCGTGCAGGTAGGTGCGATCCTCGGCGTCCAGCGCCTCCCATTCGCAGAGCTCGATCCCCTCGTTCTCGAGCTCGGGGGACAGCCGGTCCAACAGCAGGTACTCCTGACGGCGCACCATGCGCTCCAGGGACGCCCGCACGTCACCGAGGAGCTGCTCGGGGGTACTGCCGTTGAGAGCAAGGCTCTTGATGCCGGCAACGACCTGGCGACGCAGGCCGGCCACCTGAACCTGGAAGAACTCGTCGATGCGCTCGCTGAAGAGGACCAGGAATTTGACCCGCTCGAGCAACGGGATGCCCGCGTCGTCCACCAGGTCCAGCAGCCGGTCGTTGAAATCGAGATCGGACAACTGGCGGGCGAAGTACCTGGAGTCGGAACCGGGCCCTGCATACATCTGGGAACCACGCACTGCATCCACACTCATCGAGCCAACGATAGCAACCGGCTTCCTGTCACCTTCCGGGCGTCGCCCCCGGGCACCGTCACCAGGACCGGCGTCACCAGGACCGGCGTCGAGGCCCGGGGAACGAGAAGCGCAGCTGCGGCACGAGGCCCGGCTCCGGCGTGCGTGGACCCGCCGGAGGTGGGCCACAATGGGGAGAGCAGACCCGCTGAGGAAAGGCGCACTCCGTGAGCACTGATCGCACGATCGAGGTCGTTGTGGAGATCCCCCGTGGAAGCCGCAACAAGTACGAGTACGACCACGAACGCCATGTCATGCGGCTCGACCGCCGCTTGTTCTCCGCGACCTTCTACCCGGCCGACTACGGCTTCGTGCCCGACACCCTGGCCGAGGACGGCGACCCGCTCGACGCCCTGGTGCTCCTGGACGAGCCGACTTTCCCGGGTTGTCTGGTGGAGAGTCGGCCGGTGGGGGTCTTCTGGATGACCGACGAGAAGGGGCCGGACGCCAAGATCATCTCGGTGGCCTGCGGTGATCCCATGTGGGAGAGCATCCGGAACCTGGAAGAGCTCCCGCCGCACCTCACCTTCGAGATCGCCCACTTCTTCGAGGTCTACAAGGACCTCGAACCTAACAAGCTCACCAAGGTGGGCGGGTTCGACGGGGCAGACGCGGCGTGGGAGGAGATCGAGCGCTCGTTCGAGCGCGCACGATCCCTCGGTCAGTGACCTTCGGCGAACGCTGCCGGTGATGCGGCCCGGGTCATCCCGCCCGAGCCCCGGTGGTCAACCGAGGATCTTCGCCTTCTCCGCAGCGAACTCCTCGTCGGTCAGGACACCCGAATCGTGGAGTCCCGCCAGCTCCTTCAGCTGGGCGAACTTGTCATCGGTGCTTTCGGCCTGAGGCTGTGGGGCAGCTGCCGGCGCCGGTGCGGCCTGCTGGGCCGCTGCGGCCTGCTGTTGGCTGGCCTTGTTGGCGCCTGCCTTGGACCCCATATAGGCGACTCCCCCGATGGCGGCAACACGGAGCAGTGGGCTTCTACGCATCATCATCGGAACGCTCCTCTCTACGACTCGGCGCCGAGGTCGATGCCGAGGGCGAATGCGATCTCCGCGGCGGCCGACACGATCCGGACGTTGCCGACGGTGGGGTTGAGGGCGACCAGGAGGCCGAGGATCTCCTCGGGTGTGACGCCGGCATCGAGGGCCATCCCGACCTGGAAGGCGTAGGAGGCCGGGGCGGCTTCCGAAGCGATCAGGGCGGCGATGTTGGCCAACGAGTAGGACTTGGGATCGAGCCCGGACGCGTCGAGGTTGTCGAGCCGCGCCTGGAACAGGCCTTCGAGGGCGCCGGCATCGTGTTGCGCGACACCGAGCAGGGTGTCGCTGACGTTGGACGAGACGGTCATGGTCATTCCTCCACTTGTTCTTCGGATCACACCTGATGGCATGGAAGCCAGGGCGACCGCTCCCGCAGGGACAGCTGCGATCGGACCGCCCAGCCACCTTACCGGATCGGCTGCGCGTCCACCGGGCCGTTCAGGCGGCATCCGACTCCTCTTCGGACTCGAACGACCCGAGGATGACCGCGGCGGCCTGCTGGATGCGTCCGCACGATGCCCGAATGCCGGCGACGGCCTGCTCGCCGCCGCCGGCCCACGAGGCGACGTAGCCGAACGAGTAGGCGCCGCTGTCCAGCCCGAGGACCTGGCAGACGACGTAGGAGGTGGACTCTGCCTCGAGCTCGGCCAGGGCCCGGTCGCCGAGCCCCTCGTGGAGCAGGGCGTGGGCCAGCTCGTGGACGAGGGTCTTCACCCGCTGGGCCGGGGAGTTGCGACCGTCCACCCGGATGCGGCGGAGGGTGAATGCGCAGTCACCGTTGACGCCGTCGGGCAGCTCGGTGACGTCGACGGCGTAGCCGACCGAGCCGGCCACCTCGGTCAGCCGGGCGAAGCACTGCGCCGGCTCGTCGCCGAGGAGCCTGCGGCAAACGGCCGGCAGCTCCTCTCCGTCCGTCTGGGAGATGTCGAACACCGCGACGTATCGAAACCCCCGGACCGTCCCCCTGTGCTCCCCGCTCTCCCCGTCGGAGCCCTCGGCCGCCCTGGCCACCATCGGCGCCAGGATCCAGATGGCCTTCTCCCCCTTGCGCACCGACCGCCCGAGCTTCTTCCACGCCCTGAAGCCGGCGACCTTGCTGGCATCGGGACACTGGGCGGCGATGAGCACGACGTTTCCGAAGCTGTAGCGGTGGAATCTGCCCTGGACGTCGAGATGCCGCCGCCACTGCTCGGAGTGGGTCAGATCCGAGATCCCGGTTGTCAGCTGTTCCAGCAGTTCGTTGCGTTGGGTGGCGTCCATGACGTGCAGGTCCTTCGTGGGTCGTGGCGTGGTGCACCCGAACCCCGCGTACGGGCCGATCGGATCGGCCCCCTTCGAGGAGGAAGCGCTGGGCCGCTGCCGGTCCGACAACGGAACATGCGGTCGGATCCGTCGGGGCATGGGTCGAGTGCCACCGGGTGGACGGCCCCGCCGAGGGGCGATCGCCGAGACCTCCGGGGCTCCGGCGGTCACCGGGAGCGCCCGCAGGGGGCCGAGCCGGACGGCGTCAGCGGTCCGTGGGTCATGAAGGTATGCGCGGCCTGTGACGGGGCCGGCGGTTGCCCGCTGTTCCGGGTTGCCCGCTGTTCCGCTGGACCAGGACACCCCAAAGGCCCTGGTCGGGACGTGCACCAGCTGGGCCAGAGCCGACAGCCCGGTCGGTCGCGCCGTACCTGCTTCGCCAGCAATGAGCCGGCGATCGCCGATCCCGACCACAATAGGGTGGTGCGGTGGCATTCGATGTGACGGCCCCAACCGTGGCACGGGTCCGCATCCGGGTGACCGGGGTGGTCCAGGGCGTGGGGTTCCGCCCCTTCGTGTACGGCGTGGCGACTTCCCTCGGGATGGCCGGCCACGTCGGCAATGACGCCGATGGCGTCTTCATCGAGGCGGAAGGCCCGCGTGCCGCCATCGAAGAGTTCGAACGCCGGCTGCGGGCAGACGCGCCGCCGCGCTCCCTCGTCGACCGGGTCGCAACCGAGGTGCTGGAGCCGTCGGGAGCCGTCGGGTTCTCGATCGTCAAGAGCGACCCGGGGGGAGGCAGCGACGTCACGCCGGTCCCTCCGGACACCGCGGTGTGCGAGGCGTGCCTGGCCGAGCTGCACGACCCATCCGACCGCCGCTACCGCTACCCGTTCATCGCCTGCACCCACTGCGGCCCGCGCTTCAGCATCGTGACCGGCCTGCCCTACGACCGCCCCTCCACGACGATGGCCCGCTTCGACCTCTGCCCCGCCTGTCGACGCGAGTACGAGGACCCCACGGACCGCCGGTTCCACGCCCAACCGACGGCCTGCCCCGCATGCGGCCCGCAGCTGGCATTCCGCGCCACCGGCGAGCCAGGGCCTTCGGCCTTCCGCGACGACGCCCTCGCCGCCGCGATGCGCGTGCTGGCCGGTGGGGGCATCGTCGCGGTCAAGGGAGTCGGCGGCTACCACCTGGCCGTCGACGCCACCCGGACCGACGCCGTCGAGCGTCTCCGGAAGCGCAAGCGGCGCTCGGCCAAGCCGTTCGCGGTGATGGTCCGCGACCCCGACGTGGCGGCCTCGCTCGCCCACCTGACGGCGGAGGCCACCTCCTTGCTGGCTTCCCCGCAGGCCCCGGTGGTGCTGGCACCCGCCCGGTCGGACGAACCCGGTCCGGCGCGCCTGGCCCGGGCCGTGGCGCCCGGCAACGGCCTCCTCGGGGTGCTCGTGCCCTACGCACCCCTCCACCATCTGCTGTTCACGCCCCACCCGGCAGTGCCCGAGGCGTCCTTCACCGTCCTGGTGATGACCTCGGCCAACCTGGCCGAAGAACCGATCTGCACCGACCCCGTCGAGGCCGATGGCCGCCTCGACGGCATCGCCGATGCCTGGTTGCACCACGATCGCCCCATCCACGTCGCCTGCGACGACTCGGTGGTGCGCACCGCCGAAGGAGCGATGCTGCCCGTCCGCCGCAGTCGCGGCTACGCCCCGCTCCCCGTCGCGCTCCCCCTCCGCTCGCGGCCGGCCCTGGCGGTCGGTGGTGAGCTCAAGACCACCGCCTGCCTGGCGGCCGGTCACCGTGCCGTCATGAGCCAGCACGTGGGGGACACGGGCAACCTCGAGACGCTGGCCCTCCTCGACCGCACGGTGGACGTGCTGATGTCCCTGACCCGCATCCGGCCCGAGCTGGTGGTGGCCGACGCCCATCCCGCCTACCTCTCCCAGCGGTGGGCGGCCGACCGCGCCGGCTCACTGGGCGCACCGCTGGTGCTGGTCCAGCACCACCATGCCCACCTCGGGTCGCTGCTCGCCGAGCACGGGGTGGCTCCGGGCGAGGAGGTGCTCGGATTCGTCTTCGACGGCACCGGCTTCGGCTCCGACGGCACCATCTGGGGCGGCGAGGTGCTGCTCGGCTCGTACGGGGCGGTGGAACGGGTGGGCCACCTGGTCCCCGTCGCCCTGCCCGGGGGGGACGCGGCGATCCGCAGACCGGCCCGCAGTGCACTTGCCCACCTCCGCGCCGCGGGCATCGAGTGGGATCCCCTGCTCCCCCCGGTGGCCGCCGCCGACGCCACCGAACGCCAGGTGGTCGCCAGGATGCTCGACACGGGCACCTCCTGCACGCCCACCACCAGCATGGGCCGCCTGTTCGATGCCGTTGCCAGCCTGCTCGGGGTGTGCCAGGACGCCGACTACGAGGGGCAGGCCGCCATCGAGCTGGAGGCGCTCGCCGCCACGGTGCCCCCCCGGCCCGGGGCCGGTCCGGACTGGCGGCTCGACGTGCGATCGGCGGGCGGGGGCCTGCTGATCGATCCGGCCCCCGCTTTGGCAGCCGGGGTCGCCTCGGTGCGGTCCGGCGTACCGGCCGCCCTCGCCGCCCGGTACTTCCACGAGGCCCTGGCCGACGCGGTGGCCGAGGTGGCCCGCCGGGTCCGGGTCGAGCACGGCGTCACCACCGTCGGGCTCACCGGCGGGGTGTTCCAGAACGCATTGTTGTCGGGCGGCTGCCGTGGCAGGCTGGCCGCAGAGGGATTCACGGTGCTCACCCACCGTGTCGTGCCACCGAACGACGGAGGACTGGCGCTCGGCCAGATCGCGGTCGCCGCCGGCAGCGGCGGAGGGAGCTGAACACAATGTGTCTCGGGATTCCCGGCAGGGTCGAGGAAGTGTGGGAGGCCGACGGCACCCGCATGGCCACGGTCGACTTCAGCGGCATCCGAAAGGAGGTCTGCCTGGCGTACGTGCCCGACGTCGTGGTCGGTGACTACACGATCATCCACGTCGGGTTCGCCCTGACCCGGCTCGACGAGGCGTCCGCACTCGAGACGCTGGCGCTGTTCCGTGAGGCCGGCCTGCTCGACCAGGAGCTGGGCACGGCGTGAAGTACCTCGACGAGTTCGCCGACCCCGAACTGGCCCGGGGCCTGCTCGACGACATCGCCCGGACGGTCACCCGGCCCTGGTCGATCATGGAGGTCTGCGGGGGGCAGACCCACACGATCATCCGCAACGGCATCGATCAGCTGCTGCCCGACGACGTCACCCTCATCCACGGCCCGGGCTGCCCGGTCTGCGTGACGCCACTCGAGACCATCGACCGCGCCCTGGCCATCGCCGCCCGGCCCGAGGTCATCTTCTGCACGTTCGGCGACATGGCCCGCGTGCCCGGGTCGAACGGCGACCTGCTCAGCGTCAAGGCGGCCGGGGGGGACGTCCGGCTGGTCTACTCACCGCTCGACGCTGTGCATCTCGCGCGCCAGTTTCCCGAGCGCGAGGTCGTGTTCTTCGCCATCGGCTTCGAGACCACGGCTCCCGCCAACGCCATGACGGTCCAGATGGCCCGACGCCTCGAGCTGACCAACTTCTCGCTGTTGGTGTCCCACGTCCTCGTCCCGCCGGCGATGACGGCGATCCTCGAAGCCCCGCGACGCCGGGTGCAGGGATTCCTCGCTGCCGGGCACGTGTGCACCGTGATGGGCATGGCCCAGTACGTCCCGCTGGTGGAGCGCTACCAGGTCCCGATCGTGGTCACCGGCTTCGAACCCCTCGACGTCCTCGAAGGCATCCGGCGGGTGCTGGCCCAGCTCGAAGAAGGGCGGGCCGAGCTCGAGAACGCCTACCCCCGCGCCGTCTCCTTCGAGGGGAACCCGACGGCCCGGCGCGTCGTCGACGAGGTCTTCGAAGTGTGCGACCGGCAGTGGCGGGGCATCGGGCTGATCCCCCGCTCTGGTTGGCGCCTCGCGCCGGCCTTCGCAGAGTTCGATGCCGAGCAGCGCTTCGACGTGGGGAGCATCGTGGCCGAGGAGTCGCCCCGGTGCCGCAGCGGCGAAGTGCTCCAAGGACACATCACCCCACCACAGTGCGAGGCCTTCGGCACGGGGTGCACCCCCCGCTCGCCCCTCGGGGCCCCCATGGTGTCGAGCGAGGGAGCCTGTGCGGCCTACTACCAGTTCCGCCGCCTCAACGGGCCGGCACTGGCGAGCAGCTGACGGGGCGACCGCGGTGACCACCACACCCCTCGATCCGCAGAACTGGTCCTGCCCGGTTCCCCTCCGCGACCATCCCACCATCGTGATGGGCCACGGCGGCGGCGGCCGGCTGGGGGCCGAACTGATCGAGCACCTCTTCCTCCCGGCCTTCGGAGGCACCGGCAGCATCCTGGCCCAGCTCGGAGACGCGGCAGTGGTGCAGGCGGGCGCGGCGCGGCTGGCCTTCAGCACGGACTCGTTCGTCGTGCGACCCCGCTTCTTCCCCGGGGGGAACCTCGGCGATCTCGCCGTCAACGGCACCGTCAACGACGTGGCCATGACCGGCGCAGTGCCGCTCTTCCTCTCGGCCGGCTTCGTGCTCGAAGAGGGATTAGCCCTCGACGAGCTGGGGATCCTCGCCCAGACCATGGGGGCTGCGGCCCGCCGGGCCGGCGTGGAGGTGGTAACCGGCGACACCAAGGTGGTCGACGCGGGCCACGGCGACGGCGCCTACATCACGACGGCCGGCGTGGGACTGATCGCCCCCGGCGTGGACCTCGGGCCCCACCGGGTGCAGCCGGGCGATGTCGTGCTGGTCTCGGGGCCGATCGGGCTGCACGGCATCGCCGTGCTCTCCGTGCGGGACGGCTTCGAGTTCGGTTCCGAGATCCTCTCGGACACGGCACCGCTCAACGGGCTGGTGGCCGCCCTGCTGGCTGCGGGGGTCGACGTGCACATGATGCGCGACCCGACCCGCGGCGGTGTCGCCGCCATCCTCAACGAGATAGCGGCCAGCTCCGACACGGGTGTGGAGATCGTGGAGCGCTCGGTTCCGGTGCCCGAGCCGGTGAGCGCCGCCTGCAGCCTCCTCGGGCTCGATCCGCTCGAGGTGGCCAACGAGGGACGGCTGGTCGCCTTCGTGGGCCGCGACGACGCCGACCATGCCCTGGAGGTGCTCCGGTCCGACCCGCTCGGCGTCGGAGCCACGGCCATCGGCCAGGTCGTCGCAGAGCATGCCGGCGTGGTGGTGGCCCGCACCGGCATCGGCGGCACCCGGGTCGTCGACCTTCCCCTGTCCGAGCAACTACCCCGCATCTGCTGAGGGCGGGCAGTCGTGCACGAGCTCTCGCTGTGTCGTTCGATCGCCGGCATCGCCGGCGACCACTCGGCCGGCCACTCCGTCGAACGGGTGCGGGTGCGCATCGGCGCCCTCCGACAGGTCGTCCCGGAGACCCTCGTCTACTGCTGGGGAGTCCTCAACGAGGGGACCGACCTGGCCGGATCGACGCTCGAGGTCGAGCACGTGCCCGCCGCCATCGACTGCACGGCCTGTGGTGCCCACACGCTCCTGATGCTCCCGGCGCTGCGGTGCGGTACGTGCAACAGCAGTGACGTCGTCCTGGTGTCCGGCGAGGAGTTCCTCGTCACATCCCTCGATCTGACGGAGGCCTAAATGGGCAGGTTCCACCGCCACGCTGACGGCACGGCCCACGACCACTCCGGTGGCGACGGCCACGATCACGACGACGACCACCGGGACGTGGGAGATCACTCCGGCTACGACTCGGGGCCGCTCCGGGTCGAGGTGCTCGAGCGGATCCTCGGTGAGAACGACCGCACCGCCGCGGCGAATGCAGAGGACTTCGCCTCCGCCGGCGTCTCGGTGGTCAACCTCATGTCGTCGCCGGGGGCGGGCAAGACCTTGCTGCTGCAGCGCACGCTCGAGCGGCTCGCGTCCACCACTCGGGTCGGGATCGTCGAGGGCGACATCGAGACCAGCCTCGATGCCGACCGCCTGACGGGACTGGGCGCCGCCGTCTCGCTGGTCAACACCGGCAACGGGTTCGGTGGCGAATGCCACCTGGACGCGACGATGGTGCGGTCGGCCCTGCCGCGCCTCCCCCTCGCCGACCTCGACCTGGTGATCATCGAGAATGTCGGCAACCTGGTCTGCCCCGCAGAGTTCGCCGTCGGCGAGCACACCCGGGCGATGGTCTACTCGGTCACGGAGGGAGAGGAGAAGCCGCTCAAGTACCCGGTCATGTTCCGGGCCGTTGAGATGGTCGTCGTCAACAAGGTCGACCTCCTTCCCCACCTCGACTTCGACCTCGACCTCTTCCTCGCAAACCTGGCGGACGTCAATCCCGGCGTTCGCACGGTCCTCACCAGTGCTCGTACTGGCGAAGGCGTCGATGCCTGGTGCGCGTGGCTGACCGGCATCACTGACAGTTAGGTTCTGCTGTCGGGCGTTCCCACCGGCCACCTCCCGCCTCCCGAGCCGGCTCCGCCACAATCGGGTCTCGCACGGTCGCCTAGTATTGATGGACCGGTGGTTCCGATTCGAGGGCGTCGCATGTGTCGCCTGTGATTCCGCCCCTCCCGGGGATGTAGCTCAGTTGGCTAGAGCACCTGCTTTGCAAGCAGGGGGTCGTGGGTTCGAGTCCCATCATCTCCACCAAGTAAGCCCAGGTCAGCGACTTGGTGCCCTTCGGACCCTCTCTCGACCGGCATCTGTCCCTACACTTGTCCCTACAAACCTGGGACGGGCACGGGAAGGTGCAGGGACAGCGATGGCCGGATCCATTCGTCAGCGGAAGGACCGGGGGTCCGACACGTGGGAGCTGCGCGTGTTCATCGGCCGGGACGATCGGGGCCGGCCGAGACAGCGCAGCATCCTGTTCCG
>Ga0182014_10001848_pt1 | contig 27606 bp, 27 predicted proteins | sample 612S2DmetaG_FD_120489 | JGI IMG/M metagenome (GOLD analysis project Ga0182014, IMG submission 120489) | Permafrost microbial communities from Stordalen Mire, Sweden - 612S2D metaG | ecosystem: Environmental > Terrestrial > Soil > Wetlands > Permafrost | place: Sweden: Stordalen | collected... | reverse complement strand
CGTCCGCCGCAAACGCAAGCGGCTCACTTCAAACGGCTCTATCGAAAGTGACGCGGCGATCAGCCGCTATCCAGACCCGAGGCGTATCTCGCCGCGTCACTTCCGATAGAGAGCTTACGTTTGTGGAACAGTGAAAGTGCGGTAGGCCGTGCTGGCAAAACTGCATCGTGCCCCATTTTCTCGCAAACCGCAAAATTGCCTCATCCGGGGAACTGTGCAACTGGGTGAACGCATCGAGCATTCCGGCACCCGGTGACACGCTTCTCACTCCGGCGGCCAACAGGTTCCAAACGACTGAACCGCCGTCCAGCGCCAACGCCCTCGGATTCTTAGGCGCCCAAACCTCGCCGGATTGCAATGGCCGATCCAGGACCACCCCGCCGATTTCCCAACCAACCTTTCTCGCAAACCGCGTCATATTCACGTCCGATTGTATTTTACGCACAGAGAACAGAATAGGGACAACATTAGAGCATGTCAACTCCATTGAGGTTCGACCAGGGCGGCAAGAAATATCTGAGCGTCACTGAAATTGCGGCGGAGTACGGCGGGTCTGTGCCGTTTTGGAGGAAGCGTGTTCTGTATCGGGACGTTCCCATTACGCGCTTCGGGCGCTCCGTCAAGATATCGCGGGCCGACCTTGAAGCGTGGCTGGAAGGCCAGCGGCGGGAGGCAGCGTGAATGGCGCGAACCAGCACGGAAGGGGCGGCGGCGTATGCCTGAAGGGGGACCGACGCCGCGCGTGGGCGATGCCTTCAACCCGTGGCGGCGATTCAAGGGGGTCATGATTTCCGATCAGGTATTGGCGTCTGATCTCAGTTTGGGCGCGAAGGTCTGTTACGGCGTTCTTGCCCGATTCGCCGGGGAACGCGGCAAATGCTTCCCCACCATGCAAACCATTGGCGCGCGGATCGGTGTATCCGACCGTCAAGCCAAGTCCTACATCGCGGAGTTGGCACGCGAAGGATATATCCGGCGGGCGCGCGGCGGTAGCGGCCGGCCGAACCGGTACCACTTTCTCTGGCATCCGTCGTTTGATGCGACAGACGGGAAGCTACCTTCCCGCATGACGGGAACGATTCTTCCCACAGAAGAGACTGTGCCAAGAGAGAACCCAGATTTAGATTTGGCGCCGCATCGCAAAGACGGCGATGCGCCACCAGAGTCAATTTCCGGGCCCTCGCCTGACGGCTGGAAACCGCTATCGGATCTGGTTGAAGGTCTGATTGAACGGAGGCCCTGCCGTTCCAGCTTGGGGCGCATCGTCGCGGCGACTCCGGGCAAGGCAGGCGCGGAGGCGGTTGAAGCCATCCAAGAGGCCGTTCAACGGGGATACGGCGCGGAGAGCGAGCACGGGCCCCGTTCCGTGTCATGGTTCGTGTCCGTAGTTCGGAACTACTGGGCGGATCGGCAGCGGCGGGCGCTTCCGCCCGCGGCGACGAATGACGGCATGGACGCTGCCGAATTCAACCGTATGGTGGCTGCAATCGAGATGCCGGGCGCGGCGTAAAGCAAGTTTCGGGGTATCTCCACTGGGCTGTCCGGGGGCGGGCAAAATGCCACCCTGAACGCGGCGAACGCACCACGGGGCTGCTACGCCTACTGGCGGGGCGTTCTGGCGAGACTCAGCAGCAAAGCGAGAGGTTAATTTATGGACACCTGTTAGGGCCGGCGAAAAACAGACTCAGCGGCGCGGGGCGGCTTCGCCCCGCCCTGCCCATGCGCGGCTGATTGCCGGGCGCAAGCGGATACTCAGCGAAGTGAACGGAGCCGAGAGGAGAGCAATGCCAAGAGTCTGTACCCTGTGCAACCACGCGCAGCGGGCCGAGATTGACCGCGAATTGCTGGCCGGAACCTCGTTCCGAAACATTGCGGAACGTTGCGGAACAAGCATTGCGGCGGTATCGCGCCACAAGCCGCACATTGCCCAAAGCATCGCGGTTGCCGAGCGGGAAACCGGCCCTGGAGCGCAAGCGGGCCGGAACGGTTGCGCCACCAGACTTCATGTACTGGGCGGATGCGGACGGGTGCCAGTGAATCATAGTGCGAGGGCGGACCGCCGCGCGGGAGTTTTTACACACCAAAAAAAGAAAGGGGGGCACGGGAGTTTTTCGACGCGATAAAAAAGGCGTTGTCATACCACCGTGCGGTGTCATGACAATCAGGTCCGAAAGGTATAAGATTGGGTCCGGTTCCTCATTTCAGGACGGGCCAAGGACGAAAATGAAGGGTTACAAAAGCACGTTTTTGCTGGCGGCGGTCGCCGCAGCGCTGGTGTTCGCCGGGTCGGCGCACGCCCAAGACGTCTATATCACGTACCGAATCGGCGATCCAACGCCAGCCCCAATGACATACGCGATAACCATGGCCAACTTCTGGCCGCTAACTGGGACGATTCAGTTGTCGATGGGTGTCACGCCGGCGCAAACATGGCTGTCGGCATCCCTTAGCAGCCAGACGGTACCGGCAACCTTAACGATATCCGTGAACCCCGCAGGGGTCCCGGCCGGGACCTATCCGTCAACCGCGCCTTACGGGACGACGAGTCCGTACTTTGCTTCGGTCGAAATTGACAGTTCCAATCAGGATGGACCAATCGCACGGCAGGACTGGTGGGTATACCTCACAGTGGTGGGCACCACAACCCCAACTATCACCTCAGTGCTGAACGCAGCCAGCTTCAACTCCCCAAACCCCGGCTATCCGCCCGTGGTTAATGTTCCGGCATCGCCGGGCGAGGTCATCTCAATCTTTGGATACAACCTCGGCCCGACCGCACCACTAAACCTTGAACTCGATTCCACTGGGAAGGTTGCGACTCAGGTCGGCGGGGTGCAAGTCCTCTTTGAAGGTATACCGGCACCATTGACTTACGTGAGCGCGACGCAAATCAACTGTGTGGTGCCCTATACCACGTTCCCCGGTGGACTCGCAGATATTCAGGTGCAGTACATGGGACAGCCCCTTGCGCTTCTGCAGCCCGGCCAATCTATACCGTCTCTGACGCTCGTCTCCTCCGCTCCCGGCATCTTCACTGACACGGGCACCGGCATCGGGCAGGCCGCGGCGCTGAATTCCGACAACACCCCCAACTCCGCGGCCAAACCGGCGCCGGCCGGAAGTATCGTCCAGGTGTTCATGACGGGCGAAGGGCAGACATTGCCCGCAGGAGTTACCGGGTCCGTGACGTGTTCGGCCGGATGTGCGACAACCGCCGCGATCCCAAAGCCTGTCCTGCCCGTCAAAGCCACGGTCGGCGGCCAGCCCGCCACGGTAGTCTTCTACGGCGAAGCTCCGGGCCTGATAGCGGGCGTCCTACAGGTCAACCTGCTCATCCCGCCGACCACCGCGCCGGGCAATGCTCCGCTGTCCATCACGGTCGGATCGGCCAGCCAGGAGGGAGTGACGCTGGCGGTGGGAGCGCCGTGAGGCCGCGCGCCACAATCGAGCCATACCACGAAAGAACGTCTCTCCCCTGCTCACGGACGGGGCGATTTCACTCCGCCTTTTTCCGGCGGGCAGCGGGCCGCTTCCTTGCTGAGCGGACGGCGGCGGACGCGGCGGCGGCTTTTTTCGCCCTGGCGGTTCGTTCGGCTGGCGTCATAGTGTCCAGCGAGCGCTTACCGCCAATCGCCCCGCCCTTGCTGCCCTGCCTACGGAAGTATGCGAGCACTTCAGGGGGTAATTTCTTGCCCATGCCATCAGCTTAACCCCCTTTTGCTCCAGGCGCAAGAAAGTGCTTGACAGCTAATGGGGGTTTAGCTAATAATGGAGACATGCGAGCAATCGGTTACGCCAGAGTGAGCACCGACAAACAAGCGGATCGGGGCGTTTCCCTCGAAGCGCAAACAGCCAAGGTTCGGGCGATGGCAGCGGTTCAGGATGCCGAGCTACTTGACGTGATCGTAGACGCGGGCGAAAGCGCAAAGTCCCTCAACCGTCCTGGCATGGCGCGGTTGCTCTCACTGGTTGACGCGGGCGCGGTGGATACTATCATCATTGCTAAGTTGGACCGACTCACCCGGAGCGTTCGCGATTTGGCCGTACTCCTGGAGCGGTTCACCCGGCGCGGCGTGTCCCTGGTGAGCGTGGCCGAATCTCTGGACACCGGGAGCGCGGCGGGGCGGCTGGTGCTGAATATCATGGTTTCCGTTAGCCAGTGGGAACGCGAAGCCATCGGCGAACGGACGCGCACGGCAATGTCCTTCAAGAAATCGCAGGGTGAGCGCGTCGGCGAACTGCCGTTCGGCTATAAACTAGCGGCGGATGGCGTTCACCTGGAGGCCGATCCGCAGGAGCAAGAGATTGTGGCGCGCATTCGGGCGCTATCTCAAGACGGACTTTCGACACGGCGGATTGCCGATGATCTGAACGGCTGCGGCTACCGAACCCGGCGCGGCGGATGCTGGCGGTTCCAGTATGTGGCGGGGATTTTGAAAGGAGCAACGGCGTGAACGGAACGATACACGCAACTGACCTGGACGTACTCACGCGGAGGCACATGGCGTTTGCGTCCTTCGCAGAACTCACCAACCGGGCTGGCGACTACTTCCCGAGCCTTTACCCCGACCGTGCGGGCGAGCGCATCGTGCTGGCGGATGCTTACGACGAAGCCATGGAGGCGGCGGGAAGCCCGAAGCGCGCGTTCAGGGGAACTGCATGGGGGGCGAAATGACGGACGGGCCGGAAGTGAACGACGAATACTCCCGCAACGTGGCCGAACTGTTGCGGCTGATTGAGCAACTGCCGGCGGATCGGCGGGAGCAACTGGGGCGGGAACTGGAGGCCGGAAAACTCGACATCGAGGGCTTGCGGCGCGCGGCGGAGGACGGCGGCCAGTGATCTACAAACGGAACAAAACCTACCACGTCGACGTGACGGTGAACGGCATTCGATACCGCGAATCGCTCGAAACCCGCAACTGGCAGGAGGCGCAACACAAGCAGAAGGAGCTTATCGGGCGCATCCTGGAAGGCAAGGCCGCACCGCCCGCCGGCAAAGGGAGTTTCGCGTCCCTCCCTTTGGAACAGGCGCTTGACCAATTCGTGAAATCGCGTGAGGGTCGGGTCGCGGAACGCACCACCCAGATTGACCGCGAACGGTCCAAGGTGCTCAAGCGGATCATGGGCGGCGTTCTGGTGCGGAAGGTTGACGCGGCGGCAATCCGAGCCTACCAGGACGCGCGCAAGGCGGAAGGCGTATCGGGCCGTACCATCAACCTGGAAGTAACACTGATACGCCAGATCCTCAAGCGGGCGAAGCGATGGAGCATCATTGCCGATGACGTTGCGAACCTGCCAGAGAATCAAAACGTGGTCGGGCGCGCGTTGACGCTGGAACAGAAACTACTGCTGTTCCGCACGGCGGCAAGCAGGCCCGAATGGGACGTAGCCTACTGTGCAGGCGTCATCGCTGTGAACACCACTTGCCGCAAGGTGGAACTACTCAACCTGCATTGGTCGGACGTAGATCTATTCGGGCGCACCCTGCCCATTCAGCGAAGCAAGACGGAGGCGGGGCGGCGAACTATCCCGTTGAATGATGAGGCACTGGCAGCGTTCGCGCGACTACTGCGACGGGCGGAGGTTGGCGGCGGCGGCGCGGCGGAGCATTTCGTGTTTCCCGGCTGCGAAAATGGTGCGCTCGATTTCACTCGACATCAGCGGAGCCTGCACACTGCCTGGCGGAGCCTAGTAAAGCAAGCCGGAACGCAGGCCGGACGCGAAGCGGCACGCGCCGTGCTTGAATCGGGCGGCCGGATCGGCGCGGCAAAGGCCGCATGGAAGGGCGCGGCGCAAGCCTTCCGCGGTTTCAGGTTCCACGATTTACGGCACCAGAGCATTACCGAGATGGCGGAAGCCGGCGTGCCCGATGCGGCTATACAAAGCATCGCCGGTCACCTCTCCAAGAAAATGCAGGATCACTATTCACACGTCAGGATGGCCGCGAAACGGCAGGCTGTAGAGGCACTGGGCGGCGGGCTGATCGGCCTGGAACCAGACGCGGAACACGCCAAAGGCCGGGCGAACTGACGGGGTATGGTCGGGCGGCTTACGTCACAAATCGCGTCACAACCGCCACTCGGGCGGGGCCTGAATTCCCCGTAACCTGCTCATTTCATTTGGTAGGCCCGGCTGGACTCGAACCAGCGACCACCTGCTTAGAAGGCAGGTGCTCTATCCACCTGAGCTACGGGCCCGGGATCTAGTGTCTTTTGATTCTAAACCACTTCTGGACTCGCCGCACTCCGCTGAAGGTGCGAAGAAACGTGGCCGCCGATAAACGCCGATGAACACGGACAAATAGGGCAATTTTTTCACGGCATCTTTCGGTCGCGGCTCAGTCCAGCGAGGCGCCGTTGATCTCGATCACGTGACGGTCGGGATCGAGGATATAAATCTGGGGGAACCCAGCCACGGCGTGGGGCTGCAGGATCATGCGCAGCGGGTCGTCGCCGGCAATGTCGTCGCGGTAACCGCTGGTGCGCAGGAACTCCACCGCACGGGCGTAGCTCGGCACCCGGACGGCGAAGTGCAAGTCGCGTGTATCCAGCGGCTTACCCGCGCGAAAGGGGGAGCGGGTATGCACGATCAGATGCAGTTGCTGGCCGGTTTCTCCAACCGCAAACCAGGCGCCGGGAAAGGAAAACGGCGGCCGGGTGATTTCCGTAAGCCCCAGAATTTCAAGGTAAAACCGCCGCGAGCGCTCCAGATCCGTAACCGTCAGGGCGAGGTGGTGAAGGCTATCGATTTGCATGGGCCGCAATTCCATTGTGCCATCTGGACAGAGGGCGTGAAACGTGATAATCTCTAAGTAACGTGGATTGATTTAGGGCCCTTCCGGGCCTGCTAATTGCAACCACGAAAAAAAGTGCTAAAGGCGAGTCGGTCTGTTCAAGGAAATATTCGGACCCTGACGCCTTCGCCGGCCGTCAGGGTTTTTTGTTGTGAACGGACTTAATCGCTGGATGCTGGAGGTTGTATGAGCGTCTGGCAAAGTTTACCGTCCCTCCCCGCTTCGGCGCCTTCGCTTTCCAGTTCGGAAGGCGACTTGGTTTCGGTATCCATCCCAGTGGAGCCCCGCCGTCTGGAGGCCCTGCTCGAATCGTTGGCCGAAGCGTCTTTCCCCATTAACCCGCAGATCTATCATGAAGCTGTCACGGTGGTCGAGTTTCCGGCTTATGGCGGCCAGTTGGATGAGGTGCGCGCGGCCTTGTCGGCGCACGGATTCGACCCCGCTGGCTTCGAGTATACGGCCATGCTGGAAAAGATCCAGGCCGCCCCGGCGTAACCGTTACAGAGCGCCGCTGGCTAGCGCAGAGCTCGTGAAAGAGTATAGCCAATGAACACTGATAAACGCCGATAAAGAAATCAAAGGATTTATCGGTGTTCATCGGTGGCTCGAATTTGTTTTTTCAACTTCAAAAGGGAGCGGCTCCGGACACGCCACGCCCCGATGTTTACAATCCGCGCTACAATCCGGTCTATGCAAGGAAACCCCAAAGTCATCGCCGAATTGAATGCGGCTCTCAAGGAAGAACTTACGGCGATCAGCCAGTATTTTCTCCACGCCGAGATGTGCGAAAACTGGAAGTACGAAAAGCTCGGACACTACATTAAGAAGCAGTCCATCGACGAGATGAAGCACGCCGAGATCCTCATCGAGCGCATTCTCTTCCTGGATGGCGCGCCGAATCTCACCGAGTTGCTCTCGCTCACCGTCGGCAAGACGGTCAAGGAGCAACTCGAAAGCGACCTGACGCTGGAGCTGAATGCGGTGGCGATGTACAACAATGCCATCAAGCTGGCGCGGGAGGAAGCGGACAACGCTTCGGCTGAGTTGTTCAAAACTCTGCTCGAAGACGAAGAGAAGCACGTAGACTGGCTGGAAGCCCAGCTCTACCAGATCAAAGAGCTCGGCTATGAGCGCTACCTGACGCAACAGCTCGGCGAAGAAAAGTAGGCGCTGCCGGCGGCCGGCTCTTAGCCGCTAGCCAAACAGTCCGGCTTACGGCCGATCGCCGGTGGCTGCGAGCTTGAAAGTTGCGGCGGAAGCGCACGATTGATCCTACTGGCGGTTGCCCGATTGGTCCAAGCAAATCCAGCTTTGGCCGGCATACCCGTTTTTGGCGTTGCGGACCGGAAGATTTGCGCCATAATCGTACAAAGGGTATTTGGTGGGGAGGGGTAAGGGAGTCCCTCGGTGCTGAACGCCTTAGCGAACTTGTCCGGGGCCCGGCGATTCGGCTCTATGTCGGAAACGCTCCTGCTTGCCTGCACGTTTCTCCTGACGGGGAGTATGCTCCGTGCACAAGACCTGATCCCGGGTACGGAACGTGGCGGCATGGTCCGCCTGTTTACCTCCGATGCAGCGACCCTGGAATCCCAGGAGACGCGCAAGGACTTGCCGTGCACGGTTACCCCCGACAAACCGCAACTTGGCTTCGACCTGAAGTTCCATGTCGGCTATGAGGTCACTGTCGGGCTGAAAGACCTGGCGGGCGGGGGCAACCAGCTCACCATGATCTTTCGCGTGACGGCGGAGGACAAGCCCGACGGCCCCGCCTATTTCTCGCAGCACATAACCGTGCCGCCCATCGGCGAGGACGAGCGTGGCTCCGCCTTCCTGCAGGGCGCCTTCGACGTGGGTGAAGGCAAGTACCACGTGGACTGGCTGATGCGTGACCGGGCGGAACGGATCTGCTCGGCCCACTGGGATGCCGAAGCCAGCCTGGCGCCGCGGGACAAGCAGATGGCGCTCAGCATCGGCGCCGAGGCCGTGGCGCCCACCGACCACGAACCGTTTCGCCAGGAACCGCCGGTGGAGCGCGAACCGACCAAAACTCCTATCAGCGTGAAGGTGATGGTGAATTTCGCCCCGCAGGACTCCTCGGCCGCCACCTTGCAGCCGGTCGATACCACCGCGCTGGTCTCGATTCTGCGCAACATCGCGCGCGAGCCGCGCATCGGTTCCTTTTCCGTGGTGGCCTATAACCTACAGGAACAGCGGGTGATTTACCGCCAGGAAGGGGCCTCCCAGATCGACTTCCCGTCTCTCGGCAAAGCACTGAATTCCCTTAACTTAGGCACCGTGGATCTGAAGCGCCTGACGCAAAAGCATGGGGATAGCGACTTTCTCGGCCAGTTCATCACCGCGGAGGTGAAAGAAGCCAAAAACAAGCCCGATGCGGTGATCTTCGCCGGACCCAAGGTGGTCGTGGACGAAACCATATCAGTCGAAACGCTCAAGCAGTTGGGAGACGTCAAATATCCAGTGTTCTATATGAACTATAATCTGAACCCGCAGGCCAATCCGTGGCGCGATGCGATCGGCAACGCGGTTCGGTACCTGAAGGGCGCGGAATACACGATCAGCCGCCCCCGCGACTTGTTTTTTGCCTGGAGCGAAATCATGGGGCGTATCGTAAAATCCAAGGTTGCCGCGCCGGCAACCGGAAACTCGTCGCCGCAATAACGTTATGCGAACCTCGTCTCTTGCAATTCTTCTGGTCGTAGCGGGCTTGCCCGGGTTGGCGCAGAAGTTCGGGCCGGCCGAAAATCTGGCGCCCTACATTCCCACCCCCCAACTGGTGGTGGAGAAGATGCTGGAAGCCGCCCACGTGAAGTCGAGCGACGTGGTCTACGATCTGGGCGCCGGCGACGGACGCATCGTCATTGCAGCGGCCCAGGAATTCGGCGCGCGGGCGGTGGGAGTGGAAATCCTGCCGGATGTTTGCGAAAAAGCGCGGGAGCGGATCAAATCGCTCGGGCTGGACGACAGGGTCACCATCATCCAGAACAGCGCGTTGCGCGTAGACCTCAGCCCGGCCGACGTGGTAACGCTCTACCTGCTGACCAGTTCCAACGAGCGGCTCAAGCCCAACCTGGAAAAATACCTGAAGCCGGGCGCCAGGGTGGTCTCGAATCAGTTCCCGATGAAGGGCTGGAAGGCCGCCGAAGTGGTGCACGTCAGGACCGGCAACATGGATAATCCCATCTACGTTTACGAGATGGGGCGGACGAAATAAAGTTCTCAGTTTTCAGTTCCAAGTTTTCAGTTAACGGCCATCAACCGTCAGCTTTCCGCCCTCCGCCTTCAGCTTCTGCCATAGGCCGGTAAGCATTCGCTTCAGCTCGGTGGTGCCCTCAGCCAGTGGTTTGTATTCGGCGGGCTCGATCAAGTTCAAATCCCTGGCCAGCAACAAGTGGTATTGAAGTTCGCTGGCGGACCCCATCGCGATGGAACAGAACCGGGCCAGTTCCGTATTCCCGTTGCGTCCACATCCCTCGGCCAGATTGGCGGCAATCGAGGAACACGCCCTTCGAAGTTGACCGGTCAACCCGTACCGCTCCTCGCGCGGAAAATCAGCGGTTATCCGATAGACGGCTAGCGTCAGCTTGTGGGCCTTCTGCCAGACCTTCAATTCTCGGAAATCCTGCATACCGGAGCGCCAACTGACAACTGAAAACTGTTAACTGCCAACTGACAACTGAAAACTGTCAGCTCACTTCTTCCCCGCATTTTCCACGACACTCGCTGCGAGATAGTTGTGAATGGCCGAGTTGTTGCGCGCGGTTTCGAAGTACGCCGCCTTTAGGAGTTGATCCTTGCCATTCAAGAGGGTTTCCCGAATGGATTGCTGCACCCGCGGATCGTTCAGGTCGCGTTGTCCGGCCGGTTCCTTGGAGATCATCTTGAGAATTCGATAGCCGTCCTGGGTGTGAATGATGGGAGAGATGGCGTTGGAGGGAAGCGACATGACCATGCGGCGCAGTTCGGGGCTGGCTTTTTCCAGGTTCGATTCGGGAATGAACCCCATGTCGCCGCCGTTGGGAGCGGTATTGGGATCTTCGGAATAATTCTGGGCCAGCATGGCAAAATCCTCGCCGCGTTTCAGGCGCGCTTCCAGATCCTTGACCTTGGCGGACGCCTCGGCGTCGTTCTGGGCCTTGCTGTTCTTCAGATTGCGCACGTTCGCATCCGGGAACGGGGTAACCAGAATTTGCGCCATGTGCACCTGGGGCTCGGCGAAGTTGAAGCTTTTCTTGTTGGAGTTGTAGAAGGAGGTCACGTCGGCGTCGGTGATGGTGACGTGGGAAGTGATTTCCTTGTTGGTCAGCTTTTCCACGGTCAACTGCTGGCGAATCTGGGCGCGCAAATCGTCCAGGGTCATGTGACGGGCGTTCAGTTGACGCTCGAACTCTTCCTTGGTAAACGGGGCCTTCATCTTGTTGAGCTCGGTGTCGACGTCGGCGTCGGTGGCCGTAAGACCGGATTTCTCGGCGCGCTGCAGCATGATTTCCTTGGTGATGAGGTTGCCGAGCAGGTCCAGCTTCTGCGACATGGCCAGGTCCTGGCTGATGCCATCGGGCTGCTGCGGATACTGGGACTGGTAGGCTTTTTCGAGCTCCGTATAGGTGATCGCGTGGTTGTTGACCTCCGCCGCCACATTGGCCGGTGGGGTATGCTTACAGGAAGCCGCCGGCAAACCCGCCAGCAGCAGGAAGGGAACCACACAATTGCGCTTCATTGGAATGCCCCCATATTGTAACCGGAATGCCGGACGCGGGGTTTGCGGCTTCAGCGTTCCGTCCCACAAAAGAGTCCGTAATGGGGGAAAAGCGCGACCATGGGGTCCCGAGCGGACGAAGGCGTCCGCTCCGCCTATCGGGCCAGCAGGCGGGCGATGAAGTCGGTATCCAGGCGGCCGGCCTCGAAATCCGGGTGGGCCAGTATGCGCTGGTGCAGCGGGATGGAGGTGTGAATCCCCTCCACGATGAACATGTCGAGCGCGCGCCGCATGCGGCGGATGGCTTCGCCACGGTCGTTGCCATAGGCGATCAGCTTGGCCACCAGGGAATCGTAATACGGCGGAATGACGCAATCGGTGTAGGCCCAGGTATCCACGCGCACGCCAATGCCTCCGGGCAGGTGAAACCCGGTGACGCGTCCGGGTGAGGGCGCGAAGGTAACCGGATTTTCGGCATTGATACGGCACTCGATAGCGTGCCCGCGCAGCTCCACCGGCCCCGGCAGAATGTCCTTGAGGCTTTCCCCCTGGGCGATGCGGATCTGGCTGGTGACGATATCGATCCCGGTTACGAACTCGGTCACGGGATGTTCCACCTGCACGCGCGCATTCACCTCGATGAAGTTGAGCTTGCCGGTCTCATCCATCAGGAACTCGACCGTGCCGGCGTTAGTGTATCCCGCCGCCGCCACGGCCTTGCGCAGGCCCGCCGAAATCTCCTCCCGCAGGGACGCGGTCATGGCCGGCGAAGGCGATTCCTCCACCAGTTTCTGGTGCCGGCGCTGGATGCTGCACTCGCGCTCGCCCAGTATCTCGACGTTGCCGTGATCGTCGGCCAGCACCTGAAATTCGATGTGGCGCGGCGCCGCGACGAACTTTTCCAGGTATACGTCGGCGCTGGAAAAAGCCGCGCCGGCCTCCTGCTGCGCCTGGTGGTACAACGCCGGCAGATCCAAGGCGCCTTCCACTACGCGCATGCCGCGTCCGCCGCCGCCGGCCGAGGCTTTCAAGATTACGGGATACCCCACCTGGGCGGCCATTTCCAGGGCCTCTTCGGCGGTAGCCAGCACGCCGGGCGAGCCCGGCAGCACCGGTACGCCCATCTCGCGCATGAAGGCCCGCGCCCGCTCCTTGACCCCCATCATGCGGATCACGTCCGGTCTGGGACCGATGAATTTAATGCCGCAAGCCTCGCACACTTCGGCGAAATCGGCGTTCTCGCTGAGGAAGCCATAACCCGGATGGATGGCATCCACATCGGCAATCTCCGCCGCGCTGATGATGGCGGTGAAGTCCAGGTAGCTTTTGGCGCTCTTGGCGGGGCCGATGCAAATGGCGCGATCGGCATAACGGACGTGGGAACTGTAGCGGTCGGCCTCCGAATAGACGGCCACGGTTTCGATCCCGAGATCCTTGCAGGCGCTGATGACGCGGACGGCGATTTCCCCGCGGTTGGCGATCAGTATCCGCTTAAACCGCACGGATGCCAAACAGAGCCTCCCCATACTCCACCGCCTGGCCGTCGGCCACCAGTTTGCTTTCGATGACCCCGCCCGTTTCCGCTTCGATCTCGTTCATGAGCTTCATCGACTCGATGATGCAGAGTACCTTGCCCGGCTCGACGCGCTCCCCGATCCGCACGAAGGGTGGCGCCCCCGGCGACGGGGCCGCATAGAAGGTGCCGACAATCGGCGATTTGATCAGCGCCACGTTGGCATCGGGCTTGGACGCGGAGGACTCGCCTTCGGCCGGCGGCGCGGCGGCTGCGGGAGCCGCCGGAGCCGGCGCGTAGGCCGGGGCACCGGACGCGATGACGAACTCCTGCGGCGCGGCGAAGCCCGCGCGGCGGATGCGCACGCGATTCTCCCCACGCTGCACTTCGAGCTCAGCGACTCCGGTTTCAGCCGCCAGGTTGATCAATTCCCGAATTTCGTCGACAGTCATAGCTAATCGAATAGCTTAACAGGCGAAGCGGGTGTACGCCGCAACCGGATCGCGGGTGCAGTTTCCGGCTACGCCCTTCTTGTCCGTCTTTGCGGCGCGGCCATACCAAATTAGGGCGGCAAATGGCAATGGTATAATCCAATTATGATTGCCGAAATTACCCTGGATAAAGCCGGGCGCCTGGTTCTCCCCAAGGCCATGCGCGAAGCTTTGCGGGTCGGTCCTGGCGATGCGCTAAGAATCGAAAGCGAAGAGGAACGCCTGATTCTCTCCCCGGTTCGGGAGCGAGCAGGGTTGCAAAAGGAACAGGGAGTCTGGGTTTTTCGAAGCGGAAGGCCGACGAATACTTCGATTCCGGGCCTTATCGAACAGCAACGGAGCCGCAGGATGGATGACCCAATCCGGGACCGGCGGTGAAAGCGTTCCTCGATACGTCCGTGATCGTGGCCGCGTTTTGGGGCGACCACGCGGATCATGACGCCAGCCTTCGCGTTTTTGCGGGAGCGGACCGGCAAACGGGAGCGTGCGGAATTCACTCCCTGGCCGAGGTTTATGCGACCATGACGGCGCTGCCCGTACGCCCGGTATTGGCGACCGAGCAGGTCTTCCTCTTCATTCAACAGATTGCGCAAAGGCTCACAACCGTGGTCTTAAAGGAAGCCGAATACCTGGAGACAATCCGCGAGTTAGCCGAGCGGCGTCTCTCCAGCGGGAGGGTCTACGACGGTCTTCTGTTAGCCTGCGCCCGGAAATCGCGCGCCGAGACCATCTACACGTGGGACCTAAAACATTTCCGGCAACTCGCGCCAGACCTTGCCGGCCGCATTCGGACCCCATGAAGCGGCTATCGTGGGTCAACAATATCGGCAGCTACACCGCGCCGGTGGCGGAAACGTCCCTCAGCCGGAGCTGGTTGGGCGCCTATAGTGGCTCCGGATGGCCCCGCCAAAGGGACCGGTGGACCGCCAGAGCTTCGTGGCGATTCCGTGAAACCTCCAAACTCAAACCCACTCCAACCCGCCGCGCAAGTTGCCAACCTGACCCACAGGCTGTCCTAAAAGCGGAACTTGATTTCCAACTGGGCTCCGCGCGGGCCGCCGGCGCCGAGGAGGGGGGAAAGGCCGCTGCCGGGGCTGCCGGTTCCCAGCATCATATTGAGCATGCTGGTGGATTGGCCGAGGAGGGGATTGTCGAGGTAGCGAGCCGGGTCGCCGAAATTGGGGTGGTTGAACACATTGAAGACGTCGGCGCGCAGCTCGAGCGAGCGGAGATCGTCGAGGCGCAAGCTACGGCTGGCGGAGAAGTCGGCCTGCCACATGCCGAAACCGGCGATGGCGTTGCGCCCGAGGTTTCCTTCCACCCCGCTGCCCAGGGATTCAAACGCGGCCGGGTTCAGGCGCCTTCCGCCAGGTAAATGGGGATCGGTGAGCCAGAGCGCCTGGCCATAGACGTAGGTGGGCCGGAATGCGTCGGTGAGCGGAATTCCGGTGTACTGTTCGCTATCGAGGACGGTGACGGGGAAGGCGGACCGCGCGCGGAGGATGGCGCTCAGGTTCCAGTCCGCGGCGAGACGTGTCCAGGCCGTAGCCGCCGGGCGGCGAGGAATGGTGTAGGCGAAGGTGGCGGCAAAGGACTGGCGCAAGTCGAAATCGGCGTTGGCGCGATCGGACGCCGGAGTCATTCCGGAGCCGGTCCACATGAGGTAAGCGTCGCTGGAATCGTTGTCGATGGCATGGGCCCAGGTGTAGGTCACGGAGGCATCGAGGCCGGCGGCGAAGCGGCGGCGGTACTCCGCTTCCAGGGCGTGATAGCGGGAGCGGCCGTTATCGGTGGTAAGGGCCAGGGGAGAAGTTACGGTGCTGCCGATGCCGCCCACTTCGCGGCGAACCAAATCGAAACCGGCCGCGCCGACGTATCCGACGGAAAGCGTGTCGTGCGCGCTGAGAGCGCGTTCCAGGTGGAGATTCCATTGCCCCACCGCGGGCAGGCGGAGATCCGGCAGGAAGGCGTAGGTCAGCTCCGAGGAGAACAGGCCGTAGCGTCCGGAGACATAACCGGGTTGGGCAATACCCAAGGGGCCGCCGTTTAACGCGTCGGCGGCGATGCTCATGCTGGAGTCGTAGTAAAGGCCGCCACCGGCGCGCAGGACGGTTTTTCCATCGGCGGTCAGGCGCCAGGCCAGGCCGAGCCGCGGCGCCAGATTGCCGAAGCGCAAGGGCCAGAGGGGTGCAATCTGAGTGAGCGAGGAAACGGTGCCGCCAGAGAGGACGAGAATGGAACCGGTCGGCGCGGGGCTAAATTCCCAACGCAGGCCGGCCGTCACGGTAAGGCGTGGCGTGGCACGCCAGGTGTCGCCAATCCAGCTCGACAATTCCTGGGCCCCGGCGTTCTGGTTGATGGGTTGTGAGATGGCCACCCACAGGTTCTGGGTGCTGGTGAGATCGGTGACGGTATCGGCGATCAGGTTGAGGGATGCGGAGGGGTCGCGGCGGACGGCGGTGATACTGCGATAATCGCCGCCCCATTCCAGGGCGTGTTTTCCCACCCGCAGGCTGAAGATATCGACGGCCTGAAACTGGCGCTGGCGGCGCAGTCCTTCCTCTCCGGTAACCAACTGTCCCACGCCGTCGATGGTCAGCCGGACCAGGGCGTTGCATCCGGTGGGCGCGGAGGGGATCTGGGGAGCCAGGGTCTGCAAGTCGCAGCTTGGGGTGGAAGGGTCGCCGGGGGTGGTCCACACCGAATCGGCGGACGACTGCGATTCGTTGACGCGCAGGTCCATGGCGGTGCGCGAACTGAAGCCGGCGTTCAGTCCTAGGGTCAGGCTTTGGGTGCGCATCGAGAGTCGATCGATTTCGGCAAGGCCGAAGGCATTGTTCGAAGGCGCGTCGTGATAGCGGGCAAACCAGTTCACGCGCGGTGAGATGACTTGGTCGAAGCGGGCGCTGCCGGCGTTCAACGCGGCCGGTTCGGAACTGAATCCGGTCCATTCCGCCAGGGCGCTGGTGAGCGCCGCGCCGTTCGGGGCGGGGAAGAGATCGACCGCCGGCTGGGCCCAGGCCGCGACACTTTGCCGCTCCGCCAGCGAGGGGACGGGTTGCTCCCAAACGAAGGGCTGATCGAGAGCGATGTGCTGAAAGGCCAGGAAAAAAAACGCGCGGTTGCGTTTGAGCGGGCCGCCCAGGGTGGGCGCCACATTGAGCAGGCTGAGCGGCACGTGGCCGAAGCCGCCCTGGTTGGCGAACCAGTCATTGGCGCCGAGCAGTCGATTGCGCCAGGAGAACGAAACGCCGCCGTGGAACTGGTTGGAGCCGGTCTGGGTGGTAATGCTGACTTGCGCGCCGGGCCGGCGGCCAAATTCGACGCTGGCGGTAGAGGTGCGCACGGCCATGTCTTCCACCGCGTCGAGGGAGACGATGGCGTCCAGGCTGCCGAAAGCGCTGGTCGCCGGCAGCGTGCCCCCGGTGGCTTGGGCGGGCAATCCGCCGGCGGTGATTCCGGTATTGGCGCTGGCGCCATCGACGGTGAACGCATTGACGTTGGGCCGTTGTCCGTTGGCGGAAAACTGTCCGGCTTCGCCGCGCGTGGCGGGAGTGACGTTGACATTGGAAGCGGCATCGAGCAGGGTAAGCAAGCCGGCCCCGTTGAGCGGCAGACGGGCGATGTCGCCCCGGTCGAATTCGGTACCTACCGAAACATCCACCCGCTCCAAGGGAGAAGTCGTGCCCTCGACGGTGATGGTTTCGAGTATGCTGCCCACCGGAAGGGCGAAGTCGGCGACCGACGCCCGGCCGCTGAGGAGCACCACATTGAAGCGTACCAAGGTGCGGAAGCCATCCTTGCGGGCGATGACTTTGTAGGAGCCGGGGGCGAGCGAAGCGATCGAGTATGCCCCGTCGCTGGCGGACTCGGTTTGGCGGCGGAAACCCGTGTCCTGGTTGACGGCGGTGATTTGGGTTGCCCCGATGCCACCTTCGGAGGCATCCAGAATGCGGCCGCGGAGGGTGGCGTCCGGTTGCGCCGCGGCCGGTGTCACCCACCCGGCGCATGCCAGCACCCAAACTGCCCACTGGCGGCGTGCCATCTTATTATCATCCCACGGCTTACGCCGTGGGCTTACCCGCTTCCGCCCTGCCGGGCGGAGGTCACTGCTGGCTTACCACCGACATGGACGCTTGGTTGCTGATGTAGCGGCCCTGCGCGATGGTGCAGAGGGTGTAAATATTGGTCTTCAGGCCGGAATTGAGATGCAGGACGACGGAAAAGGTGCCGAACGTGCCCTGCATCAAGCTAGAGGCCAGCACGTCCGCGGTGCTGCCTCCGCAAATGGCGGAGACGAAAGTTTGGGTACTCGCGACAGTTTCCGGGGGAAGCGTATCGGGCGCGCCGAGGGGATACATCTGGTCGGTCGCGATCAGGGACGTGTACGCGGGGCTTGAAACCGGCACTCCCAACCCGGTGGCGTAGAGGGTGATGATTTCGCCGGCTTCGGCCGGGTTTTGATAGGTAATCGGCGCACCCGCCACGTTGGCGCAGCAGAGCACGGCGGCGAAAGCGGTCAGGCTGACGCTGGATCCCGAACTGGCGGTGGCGGAATAGGCAATGCTGTCGCCTTCGGGTCCCTGAATTCGCGCCTGCAAAATGATGCGGTCGTAGTAGTCGGCGGCGCGGGCGGTCACTTGGGGATCGGTGTTGAGCAGCGCGACTATGGCGTCGCGAATGCTGTCCAGGGTATCGAAACTCTGGACCGTATAGTTGTAGGTCAGGGTGTCGATGGTGACGGTGGCCACGTCGCCCGCCGCCACGCTGCCATCGACCGAAACGATGCCCACGGCCGAGCTGGAGCCGTGATACGCCATGGCCACTTGCGGGTTGGTGTTGGGGACGGTGAAAATGCCCGGATTGGCCGGCACGATGGAGAGCGCCACGGCCGAGGTGGCCATGATACTGCCATCGCTCATCACGCTGCGAACATAGGCGTTCACGCTGTCCTCAGTGGTGAACTCCCACGGAACCTGGGCCACGACCTGGGTAGGCGAAACCGAATAGATGGGCGACGCGATTCCATTGAAGTAAACTTGCGTGCCACCGAGGGTGGTGGGCAGGGTGCTTTGCGTCAGATCGGCCGAGGCGGAACCGGCGGAAAGCCCCGTCCCGTTGATTTCGACGATGGTTCCCGGCCCTACCTGCGCTGCCGAACCGCCACCCGTAAGTGTCGATTCTTCGGCGCTGGCGGTGATGCTGGAACCGGTCGAAACCGAAGCGGTGTAGGAAACCTGGTCCCCCAGCGCGCCGGTCTGTTTCGCCGACAGCACGACGCGGGCGTCGGTGGCATCCACGCTGGCGGTGACGTTGGGATCGCCGGAAAGACCGGAATTAATCCCGGCCACCAATCCCGCCACCACATCCAAGTAAGTGTCGGTCTCTTTGAGGGTGTAGTTGTAGGCGAAGTTATCGATGCTGACGGTGATCACGTCGCCGGCCTTGACGTTTCCGCCGATGGTGATGTAGCCACTGGCGATGACTTGTTGGCTGGCCGCGTTGACAACCGCCTGGTAGGGCAGGGTGTTGTCTTGGGGCGTATACACCATAATGCGCCGGTTGTACGGGTCGCTGACGTAAAGGTTGGAGCCGTCCCAGGCCATGGCGACGGGGGTGTTCATGGAATCGACGGCGTCGTCGGACTGGTCTACGTCACCGCCAAGCTGGCCCACGATAATATCCGCGGCCGGGGCATTCGAGGTGGGGATGGTGTAGTACTCCAGAACCCGGTCGTTGCCGCCGTCGGCGATGAAAAGATGGGTGCCGTCGGAGAACGCGAAGCGGGGAAAATTCAGGGTGTAAAGGCAGACGTTCGGATAGGTGGGGTTGCCGTTGGTGTCGAGGCCGGTGGGAATGGTGCAGAGAATCGGAATTTGCGTGGTGACGTTAGTGGTGGGATCGGTATAAGTCGTGAAAGAATCGTTGGGTATGGACTCGGTCATGTCGGGCTGGCCGATTTCCACGTCGGCCGCGACACCGTTGGCGGTTGGAATCTTGTTCCAGATCAACACGCGGTTAGCCCCCACGTCGGCCACGAAAAGGCGCACGCCGTCGGTGGTCACCGAAACCGGGTTGATAAAGGTCGAAGCCGTCATGACGGGGTTTTGGGTGTCCAGGTCGACCTGTGCGGCGGTTTTGAAGTCCGGAGCGCCCACGACCACGTCGGCGGCGGCGCCGTTAGTGGTCGGAATCGAGTTATAGATCAGCACGCGGCTGTTCTGCGTGTCGGCGATATAGAGCTTGCCGTTTTGAATCCAGACCCCTTGCGGGCCGCGCAGGGAACTGGCGGTGGGGCCGTTATTGGTGCAAGTGTCCTTGCCGCACAGCCCGGTGCCGAAGAAATCGGTTTGCCCCACCACCACATCGGCCGGGGTGTCGTTGGCGGTTGGAATGCGATTCCAGATTAAGACGCGGTTATGGTTGGTGTCGGCGACCACCAGGTGTACGCCGTCGGAGGCGACCGCGGTGGGTTGGCGCAGATCGCTCTGGGAAGCGGTGAAGTTGACCGTGGTGGTGGTGAAATCCGGCTGCCCCAGGACCACCGAAGCGGTGCCCACGCAAACCGGGCAGGTGGTGCTGTAGGCAAGCTGGGCGGTGGGCGCCGGCAACATGCTCGACAGGTTTTGAAAAATCAAAACGCGGTTATTTTCCGGGGTGGCGCCGAGGCGGTTATCGTCCACCACGAACAAGGTATTGTTGGCGTAAGCGATACCGCTGACCGCACCGATGACGGCATTGCTGGAGTTGGGATCGGCCGCGGTAAATGTCGTTTGGCCGATTACCGCTCTCGCCGCCTGTCCGTTTATGAAATTCTGGGCGAAAACAGCCGCCGCACTCACGAGAAATACGCAGATACCCTTCATGCCGAATATGGTGTGACGTTCTCAAATGTCAGGAACGAAGTCTCGATTATAGCAGGCGTCAGGCGGCATCGGCCGCGTTCGCCATGTAGCATGGGCTTCACACCGGTGTGCCTCCACGGCACGACTCCCGGATGGCTCAACCCGTTTGGCGGCAGATGTTTGGCAGCGATCGAGCGAAGCATGCCAGAAGGCCCGTGCAAGCGCGATGCCAGGTCGCCACGCGGTGTGGGATGGCTCACCGGCGGTCGAGAACTTCGCGCAGCTTTCGCGCCAGGTCTTCCAGATGGAACGGCTTCGCCAGGAAGTCGACGCCGGCTTCCAGCATGCCGTGGTCGGCGATCATGTCCTCGGTGTAGCCGGAAACAAACAGGACTTTGATTCCGGTCCTGCGGCGCTTCAGCTCATCGGCCACCTGGCGGCCGCTCATACCGGGCATGATGACATCGGTAATCAGGGCCGCGATTCCGGCGGAATGGGCGTCGCTGACCCGAATGGCCTCGTCGCCGCCGGAGGCGGTCAAAACCTGGTAGCCAAGTTGGCGCAACACCTTGGCTGTGAACTCGCGGACCGCGGCTTCGTCCTCCACGACCAGGACGGTTTCGAAGCCGGCGCCGGCGCCGGCCGATGGCTGCTCCGGGGTGGCGCTCAACGACTCCACCACGGTCGGAAAGTAAAGATGAAAGGTGGAGCCGTGGCCGGGCTGGCTGGTCACTTGTACATCGCCGCCGGTCTGTTGCACCATGCCATACACCGTCGCCAAGCCTAAACCGGTACCCTTGCCGCGCTCCTTGGTGGTGAAGAACGGCTCGAAAATGTGCGCGACGGTGGTCGCATCCATGCCGTGTCCGGTATCGGAAACGTCGATGCGTAAGAAGGGGCCGGGGCGTAAGGCGGGGTGGGTGCGGGTGAAACTTTCGTCCAGGGCGATGGCGGTGGTATGGATTCGCAGACGGCCGCCGGCAGGCATGGCGTCGCGGGCGTTGACGGCCAGGTTGACGATGGCTTGCTCCAGGTAGTTGGGGTCGGCGCGAATGGGATCGAGCGCATTGGCCAGGCTCAACTCGAGTTCGATATCCTCGCCGATCAGGCGGCGGAGCATTTTTTCGGCGCGGGAGATGATGTGGTTGACATCGACCACGGCGGCCTGCATCACCTGGCGGCGGCTGAAGGCCAGCAACTGGCTGGTGATGGAAGCGGCGCGGTCGGCGGCTTTAAGGGTTTCTTCAAGGTAGCCGCGCAGTTCGGAGCCAGCAGGCAAGTCATCCAGAATCATCCGGCTATAGCCGCTGATGACGGTCAGCATGTTGTTGAAGTCGTGGGCCACGCCACCCGCCAGCCGGCCCACCGCTTCCATCTTTTGGGCGTGCATCAATTGCTGCTCCAGGGTCTTGCGCTGGCTGATGTCGGTCACGAAGGCAATGCCGAAGACGCCCTCCGGACTTTCGACGAAACTGAGGCTGACCTCAACCGGAAACTCGCTGCCATTCTTGCGGCTGCCGGCCAGATCCATCCCGATTCCCATCGGCCGCGTGTGCGGCTGATCGAAATAGGAGCTGCGCTGGCGTTGGTGCGCCGTACGGCGGGCCTCCGGCAACAGCAGCTCAAGGCTCGACCCCAGTAACTCCTCGCGCGTGTATCCGAACATCTCCTGCGCGCGATTGTTGACCAGGACGATTTCGCCCTCCAGGTCGATTCCAATGATGGCTTGCGAGACGGATTCGAGCAGGGCCCGCACCAGGCGCTCGCTCTGCTGGACGGTGCTTTCCAGATCCCTCCTTGTGGATTCAGTCATGACGGACGTTCCTCCCGGCCGCGCGCGTCGACGCGTGCGCCTGCCTTGAAAATCTCAGCATATCGTATTCCGGAGGACAAACCGGGCAAGGCGTGGTATTTTCCTACGCTGCGGACACACCCCCAATTGGGTGGGTCAAAGCTCACAGTACCTTCGATGGACTGCGGATTCAAGAGATCTCTTTCAGCGTGCAACCCACTAATCTAACGGACTTTCGGCGTGGCGGACCGGGCCTGACCCGTGTTGTCCATGCGGAAAGGGTTTGGCATTCTAATTGCGGGTAATCGGGTCTTTTTAATCCTATATGCAACTAACGCGAGCGGCCGATTACGCAGTTCGAGTGATGGTACACCTGGCCGGTTTGAAGCCGGGCGTTCGTGCCAGCCGGGCGGAACTGGCCGAAGCGGCCGGTTGTCCGGAACAGTTTCTGGCCAAGGTGATGCAGACCCTCACGCGAGCCCAACTGGTGACTTCGCATCGCGGCAATACCGGCGGCTTCGAGTTGCCGGAAGCCCAAAGGCGCGCGTCCCTGCTGGACGTGATCGAGGCGGTGGAGGGGCCGATTCACTTGAATCTGTGTGTCGATTCGGCTTACGGGTGCGAGCGGAAGTCCTGGTGCCCGGCCCACCGGGTGTGGGTGGAGGCCCAGGTGGCGATGACCGGGGTACTGCGCAACGCACGCCTGGAAGACCTGGCGCGCCAGGCGGACCGCAAGGTATGGAACTGACCTGGATTGCCCTGGTGGCCAGCCTGTGCATGGCGGCCGCAACGGCTTGCGTGTTCATCTTCGCCGTGAAGAAGGACTATTTCCGCAACCTCGAAGACACCAAGTACCAGGTTTTCTGGAGCGATGTGGAGGATCTGGTGGACTCCGCCAGGAACCCAAAGGACAAGGAGAACGACGATGGCGAATCATGAGCCGGAAGCGCCCACGCCCCGGCGGCGGGCACTGATCTGGCTCTCCGGTTTTGGCTTGTTCGGCTGAAACCAACGTTTCTTGACCGGCACTGCCCGAACTATCAGTGGCGTCCCGATACAACGTCGGATACCTGACCGGCTGGTCCGTGGCCCACTGAGAGTTGTTGGAGGATTACGGTTTATGAAGATACCACCAGCGAACGATAAGCTCCGGGAAGCCGAGTTCTTTTTCGTGATGATGGAGAAGGGCTTTGAGACCTACGAGCTGGGCTACGGAACAAAGAAATCCATCAGAGGGGTACGGAGTCCGTCCAACGAGCCAGTTTGCCATTCGCCGATGATATCGAAAGCACGAAGCTGGAATTAGAGCTTGACTTTTCCTCTGGCAAGCCAGTGGGAAGGTACAAAAGCGCTGAGATGGCCGAATTCAAGGAGCATCCGGTTAAGTACGGTTGGGTCTGGAAAACCCAGACGAACCGGACGTGATGGAACTCTGCAGTACAGGACTTGAGGTCGTTCGCCAACTGATTCAAAGCAGGGATGACATGCACTTTCAAGATTGACTGCCACTCACCCCTACCGTCTCGCAACCTTGATCGCTTCGACCATTATCCACTGCATTTCCGCAGCGCCCACGAGCGTCCTCAGGAAAATGCAAAACTGAATCGCACGGAGTTTCAGAAGCTCCATCACTTTGGCGAAATCTTCCGGCGACAAGGTTTGCTTGTCCGCATCGAGGCCGGATTATCGAAGTCAGCAAAGCCCCACTTGAGCGCCGACGCCACACGTCCCGCTTTTCAACCGGCAACTGGCTAATCGCTTCCCGCACGCCGTCCTTTTTGCCTATTGGGCAGGAAACCTGATTTTATCTGCCTCGATCTTAACAAACAGGTGCCCTAGTTGCGCAGAGGTTGTTCCTGGCAAGACAAAGTCAACACCCGCCCACCGACCGGGTACTAGCACAGTTACAATGTCTAATTCCTCGGTTCGTTGCTCCTTTTCCCATGCGGCCAACTTATCCATGTTAGCCATAATTGCTGGCATCGACTTAGCCGTTCCCTTTGTGGTGTCCGCGGGGGAACTCAAACTCTCAGGGATTCTCCGGTCCACCGCACTTCAAGTTTGCATCCGTCGAATATAGCTAGGGAAGGATTCCCAATCTCTAGGAACACCCTTTGCCCGTCCAGGTAAGGTTACAAAGCCATTTTTCTCGGCGTCGGCCGGCCCAAGGGCCGCAAGCTGCCGCTGCCCGGTGGGGAGCTCGACGGCGTCATCGACGGCATGGATTTTCTGCGCGCCTTCAATGCCGCCAAGCCGCTCCCGCTGGGCAAGCGCGTGATCGTGATCGGCGGCGGTAACGTGGCCTACGACGTGGCCCGCTCCGCCGTTCGCTTCAGCGCCGATAAAGAAGTCCACGTGGTGTGTCTCGAAAGCCGCGGCGAGATGCCGGCCGACGAGATCGAAATCGTGGAAGGGGGCGAGGAAGGTCTCAAGCTGCACAACCAGCGCGGCCCGCGCGCCATCCTGGGCGAGAACGGCAAGGTCACCGCCCTGCGCACCGTTCGCTGCACCGCGGTGTTCGACGCCGCCGGCCGGTTTAATCCCTCCTTCGACGAAACCCAGGTGGAAGACATCGCCGCCGATAGCGTAATCTTCGCCATCGGCCAGGCATCCGATCTGTCCTTCCTCGATCCGGCCGACGGCATCTCGACCGAGCGCGGCCTGGTTGGCGTCCAGCGGCACGCGCGGCAAATTCGCGCTCGGCCTTAGCTTGGGTTTTCTGCCCTGCGGCCTGGTGTACGCGGCGCTTGGGAAGGCCATGGAATCCGGCGCGGCGCTCTCGGGCGCGCTTACCATGCTGGCGTTCGGGTCCGGCACGGCAGTGGCGTTGGCCGGCATGGGCGTGGTGTCGTCGCTGGCCGGTTATCGCCTCGGCCGATGGTCGAATCGCCTGGCCGCTGTGGGCGTGATGCTGTTCGGCGCCGTTCTGTTGTGGCACGGCCTCTCCGGCAAGCCGGTGTGCCATGGGTAACCGCCAATTTCATCACAGGCTAAAGCCTGTGCCACCTGCTGTTGTGGTGGCACAGGCTTTAGCCTGTGTGGAACACCAACCCCATGCCCACTAGTTAGGCGGTGGGAGACATTGTCCGACTTGAAGACTGCCACGCCGCCATCGATTTCAAGGCCGGCGGACTCATCGCCCTGGGTTCGGTAAAACCGCTGCGCGAGGCCGATTCTCCCCGAAGGGAACCTGGAGCGGAGCCTTCATCTACAACTTGAATAATTCCCGCAATTTTTTTGTCTGCACGCGACTTACGGGAATTTCCGTGTGCTTTTTGTCATCCATGCGGAGTTGATAGCTCGACTTGAACCACGGCACCACTTCCTTGATCCGGTTAATGTTCACCAGGTAGGAACGGTGTACGCGCCAGAACATCTCGCGGTCCAGGCTGGTTTGCAGATCCTCGATGGTGCGGTAGTTGGAGTGGCCTTCCATATTGGTGGTGACCAGCGTGATCAAGCCATCGTCGATGGTGGCGTAGATGACCTCGTTGGCATCCACCACGAAATTGCGGTTGTTGGCCTTGACCATGAGCTTGGTACGTGGCGGAGCAGGCGCAACCGAACGGCTGGCCTGGCCGGCGGCGGCCGCGGCTAGCGCGATCTCCGGGGTTTTCTTTTCCTGTAGGGCGCGGCGAGCGCGTTCCACCGTTTCCGCCAGGCGGACCCTGTCGAGCGGCTTGAGCAGGTAATCCATGGCTTCCAGCCGAAAAGCTTCCACGGCGTACTGGTCGTAGGCGGTGACGAAGATGAAGTGAGGCAGCTCGACGCCCTCGTCGCGCAGCTTGCGGATCACCCCCATGCCGTCCAGCCCGGGCATATTGACGTCCAGAAAAACCAGCTCCGGCTCCAATTCCCGGATCATTTCCACGGCTTCCACGCCGTTCGCCCCGGAACCGATAACTTCAATTTCCGCAAAGTCTTTCAGCAGAAATGCCAACTCTTCGCGGGCCAATGGCTCATCGTCTACCACAAGCGTAGTCAAGGTAGCCGTCGCGCGATCTCCCATGGAGTTGCTATTATAGCATTTCGGCTTCAAAGGAGACCCGACTTTGGCAACTGCAGACAACGTCCAAATTGCGCCCGCCGAGGGCAAACTTGGCGTCTTGATACCGGGAATAGGGGCGGTGACGACGACCTTCGTCGCCGGCCTGGAAGCGATCAAGCTCGGACTGGGAAAACCGATCGGCTCGCTCACCCAATTGGGAACCGTCCGCCTGGGAAAGCGTACCGAAGGCCGCAGCCCGGCGATCAAGGACTTCGTGCCGCTGACGGATCCGGCGGACCTGGTGGTAGGTGGATGGGACATTTTCGAGGACAACGCCTATGAAGCCGCGGTGAAGGCTGGCGTGCTCGAGATGGGCCTGCTCGAGAAGGTCAAGGCGCCGCTCCAGGCGATCAAGCCCATGAAGGCCGTGTTCGACCAGAGTTTCGTCAAGAAGATCAACGGGCCCAACGTCAAAACCGGGGGCTCGAAGATGGACTATGCCGAAGCCGTGATGGAAGACATCCGGCAGTTCAAGCAGCGCACCGGAGCCAGCCGGTTGACCATGATCTGGTGCGGATCGACGGAAGTATTCGCCGAGGCTGGCGAAGTGCACTCTTCCCTGGAGAAGTTCGAGTGCGGCTTGAGGCAAGACGATCCAAATATCTCGCCCAGCCAGATTTACGCTTACGCGGCGCTGAAGTCCGGCGTACCTTATGCCAACGGCGCCCCGCACATGACCACGGATATGCCGGCGCTGCTGGAACTGGCTCGGGAGCGCAATCTGCCGGTGAGCGGCAAGGATTATAAGAGCGGCCAGACGTTCATGAAGACGCTGGTCGCGCCTGGGCTGAAATCGCGCCTGCTGGGCGTGAGAGGCTGGTTTTCGACCAACATCCTGGGCAATCGGGACGGCGAAGTGCTGGACGACCCAGGCTCGTTCCGCTCCAAGGAAGTCAGCAAGTCCGGCGCCCTGGATTACATCTTCCAGAAGCAGCTTTATCCGGATCTCTACGACAAGCTGTATCACAAAGTCCGCATCGAATACTACCCTCCGCGCGGCGACGCCAAAGAGGGCTGGGACAATATCGACATTTTCGGCTGGCTGGGCTATCCGATGCAGATCAAGATCAATTTTCTGTGCCGCGACTCGATTCTGGCCGCGCCGCTGGTTCTGGACCTGGTACTGTTCATGGACCTGGCGCAGCGCAGCGGCATGCGCGGCGTGCAGGAATGGCTGTCGTTTTACTTCAAGGCGCCCATGCATGCGCCCGAGGTTTACCCCGAGCACGACATCTTCATCCAGTTGATGAAACTCAAGAATACGCTGCGCTGGATGCGGGGAGAAGACTTGATTACGCACCTGGGACTGGAATATTACGATTAATCGTCGTATCTTTTTCTAAGGTGCACCGGGTGCGCCGGTGCGTCCGTATCACTGGGAATATATGAAAGTACTGGTTATCGGCGG